>Ga0302157_10001320_pt1 | contig 30789 bp, 22 predicted proteins | sample I_Bog_N3_3_FD_193502 | JGI IMG/M metagenome (GOLD analysis project Ga0302157, IMG submission 193502) | Peat permafrost microbial communities from Stordalen Mire near Abisko, Sweden - I_Bog_N3_3 | ecosystem: Environmental > Terrestrial > Soil > Wetlands > Peat | place: Sweden: Abisko, Stordalen...
GAGAACGAATTTCTGCAACCTCTGCTCATGGGGCGATCAGCGACGAAATTCTCGAAGCTATGATAGACGCCCTGGCCCGGGCCGCGTAGGGGCTGAGAAAAGTGCAAAAGGCCACGGATAGCGTCTGCTCGTTCGGGGCATTCAGGGATGGCGTGTCCGGATGAGTCAGGATGCCCAGCATCGCATACGGCACTCCGCTTGGTTCGTCGAGGAGGGCGGTGGTCTGGAGCAGCGCAGGCGTCGCCTCCCTCACCGAGCGCAGGAGGTCGTTCATGGTCCAGGGAAGCACCGCCTCGCTCATGCGCTTCGCGGTGTCATCCTGCGTCTTCATCGTCACCACGGCTGGCGACGCTGCGACCAGCGCCGTCCAGGCGCCGATGCGGCCCGGGAGCCTGGCCGCGTCGGCCGGTGACAGCGATGCCAGGGTGTGCGCGATGTCGTCGGCGATGGTGACCGGCTGCCCGGTCTCACGCAGATGCCGGAAGACCTCGCGGATGTCCCGCTTCCCCTCCTCATCCTCGGCGATATCGGCGAACCAGCGGATGGCCAGGCCCGGAAGGACCCATGGCAGGACGGGGCCATCGAGGGCGATGACCAGGCGCCCAGCGACCGCACGTCCAGCGAGCTGATGGCCGCCAGCACGGTCGAGCAGCTGCACCATGGCGGGCCATGCCGATTCCGCTGGGGCAGCGGCGTGCGCGTGCCGGCCAGAGACGGGCGACGGGAAGCGGGCACGCTGGGGGAGCGGCATCTCCTCGGCGAGGAGGTGCTCACCGGGGAGGAGATCGTCCAAGGCGGTCAGCGCGGTGGCGGTGATGGATTCCTGCGCGGCAGCGACGACCAGCGCATCGGTCGGCACGTGGATCGGCTGCGACTGCCCCCCATCGAACCAGGTCGCTATCCGAGCACGCGAATCGGCGATGATCCAGTCGCTCGGCGAGCAGGCCCAGAAGAGCTCGGGGGCCACCTCCACGGGCTGCTCATCGGTCGGGAGGGTGACGCCATGCGAAGCGGCGGCCAGGCCCAGGAGGATGTCCAAGGTCGCCGATCGCGGTGCGCGTGCGAGGAAGCCATGGCCGTAAGCTGCGGCCACCCACGTGCCGTCCAGTGCCGACGCCACCAGGGCGGGATCGATCAGCGGTACCAGGGATGCGGGCCAGGCGGTCGACACTCCCGCGGCCGCCAGTCGCGCATGGAGGTCACCACCGATGCGGGTGCCATCGAGAGCGACTGCAGCCCACGCCACCCAGCCCTGCGGGAGATGGCCGACCACCAGGGGATCCACGGGCGTGAACCAGGTGGCCGGCAAATCGGTGCTGATCCAGCCATGGGGACCGGGATCGATGCCGGCCGATGGGTTCCAGTCGGCCATGAGCGCCAGGGCGAAGGCCAGATCCTGAGCGGTCGGCGGTTCCGCCGTCTCGGACATGGCCGCCCGCCAGCGCAGCTCCTCGGCACAGCCCCGGCCATGCAGCGTGACACGCAGTCCCGGCGGTGGATCGCGCTCATCGGGCAGGATACCGTGCGGGCCGCTGAGGGTGAGGTACGGCCCTTTGGCCTGCGCCTGGGCCTGCGCCTGCTCCTGGATCTGCATCTGGTATCCGGGCCAGCGCGCCACCATCGCCTGCAGACTCGTAGCGAGGATGGGGGCCGATTCGTCCAGCCAGCCGGCGATCGTCGGCGTCAGCTTGCGATCGGCACCGGTCACCCCTCCGGCGAGCAGATGCAGACTGCGGAGATGGGCCACGGCCGCGGCGGCATCGACAGGCACGCCGCTGGTGGTGCTCCACCAGGAGATGGACTCGCCGATGGCATCCTGCCACCAGGCATCCACGGGCGCTGGCGGCCCTACGGCATCAGCCGCACGATCAGCAGCACGATAGGTCAGTTCGACGACGGGGACCGAGGCATCGTCGCCCCAGCAGCAGATGCCCATCAGGAGCGCCATGACGCCAGCGCGCCACGGCATGAGGCCCTGCAGCCGTGACGCCATGCAGGCATGGTGCGGTCTGGTGCCGGGGTCGGATGTGGCGCCCTCTGGCATGGATGTCCTCGCGACCACCAGACGTGTCACGCCCAGCAGACGTGGGTGGTGAGGCCAGCATACCAGCCCCAGCAAGACCCGCCACCGGCACACGCAGGGATCCGTGTGCCTCGTCCGATTGGTCCACGTGATGCTCGCCTGGAACACCAGATGGCGGACCAGGTATGTGCCGGCGTGCGCCCGCAGCGCCCGTCGGTCGAGAGCGACGATCACGTGATCGCGACGGCTGCAGAACGCACGCCCATCCCCCTCATCGCGGTCGTGACGGCCCAGGCGCCCGGGACGGCTCTCCCAGCGGCGGGCTTGGCCGTGCAGCCGCCAGCCTGCGCCGCCATCATCATGTTATCATCTTCCCCCCCTACGCTTCAGGGCAGTTCCATCCCGCTGGCCACTGCCAGCCATGACCTGCCACCACCAGCCACCACCGACCCCTGGAGAAGCCATGATACCCGTGCTGCGCCCCCTGGTCCTCCTGTCCTGCCTGATCACCTCCACCCTCTCGGCGGCCTCCGTCTCCAGCTCCGGGCCGCCGGCGCCACCGACCCCTGCCCAGCTGTTCGCCCAGTTCGACACCAACAGCGATGGCGTGCTCAGCCTGAGCGAATTCGTCACCGGCATGGAGGGGCTGATCGCGAGCCTGCCGCCGCCGCCGCCTGGAGCAGGGGGATCGTCCCGCCAGGGCGGCGGCCCCCCTCCGGGCAACCGCCCGCCGCCCCCCGGTGGGCGTCAGGGACCACCCGGGTCGTCGAGCACCTCCGGCTCGTCATCGGGGTCATCGTCGTCCACCGGCAGCGCGAGCACGACCTCGACCGCCGCCCTGGAGCAGCAGCTGGATGCCGCCTTCACGGCGGCGGATACCGATCACAGCAACACCCTCACGCAGGCGGAATTCACCGTCGCCCTGAAAGCGGTCCTCCCGCCGCCGCCCCCGCCACCGCGGCAGTGATCGCCGGACGCAGCAGCCGCAGCAGACCAGCGCCGCCACCGTGCCGCCGTCCCGGGATGATCATGCCGGGACGGTGGCGCGGTCCTCGAGGCGGCCATCGCCACCGTCGCGATGGTCTCGGGTGATGATCTCGTCGTTTACGGCGCCGCTGTCAGGAACTGGAAGCACACCGGTGCCCCCAGCTCGATCGGCGCCCCGGTCGGCGACAGCGCCCCGGTCTTCTGGTTGATGGCGAACTCGACGATGCTGTCGGAATTCTGGTTGCCGACCAGGAGCCACCGGCCGGAGGGATCGATGCCGACACCGCGCGGCGTCTTGCCCTGCGTCGACGCATGGCCGATCAGGGTCAAGCGTCCCCCCTGCTCATCGATGCGATAGGCGACGATGCTGTCATGGCCGCGGTTCGAGCCGTAGAGGAACCGTCCCGAGGGATGCAGGATGAGCTCGGCGGTCGACCAGGTCGGATCAGCGGCGCCGGCCGGCAGCGTGCTGATCGACTGGATCTCGTGGAGGACGCCGGTGGCCGCGTCGTAGCGGCAGACCGAGACGCTCATGCCCGCCTCGTTGATGATGTACGCGACGTGCGCATCGGCACTGATGGTGATATGCCGTGGATGGCTCTTGGGCGGGGTGGTCACGAACGGCGGATCGCCGGCGGTCGGGATGCCGGTCGCCGCATTGAGATGGTAGATGTAGATGCGATCGATGCCGGCATCGCAGCTCACGACGAAGCGGTTGGCGGGATCGATCAGCGTGCAATGCGCATGCGGCGTCACCTTGTCGCCGAGCGAGGGATGCTGATCGGTCCAGCTCGGCGGGCCCAGCCTCCCATCGACGCCGATGGGCAGGTCCGCCACCACGCCATTGTTGTAGTTGGCCACCAGCAGCTGCCGACCGGTCGCATCGATGGCCAGATGGCAGGGCCCCTGGCCCCCGGGGGGCTGCTGGGACGTCTGCGTCAGGAGCCCATCGTGACCGATGCTGAAGCCGCAGATCGCCGAGCCGCCTGGATAGGCGCCGTACTCGCCGCAGGCATAGAGGAAGCGGTGGCTCGGATGGATCGCGATCCAGGACGGATTGATCATCGCCCCGGCGAGCTCGGGCGCGCTCAACGCGCCGGTGGCCGGGTCGAGATGGCTGAGGTAGATGCCCTTGCTCTTGGGGCCGGTATAGGTGCCGATGTAGACCAGCTCCGCTCCCGCGGCGGCACCCGCCGGTGCCGCATCGGCACCGGTCAGCACGCCTGATGCCAGGGGCAGCCCCAGGAGCAGCAGGCAGGCGAGGCGGGAACAACGCTGGTGCAGATGAACCATGGGGCATCCCAAGCAGAGGGGTGAGCATCAGAGGAGCGGCCGCGGCGCAGCGGAGCGCGCCTGAGGCTGGCTGCGCGTCGCGACGCGCGGCCCTGTGGCGACCTGGGCCACGCGGGTCGCGCGTCGGTATCCACGGCGATGACGATTACGGCGCCAGCTTGACCGAGAGGCCGGACACCGGCTTGCCCTCCTTGTCGAGGAAGCGCAGCGCCGCCGCCCAGTCGTTCTTCTCGTTGATGACCTTGAAGACCACGGTGTTCACACCCTTGTGCAGCGTCAGTCCGGGGATCTTGTCGGTGTCCTTGGCAATCGTGCGGGTCTCGGCAAACTTGTAGATCTCCTTGCCGTTGAGGTAGAGCTTCGACTCGTCGTTGCTGCCGATGGCGGCGGTCACGCCGGTCAGCTCCTTGTCCGCCACCACATAGGCGACCAGGTAGCCGAGGACATCCTCATGCGGTCCACCGAGCGCGACATTGAAGTCGAGTTCGTAGTCCTTGGCCTTCACCGCCTTCCACGTCCCGTCCTTGTCGCCGACCTTCGCGGTATCGCCGGCCTTGGGGGTGACGGAGCCTTCCTTCGTGAGCTGGACCTTGTCGATCTCATCGCCGCCCGACGACTCGGGGATGGCGAACGGCGCGAGCATCAGCCAATCGACGATGAACCCCTCCTTGTCGAGCGGCATGCCGCCTGTGTCCTCGGAACGATCGCTCATCGCGCAGGACGAGAGCAGGAGGGTGGCACCGATCAGCAGCACGGGGAGGCGGGACATGACAGCTCCTGGGTGGGCGACGGCATGGGCGGCCGGAGTGCGCGCGGACGCCATCGCAATGTGGGCGGGATGATCGCTGGAGCGCTCATAGGGACAAGACGTGACTGCGCCGGACGAGGGACGTGTCATCGCCACCGACGGACGCGTGGAGATGGCGCGCGGGAACTCTGGTTGAGCTCGTTTCGTCCGGTTACGCATCGGGATGCATAGCATGGCATGCCTCGGCTCAGCCACGCACCATCTCTCCTGGTCCACCGCACCCCCACGCCGCCTGGAGCCAGCGATACGGGTCAGCTGGTCCTGGTCGGATCTGGGGAGCGGCATGATCACCGGCCAGCGGATCTGCACCGGCCGGGACGCCACGCGCGTCGTCCCCCAGGTCCGTTCACATCTCAGCGCGCTTCTCCAACGCCAGCACCGCCTGCACGCGGAACGTCGTCGGGCAGGACAGCATGGATTTCGTCCCTGTCGACTTCATCATAGCCCGTGGTCAGAGACGGCCTGAACCAGGGGAGATGGTCTTCTTCAGCCACAGACCGACCGGCCACCTTCGCTGTCGGACAACAGCGAGTGGATACAGGTACGTGCCGTCATCCGACCTTATAGCTTCACTGCATCCGTCACTTCGAGACCACCATGTACCAACGCGCCGACGCCCAGATCACCGATCCTGTACAGCTATTGGCGCTGATGCAGAGCCATCCCTTCGCTACCCTGATCACGCTGCACGACGGGGTGCCTGCCGCCGATCACCTCCCTCTGCTGAGCGAGTGGCGGGATGGCCAGTTCATTATCAGCGGGCACCTCGCGCGTGCCAATCCCGGCTGGCAGGCGGACAGCGCCTTGGCGATCTTCACCGGTCCGCATGCCTTCATCTCGGCCGACTGCTATGATGATCCGGATACCGTGCCGACCTGGAACTACCTTGCCGTGCACGCCCAGGGCCCCATCTCGATCATCGACAGCGATCAGGGAGTGCAGGCGCTCCTTGATCGGCTCAGTAACCGACTGGACCTACAGGGGCGCTGGCGGCAACATCTGAGTCAGGCGGTCGCTGCCTCGTTTCGTGCAGCGATCGTCGCCTTCGAGATCCGCGTCATGACATGCAGGGGAATCGCCAAACTATCGCGGCACCAGCCGCCGGAGCGACGTCGGCGTACCATCGCTGCGCTGCGCGCTGATACGCAGCCTGGGGCTGCAGCTATTGCCGCTGCCATGGAGGAGACTCTCCTTAGTTGAACTAGAAAAATAACAAATTTATCGCGCACCCGTTCCGAAAAGCACAACCTTTGGGAGCATTGAAGCATGGGTATGACACCGACACGTGGTCGAGCCCCAGGATTGTGGATCTGATCAAGCGCGAATTTGATGTGGACTACCATCGTAGCCACATCAGCCGGCTCCTGAAAAGCTTGGGGTGGGGATTTCACCCTCCCGACAACTGGGGCCCACTGGATTCGACCTGATTCGGGCTCGGAGTGGGCATTATACGAGGGGTATTTGACCCAGTTCTTCGAACTTGGACCCGCATGTTGACGGGGTGGATGGAACGGGTGGGTGAGGAATCAGGCGAATTGGCCAAATACGGGGGGCGGGACTGGCTCTACATACTCTAATACTTGTTAGCGTGTGTATAGACCATGGGGGCCGAGCAATGGTGCCGCAACGAACTGAGCGACCACAAGGGGATCTGATGTTCGGACATTAGTCTGGAGGCAACTATTCAGCCAGCGTGCTGGCATGCCTCTATCCCTGGAATGGTCGCGAGGTCAGGTCAGTGCGCAATCCCGCATAACTTCCACGGAAAGATTGGCGGGGGGCAACTGGCAAAGCACATTTATCGGCATTCCCAGAGGATGGGCGCAGATCCCCCTCGCATCCCTGGTCCTCGCAATGATGACGAAGGCACTCACCGCGCGACTCTTTATCTAGAGGCGCCAGACCAAGAAGCCATGCTTGGCGAGATCCGCCCGGGAGTACATTCCTTTGATGTCGAGGAACGGGGCTCCGGTCCTGGCGATGAGTGCCAGGCCGGCGAGATCGATCTGCTTGAACTGCTGGTGCGCGACCGCGGCAATGATCGCCTCGCAGGACACCAGGCCATCCAGGGTCTGGATCTCGATGCCGTATTCATGGCGGGCAGGCTCCGCATCCGCCACCGGGTCCACCACCAGGGGCTTGGCACCGAAGCGCTTGAGCTCTGTGATGATATCCACCACCCTGGTATTCCGCACATCCGAGCAGTTTTCCTTGAAGGTCAGACCGAGGATCAGGACCGTCGAACCCTTGACGACGCGTCCCTGTTGAATCATGAGTCTGAGGCATTCATGGGCGATCCACTGGCCCATGCCGTCGTTGATGCGTCGTCCGGCAAGGATGACCTGGGGATGGTAGCCGGTCTCCTCGGCCTTGTGGGTCAGGTAGTACGGATCGACACCGATGCAATGGCCGCCAACAAGGCCCGGACGGAAGGGGAGGAAATTCCACTTGGTGCCGGCAGCCTCGAGCACATCCAGGGTGTCGATGCCCAGGCGCTGGAAGATCAGGGCGAGTTCGTTGACGAGGGCGATATTGAGGTCACGCTGGGTGTTCTCGATCACCTTGGCAGCTTCGGCGACCTTGACCGACGGTGCCAGGTAGACGCCTGCGATGATGGCCTTGCCATAGACGCGAGCGACCAGATCGGCAGTGGACGGGTCGCTTCCGGACACCACCTTGCGGATGCGCTCAACGGTATGCTCCCGATCCCCGGGGTTGATGCGCTCCGGGCTGTAGCCGAAGGAGAAGCCCTCACCGTCTTTCAGGCCACTCTCGCGGGCGAGGATCGGCACGCAGACCTCCTCGGTCGCCCCTGGGTACACCGTGCTCTCGTAGACCACGACCGCGCCCGGGGCCATGTGCTTGCCGACCAGGGTGCTGGCGCTCGACAGGGGACCGAAGTCCGGTCGCTTGGCAGTGTCGACCGGAGTGGGAACGCATATGATCAGGAAAGCCGACTCCCGAAGCACGACAGGATCGTGGCTGAAGGCGATGCCGCTGGCAGCCACCGCCTCGTCGCCGTTCTCACCGATCGGGTCGCGCCCCTGCTTGAGCTCGGCGATCTTGGCGCGATTGATGTCGAAGCCGACGACCCGGTAATGCTTGGCAAAGCAGACCGCCATCGGAAGTTCTCCTGCCAGCTGGCCGAATCGCCGTTGCTCCAGTGGTTCTGTGCCTGCGATGCGCTCGGTCCCATCCGCGTCCCAACCAAGAGCACCCTGCAGCGGATGGAATCCGAGGTGCCCATGGAACTCATAACCCGGTTGAACACCCTGCTGCTCACCCGCTCATCCCAGGTCGACCAGGATGACCAGTCGGTGATCGGCGTCGCGGTGCCCGTCGATATGTCGATGGTCTGGATAGACAGCACCTGTGCACAGCTCGACATCCACTATCCGGCTGACTGGACGCTGCTGCGGGATGCGACGCGCAGCATCATGAAGTCGATCCAAGTCATTATAAAGCACTGGCTTAAGAGGCGCATGGGGTCGCCGGATTCGTTCCGTGCCGCCATGAACCAGCTCGCGATGGCCATGAGCGGAGCAAGCCGCCGTGGTCGCGGCGGGGATAAGAAGCGCGCGCGCAAAAAGGTCCTGCGCTCCATGAAGAAGATGGTCAAGAAGGTGCAGAAACATGGGCGGCGCTACCTCGAGGTGCTGAAGGAGCACTGGCAGGAGACCGACCTCAAGGAAGGTCAAGCGAGGGTGATCTGGGAGAGGCTCGAGCGCTTGCTGGAGATGGTTCCCGCCGCCGTGAAGCAGGCCCATGAGCGGATCATCGGCGAGCGGGTTGTCCCGAATGAGGAGAAGATCCTCAGCCTGTACGAACCAGCCGCTTCCGTCTATGTGCGGGGGAAAGCCGGAGCGGATGCCGAATTCGGCCTCCAGCTGCTGGTGAGCGAATCGGCCGAGGGGCTCATCGTTGACAGCCACCTGGTGCCTGATGGCGTTGCCAATGACACGACCTTGCTGCTGCCTGCCATCAAGCGGATGCGCGCGGCCTTTGGGCCGTCTGTAGCAGCTACGGTGGTGACAGATCGCGGTTTCGCCTCCGCGGCCAACAGTGCCGCCCTGAAGGATCTGGAGATCTGCGATTCGACCCTGCCCCGCTCGCCGGAGGCGATGAAAGAGATGCTCAAGGATCCCGCTCATCGGGATCTGCATCGGCGCCGTGCGCAGACCGAAGCGCGCATCGGAATCCTCAAGGCCAAGTTTTTCGGGGATCGCCTGCCCACCAAGGGATTGGTGAACCATCAGCGTTTTGTGGCGTGGACGACCTTGGTGCACAATGTTTGGATGCTGGCACGCATGGAGCAGGTGAAACCCTGCCTCGCTGAAGCTGGATGATCCGGGCGACGGTCGCCGTACCTGCCAGGGTCATCGCCCTGGATAGGGGCGGCACGGAATATCGTCGTTGACAATACCCATATTTGGGTTATTATCGTGGAAATCAGATGAGAATCCCGAATTCTGGTCCCGTGGGCCCGGCGCAGAGTGTGCACGGGAAAATTTTTTGGCGTGAATTTTTCAAACGGCCCAAACTGGGACTGGCTCTAAAAAGCTGCAGCTATCTCCCACACCCCATTAAACCGGTGGAACCCAGCTTCACCATCAACCGCCTCATTCACCGAGAAGACCGTGTCGTCCGCCTTGACACGCGTGACGAGACCACGGCGCAGCACGTATTCCGCACCGATTTCACCAACAGCCGTATTGCGCACCTCTACCTCGACGCCAGGCAGCGAACCATCATCAATGCTATGATAATAGGTGACACTGGCAAAGACGGCAGCGCGAGCGGCGAGGCGATAGCGAATATCGAATTCTCCGCCATACACCCACGCTGCATTGGCGGTGTAGCTGTCGACCAGTGTCGAGAACGCCTTGATGCCGACATGGCTTCCTGGCTCCCAATCCCAGCGCATGCCGAGATTGCCGTATGGTCCATAGACGTTCTCGTCGTCGTATGTGGCGATCCCCTCGAAGTTGTTTGAGTAATGACGCTCGACCACACCCACTTCAAGTATCCCGGTGGTCTTGGCGGCTAGTTTCACCTGGGCGCCGATACCGGCGATATAGCCGGTTGAATTATTGAATTCGGCATTGTTGGCGTACTGCGTGGTCTGAATCTCCGCGAGAGCGTAGTAGAAGGCATCTTTGCCTCTGGCCCATCCAATACGCAGGTCGGCCTCATACACATCGTTGGTGCGATCATCAGCGATGAAGTAGGGCGAGTTCTCCAAGTAGTCAGTTCTGACAAACGACCCACCAATGACCAAACGCGCATTGGACCCATTGTAGGTTCCATAGAGGGACGCATCTGCCGTTTGGCGCAGGAGCGGTTCGCCGATATCGACCAGAGGATCGCGGTATTTGGCATACTCGCCTTCCGCATGGATCTCATCGTTGCGCTGGTCCGTCCAGTAATAGTCGGCACGCGCATTGCCGCCGGTCAGATCGGCTGCTTTGTAATTGGCATTGAAATAGCGATCGACCTCAAAATTACCGTCGACAACGACGCGATTATGCTCATTCAGCCGATCCCTCAGGGTCACCCCCACGAGACCGAGGTAATAGCCGTCATTCACGTTCTCTCCGCTAGGCTGTGCGAAGATGTTGGTGTCATACCCGATCCCGGCCAGGACCTTGGGGTCGATCGTCAACGTATCCCCAAAGAAGGTCAGATTCGCCGCCGGCTTGACGTAGAAATCCTTGATCTGCACCGGCGCCACGTCCGTGGCATTGGTCTTCGCTGGCGCGTCGGTCACCAAGTCCTCTGCACCCAGGGGCACGAAGCATGCAATGGCGGTCAAAAGCGAGACAGGGCGAGTCCAACGCATATGCGTTCTCCACACGTGAAAGTCCGGAACTCCGGGCTTGAAAACTCTCTAGCTCCGCATGCCCCTGTCAAATGGGGAGTCGAATGCCAGACGGCCCTTGAGTGGGTGTCCCATTCTGTCCTGCCAGGACGAATGTGCAGGCAGTCATCCAGCACGTGCAACTGATGGTCACGCAAGTACATCTGTTGATCCGGATGATTCGATTGGAACATAATGGTGCGCATGCGACTGCACTCAGCGGTGAGCGTACACTCCCCATCTGATTCCCGCCACCGGAGCTCATAGACGTGGTCCGCGTCATGGAACTATGACTGCCGCACCCCTGGCCACACGAGGCGCTGGCCGATCCGCCATCCCCTCAGCGTCCCCAGTCCTCGGCCGCCACTAGAGTGGCCGGCACCAATGACTGCCACACTGCTGGGAGTCGGTTCCAGAGCGGCGCACGCGCTACCAGATTATGGCTATCGCTCGCGATCAGGCAGGCGGTCGGGTAGCGCTTGAGCAGCCCCCGGCTGTGCCAGCGCATCGACCACCCCTGGGCACCGATGAGGCTGCCCAGGGTCAGCTGCAACAGCCCCCCCGCCTCCACATAGGCCCCGAGCTGCTCACGCTGGCTGCGCAGCCCCTTGCTGCGCTCGGGATGGGCGATGAGCGGGCGCTTGCCGGCGCGGATGGCGGCGAAAAGCGACGCCCAGGTGCGGGCCGGGAGGTGGTCGTCCGGCAGCTCGATCAGCACCAGACGGCTGTCGCCCAGGGGGCGCAGGGAGGCGACGAAGGCCTGCTCATCCTCCAGCCCGGAGCAGTGGTGCTCCGCCCCCAGCAGCAGGGTCAGTCCCGGGACCTCGCGGGCAACCGCGCTGGTCAGCGCCGTCCAGGCCGCGCTGATCCCCGGCTCGATGACATCGAAGCGCGGCGAGCGCCAATGCGGCGTCGCCATCACCGTATCGACCCCCTGCTCACGGAGGAGACGGCACAACCCGATGCTGGTCGCGAGATCGACCGCCCCATCATCGATGCCGGGCAGCACGTGGGTGTGCAGGTCGATCATCACACCGCCCCATGCAGGTGATCGAGGGCATCCCCGGTGATCAGGTAGGCGATCACCGCCGCCACATAGCAGCCCAGCCCCACAATGATCAACGTCAGATAGATCAGGTAGAGCCGGGTCTTCCGGTTGCGGTAGGCGATGATGGCGGTGAGCACCCGGTGGGCGTCCGAATCGATGAACTGGGTCAGCCAGCGGATGCGCATGCTGCTGAGCAGGATCACCACCGCCAGGAGCACGAACACCAGGCCCATCGCCATGCTGGTGCGCGCGAAGAGCCCGCTCGAGGCGATGCGCGGGCCGGAGAAGCCGGTGATGGTCAGGACGATGGTGGCCAGGGTCAGCAGCAGGTGCGCCCGGGTCTGCATGACCACGAACTGCGTCGACAGCAGCCGGGTGCAGTCGGCGAGATGGCCCACACCCCCCTGCTGCTGCAGGAGCTGGGTCGCTTCCTCCTCAGGGCTTGGGATCGGGTCCACGGGGTGGAGAGCCTACCAGGCCGTGCCTCCCATGCAGCAGGGATGCCCTGGACCCGGCTCCGCACCCAGGCGGCTGGCCAGCCGAGACCGCCGCCGCCCCGGTCCAGCCGGGCCGCATGGCCCTTTCATCCGCAGACCGGCAGGTCCAACCGGCCGCGGCCAGGACTGCCCCCTCCGATCCCCGTTCCGGGCCCTAGGGGCTGACTGGCGGACGGATTGGGGCTTCTCAGAGCCCGCGCCAGCCGTCCAGCGCGTGCACAGCCCATGTCAAGTGAGTGCTGCGCCAGCCAACGATAAATCCGGCTTGCGGGTTCCGCGAAACCAGCAACCTTGTCGGCGGATATCGCCATGCCCACTGAAACCACCATCGATTTTGCCTTCGACAAGATCGACCTCGACCTCGGCTTCGTGATGAGCTGCTTCCGCGAGGTGCTCGAGGAGCTCGGCGAGCCGGGCCTCGCCAAGCGCCTGCCCTGGATCCCGGGCACGGGAAAGACTGCTGACAGCGCCCACGCTCCCGGCGCACCGTCCGGGACACCGCCGACCCCACCCGGTGGCTCCGCCACGACCTCCGGCGCCTCCGGTTCCGCTGGCTCGGTCGAGCTCGGCGAGCGCGACGTCCAGGTGCTCTCGATCGCCTTCCAGCTGCTCAACATGGTGGAGGAGAACGCCGCCGCGCAGTCGCGCCGCCGGCGCGAATCGACCGAAGGCATGCTGCGCGAGCCGGGCCTGTGGGGCCAGAACCTGCGCCAGCTGCTCGAGGCCGGCTTCTCCGATCAGCAGATCGCCGCCGCCCTGCCACGGGTGCGCGTCGAGCCGGTGCTCACCGCCCACCCCACCGAGGCCAAGCGCTCGACCGTGCTCGAGCAGCACCGCACGCTCTACCTGCTGCTGGTCAAGCGCGAGAACCAGATGTGGACGCCGGCCGAGCAGCAGTCCATCCGCGACGAGGTGAAGCTCGCGCTTGAGCGCCTGTGGCGCACCGGCGAGCTGCGGCTGCAGAAGCCGGATATCGCCAGCGAGCGCCGCGGCGCCATCCACTACCTGCGCGAAGTCTTCCCCGAGGCCATCCCGCGCCTGGATGAGCGCCTGCGGCAGGCCTGGAAGGAGGCCGGCTGCAATCCCGCCCTGCTCACGGGACCGCATGCGCTGCCCAAGCTGACCTTCGGCACCTGGGTCGGCGGCGACCGCGACGGCCATCCCCTGGTCACCGCCCAGGTGACCGATGAGAGCCTGTGGGAGCTGCGCCGCACCGCCATCCTGGTGCACCGCACCCACCTCCGGCGCCTGGCCCAGCACCTCAGCCTGTCCGACCGTCTGCAGGCCCCGCCTGCGGCCCTGCGCGAGGCGACGCACCAGATGGCCGAGCTGCTCGGCGAGACCGGCAAGCATGCGATCCAACGCAACCGGGGTGAGCCGTGGCGGCAGTTCGTCGGCCTGATGCTCGCCCGCCTGCCCGATGTCGCCGCCAGCCACCATGACGCCCATCGCTATACCCGCCCGAGCGAACTGGCTGCCGACCTCGAGCTGCTGCGCACCTCGCTGGTGAGCGTGCATGCCGAGCGCCTGGCGATCGGCGACATCGAGCCGGTGGAGCGCGCGGTCGAGCTCTTCGGCTTCCACCTCGGGGTGCTCGACATCCGCCAGAACAGCGCGGTGCACGAGAAGGCGATCAGCCAGCTGGTGCGTGCCGCCGGCATCGATGCCCAGGAGATCGCCGAGTGGACCGAGAAGGACCGCCTGGTACTCCTCGATCATGAGCTGCGCAGCCCGCGCCCGCTCGCCCATGCCCAGGCCGAGCTCGGTCCCGAGGCGCGCGGCGTGCTCGACTGCTACCGCGTGGTCGCCAAGCACATCGAGGCCTTCGGCAGCCAGGGGATCGGCGCCCTGATCGTCAGCATGACCCGCCGGCTCTCCGACCTCTTGAGCGTCTACGTGCTGGCGCGCGAGGCGGGCCTGGTGCGCCCGGTCGCCGCCGCCGCCGAGCACGGCGGTGCGGGCCTGGCCTGCATCCTGCCGGTGGTGCCGCTGTTCGAGACCATCGCCGACCTCGAGGGTGCCAGCGCGATGGTGCGCGACTTCCTCGCCCATCCGGTCACCAAGCGCAGCCTGGCCCTGCAGGCCGCCGCCCAGGGCCTCATCCGGCCGGTGATGCAGATCATGCTCGGCTACAGCGATTCCTGCAAGGATGGCGGCATCCTCGCCAGCCAATGGGGGCTGCACCGCGCCCAGGACCTTCTGACCCGCACCGCGGCCGAGGCCGGTGTCGATGTGCGCTTCTTCCATGGCCGCGGCGGCACCGTCAGCCGCGGCGCCGGCCCGACGCACCGCTTCCTCGAGGCGCTGCCGCACGGCTCGTTGACCGGCGATCTGCGCGTCACCGAGCAGGGCGAGACGATCGCGCAGAAGTACGCCAACATCATCACCGCCACCTACAACCTCGAACTGCTGCTGGCCGGCACCACCGCCACCACGCTCAAGCACCGCCAGGCCAAGACCGGCCATGAGGATGTCCATCCGCTGGTCGACCAGCTCAGCAAGCGCAGCCAGGAGGTCTACGAAGAGCTGCTGCACGACCAGCAGTTCATCATCTACTTCAGCGAAGCCACCCCCATCGATGCGCTCGAGAATGCCACGATCGGATCCCGCCCCTCGCGCCGCACCGGCATGCGCACGCTCGCCGACCTGCGCGCCATCCCCTGGGTGTTCAGCTGGAACCAGTCGCGCCACTACCTGCCCGGCTGGTTCGGCCTCGGCACCGCGCTCGAGGAGCTGCATGAGAAGAACCCGAAGGGCTTCGCCACCCTGGCCGAGCGCGCCAACGCCTGGCCCTTCCTGCGCTACGTGCTGACCAACGTCGAGACCAACCTCGCCTCGGCCAACCTGCCGCTGATGTCCCTCTACGCCGCGTTGGTCCAGGATGCGGACGTGCGCACCCACATCTACGACCAGATCGCCAGCGAGTACCGCCGCACCAGCCGCATGCTCGACCTGATCTTCGGCGGCAAGCCCCTGGCCCAGCGCCGGCCGCGCATGCAGCGCACCTTGGAGCTGCGCGATGCGGGTCTGCGCGCCCTGCACCACCACCAGGTGCACCTGCTGGCGCGCTGGCGCGCGCTGCGCGCCAAGGACGACAAGCCCGGCGCGGATGCGCTGCTGCCGACCCTGCTCCTGACCATCAATGCCATTGCGAGCGGACTGCGTACGACCGGGTGAGCGCTCCCAGTTGGAACCCGACCGCTCTCGCCTCCGGACGTGAGCGAGGAGGCCAGGTGGTGGTCCGCTGACTAGGCAAAACCGCACGACGATGCTCGGTGAGCGGTGAGGAGGACAGCCTGGAACGCGGGCATCGCCCACCGGGCGCACGGGTGGGGTCGACACCGTCCTCGTTCTCGGTGGGGCGGTCCTCCCAGGTGATCCAGCACAGCGTTGGGGCGTCACGCCGCGTCGTGAATAGGACATCGCGGTCCATCCGTCTCGGCCTGACCCTCCTGGATGCGGCGCCTTGCCCCTGTAAACACCGCTCGCGACACCAATGTGGCCCCCCGGGCCGATGCTCAGTTGTCAGCGGGTACACACGGAGCCGCGACTCACACCCAACGCTCTCGTCGATAAGCACATACGGTGGGTGCGGATGACCCGGAACCGAGGCGTCTCGGGAACGGCGGGGGATACGATGGGCGGCCATGATTCCTGCGTTGCTGGCACGCAGTGCATCCCGTGACACGCCCGGCTCATGCTCCGGCTCCATCGCACGAGTCCCATGCGCCTGGACCTGGACGATGGCGGAGAGCCGTTGACAGCATCGTCCTCGTATCAGATGGGAAACAGCTCGGCCGTCATCGGCATCGATCCAACAGGCAGCAGGACGCTGATTCTGTAGGCATGTACGTATCGGAATATGGGCTTACGACACCGCGCGACCGTGCTCACTGGCGGAGTCATCCAACTCTCCAGAGATCCGCAAGGCCGTCTGCACGGTGCTGGCATAGTCGGACCCCAGGGGTGCCAGGGTACCATCGCTCTCGCGGGAATATCCCGCTGCCATGTTCCAGGAAATTGGGTATCATGGCATCCCGGCATGCCTGGTCGATGATGGCATCGCGTTCGCCAGCTTCGTGCCGAGAGAGCACCCCCCCCTCCTGCCCGATCCTGGCACGGGTTACCAGCGTGTCCGATCTGCCCAAGAATTCATGATCAATGACATGGGCCCATCATCGGTCATAATTTCGGACAATTCGATCGGCGATCGTGCATCAGCCACAAATGCTGTCGTGCGCGCTCCATAAAGGATCTTCATGCGCTCTGAACCAATCATGCGCGTCAATTCATTCCCCCACAACGGCGGCAGGGATTCATAGCCAACATCCATGAACGTGCCTCTCCCACAGGAGGGATTGAGGTGGGTGATGGTGACGCTCGACACACGATGACTCGTGTACCAGGTCCAGAAATCCCCTTGGAGAAGTCGCCAACGGGCTGCGCCATGATAGTAACAATACGTGAGCACATCAAATTGCGCGCCCTGGGCTATTGCTGGAAGAGCCGCCATGAGGGCAAGAACAAGTCGATCTTCATATCCCGACCGCCTCGACACACTCATAATGAGTGATGATGCCATGGCATTCCAGGTCTTGGTGAGCAATCCTCCCAGCACAATTCCTCCGCTATCAGGTATCGCTCCAGGGAGGACGTAGAGCAGTTCGACAATCCGATGCAATAGCGGCTGAACGATGGCGGTCGACATATCGGCGGGGGCCGCGATGACCTCCGCTATGTCTGCCATCGGTCCCCGATGCTCCTCAATGAGGGTGTCCATCACCGGAAGGTCGTCTATCGTCAGATATGCGTTGGGATGGCGCTCCGAACGGCCAAGGAGCGTGTAATGAAGGGTCACGAGAGTGTTCCTATGCTGGTTGCAGGCGCGAGTGGACGCCCAGATGAGGAAGACGGCGCACGATGCAGATGAACGAACGGGGACACGGTGAATGCATGCATCGGCGCATCGGCGCATCGGTGGGCGAGGCCGACGCAGGGCGACGCCGCCTCCTGGAGTGAACGCTGCGCACCGACATCGCCACTGGACGTTGGCGATGGCGAGCAGCGCGCCATGGAGCACGGCACCATCGCGCAGCGCGCCGCTCAGTCTGGACAACGAGATCCCCGATCCAGTCACGCCCTGAACACCGACTGAGTCCTCCGGGCACCGTGCGGGGACCATCGAGCGACTCCCGCCGGGTATCTCCGACGCTGCCGCAGGTGATAGGCGTTGGTGATCGATCGCATGCGAATGGGGTGATGGAGGTGCACTGGGCACAGGCTGAACCTCGTGACAGGACTGAGAACCTGGGGATGGTGATCGATCATGGCCAGGCGACCACGATCCGCAGCACACCCGGTGCCCCGCCTAGGGCGGCGGCAGCGTGTAGGAGGGCTCTGCGAGCACACGTGCCGCAAATCCCAGGAGTCGATGGGTGCGGTGGGAGTGGTTGAGACCCTCAGCCAACCGCGATTGGCTCAGTGTCGCCATGGCATCGCGAAGCCGCCCCTCCGCCTGCAGCAGGCGATGCTCCGTGATGTGGATGTCGTCCCGAAGATCAGCCTGCCGCTGCTCCCAATAGGACCCCCGCTCGTAAAACGGAACCGCGCGAATCACGTGTCACTCCCGCACAGATAGCCAAGAAGACGGACGACATCATCATAGTCTCTATATCCATTTTTTGGTATCCAGAGTCCTGTCACATCGCCCGGAATCGGCGGTCCGTCGAGCGCTACCCGATCCCTATGCTCCGCTCCCTGGAGTGCGACGGTTTCGGCAGCGCGCACATTGGCAGGATCACGGTATTGCGCCCGTAAACGTCCACGAGTCAGCGTCTCGATCCCCAGATACATGGCGCCGTTGTAGCTGATCGAGACGCCCATCCTCTCCGGATCCATGCCCGCATAATTATCGTAGCGCCCCTGGGCGACGCGTGCCGCGACCCACGGAAAGCGGATATCATGCACCATGCCATCATGTCGCGCTCGGCACCAGAGCAAATGAACGGCCTCTTCGTTCTTGACCTGCCCATTCGCCCGACGCGTGGCATCCGAGTGCAAAAAGACCGCGGCATCGTGACACCCCCTTGTCAGACCAATCCCAGAAAAGAAATAGTCCGCTTGCCGCTTGATCGCATCGAATTCGAATGGCACCACCGGCCCATCCACGCCCTTGGGCTTGCTCAGGATCGCGTGACCCACATGCAGGAATTTTGCCCCACGCTTGCGGGACATGATCCGCTGCGCATCAAGAATCCCGGCCATTTGAGCTGTCATTTGCGGGCAGTGGGGATCGATATGGCGAGCGAAGTCGCCATAGAGAGCAACGATCCCATGATATGGCCCTGACCGCTCGCCGAAAGCCCACTGAGTCCCGTGAGACATCGGCAGGGTGCCACCGGACGCGGACATGGCTGGGAACGTCAGCGGCAGTGCCGCTTCCGCGAACACCGCCGCCGTGCGTTTGTCATAGACGCCCTGCAGCATGCGTGTGCGTTCCGGCGTACGCTGCGATGCGATCTGCGCATCGACCCGCGACGCGAGTGCGGTACCAAGTGATGACCGCTCTGTATCGATGTCGATATCACCCCAGAGACTGGACAACGCCTGATGGAGGTCATCGCGACGGGTCCGCAGCTCGTGCACCTCCTGGATAGCCGCCTCGACGACGTCCATGCATTGCCGCTCAGTGGCATCCGACTGCATGCCCAGGTGCATCCACAGCTGGTGATCCACTGCCACGCGGCGATTCCGATTACGATCCCCGCGAACAGCAGGTCGCTCCTGCACGATGGGGATCTCTGAGAGCGCCAGGGATTCGGACACTCGATGCGCCAGACCCGGGGCAGGACCCGGCGACGTGTAGACTGGCAGTGAGGAGATGGATGAGGAATTGCTGTTCATGGCCTGGGTCCTTCTCAGGGTCGTCACGTGCCGTGATGACCCGGGTGATGGAGGGCTGATCAGGGAGCGCCGTCAGAGGGTGCATATCGTGCCGAGTGCCACGGTGCACCGATCGGTCTCCTGTCGGAGCCACGCCATATTCTGCGGCGCGACCACGCTCCCAGGAATGCAGACGGTCGTCACCGCCATCCATGCCTGAACGAGCGGCTCGACCAGCGCGCTCACGGTGATCAGGGTGCGTGCTCTGGGGTCAACGACTTGCGGAGGCTCCACCACCACGCGTGCGGGACTCGCCTCGGCAGTATGACCCAGGACGCGCAGTCGCACCAGATCTGAGAGCGACAACTGGAGCGCCGACGCGGTCGCCTCCAGGCGGCGGTGGAGATCCTGACTGACATCAAAGGCGAGCATTTTCGACTTCCCGGGTCTGCGAGCGCATTTCTCCTGCCCTGATGCCGAGGTCTGCACGCGTGTCTGGAAGGCATTCGCATCCACTCGCTGGGCCTTGCGGCGCTCGCGACGCTTGACCACCGATGGTGCATCGAGGCATCGGGGCAGGGGCTGGTGATCGCCGTCCAACGCGAGCCCCTGCAGTCTTGTGATTGGCGATCCGGATGTCGCTGCCTGCGTGGTGATGTCGCCACGCAACGGCAGGCGACAGCCAGACAGACGCTCGCCCGTGGCCCTCAGGCAACCGTCCATGAGGCTCAGCGCACCGACAAGTGCGTGGCATCGATCGCCATCAGCCGTATCGACGGTATTTCCCGCCCAGACGCCCGGAGGCAGTGCTGTCAACCACTGCGACATCCGCCTGGCGTGATCGCACAGGACCAGACATGCCCGGCGACAGGCAACATCGTGTGCCGACGGAACCATGACCTGACGTCCCAGGGGATGGTCACGCGACACGTCTTCCAGCTGTGTTTTCCCATATTCTTTGACGCTCACTCCCGAATCGGCGACCTGCGCGGTGAGCTCGATCTGCTCTCGGGGGGTCAAACGCACAAACACCTGATATCGCCTTCGTGGTGTCCGCGAATTCGATACGCGAGGAACACCCTGCCTGGGCTGTCTGGGAGCCTGCTGCTGCAAGAGCGCCCGGGCCGGCGGGTATTCGCTGGTGTGATACTGCGTAGGTACGCTGGCACTAGCGATGGGCCTGACGCCCGATGCTGACGGATTCGATGGGAATGTGGCGGGTGCGTGCATGGCGAGCTCCATACCCGCATTTTATTCGCTCGATGGAGCCGTCGAGACCTTTTAAGTACCTTCCACGATGTGCCGGAGGGGTCCGGTACATCGTCGCTTGGGTCTGAACCTGTTTCCGCCACGTGATGTCCGGGAATCCGGGGCTGCGCACCCAGCCATGCCGCACCGATGCCCGTCGCTCCGCGCGTCGTCTCACGACCGACGGGGACGATGGCAGGTGGGCACGGTGCAGACCGTCTGCGGGGAACTGTCATGATGCGTCATGCCACCTGATGCGTGACACCACCGGCGCAGCACCACACCATGACCAGCATTCCCGACGAGGCGACGACCAGGCTCCATGACCAGAACCTCGATACGACGATGTCCGTGCCTCAACCGAGTGCACGCCTGATGCGTCCCTTTTGCATACGGACCGGAACCGGGACCGGACCAGGCCCATACAGGTCAGCCTCCCATCCCAGCAGATCCGCCACGTCCCATACCGATGTCAGCGCCACCCATAATGATCAACCGCATGGACCACGCGTGCGTTCGGACCCCATTGCAGGCTGCCATCTGCGGCACAGTGGAACGCCGACGCCACCGATGGCGCCTGCTGCGGAGCGTGCGGGGAATCCCGGTATCGGCATCCCCCTATGTCGCTCGATGACGTCCTCCTCAGACGAACGGCGGCATGGCAGCATAGATGGTGACGCAGTGCTCCCACTCACCGACTACGACCTGGGTGTCACAGAACGGACCCAACTGCGCACGCATCTGCTCGGCGAACCGGTGCGCGGCCGGGACATCCGGGGCACCCTCCTGGTCGCAGAACTCATAGGTATCCTCGCCACCAACCCACACCAGGTAGCGGATCAGCCTGCGGACGCCCCGACGCGAGAGCGGCTGCCATGGATCACCCGACGCGGATCGGGCGGCACGGATTGCTGACTGGGGAAGACGAGCGGTGGTCATGGGCAGTTCCTCCTTATGCGGGGCGATGGGTGGCGAGAGCCGTGATCCGTCAGGCGGCGCCGCATGCGTCCGTGCCCATCGGGGGCGCCGTCCCGCCTGGGGACACCTGTGCAGACTGCTCCGGTATGCTGGGCGGCTGGAGCGGACCCGCCGAGTCGTCCACGCTCACCACGGCGCGCTGCAACGCTGCCGTGGCTGTCGGAATGTCTGCCGGCAGCAAGTGGCTCAGCTCCGTCACCCGGAGGCTGCGTGCGAGGAGCTCCGTGCAGGCCGCCCTACCCAGATGCCGGGTCGCTGCGATCCAGGCCGCTGTCAGGTCCTGCTGCGCCTGAAACGCCCTGCGGGTCGTATCCGGTGCCATGGGCCGGGCCGGCTCGCCATCGGTCGTGCTGCCGGAGAGTCCCACCCGATGCGCCGTGGTCTGGCTCGGGGTCGGTGCAGCGCCAACGGGACCGGGGGTGCCCGTGCGCGTGCCAGGACGGCCCACGGCACCCCCAGGGGCAGCCGCTGCGGTCCCACAGACCCGATTCGCCGCATCCGCGGCGTCGACCAGCCGGATATTGAACAGCGCGATCAGCAGTAGCCGACGCACCGTGGTCACCGCCGTGGCACAGGCCTGTGGTTGGGCCGCAGCGAGCGCCATCGGCATATGGGCCGTATAGGACTCCCCGGTCGGGACATGCACCACCGTCAGCGCACAGAGCAGGACGCCCTGCTCCCACTGGATATCCGGGAGCAGGATGAGCGATGCCGAGCGCAAGGCCGGCTCCAATGCCTCCTGGATCTGATCGAGGCTGGCATACGTGGAACCGGTATCGGCATACACCGACCTCTTGATCACGGGAGGAAGCTGCTGGGCGACCTGCTCGAGGGCCGTGTGCAGATGGGTGCGGGAGATTGTGGGGGCAGGCATGGGGGTGTCCTCTCGTGGGTAAAGATGTGCCAGCATGGTCTTGGCCGCAGCAGCCACAGCAGATCCAGCGGCGTCAGCAGCTGCTGAACCGCCTCCGCCGCTCTGCCGTTCGTCGACCGTCACCGTGCACGCGGTTCACGGCCGTGATAGCTCGTGCACGTGCTCCCGCGATGATGTGCGCGCAGAGGGTCAGGAGCGGCGGTGTGTGCGGCTGTAGGCCAGCTCCTGAGCACGGGTATGTTCACGTGCCCATAAAGTCTCCGCCAGCGTGATCTGGGGATGGGCGAATCCGTGGGGATCATGGCCATCCACATGCACCACGGCGTACCAGTCGAAGAGCAGGGTCTCGATCACGATGCCGGCGAATTCCGGAGGCGCGAACAGGGACCAGTCATGGGCCTGTTCTCCGGCATCGCTGAAGAGCTGATCCGGTGCATGCAGGCCCGGCTGCTCCAGAATCACTGCCAATGGCCATCCGTAGATGAACGTCGTGACGTGGGTGCGCGCAGACGCATGGGGTCGGGGCGACATCGGAGTGGTCATCGGTTGTCCTGTCGTCGTGGAGGGTCTTGGAGTCTGTCAGCATGCCGGCGATGGGGGCTGACTGCGGACGTACGGAAACGGCGTCCACGGTGTCGTCTACGCTAGCGTCTGGCCGATAACGGCCGCTCACGGTCTGCGAGACCGTTGGCTGGTGGGGTGGACTCGTAGCTGGGTATCGTGCTCATGTCCTGATCCCCTCAGGCACGGAGCGCGCATCCCTGCGATGCGTGTCGGCAGGCTGCCAGTTTTATAGTATATAATTACTTTCAACATTTCAACCACGTTCTGCTCCCGTGCGCCCGTGTGCCGACACACCGGTAACGATGCGTCGCCCCCTGATCGCTCGCTGCCTCGCGAACCTGCGCCCCCTCGCTCCCATGCCCCTGCTCACGCTGGTCCGAGCCGCTCGCGATAGGCCAGCAGGCTGAGCACGGTCTCGATGAGCCCGCCCTCGGAATAGCCCGCGCTGAACGCATACGCCGAGTGGTACCGGCTGAGCAGGGCATCTCCCCCATCGCGGACCAGGTCCGCTATGGCGCGGCGCACCGCAGGATCGCACTGCCCCTCATACCGCTCGGCGATGAAGCGGATGTCCTCCAGATCACGCGGCACCGTCCGCCCATCATCGGGGTTCATTGCCCGCAGCTTCTGTGCGGCCAGCACCGTGATGGTGTAGGTCCGCACCTCATGCCTCATCACCACGGTGGCGGGATCGATGCGCTCCCGGAAGGAGGTCTCGACCTTGAAGCGATTCATCGCGGCGTCGCCCAGGGCATAACTGACGATGTACCGCCGCACGGTGGCGGTGTCCTTGGTCAGCTGGATATCCCGGACCACCCCGCCCATGCCCGACAGCGCTGCCGAGATCGTCGCTTCGAGCGACAAGGCATGCTCGGCATTATAGTCGAGATCCTCCGTATGGCGGTCCCGACCGTAGGCGATGATGAGGGCGCTGCCGCCCTTGAGCACCGATGGCAGCACCGCCAAGGCACGGGCCACGGTCGCGAGGACGTGGCGATGGAGCGCACGACGAGCCGCACCGTCCGGCCCGCTGTCTGACGATGACGCTCCCGCAGGTGCCGTCTGCCCGGTAGGCGACGGTGGGCGGGACCCAGATGCATGAGGATCGTCGGACATCACAGCCTCCTTTCACGACACCAGGGGCCACCCAGGCACTGGCGGCACCCCCCATACGGCATACGCCCGAGTCACCCGCGCCCGTCCCGGCGGTCGGTGCGGCGCGGGCTGAGACCGACCAGGAACCGCCACGCGCACGCGTCGCCCAGACTCACGGGTGCCGTCGCCACCCCCCCCGTTTCCCGACCGCCTCGTATGGAGGGCCCGGTCTCCATCACCGGTCGCACCGCTCGTTCCACCGGCTTGGCAACCAGCGGCTCCTGACCGGGTCCGCGTGATCACCGATCGTTGGTCGATGCCACGATGCGCCCGCTCACCGCGACGCTGCCAGGGCATGCACCAACCGGGGCTGCCGATCGATCCAGCGCTGGAGGGCCGCCGAGGGCTCGCACTCCCGCAGCATGCGGATCAGTGTCACCAGCTGCTGGTGGCTGGCTGGTGACATCGCTGTGCGATCGGCATCCAGGAAGGACGGGTCCAGCTGCGCCGCCAGCACGGCATACAGCATATCGGCCAGGGCGCGCGCGGGTGATGCGACATAGACCGGGCCCTCGGTGACCACGCCAGCAGCGATGAGGTATGCCGATTGCTCGATAACCCCCGTGGAGCCCCAGAGATGAGCCGTCGACGGATACGTGTCACCCGCGATGGGGATGGGGGTGACCGCGTCGCTCCAGGAGGAGCACAGGTGCCAATCCGACAGCTCCGCATCGACCGGAACCGAGAGCGCCGGCTGACCCGTCACATACCGCTGGGGAGTGGAGGGATGGATCATGGGTGGTTCTGTCAGGACTGTGCACTCACTGCGTGACCGCGGACAGCGCATCACGGTACGGGGGGAGGCTCCTGCTGGTGCTGAGCCCGGAGACGAGCGATGGTCGCCTGCAGCACGAGTTCCCGATCGGATGTCCCGGCCTGCAGCGCTGCGGTCGTGGCTCGTGCCGCCACGTCCAGGCGCTGATCCAGGTCATCGAGCCAGGCGTCGCAGGAGATCGGCTGGGATCCGGTCGGCAGCTGCGGCAATGCAGTGGTGGGCGTCATGGGTGAGCTCGTCGAGTGGTGGGGAAGGAGCGTCCAGGAAGGCGTCAAGTGGCACCGGGTTCAGCATCAGGTGATCCGAACGGATGATCCGCAGCCGTACGCATCGCTGCGGACGATAGTGCCGGATGATGTCCCGCATGGTGGCCCGGCTCTTCTCGTGATTGGCCGCCATGCCCGAGGCGGAGATATAGCGGCCATCGGTGCACGCCCGTCCGATCATGCGCTGCATGGCATCGCGAAAGGTGGTGGCGATATAGCAGACGGTCACCGATCCGCCACGGCTGAGGGCGCCATCGATCACCTGGGTGGCGAATGCGGTCGATGTCAGGGTGGTATCGAAAGCAGCGGCGCCAGGTGGGACCAGTGCCGGCGGTGTGGTGACGAACCGCGTCTTCCCCGACCCACTGCCACCGGTGATCAGCAGCAGGTGCGGGGGCGTGCGCGCATCCCCCTCCGTGGTCGCGCAGCGCAGGATGCGATCCTTGGAGGCCGCACTGGCTGGCTGGGTCGTCGCCGAGGTGAGGTGCGTCCGCACCATCCGGCGTGCGCGCAGCGGATGGCCACGGACCTCGGCGTAAGCCGGGACATCCTCCACCATCTGCGCGTCGAGCGCGGTGGGAATCGTCCCGGTGGCAAACCAGGGACTGAGTTCGCGGTAGCCATCCGCATTGATGACGGATCCCCCCAGCGATTCGGGCACCTGGGCATAGCGTCGATCCGCCAGCTGGACATCGCCGACGACGACCGCCAGGTCCCGTTCAACCATCCGCTGGAGAGGTGTCAGCGATGCCCTACCCTGCAGCGGAAAGGGGGCGTCGTAGACTGGCGACGTCGATGAGGCCGTCGCAGGTACTATCGGGTTGTCGGTCATGAGTCCTCCGATCACTGGTGCGCTCGACCCGGGCGACACCCGGCCGTGCCCGCATAGCCTGCATACGTCTCGGGGGCACTGTGGCTCTGTATCCGGCTCTCCACGGGGCTTGGTGAACCATCCTCATCACCGCGATGCCTGGTCTCCCCATCTCGGTCCGCGCCCGGCCTGAGCGACCACCAGCCCGCTCGTTCGTCATGTCGCCGGTCGCGGTCTGCCAGTCACCGACCCGTGACGCGATCACGGCCTGTCGGCTCGCTCCTCCGCTCACCCGTGGCTAATATAGCACATAATTTTTTTAGGCAATTGAAATCTGACTCTCCAGGTCCCAGCTCGACCCGCACGGGTCACCCACCACGTGAGTCAGGTGCGCCACATCCATCCTCCCGGGTGGCGCCCTCCCCGCCCGCTCGGGTTGATCAGACGACAACGACAAAGGCGCATCTCCGCCGGCAGCGCGTACCCGTCATGCGCTCCGGGTGGTGGTGTGACGCCAGTGCGTGACCACCACCCGGGCTCGCACACTCCGTGCGCGTGTCAGCCGACGCGACACGGTGATGACCCGCACCCCCCTGCACAACGACACGATGACCGCCTGAGCGCGCACAGCGCCATCATGGTATCGCCGGGTGCACGCTCACGCGCAGGTGCAATGCACGCAGGACCTCATGCAGCGCGATCTCCGCAGGAGGCGGTGTGCTCGCCGCCAGCAAGGCCGTGATCGCCTGGCGGGGAACGCCTGAGATCAGCACGAGATCGACGATAGGCCAGGTGAGGCCGTGATCGCGATCCGCCCGCCGCAGCTGGACGACGCGCAGCAGCGCATCGTGCAGCCGATCGCCGAGCCATGGCGGCACCATCAGCGGGGCGCCGTCCTCCTCGACCAGGGGCGCAGTGACGGCCTGTCGGAGCAATCGCAGGCGATCAGCTATGCGCGCACGCACCGCACGCTCCAGCGCGGCGCCTTTCAGGCCCGTCTGGGCGGCCACGCTGGGACGCATAATGGCCGCGACATCGTTGGCTGCTGGCCGTATGCGCTCCGGGGGGAAATCGATGGACGGGAGCCGTGTGTCAGGCTGTCGAGGGGAGCCCTTAATCGCGAGACGGCACCCCAGGGCGCACAGCAGCGACTCCATCTGGGCCAAGGCGCGATCCGTCCCCGTGCGCTGCCAACCCGAGAGGAGTCCGGCCGACACGTGCGCTGAACGGGCCATATCGGCCACCGTGATGCCCTGCTCCGCGATGCGATCCAGCACCGTGCGGACCAGGACCGATGCGCCGATGGCGGTCCGCGGACCTGGCCTGATCGTCCGGCCCTGCTGGGGAATGCGATCGACAGACGGCAACGCGGTCGCTGTCCCAAGGGTCCATAAACGCTGCGTCCCGACCTCGACCTGCAGGCGTATCCCCAAGGTCGTCATGAGGGCATCGATGATGCTCAGCAGCAGCACTGGTCGTCCCCGGATGGCAGCAGCGCGCATCTTGGCCTGGAGCATGCCCGCGCTCAGCATGAGCGCCTGATCCGTCCACCGTAGTCGCCCAACTGCTTGGCGTGCCCGCAGGAGGTCATGGGCGATCTGCACCAGCGACGTTGCCGTAACAGGAGGAGCAGGTGTCAAAGGCTGGGCCAGATCCTCGGCCAGCTTGGCCTGGTACGCCTCCAGGGACTGCCGTGCATGCCAATCAGCATCGCCCCCAATATCCTGCGACGTGCGCCGGTAGGCCTGCCGTCGGGTCAGCGCCACATTGGTCATGGCCTGTGTGCGGTACTCTTCGGGAATGGACGCCAGCCTGACGGGCTGCAGCTGCGTGTCGATCCACAGCCGTACGACCGCACCTTGTGCCCGCAGGAAGCATTCAAAGGAGGCCATCTCGCGCTGCGCCACCCCGGACCAGACCATCCGCTTGAGCGTGTGCGTCGGCACGCGAGCCCGGGCAGCCAGCGCCGGAATCCCATAGGCCCGCTCGATGATAGTCGTCGTAATTGCCGATAGGACACCGGATTGGTACCAGTCATGCACGCGGATGACATCGGAATGCGTTCTCATCAAACCACCTGTGGTGGGCGCGAGCTCAGGCGTCCTAGGATGAGGATCGGGGCCCGTCGCACCTCGCCAAGGAGCGAGTCGCCAGCGACCACGATCTGTGCCTGACGCGTCGGAGTGGGAGCCGTGCGCACCCCCCTCGCCAGAGAGGAGCAGACACGGTGTGGCCATCGAGCTCCGGCTGCCCAGGCGCCGACCCATGCATGATCGCCATTCAGGCGCCAGCTCGGGTCTCTGGGAGGTACCTGGGAATCCTGTGCATGCCAGGCCGCGCGTCGGGGGGGTACGCGTCACAGCACTCCACCATGGCCACACAATCGCGTCCAGGCATGATGAGAGGCTGCCTTGTCGGCTGCTTTCCGAGTTCAGTGGCTTGCATCCGGTCACCACGATGCTCGCTGTGGAATGCTGGGGTTCACTCGGCGCACGACCGTGCCCATGGTGTCCTGTGACGGTGCGCCATGCGATTAACCTTCATGCGCTGTACCCGTCCAGGCGCTCTTCTCCACAACAGTCGCTCGTCTCACACGTCGCGCATACGGCACGACCAGCGACGGTGCACCGGGAACGACTATGGCTCAGCTCGTCGTAACGACGCTGTTCGCGACGTGGGCTGGCGAGCGTAGAAGATCGTACGCTGATCTCCTTGACCAGCTCGGGAGTCCGGGTGGGGGACGTGCTGGAATTCGTCCGACTACCATCACGGTACAACAACAGGGGTCATGACGAACAACAGGACTGCGATTCGCACGGAGGTGGCACCATGTTCATCGGTCTTCCGCGCACTCGGTTGTGAAATAATGCGATTCGATCGCCCTGATCCATCGGGTGCACCCATCCAACCGGCCATGACGACGCGGAGCGAGAGGGCTCGATCAGGAGGGCGTCCTGCGATTCACGTGCCGCATCGGTGAGAGCCATGCAATGTGCATCAGGACCATGGTGCGCGGCGGGTTGCCATCCCTGGATGCGTTGGCACGGCATGGGCTTCATATCCCTCGACGTCTCCGGCGCAGGCCAACCGATCCCGCGTGTCTCCCCCGATGGACGTACCAGTGATAGCAGTCGTTCCCATCAGGATGTAGCACCCACCACCGTCCTCGTCCACTCGGACGACCCAGGACATCACGTGCGTCTCGTCCTCGCAGGTTCCGTGCGTTCCCAGGTTCATAGCGCCAGACGATCCGCGCGACCGATGGTCAGCAGCCGGGTCTCGATCGCTGCGATCTGGTAGTCACCTACCGGCAGACCATCTGACATGCACCCGCGACCGACACTGGTCGCCGTGAGCGGGTTCAGCGACACGACCCTCATGTGGGCAGGTCACCGACGAGCACCCGCACTGCAGGACTGCCTCACCATGAGGATGTCGTGATTCAGGAGACGAGTGGCCATCATGAGATACCGTGCACACCACCGTTGCGCTGCGATCCCCCCATCGCCCGCAGTGATCGATCGCGTGGCCCGCAAGCTTCGTGGCGGAACCGGCAGCGCGGCTTCGGGACGCTCGCTGCGCCTCATGTGCGTGACCATGGCAATCGCTGTGCTCGTCGGGTTGCGCGCGAGCGCAGACGAGGCTGATTCCATGGTCCTGTCCGACCGCTCCATCGACGGTCCCACGGTGGGCAGCGACTGGCCCCTGGTCATGCCCTATCGCGGTGGCGAGATACGGCTCTACCATCCCGCGGTGGAGTCCCTCAGGGGCAATCGCATCACCTCCCGCGCCGCCTTCAGCGTGACAGCCGCACCTGACGCCACGCCCGCCTTCGGCGTGCTCTGGCTGACCGGCCACGCCGTCATCGACCGCGACACCCGCACCATGACCGTGAGCGATCAATCGGCGACCAAGGCGCATCTGCCTGCCGCATCAGCGCACGACGAAGCCCTGATCACCTCGGTGGTGACCGGTCGCATCAAGGGCCTCGATCCGGTCCTCAGCCTGGACCGCATCCTGACCTCGCTGAACGATGCGCAGCGCAACCAGCACGCGGCCGCCACGCGCACAGCGACGCCACCGGCGATCATCGTCGTCGAGCATCGCGCCATGCTGCTCACCATCGACGGGGACACGCACATGGATCCGATCCCGGGAAGCCGCCTCGATCGCATCGTGAATACGCCCTATCCACTGGTGCGGGATCCGAGCACGGCCGCCTGCTGGCTCCTCTACGGTGGACGCTGGTATACCGCTCCCGTTGTCACAGGCCCATGGACCGCCGCTGCCGAGGTGACGGACGAGGTCCTGTCCCTGGCCCCGATGCTGACGGGTGTGGCGAGCACTGCCGACGTCCATGCCACCGCAGGACCAGTCGACATCGTGGTCAGTCAGCACCCAGCCGAGCTGATCAGCATTGATGGGGCCCCGACCTATGATCCGATCCCAGGGACCGCACTGCTGGCGGTCACCAATACCGACAGCGATCTCTTCGTGGACACCGCCAACCAGCAGCACTATGCGCTCCTGGATGGCCGCTGGTTTCACACCGGTGATCTCGCCCATGGCACCTGGATGCAGGTCGCCCATGCGGCACTTGTGAGTAGCCCCTGGGATTACTCTCCAGGGGCCCTCGCAGAACCGGACGTGGATATTGCAACCATCCGGCTCCCAGCTTCAGGTCCTTCACAGCGGTTTGGGGTAGATGTTGTGGATAATGCGC
>Ga0302157_10001328_pt1 | contig 30624 bp, 27 predicted proteins | sample I_Bog_N3_3_FD_193502 | JGI IMG/M metagenome (GOLD analysis project Ga0302157, IMG submission 193502) | Peat permafrost microbial communities from Stordalen Mire near Abisko, Sweden - I_Bog_N3_3 | ecosystem: Environmental > Terrestrial > Soil > Wetlands > Peat | place: Sweden: Abisko, Stordalen...
ATCGTCGTGAAGCGCTTTCGCGCGAAACGGCCTTCGCTGATCACGGGAGCAAGCTGGAAGGGTATTTTTCACTACCCTCCGTCGAGCATTATCTGATCCTCGACCCCGACAGCCGCGTCGCCATCCACCACGCGCGCGGCGAGGCCGGCGTGATCTTGACGCGAATTCTTCATGAGGGCGCGTTGCGGCTGGAGCCGCCTGGGCTGGATTTGCAAGTCGCCGACCTGTTCGGGCCGGCGGACTCCGCCCCGCTCGCCTGATCCGTCGCGATCGCGGCAGCCCTCACGCCGCTATCTCCGTCCGATGATATTTGTCGAGCAAGGCGTCGACTTGTGACGCGGGGACCGGCTTGCTGAACAGATAGCCTTGCACTTCGACGCAGCCCTTGTCGATCACGGCGGCGAGCTGGGTTTCCGTCTCGACGCCTTCGGCCGTCGTGGTCATGGCCAGCGTCTTGCCGAGCGAGGCGATGGAGCGCACGATGGCTCGCGCGTCGAGCTGATCCAGATTTTGCACGAAGGATTTGTCGATCTTGATCTTGTCGAAGGGAAAACTGCGGAGATAACTCAAGGACGAATAGCCGGTGCCGAAATCGTCCATGGCGATCTTCACGCCCATGTCGCGGAACTCATGCAGGATTTCGAGCGTGCGATGGCTTTCCTGAAGCAACGTCGATTCGGTGATTTCGAGTTCGAGCCGTGAGCCGGCGAGCTTGGCGTCCGTGAGCGCGCCGCGAACCTTTTCAACCAGATCGAGCGCCTTGAATTGGTGGGCGGACAGATTGACGGACACGCAGACGTCGGCGGGCCAACGCGAGGCCTCGCGGCACGCTGTTCGCAGCACCCATTCGCCCAGCGGAACGATGAGCCCGGTCTCCTCGGCGAGCGGAATGAATTCGATGGGCGCGATGAGACCCCGATCGGGATGCCGCCAGCGCACCAGCGCCTCGAAGCTGCGGATCGTTCGGGTGCGGGCATCGAGCAAGGGCTGGTAGAATACCTCGAACGCCCCGTCCTGTAGCGCCTTGCGAAATTCGACTTCGAGATTGCGGCGGGATTGGAGTTCGATGTCCATCCCGGCCTCGAAGAACCGATAGCCGCGACGGTTCTCAGCCTTGGCGCGATAGAGGGCGATGTCGGCCAGGCGCAACAGCATCGCGCCTTCGTCGCCGTCGCGCGGCGCGCAGGCGATGCCGAAGCTGGCGCCGGTGTTGATCTGCTGCCCGGCGATTTCGTAGGGCTCGTTCAGTACCGCCACGAGTCGTTTGGCGAAATCGGCGACGTCGTCCTGTCCGCTGATCCCGGTCTGCAGAATCGCGAATTCATCGCCGCCGAGCCGGGCGACCGTGTCGCCCTTCCTGACCGACGCGCGCAAGCGGGCGGCGAAATCGCGCAGCAGCGCGTCGCCGACAGCGTGTCCGAGCGTATCGTTGATCTCCTTGAAGTGATCGAGGTCCAGGCACAGGACCGCGAAACGCTCGTCGTCCGCGAGGCCGGCGACGGCGCGCTTCAGGCGTTCCTGTAGCAGGAGGCGGTTCGGCAGTCCGGTGAGCGCGTCGTGGCGAGCCATCTCGGACAAGCGCTCCTCGGCCTTGCGGCGCTCGGTGATGTCCTCGTGCGTGGCGACCCAGCCGCCCTCGGGGATCGGCTGGTGGCGCACCAGAATGACGCGTCCGTCGTTGAGTTCGCGCGTGCGCGCGTTTTCATTGCGCGTCAGATCCAGCCCCTCGTGCTGCGCGACGACCGCGTCGAGGTCGAGATCGCGATATCCAAATCGGTCGAGGCGGTGGGCGACGATGTCGCGCCAATGGGCGCCGGGGCGAGTGAGATGTTCGGGCAGTTCGTACATTTCCGCATAACGCGCATTGCAGACGATGAGGCGATCTCGAGTGTCGAACATGCAAAGGCCCTGCAACATGTTGTTGAGCGCGACCTCGAAGCGTCCGGCTTGAGTCAATATTTGCTGCTGGGCGGAAACCTGCACCTCGGCGGCGATGCGGGCCTTGTCGGCTTCCGCCGTCCGGCGCTGTTGATCGAACGACCGTATGAGGACGATGACCGTCGTCGCGATCAGCGCCAGGATCGCCGCGGTGGCGAGATAGAAGGCGCGCGCCAACGCGTCCCCCTTCGCCAGCATGGCGGCCAGGCCCTTGCTGACGGTTATCACCAGCGGAAAATGCGACAGTCGCGAGAACGCGACCACGTGCGGCGGTCGATCGTCGTCGGCGTGCTGCAACGTGACGACGCCCTCGTTCCCGGGGGCCTGGCCGTTGAACATGGGGTCGGCCCCATAGCGCTTGCGAAATTCCGCTTCGAAATGCGGCGCGCGCGCCAGCAGGACTCCGTCGTCGCGGAACAAGGAAACCCGCCCGCCCGGCATCACGAATGACGAGTAAGCCGATTCCAAAAAGGCGGCTTTGACCGTCGCGAGCACGACGCCGAGGAACTCGCCGGACGGACCGGACAGGCGCTTGCCCAGACGAATCGTCGCCGTTCCGGTCACTTTGCCGACCCCGAGATCGTCGACGGCCTCGCGAAGCGTCGGATCGCGCGCGAGCGCCTTGAAATATTCGCGGTTCGCCAGATTGACCTGCGGGGCGGGCCAGAAGTCCGAGGCGCTGACGATCCTGCCGCTCGCATCGACGATCGCCAGCGAGTTGACGAACAGGACGTTGGAGACGATGCGCTTGAGCATCTCGTGCGTATCGATCGAGTCCGACAATCTCGCCAGATCGGCCTCGGATGCGACGCCCATCGCCCCGAGGTTTTCGAGGACGCTGGTCTGCACGACTTCAGCGCCCTGCAACACGCGATCGGTCTCTTCCGACAGCGCGCGCGAGAGCGACGTCAGTTCGCGCTGGCCGTCGCTCAATTGGTTCGAACGGCTGGTTTCGACGAACCACCAGGCGCAGGCGATCAATGGACACGCCAGCAGCGCGGCGCCGGCGACCAGGACCGTCCGAATTCCGAAAAACGAAAATCCCCCGCCGCGCGCGCGAGTCGCAATTTTCGGCGGCAACGATAAAAGCAATTCGGAACTCCCGATTTCAGGCGCGCGATACAACCCTAGATAGAATATTCAACGCTCGTCGGGTTAACGGGAGCTTATCGGCGGCGGCAAGCGAGGCTTGAAATCGTCGCCGCGGCGCCTCGGCATGCATGGCGGGTCTGCCGGGCCGCGCGGCGTGACGCCCCGCGTCCTCGAGCAGGCCTAGGCGGCTTCTTCCCGGTGGCGAAATTTGCTGAGCAGGCCCCCGACTTGCGACGCCGGCACGGGTTTGCTGAACAGATAACCCTGCACCTGATCACAGCCCTTGGCGAGCACCGCGAGGAACTCAGCTTCGGTTTCGACGCCTTCGGCGGTCGTCGTCATCGACAGCGTCTTGCCGAGGGAAACGATGGAGCGGACGATCGCCTGCGCGTCGAGTTGATCCAGACTTTGCACGAAGGACTTGTCGATCTTGATCTTGTCGAAGGGAAAACTCCTGAGATAGCTCAGCGAGGAATAGCCCGTGCCGAAATCGTCCATCGCGATCTTGATCCCCATGGCGCGGAATTCGTGCAGTATTTTGAGCGTGTGGTTGCTTTCGAGCAGCAGCGTGGATTCGGTGATTTCGAGTTCCAGCCGGGAACCGGCGAGCCCGGATTCCTCGAGCGCGCCGCGGACCTTTTCGACCAGGTCGGACGCCTTGAACTGGTGCGCCGACAGGTTCACCGAAACGCAGATGTCGGCTGGCCAACGGCAGGCCTCGCGGCACGCCGTTCTCAGCACCCATTCGCCCAGCGGCGCGATCAGGCCGGTTTCCTCCGCGAACGGAATGAATTCGGAGGGCGGGACGAGACCCCGCTCGGGATGTCGCCAGCGCACGAGCGCCTCGAAGTTCTGAATCGTCCGGCTGCGCGCATCGAGCAACGGCTGGTAGAACACTTCGAACGTCTCGTCCTGCAACGCCTGGCGAAATTCGATCTCGAGCTGGCGTCGCGCCTGGAGTTCCGTATCCATACCGGACTCGAAGAAGCGATAGCTGCGCCGGTTCTCGGCTTTGGCGCGATACAGGGCTATGTCAGCTTTACGCAGCAGCAACGCGCCATCGTCGCCGTCGTCAGGGGCGCAGGCAATGCCGAAGCTGGCGCCGGTATTGAGCCGCTGACCCGAGATTTCATAAGGTTCGTTCAGAGCCGCGACGAGGCGCTTTGCGAGTTGCGCCACGTCTTCCTGTCCGCCGACCTCGGTTTGCAGAATCGCGAATTCGTCGCCGCCGAGCCGGGCGACGGTATCGATGGATCTCACCGACTTCTGCAATCGAGTCGCGAAATCCCTGAGCAGCGCGTCGCCGACGGGGTGCCCGAGGGTGTCGTTGATCTCCTTGAATTGGTCGAGGTCCAGGCAGAAGATCGCGAACCGTTCCCCGCGTTGCAGGCCGTCGACCGCGCATTCGAGCCGTTCCTGCAGCAGGACGCGGTTGGGAAGGCCGGTCAGCGCGTCGTGACGCGCCATGTGAGAGAGCCGCTCCTCCGCTTCCTGGCGCTCGGAAATATCCTCGTGCGAGGCGATCCAACCGCCCTCCTCGAGCGGGCGACTGCGAACCAGGATCGTGCGGCCGTCGGCCAGCTCCCGCTTGACCATCGTCTCTGCCCGCGTCAGATCGGGGCCGCGCGGTTGCGGAACCTCGGCGAGATTGCGATAGCCGATGTTGCGCATACGATGGGCGACGATATCCGTATAGGCGGCGCCGCGCTGAACCAGTTCCGGCGGCAAACCATACATCCGCGCGTAAAGGTCGTTGCAGACGATGACGCGACCGTCCTTGTCGAACATGCACAAGCCATGCAGCATGTTGTTCATCGCGACCTCGAAGCGCGAGGCGTGCATCAGGATCTCATCCTGGGCGGACATCTTCAGTTCGGCCGCGATGCGGGCCTTGTCGGCTTCGGCCGCGACGCGGGCCTGTTCGACTTCGGCGATCCCGCGCTGCTGATCGAACGAGCGCATGAGCACCAGCACCGTGGTCGCGATCAGCGCCAGTATCGCAAGGGTCGCGCCGTAGAGGACGCGCGCCAGGGCATTCGCCTGCGCCAGGATTTCGGCTCGGCTCTTGCTGACCGTCAGCACCATTGAAAAGCGCGGCTGCCTGACGAACCCGACCACGCGCTCGGGTTGCGCGGCGTCGGGATGCGGCGTGGTGATGATCCCCTCGCGCCCCGGAGCTTCGCCGTTGAAGATCGGACCCGACCGATCCCGGGCGAATTCCTCGTCGAGATGGGGCGCGCGCGCGAGCAAATGGCCGTCGTTCCGGAACAGGGAGACGCGTCCGCCCGGCGTGACGAAGTTCGAATAGGCGGATTCGAAATAAGACACCCGGATCGAGGCCATGATGACGCCGAGAAACTCGCCATTGGGCGCGGAGATCCGCCGCGCCAGCTGGATCGTCCAGCCGCCGGTGGCCCTGCCCAGCGCCGGGCCGCCGACGAAGTCGGGCCGCGACGGATTTTTCGCCAGCGCCTGGAAATAGTCCCTGTCGGCGAGGTTTACGCGAGGCGCGGGCCACGCGGTCGAGTCGGCGAGGACATCGCCGCGCGCATCCGTCACGGCCAACGCCTCGAAGTGCGAAGCATCGGCAATTTTCTGCTTGAGCATCTCGTGGAAATCGAGTGCGCGCGCGGACCTTTCCAGATCGGACTCGGAGGCGACGCCCGCCGTTGCGAGGCGCGCGACGACGCCGGCCTGCAGGCTCTGCGCGCCCTGCAGCGCACGGTCCGTCTCATCCGACAAGGCGCGAGCGAGCGAGAGGAGTTCGTGATCTGCGTCGTTGAGGGCCGAATCCTGGCTCGTTTCGACGAACCACCATACGCCGGCGACCAGCAGACACGCAAACAGCGCGCCTCCGGCGACCAGGGAAACACGAATCCCCCGGAGCGCATGTCCCACCCGTGGCCTCGCCGTCGACTTTGGAAGACTCGAGAAAGACAACCGGAACGCCCCTCATTGCCAAGACGCAACCATGGCGAGTGTACTCAACGCCCCCCGGGTTAACGGGCGCTTATCGGCGGCGCGGAAACGCGGTGAAAATCCTTTGGGCGCCATTTGAGCGGAATGCGCCGCTCGCGGCGCAAGGCCCCGGAATCTGCGATTTGCCGCGCGCCCGAAGCGTTAACCATTCCCTGAGCGCGGCGTTGATGCGGGATTGTTTCCCGGCTCAGCCCTGTTTTGGATCGTGGTTGAGATCGCGCAACTGCCGAGCAAGCTTCGGCAGTTCCTCCGTCGCCGTTTGCCATAGAATGTCCAGGTCAACGTCGAAATAGATATGGATCAGCCGATTCCTCATCGCGACAATCGCGGCCCAGGGTATAGCGGGGAAAAGGGCGCGCGCTTCGGGGCTGAGCCTCGACGCGGCCTCGCCTACGATCTCGATGGCTCGAACAATCGCAAATACAAGCATCTGGTCGCTGTCGAGATCCTCGCGACGGCGCCCCGCAATGAATCCGCTAAGGAGACGCTCAAGAATAAATGAATCGGTCGGCTTCGTCATGGCCGGGCTTGTCCCGGCCATCCCCACGATTTGCTAGCAAATCGTTGACGTCGTTCAGTTTAAGTAAATCGGATGGTTTGCATAGAATTCGCCACGGCGCTGGATCAGGTTACGGTAATACACTAAAGTATTGATGATCCACGACGTGGATGGCCGGGACAAGCCCGGCCATGACGGAAAATGGAGCAGTTATTTCTGCAATTCTCCTTAGATCCGGCGGCAAAGAGAGAGTTCGATGACCAACACGAAGCCAGCAAAGATCGCTCCCGATGAGGCGCACGCCGTGTCTCCGCGCTTCGCCAAATATGCGGATGAACTGGTTTATGGCGAGGTCTGGGGCCGTCCTGGGCTGAGCATGCGCGACAAATCCATGCTCACCTGCGCGGTGCTGATTGCGCTCAACCGGGCGCCCTTTCTTCAGTTTCATGCGCGACGGGCGCTCGACAACGGCCTTACAGCGCGGGAGCTCAGTGAGATAGTGACCCAGCTCGCTATCTACTGCGGCTGGCCCTTGGCGTCGGCTGCCGTGACCGAGTTGGCCCCAGTTTACGCCGGGCGGGGGATCAAGCCAGAGGATGTGGCGCCGCTGGCGATGCCACCCCTTCATGCTGACCCAGTAATGGAGGATCGTCGCAAGGCGGTTCTGGAAGCGTCGATCGGCGTCGTTTCACCGCCACTCGCCAAATATTCCAACGAGGTTTTGTTCGCGGACCTTTGGCTTCACCCCGAACTCGCGCCGCGAGACCGCAGTCTGGCGACCTTGGGGGCAATCTGGGCTATGGGCCTGGAACCCCTTCTCGACTACCAATTCGCGCGGGCGCTCGACAACGGCGTAACCAAGGACGAGATCAGCGAGGCGCTCGCCTTTTGCGCGTTCTATATTGGCTGGCCGCGCGCAATGGCGGCGGCCATGGTCGCACGCAAGGTCTTCGACGGGCGTGACGTCGCCAGAGGCAAGCCGTAACGGCTCCGCAATGGCGGTCGCCGCTGAAATGCAGCGTGCGCCGTGACGCTGCGGGCCGGAGCTTCTGCCGGACACGTCCGGCACGCTCTTGACCAAAGTTCGCGGAATTCGATGCAGCGGCTCAACGGCAATAACATTGTGTTCGCATCGGTTTCCTGAGGCGTCGACAAATTTCGGCGCCTTGGCGGCGCATCAGGCGCCGAGCATGAAGTCGAGCATGATCGTCTGTACCGCGTCGACCATCTGGTCGCCGTCGGTCGTCTTGCAGCCTACCGCCCGCGCGGCGGCAAGGAACGGGGTCAGGCCATGACCTGCGACCACGTCGCCGACGAACATTTCCGCGCTTAAGAGCGCCGGGTCCAGCGGCAGCGGATCGCCCGCGGCCATGCCCAGTGGGGTTGCGTTGCAAACCATTTCGCAGCCCCGCGGATCGGGTCCACTCTCTCGCACGCGGGCTCGGCCAAGATCGCCCAACAAAGCGATCAGTTTCGCCTGCCGCGCCGCGTCTGGACGTGGATAATCAACTCGCCGACCCCCACTTCCAGCAGGCGAATGGCGATGGCGCTCCCCGCCCCGCCCGCTCCCAAAACCAACACCCTCGCCCCCTTCGGCGCGGCGCCGCCGGCGATCTGGGTGGCGACGAAGGCCTGACCATCCATCTGGTCGCCGTGCCAGCCGCCGTCGCGGTTGCGCCTGAGTACGCTGACCGCCCTCAACAAGCGCGAAGTATCCGTCGCCGTGGCGCAATAAGGAAAGACAGTGAATTTGTGCGGCATGGTCACTAGGACGCCGTCGGCATTGCGACTGGCGCCGAGGCCCCGCATGACCGCGTCGAGCGCCTGGTCCGGAACCTCCAGCGGCACACAGAGCGCATTGTGCCCACGCGCCGCCAGACCGGCGCTGAACACGGCAGGCGATTTGGCGTAAATGATCGGATCGCCGATGATGGGAAAAAGCCGGGGCGCGCCGTCAAGGTTCAGGGCCATTTTCGTTTTCGATGTGTTTGAGAGCGAATGCCGGCTGGACGCGTTCGCATGCAACCAGACGCGCGTATCGTGTCTTCCTCAGTCCCGATTGTTCAGCGACGCTCTCTTGATCATCAACCCGGTCCGACGAAGCACAACGACGATCTGGTCGCGCTGGTTCTTTCCCCGGGATTCGAATTCGACCAGTCCCGCATTTGCTCGGGACTTCGACTCGCGCTTGGAGATCACTTCGGTCTCGCTATAGATCGTGTCCCCAATAAAAACTGGATTGGGAAATTTTACGTCGGAATAGCCGATGTTGGCGAGCGTGGTGCCCAGCGTCAGGTCCATCACCTGCACGCCGGCGACCAGCGAAAGCGTGAAGTTGGAATTCACGAGCCGCTGCCCGAACATCTGTGTTTTGGAATATTCCGCGTCGAGATGCAGCCAAGCCATGTTGTGCGTCAGCGCCGAAAACAGCAGATTGTCGGTCTCCGTCACTGTGCGCGTGATCGCATGCTTGAAGACTTTGCCGATCTCCAGCTCCTCGTAATATTTCCCGGTCGCAAGTTCTTGATAGTTCACAGGCATTCTATGCTCCTGGCTTTACCCGCAGCCTCGACCGAATGGTCTCGCGAACATAGGCCGGGGCTATGTTTTCGCATCGCGCGAAGTTGTCGCCTTGCCAAGTCGGGCGATTTCGCGGCGCCCGTGGAACCCCCAGCGGCCCCGAGACAACTTACGCGATTTTCCGCGAAAGTCAGGGTGACAATTACAGGCTTGACCCTCTCTTGGCATAGGCTTTACCTATCTCTTAAGCAGCGGTCGGCGCTTCGTGGCGCCCGAGGAGAAGTAATGAGCCATCTCGACAAGTTCACCTCGACGCTCAGCTTCAAGCAGCTGAACTATTTCCTCGCCCTTGCTGATCACGGGTCGATATCGGCTGCGGCCAACGCCTTGAACATGGCCCAGCCGTCGCTGTCGGAAAACATCGCCAAGCTGGAGAAGCAATTCGAGGCGCAACTCGTCATTCGCGGCGCGCGCGGCGTGCAAATGACCGAGGCCGGCATGGCCCTGGTTCGCAGAAGTCGCGAGATTCTGAGAAATTTCGGGGAAATGGTGGAGGAGATCCGGCAGATCTCGGGCGAGCCGCGCGGCCCGGTCTCGATCGGTCTTCCTCCTTCGCTTTCGATCCTGCTCAGCGTCCCCCTGCTGGAAACCGTGCACAACGAGCATCCGCTCATTCGTCTGCATATAGCCGAAGCCATGTCGGGCGATATCCTCGAATGGATTGCGGAGGACCGTCTCGATCTCGGCTGCGTTTATGAGGTCACCGAGGCTGCCCCCTGCAACTTCCAGCCTTTCCTGACCGAGGAACTTTTCCTCGTCTCGGCGCCCGACAATTGGCCTGGCAAGGTGGATGCCGACGGCATGGCGCTGGAGCCGATCACGGCTTCCAAGTTGGCCGAATTGCCGTTAGTGCTGACCAGCCCGGCGCACGGCGCGCGCAAGCTGCAAGAGAAGTTCGCCCGCTCCATCGGCGTGCATCTGAACGTGGTGGCGGAAATCGATTCCCTGCCGCATATCGTCGAGATGGTGAGCCGCGCTTCGGCTTACACGATCCTGTCGCATGGCGCGGTCATCAAGCAGGTCGCCGCCGGCGCGCTCGTCCTCGTGCCGATCGAGGAGCCGACGATCCGGCGCACGGCCTATATGGCGCGCGCCCGGGCGCGTCCGGCGACGCGCGCCGGCGTGATCGTCGAAGAACATCTCACCCTGATCCTTCGCGAGATGGTGGAGCGCTACAAACTCAGGGCTACGCTGCCGGACCGGTTCGAGCCAGAAGTCTCCAAGGCCGAGGCGGACGAATAGGCGACGCCTATCCCCTCTATTGCCGCCGCCGGTTCGGGAGCGGCGGAGCCTTGACGCTGACCCCGCCAGCGGGTCGTCTGACGTCGGGCCACGCGCCCTGTCGGATAGGATTGCCATGCTGCCGGTTCAAGACCCCGCCGTTCCGGATTTCGTGACGAAACTTCAGCGCATCGACTCCTATTCCGAGATCGAGGAAATCATGAAGTCGGAGGACTTCATCATGGCCGGCGCGGCCGAACGGACGATCTTTCTCGAAGACACGTTGATCATGTCGGAAGGGCGTCGCCACGCCGAATTGAAGCAGCTGTTCGCGCCGCTCATGTCGCGGCAGACGCTGGCCTATTACGAATTGCGCCTGGTGGAACCGGTGATCCAAGAGGCTCTGGCCGATGTGGCGTCGTCGCGCGGCGCGGATGGATCGGTGCGGGTTGACGTCGTCGCGTTGATTCATGCAGCCCTGACGCGGATTTCCGCCCGTGTGACCGGGGTGGACGGGGTCGACAGCCAGCAGCGCACCGAACGGTTCCGCGATCTCGTGCTGACCCTCAGCGCCGCGACCACCGCCAGTTACTCCTCGCCGGATCCCGGAAGAATGATCGCGGCGGGCCGGGACGCCTTGGCGGCGCTGGTCGCCGAATTTCTGCAAGCTTCGCTGGATCGGCGCATCGAATTGACGCGCCGCTTCCGAGCCGGCGAAATCAGCAAGGAAGACTTGCCGCGCGATGTCCTCACTTCCCTGTGCCTCGTCGACGACTGGCGACACGCCGATGACGTCGACAAGATCCCCTACGTCTGGCGGCAATGCGCCTTGTTCCTGACCGGGTCGATCAAGACGACCAGCCATTCGCTGCCGCATGTTTTCGTCCATATCGACGAATGGGTGAAGGAGCATCCCGAGGACCGCGCCAACCTCACCGATCCCGAATGGCTGCATCGCGCCTCGGCCGAAGCCTTCCGCCTGCACCAAACAACACCGGCGCGGTTCCGGGCGGCGCTGCGCGACGTCACGCTCACTTCAGGTCGTCAAGTCAAGGCCGGCGAGATGGTGGCGCTGCACGCGCCCGTCGCCAATGTCCAGGCCGAAGTCTTTGGCGAGGATGGCCGCTACTTCAACCCACGGCGCGAGGTTCCCGACGGAATGCAGCCCTGGGGCATGACATTCGGGCTCGGCGCGCATGCCTGCCTTGGCCGCAACCTGGTGACCGGCATCCAGAACAAGGGCGACGACAAACACGGCGCCCAAGGCACGGCGGTGCGCATCCTCAAGGCGATGTACGAGCTTGGCGCCGAACTTGACCCCGACAATCCGCCCCGGCGTCCCGAAGGCAGCCTGCACGACACTTGGGAGAGCGTGCCGATGATCCTGCGCAAGGCGTGAGGGAGGCGCCCCGGCGAAACTAGCCTCTACGCGCCCAAATACGGCCGGTAAACCCGCGTTGCCGTGTCGTGAAACAACGCCGCCCGCTCATCCGCGCTCGCCGCGCGCGTCAGGATTTTGTAGGCGTTCCATAGGGGGACGTAACCGCAGGAGCGGCCGTCGGGCGGGAAGTTCGACGCCAGCATGCAACGCGCCGGGCCAAAGGCCTCGATAGCGGTTTCGACATAGGGGCGCCACGCCCGCGCCAGTTCCTGCGAGCCAATGACGTCCTCGCGCAGCTCGAACTCGAACCCCCAGTTCGGCATGCCGAGCCCGCTGATCTTGCAAAAGACATTGGGCCGTTTGGCGAGTTCGCGCAGCGAGGCCGACCAGGTGCGGAAAACCCCGGCCTTTTCGGCAGACGTCATCTCCATGCCGATGGCAATGCCCATATGGTTCAAGATCACCGTCAGATCAGGGAATCGGTCGATCAACGCCGTCAGCTTGGGCAGGCTGGGGTCGAACACGGCGGCGTCAAAGGTCAAGCCGCGCTTCTCCAGCTCGGCGAGCCCGAGCGGAAAGCCCGGGGTATCCAACAGGCCGGCGGGCGGCTTGTAGGTCATGACATATTTGAACGGCCGGTCGTCTGGATATTCGATCGTCACATGCCGCATTCCTCGAAAGCGCTCCGGCGCCGCGGCGATACAACGATCCAACAGCGGCGCGATTTCGGCGCCCAAGGTCAGGTTGGCGTGGCCGATGATCGCCGCCGCCACCTTGCAGCTCCCGTAAACCCCGGTCGCCGTCATCGCCGCGGCGCCATTGGCGAATTCCACCTCGCCGAGCGGACGCAGCGCCAGCGGGCCGCCGATGCGTGAAAAGGTCTGGGTCTCGCAATAGACCGAAGCGACGATTTTGTGCCCGGACGAAACGTCGGCGAGGTAATCGTCGAGCATGTAGCGATTGCCCGGCAGGTCGAACAGGTGATGGTGGGCGTCGACGATTGGCAGATCCGGGTCGAGAATGGGCTCGTCGCGCCCGTCGAGACGTCTGGTCCGCATGGGTTACGCCAGACTCAAGAATTGCGCTTCGCTCACCGGCTCGAGCCAGGTGACCGTCTCTCCGTTCTCTTCCTCGACGATGGCGATATGGGTCATGCCCGAGGTCGGACCGGCGCCGTGCCAGTGCTTTTCGTGCGGTGGAAACCAGATGGCGTCGCCCGCCTTCACCTCTTCGACAGGCCCGCCCCATGTACCCACCCGACCGCTGCCCGCGGTGATGATCAACAACTGCCCGACAGGGTGTGTGTGCCAGACGGTGCGGGCGCCGGCGTCGAAGGTCACGGCCCCCGCGACCAGATGCGACGGCCCCGACGCGCGATGGATCGGATCGCGCCGGGCGTGGCCGGTGAAATTCTCAACGGGTCCGCGGCTCGAGGCTTGCGATCCGTTGCGCTTGATGTCCATGCCCGGTCTCCCTGCGCCGCGCCGTCTCAGAGAGGCGCGGACTCGCGACAAACTAGCGAAAGCCCGGTCTAGTTAAACCAAAAGCTTCCGGCCTGGGTCCGGCGACTTCGTCCCGTATCGGCGCGGCCTATGACCGACGCGCAAGCGCTTGAGGCCGAGCCATAGGCATTGCATGAGGCCGACTTCGGAAGGAACGAACGCGCAGGACCGCCCGGCTCCAATAGCCGCCGTTCGTGTTAGTCACCCTCCAAGCCATTCGCGAACCGAGGAAACCATGGCAGGCATTCTCGAAGGCGTCCGCGTACTCGATTTCGGCCGCTGGATCGCGGGCCCCTATGCCGCGCACTTGCTCGCCAGTTTCGGCGCGGATGTCGTGCGCGTCGAACGGCCCAGGGGCGAGGATGACCGCTATTTGATGCCGGTCACCGACCATGGCGAAGGCGCGCAATATTTGCAGTGCAACGGCGGAAAGCGCTGCCTGACGCTGGAAATCGCCTCGAGCGAGGGCCGCGAAACGGTGCGCCGGCTCATCGCCGGGGCGGACGTTGTCGTCGCCAACTACTCGCCGAAAGCGCTGAAGCATTTCGGGTTGGACTACGAGACACTGAAAGCGATCAAGCCCGATATCATTCTTGCGACGGCGACAGCTTTCGGAACGGAAGGGCCATCAAGCGAGCGGATCGGCTTCGACGGGGTCGGCCAAGCCGTTTCAGGCGCGATCTGGCTCACGGGCGAACCCGACAAACCCTATCGCGCCGCCACCGCGCCGATTGATTTCTCGACCTCGCTGTCGCTGGCCTACGGGGCGCTCGCGGCGCTGATCCAGAAGATGCGGACAGGCAAAGGCGCTCATGTGCAGGCGTCCCTGGTCGGCACCGCGCTCAACATTTCCAATCAGATCCTGATGGAAGAGGCCACCGGCTTCAGTCACCGGGTCCCGACCGGCAATCGCAGTCCGATGTCCGGGCCATCGGATCTCTTCAAAGCGCGCGATGGCGGTTGGTTCATCATGCAGGTGATCGGCCAGAAAGTGTTTCAGCGTTGGAGCAAGGTCGTCGGCCGTCCGGAGCTGGTCGATGATGTCAGGTTCGCGAATGACGGGCTGCGCGGCCAGAATGGGGAGGCGCTGAGCGCCCTCATGCAGGAATGGGCATCGACGCGCGACCGCGCCGAGTGTCTGGAAATCCTCGGGCAGGCCAGCATCGGCTGCGGCCCCGTGCTGACCCCGGCCGACGTCGTGCGCGGCGAGCTCGGCCTCGCGGAACTGTTCCTGCCTCGCGTGCCCTTCCCGACCTCCGACGGCGTGCCGATCGCGCCGCCGCCGGCCCGTTTGTCGGAAGGGTCGGTCCCCTTGACCCGGCCGCCGCTGCTGGGCGAACATAGCGACGAGGTTTTGGCCGACTACGGCTTCACGCCCGAAGAAATCGCGGCGCTCCGGGCGAGCGGAACCGTTTGAACCTTTGTCCCGCTCAGCGCTTGCGGCGGAAATCGGGCTTGCGCTTTTCCTTGTGACTGGCGACGCCTTCTCTTACGTCCGGGCCGCCAAAGCCGAGGAATTCCAACGCCAATCCCGCCTCGAAGGCTGCGGAGTTCTGTTTCCAGAACAGGTTGAGGCTGCGCTTCGTCCATTGGATCGATTCCTGCGCGCCGCGATTGAGTTTTCCCGCTACGGTGCGCGCCGTCTCCAGCAGCTTGTCCTCGTCGACCGTCAGCGAAACCAGGCCGATGCGCTCGGCTTCCTCGCCCGAAATGCGCTCGCAGGTCAGCAGCAGATATTTCGCCTTCGCCATGCCGCACAGCAGGGGCCAGACAGCAGCGGCGTGGTCACCGGCCGCGACGCCTAGGCGCGTGTGGCCATCGACGATAACCGCATTCCTGGCGGCGATCGAAATGTCCGCCATCAGCGCCACCACCAAGCCGGCGCCAACGGCTGGGCCGTGAATGGCCGAGATGATCGGCTTCGAGCAATCAATCATGTTGTAATAGAGATCGCGGCTCTCGTTCATCACCCGCACGAGCGTGGCGTAACTCTCGATCTGTTTGTCGATCAGCGCGAAATCGCCGCCGGCCGAGAAGGCCCGCCCGGCGCCGCGCACGATGACGACATTCACGTCCGGATCATCGTCAATCAGGTTCCAGACATAGGGAATGTGGCTATGGACGTTCTCGTCGACGGAGTTCAGATTGGGTCCGTCGAAGATCATCTCCAACACGCCCGGCTCGTTCATCTCGAAGCGAAAGGGAAGCTCCGCATATCGTTCCAGCATTTTTTGATCCTCCCAAAAGGTCCTCAAACCACGCGTTCGAAAATCGCCGCCAGACCCTGGCCGCCGCCGATGCACATGGTTTCGAGGCCATAGCGCGCCTCGCGCCGGCGCATCTCGCGCAGCATCGTCGTCAGGATGCGCACGCCGGTCGCGCCGACGGGATGGCCGAGCGAGATGCCGGAGCCGTTTACGTTGAGCCGCGCGTAATCTCCGGGCGCGAATTCAAAGGCCTTGGCGCAGGCCAGCACTTGCGCGGCAAAGGCCTCGTTCAATTCAATCAGGTCGATGTCGGAAAGGGTCAATCCCGCCCGCGCGAGCGCTTTTTGCACCGCCGGAACCGGCCCGATCCCCATTCGCGCCGGATGAACGCCCGCCACGCTCCAGTTCACCAGCCGCGCGAACGGCTTCAGACCGAGCGCCTCGGCCTTTTCGCGCGTCGTGACGATGCAAGCGGCGGCGGCGTCATTCTGGCCGCTGGCGTTGCCGGCCGTCACGGTCGCCTCCGGGTCGGACTTGCCCAGGATCGGGCGCAGCGCGCCCAGGCTTTCCAGCGAAGCGTCGGCGCGGGGATGCTCGTCGCTGATAAAAACGACCTCGCCCTTGCGCGACTTCAGCTTCACCGGCGTGATTTCCTCGGCGAATATTCCGCTGTTTTGCGCCGCCACGGCCTTGGCATGCGAGTTCACGGCGAACGCGTCCTGCTCGGCGCGGCTGATCGCGAATTCACGCCTCAGGTTTTCCGCGGTTTCCAGCATGCCGCCTTCCACCGGATAGAATTTGCCGCCCGACGTCACCCGTCCGCGCCCGATGCGGCACATCAGGTTCGCATCGGTTCCACGCAGGCCCCAGCGCACGCCGAGAGCGTAATATTCGGCCTGGCTCATGCTTTCCGCGCCGCCGGCGATGATCAGGTCAGCGGCCCCCGTCCGCACGCACATCGAGGCGTTGATCAAAGCCTGCAGGCTCGAGCCGCAGCGTCGGTCGAGCTGCATGCCGGGCACGGAAATATCTAGACCCGCGTCCAGCGCCGCGATGCGGCCAATCGCCGGCGCCTCGCTGTTGGGATAGACCTGACCGAAGATCACGTCGTCGATGTCTTCGCTCTTCACGCCGCTGCGGCGCACCAGTTCCTTCACGACAGTGGCGGCGAGTTCCGAGGCGGGCACGTCTTTCAACGTGCCGCCATAACCGCCGACGGCTGTTCGGATCGGTTCACAAATGACGGCGTCGCGCATGGAAGACTTTCTTTCGGTGGGGCCGGCTCAGTAGGATTTCGGCAGTCCCAGGACTTTATCAGAGACGTAATTCAGGACCATTTCCTGGCTGATCGGCGCGATCTTCAAGTGTCGCGCTTCCATCCAGAACCGGGAGACGTGATATTCGGTCGCCATGCTGAAGCCGCCGTGAAACTGCATCGCCCGGTCCGCGGCTTCAAAACCAGCGTCGGTGGCGAGGTATTTCGCCGCGTTCGCTTCCGGCCCGCAGGGCTTCCGCTCGTCGAACAGCCGCGCCGCCTTCTGCGTCATCAGTTCGGCCGCCTCGAGCCGGATCCAGCTTTCGGACAGCGGATGCGCGACCGCCTGGTTCTTGCCGATCGGCCGGTCGAAGACGATGCGGTCCTTCGCATATTGCACCGCCAGATTCAGCGCCCCGCGTCCAAGGCCGATGGAGGTGAAGGCCACGGCGATCCGCTCAGGGTTGAGCCCGTCGATCAGGCAGCGGAACCCCTTACCCTCTTGCCCGACAATCTCATTCTCGAAGACCTCGAAATCCTCGAACACCATCTCGTTGCTGTCGACGGCGTTGCGCATGATCTTGTCAATCCGGTTGATCCCCACCCCCTTCTTGCCTTTCAGCCGGGTGAAAAACAGCGTCATCCCGTCGTAGGGGCGTTCGGCGTTGCGCGGGCTGGTGCGGGTCAGCAATAGGATCCGGTCGGCGTTCTTGGCGTTGGAGATCCAGACTTTTCTGCCGTTCACCAGATAGCGGGCGCCGTCCTTTTTCGCGAAGGTCTTCAGGCGCGAGGTGTCGACGCCGTTGTCCGGTTCGCTGACGCCAAAGCACATCATCTCTTCGCCGCTGACCAGTTTTGGTAGAAACGCCCGCTTCATCTCTTCCGAGCCGTGGTGGATGACCGGCCCGGGCGGGAAGACGTAATACTGGAACACCGAATTGGCGTTGAAGCCGCAGCGCTGGCCTAGCTCGTCGAGCACGATGCCCGCTTCGGTCAGACCCAGCCCCATGCCGCCGTATTGTTCGGGCATCAGGATGCCGAGCCAACCGCCGGCGGCGAGCGCATCCTTGAAATCCCAGGGGTAGTCCTTCGCCTTGTCCTTTTTTCGCCAGTAATCCAGATCGAATTGCTCGGCGATCTTGCGGATCGAGGCGCGGATCAGGTCGTGGTCGGCTTGCTCAAGGTCCATCGGCTTTCCTCCACACCGGGATCAGATCGAGCGGCGTCGCCGCGTCCAGCGCCGACATGTCGCCCGCGGGCAGGCCGAGGTGACGCGCCCGGATCGCGCGACGCATGATCTTGCCGTTCTTGGTCTTGGGCAGGCCCGCGACGACGATCAATTCGGACGGAACCATCGCCTTGCCGACCAACCGCGTCACCGCTTCGGCGGCCTCGGCAGGGTCCAACTTGCCGTTGGCCTCTCGGAGCGTCACGAAGGCCACGATTCGCGAGCCGCGCTCGGCGTCGGGGACGCCGATCACGGCCGCTTCGGCAACGGCCGGATAGGTCACGAGCGCGCTTTCGATCTCCGCCGGGCCAACGCGGCGGCCGGCAACCTTGATCGTGTCGTCGGAGCGACCGTGGATGCGCCAGTACCCATCCTTATCGATCGAAGCCAGATCGCCATGCACCCAGACATCGGGGATCTGGTCGAAATAGGTCTTCAAATATCGCTCGGGGTCGCGCCAGAAGCCATGGGTCATCCCCGGCCAGGTGTTGTGCACCGCGAGTTCGCCGATCTCGTTGGTCTGCCGTCCCTCGGCGTCGAGTACGTCCATGTCGAGACCGAGCAGCGGGCCGGAGAAAGTCGCCGGCGACAGCGGCGTGATCGTGTAATTGGACAACAGACCGCCGCCGGTCTCGGTGCCGCCGGTGTAATTGAGGATCGGCAAACGGCTTTCGCCGACCGTTTCGAATAGCCAGCGCCAAGTCGGCTCGTCCCAGGCCTCGCCGGTGGAGGCGAAAGCGCGCAGCGACGACAGATCCTCGGCGGGCTTCGCGGCCCCAGTCGCCGCGCGCAGCGCACGCGCCGCCGTCGGCGCGATGCCGAGTAACGTCACCTTGTCGCGTTCGACGATCCGCCAGAGACGGTTGACGTCCGGAAAGTTCGGCAGACCCTCGACAAAGACGATTGAAGCGCCGAATTGCAGGCAGCCGACGATCATCAGCGGACCGAGCATCCAGCCCATGTCGGCGATCCAGCCGATCCAGTCATCGGATTGCACATCGAATGCATAGCCGAAATCGAGCCCGGACTTCAGCAGATAACCCAGATGCGAATGCACGATGCCCTTGGGCGCGCCTGTCGTGCCCGAGGTGTAGATGATCAGGAAGGGGTCGTTGGGGTCGCAGGCCAGCGTTTCGACGGGCGCAGTTCCCTGGCCGAGGTCCGCCCAAGCATGGTCGCGGCCTTCCCGCATCGCGACATCGCTTCGATCGTTGGCGATGACGATCAGATGCTTGACGCCCGGCGCCTGCTCCAGCGCGGCGTCGGCTGTCTCCTTCATCGCCACCCGCTTAGCTCGGCGCGTACTCCCGTCCACCGTCACCAGCGCCACGGCGTCGGCCGCGTTGAGACGGGCGGCCAAAGGGTCGGGTCCGTATCCTGAGAACGCCGGCACCGCGACGGCGCCAATTTTGGCGCAGGCGAGCAGCGCGACCGCGGCCTCCGGAATGACAGGCAAGAACAATCCGACGCGGTCGCTCTTGCCGATACCGAGGTCGCGCAGACCCCGGGCGGCGCGCTCCACTTCCGCGTCAAGCTCGGCGAAGGTGATCTGACGGCGCGCGCCGGAATCGGCTTCATAGATCACGGCGGGCGTATCCTTTAGCGCCGGGTTCGAGGCGTGCCGTTCCACGCAATGGCTGGCGACATTCAGCCGGCCGCCCGGAAACCAGCGCGGGAACAGCCGCCCGGCGCTTTCGTCCACCCAAGCCGTCGGCTGCGTCGTAAAGGTCACGCCGAGATCCTCGCAGGCCGCGGGCCAGAACCAGTCGGGCTTGTCGACCGAGGCCCGGTGCAGCGCCTCCAGGCTGTCGTAACCCCATGTCTTCATGGCTTTGGCGAGCCGGCTTCGGGTCCAATCCGAGGGCGAAGGCGTCCAGGCCGCAGCGCCGGGTCGGCCGAAGACGGCTCTCCCTTTCATCGGTTTCGCTCGGCGAGCGCTTGATGCAGGTCGATCACGGCCCGCGCGGTTTTTACATGCGCGAGGTCGATATGCATTCCCTCGTAGGCGACGGCGGCGTTGCCCTTGGCGACCGCCGCGTCGAAGGCGTCGATCATGCCCTGGTAGAACACCACTTCCTGCGGGCTCGGCATGAACACTTCATTGGCGATCACCACGTGGCTCGGATGGATCGCCACCATGCCGCGGAAGCCGAGTTGCCGGTTCTGGCGCGCGAAGCTCCAGGCGCCGTCGATGTCCTTGAGGTCCTGCCACAGCCCGACGATCGGAAAATCCTTGCCCGCCGCGCGCGTCGCCAGGACGGCGCGCGAGCGAAGATAGATCGTCTCCAACCCGTACGGCGTGAATTCGAACCCGACCGAGCGCGAAACGTCGGCGTCCCGCGCCGTACCGGCGAACAAAGTGGCGCAACGCGGCGAGGCCTTGATCATCGCCTCGCACTCGGCGTAGGCCTGCGCCGTTTCCAGCGACAACACGAATTCGAGCTTGCCCGCGGCGACCCCGTTCTTGCGCTCGAAATGGTCCACCAGCGCCTCTATCTGGATCACGTCGCGCGCCCCATAGGTTTTTGGCGGCAGGAAGCCGTCGCAGCCCCCGATCGCCACCGCTTCGAGATCGTCGCCCATCAGCCCGGTTTCGAGCGCGTTCAGCCGCACGTAGACTCCGACATGCGGATGGTTTTTCGCCAGCTCGCCGATCGTCTCGGCCACGACATGTCGCGTCTCCGCCTTCCTGTCGGCCGGCACGGAATCCTCGAGGTCGAGGATGATCGCATCCGCGCCCGCCGCGACGGCCTTCTCCGCCCAGCTCTTGCGATGGCCCGGGACGAACAACATCGAGCGCGTAGGTTTCATGCTGCGTCCTCCCTCGCCACTGCCTGTAGCGATCATCCTTAATGCGAGCGCGCGGACCCGTCTTGACCGCTCGGTCCTTGGGAGGCGACAGGATCAGCCTTGAGCCCGCGTTGTTGACAGGGCCCCTGACCGGGATCGACACATTATCACGGATTGAAGCAACTGGACGTGTGGCGATGGAACGGCTGAAGGGTAAGACGGCGCTGGTCATCGGCGCCGGCACGGTCGGCGGCGGCTGGGGCAACGGCAAAGCCTGCGCGGTCCAATATGCGCGCGAAGGCGCGCGCGTCGTTTGCTTCGACCTCGACGCCGCTCTGGCCGAGGAAACCGCCGCGAACATCCGCGATGAGGGCGGCGAGGCAATCGCCATCGCCGGAAATGCGGCAAGCTCGAAAGACGTCAAGGCCGCGGTCGATCTTGCGGTCAGCCGATTCGGCGCCTTGAACCTCTTGTTGAACAATGTCGGGATCGTCATCAGCGGCGGCGTCGTCGAGCTCTCCGAGGAGAACTGGGACAAGATTTTCGCCGTGAATTTGAAAAGCGCCTATCTGTCGATGAAACACGCGATTCCCATCATGGTCGCCGCCGGCGGCGGCTCGATCGTCAACATCTCGTCGATCTCCGGCATCCGGTATCTCGGCAGGAACTATGTCGGCTATTACACGACCAAGGCCGCGCTCAATCACATGACCCACGTCACGGCCGCCGAATATGCGGCGCGTCAGGTGCGCGTGAACGCTGTGCTTCCCGGGCTGATGGACACGCCGATGGCGAAGATCTCCGCGCAGAAGAATCACGGCGCGACGCCCGAACAAATGGACGAACTCTGGAAACAACGCGCGGCGCGCATCCCGATGGGTTGGATGGGCGACGCGTTTGATGTCGCGCGGGCGGCGGTGTTTCTGGCGAGTGACGAGGCTAGGTTTATTACGGGGCAGACGTTGGTTGTTGATGGCGGGATGACGTTGTAGATCTGCGAGGCGGCGCGTTTTACCCAAAAGAGTGGGACCACGCTTTCACTTCGTTGAGCGCCGCCTCACCCGCGCGCCAACTCATCCGCATAAGCCTTGGGCAGCCCCACCGACTTGATCTCGACATAAGGGTCAAACCCCTCGGGCCCGCCCTCGCGCCCTAACCCCGAGGCCTTGACCCCGCCGATGGGCGCATGAAAACCCACGCCGCCGCCATTGATCTCGACCGTGCCCGTCTTGATCCGGCCGGCCAGCGTGAGCGCTTTCTCCATGTCGCGGGAAAAGATCGCGCCGTTCAGGCCGTAGATCGAATGGTTGGCGATCGCGATGGCTTCGTACTCGCTGTCGTAGGTTGAAACCGCGAGAACCGGGCCAAAGATCTCCTCCTGCGCGACAGTCGCGTCCGGATCGACGCCCGCCAGCACGGTCGGCCGCACGAACCAGCCTCGGTTCAACCCCTCGGGCCGCCCGACGCCGCCGCGAACGGCCCGCGCGCCGTCATGCAACCCCGTGGCGATATAGCCTTCCACGCGGTCGCGCTGGCGTTGGCTGACCATCGGCCCAATTTGGGTCGCCGGATTATTGGGGTCGCCGACCGGCTTGCTGTCAATCAGCGCGGCGAAGGCGTCGAGCAACTCATTCTCGCGCCGCTTCGACACGAGAATGCGCGTCTTCAGACTGCACACTTGTCCGGAATTCCTCAGCGAGCCCATGCGCAGCGATTCCACGCCGGCTGCGAAATCGGCGTCGTCGAGAAACAAAGCCGCCGACTTGCCGCCCAACTCCAGCGTGATCGGCCGCAACAGCGCGCCGCAGTGTTGGGCGAGGCGCCGCCCCGCAAATGTGGACCCAGTGAACGACACCTTGTCCACGCCATCGTGCAAGGCCAAATATTCGCTGGCCTCGCGCTCGGCCGGCAATACATTCAGCACGCCCGGGGGCAAGCCGGCCTCGGCGGCCATATCGGCCAGCAAATAGGCGGACAAAGGCGATTCCGGCGCGGGCTTCAGGATCACGCAACACCCCGCCAGCAGCGCCGGGCCGAGTTTGGCCATGGTCACCATCATCGGCACGTTCCAAGGCACGATCGCCACGACGACCCCCTTGGGCTCGCGCAGAACGAGCCCGTTGCCGGTGGCGGATTGACGCAACTGGCGCCAGGGATAGGTCTTGGCGATTTCGGTCTGCGCCTCGATCATCCAGATCGGCACGCCTGTTTGTAGCCCGCGCGAAAAGCTGATCGGACTGCCCATCTCATCCGTGATCGTTTGCGCCATTTCCTCGCGCCGCGCAGCGAACCGGTCGCGTAGCCGCAGCAGCGTCGCGATTCTGTCCTCAGCTTTCATGCGCGGCCAGGGACCGCTGTCGAAGGCGCGACGCGCCGCCGACACGGCGCGATCGACGTCGGCGCGCGAGGCTGACGGCACGCGAGCAAATTCCTGCTCGCTCAGAGGCGAGATAACAGCGATGCTGTCCGCGCCGATCGGCGGCTCCCACTCGCCGCCCACGAAGACCTTGTCTTGATGTTCTCGCCAGGCCATCGGACCCTCCGTTCCTGGGGGCCCAGTATAAGCGCGGTTTGCAGGACGCCAGCCAACCCGCGGCACTCATAGGTCCGCCCTATCGGGAACCAAGGCGGCGCCGCCACAGCAACCTCCATTGCGTTCAGATATAGTCCGCCTGAGGGACGCTGACCTGGGGATCGAAAGCGCGATGATGCTCGAAGGGAAGGTTGCAGTCGTCACGGGCGCGGGCAACGGCATCGGCCGCGCGATCGCCGTGGCCATGGCCGAGGCCGGCGCCGCCGTGGTCATCAACGACATCGGCGTTTCGTTGTCGGGTGAAGGCGGCTCCGCCTCGCCGGCGGAAGAAACGCGTAACGCGATTCTGGCCTTCGGCGGCCGGGCGGTCATCAACACCGATACGGTGTCCGACTGGAACGCGGCGCAGCGGATTGTGAAGACCGCGATCGACAATTTCGGCAGGTTGGACATTGTCGTGAACAATGCTGGAATTTTGCGCGACGTCCTGTTCCACAAAATGGAGCCCGATCAGTGGCTGTCGGTGCTGAACGTGCACCTCAACGGCGCCTTCTTCGTCAGCCGCGCCGCCGCCCCTCATTTCCGGCAACGGAATTCTGGCGCCTACATCCATATGACCTCAGCCTCGGGGCTGGTGGGCAACTTCGGTCAGGCCAATTATTCGGCCGCCAAACTTGGCCTCGTGGCGCTATCCAAATCCATTGCTCTCGACATGGCGCGTTTCAACGTGCGGTCGAACTGCATCTGCCCCTTCGCCTGGGGTCGCATGACCGAAAGTATCCCCGCAACGACGCCCGATCAGATCGCGCGGGTCGAGAATTTGAAGAAGATGACACCCGAAAAGAACGCGCCGCTGGCTGTCTATCTCGCCTCCGACGCTGCGGCGAAGGTGAACGGCCAGGTTTTCGCCGTGCGCATGAACGAGATCTTGCTGATGAGCCAGACTCGTCCGCTACGCTCGGTTCACAGCGGCGATGGTTGGACGCCAGAAACGATCCGCGACCATGCCAGCCCGGCCCTTTCGTCGCAATTTTATCCGCTCGACCGCAGCCAGGACGTCTTTTCCTGGGACCCGGTCTGAGCGGACATCGCCAATGCCATCGTAGCCGCGGAATTGACGGGTAATTTCATGGACCGCATCGAAAAGCTGATCGCCAGGGCCGAGATCGAGGAATGCTTGTACCGCTATGCGCGCGGCATAGACAGGCGCGACTGGCCGGCGGTGCGGGCGGGTTTTCACGACGACGCGGTCGACCAGCACGGCGAATTCACCGGCAACGCCGACGCGTTCATCGACTGGGTCAGCCGACGTCACGCCAACGTGCCGTTCTCCATGCATTTCCTCGGCAAATCGCTCGTCGAGTTCCGCTCCGACCGGGTCGCCGCCGTGGAAACCTATTTCATCGCGTTCCAGCGCCGCGAGGGCGGCGGCGCCAGCGGCATCGAACATCAGGTCTTCGGTCGATACGTCGACCGCTTCGAGAAGCGGACCGACGACATCTGGAAGGTAGCTCGGCGGCAGGTCGTTTATGATTCCACGGGTAGCCAGCCCTCCACCAGCCATCTGCGCAAACTGGTTGGCGTTCTCGGCCGCCGGGATCGCTCCGACCCAGTCTACGCCAACCTGGAGTGAACGTCGACCTGGTTGATCGGGCCGATCAACCCGGTTGCTCTCAAAGCGTCGTCGCCGTGCCGCCATCCACCGGGATCACCGCGCCAGTAATGTAGCTCGCCGCGTGGGAGGCCAGGAAGATTGCCGCGCCGGCCATGTCGTCCGGTCCGGTCAGGCGCTTCAGGGGCACTTTTTCGACAATCTTTTCCTCGCCGACGGTATCGAGCGTGCCCTGCATCATCTTCGAGGGAAACATGCCAGGGGCAATGACGTTCACGGTGATGTGACGTTTGGCCAGTTGGTCGGCCAAGTGAATCGACAATTGGTGCGCGGCCGCCTTCGAAGACGAATAGGCGTAGGTTTCGTGCTTGGGAATGTGGAACGCGTCAATGGATCCGATGTTGATGATCCGCGCGGGATGGGCCTTGCTGGCCGCCTTTTCGATCATCGGCGTCAGATCGCGGATCAGAAAGAAAAGCCCCTTCACGTTCAGATCAAACACCTTGTCCCAACCCGATTCCGGATACTCCGCCAAGGGTGCGGACCAAAGCGCGCCCGCATTGTTGATCAATACGTCGATCTTGTCTTCTCGCGCCTGGATCGCCGCCACGATGGCCGCGCGTCCCTCGGACTTGCCGATGTCGCCCGCGACCGGCAGCGCGACGCAATGACCGAAAGCGGCGAGCCGCGCCGCCGTCTGTTCGCAAGTCGCGGCGTTGCGCGAGCAAATATAGACCTTGGATCCAGCCTTCACGAAACCTTCGGCTATCGATTCGCCTATGCCGCGCCCACCGCCGGTCACCAGAACCACTTTTTCCGCCACGCCGAAATAATCGTCGAGAATGCTCATCGTTTTATCCTAGGTTCTGCGAACGGGAGAGAACCCGCTCTCGTCGGCGCTCGCCTGCACGAGCACGCCCTCGGCGATCATCCGATCGACGTCTTCGGCAGAGGATATTTGGAGAGCCACCTCTCGCGAGTGCTCGCCAATATGCGGCGCGCGGAAGGGCCGGTCCGGGCGCTCGCCAAAGAATCGCCACGGCGGCCGCACCAAGGTTTTGCCGTCCCGCTCGGGTTCCAACATGTCCAGCCATTGCGACTGCGGATGGGTCGTCACCTCCGCCACCGACAAGGTTGGGGCGAACGGCACATCCGAGGCCGTAAGCAACGCCTCCCAGTCGGCGCGCGAATGTTTCAGGAACTCCGCCTCGACGACGGGCTTCAGCGCGAAATAGTTCGCCATCCGATCGTAATAGGTCGCAAAGCGGGGATCCTCGATCAAGTCGGCGCGACCCATGGCCGTGGCGAGCGCTTCCCAGAACTTTTGCGAGGACGAGAGGTGAAGCGTGATCGATCCGCCGGAAGCGGTCGTGAGACAAAAATTCTGCGCCTGAGGATGCCGGCTCTCGCGGGTCGGCGCCACGCCCGTTTCGAAAAACTGTGTCATCGCGTCGATTGTGATGGTCGACATCGCTTCAACCAGCGAGGTCTGCACTTCCAGACCTTTCCGCTCGGGGGTCGACCCACGGCCCACCAGCCCCGCCAGGATCCCCATCGCCACTGTGACCGCGGAGATCAGATCGCCGATGCAGGTGCCGGAGAGCCTCGCCTCCCCTTCATCGTTCATGATCGAATAGAATCCGCCCATGCTCTGGCCGATTGAATCATAGGCCGCGCGATCACGCCAAGGCCCGCCATCGCCAAACCCGGAGACCGACGCGTAGACCAGGGATGGATTGATCTTCATCAGATCTTCCGCTCCCAAGCCAAGCGCCGCCATCTTGCCCGGCCGGTTGTTCTCGACCACCACATCGAATTGCGGCGCCAGGCGTTTCACCAGGGCGACGCCGTCGGGATGCTTCAAGTTGACCGCCAAGCTTCTCTTGCCGGCGTTATATTGGGCGAAATAATGACTATCGATGTCGACGCCGCGTCGAAATGCATCGCCTCCCAGCGGCGGTTCGACTTTCACGACATCGGCGCCGAGCGCGGCGAGGAGGGCCGCGGCATAGGGCCCTGAGATATAGGCGCCGAGTTCCAGCACCCGTATTCCGGTCAGTGGTCTGGCGCCTTGCATCGTGCGAACCCTTTTTGGCTTGGTTCCAACTTGATAGAGATCGTCGCGGCGTTTCGCCAACAGCGCGGAGCCGGGGATGGCTGACGTCTTGGGGGGCCATCGGCAAAGACTCTGGGCGGGCGCGCGTCAGGCCGGGGCGTCGTCTGGAATGTATCGCGTTTCCGCTCGCGCTTGCGTGATCAATCCCGAGGTTTCCACCTCGGCGCCGTAGCCGTTCTCAGCAACCATTTCGTGATAGAGCCCCGAGGCCAACGCGCCAAACGGCATGGGCACGCCGCTCGCCTGTCCAAGCTCGCAGGCAAGCTTCACATCCTTCTCGGCGAGGCCGAGCGTGAAGCCCACTTTGAGTCGACCCTTTAGCACCCTCGGCTCGAGGATTCGCTCCATGTAGGCGTTGCGCGCGCCGCCCGCGAGCAGGATCTCCGCCGCCCGTTCCGGAGCGACGCCGTTCTTCACCGCCAGCGCCATACCCTCCTGCGTCAACAGCCTTTGGCTGTGCGAGATCAGGTTGTTCACCAATTTGATCACCTGGCCATTGCCGACGGCGCCGGCGTGGAACAGGTTGGGGCTGATATCGGCCAAGATCGGCGCGAGACGCGCGCGTTGCGCGTCGGTCGCCCCCAGCATGATGGCGATCGTGCCGGCCTCTGCTCCCATGGCGCCGCCGCTCACCGGCGCATCGACGAGTTCGACGCCGCGCGCCAACAGCCTCTCGGCCATCGCGCGCGTGGCGTTCGGATCGCCCGTCGTTTGATCGACCAGGATCGCGCCCGGCCTGACTCCCTCGATCAGTCCATCGGCATCGAAGATCGCCGAGCGGACGTGCTCCGATTTCGGCAGGCAAAGAAACACCACGTCGCAGCGCCGCGCCAAATCCGCGGGACTCGCCGCAGCTTCCGCGCCGCGCGTCGTCAGATCGGCCACCGCGGCGGGATTCAGATCAAACACCACCAGCTTGCGGCTCAGTTGCAGGCGACGCGCGAGCGCCCCGCCCATCGCGCCCAGTCCCAGATAGCCTATCTGCATCAAACTTCTCCCGTATGGGCAGGGTCAGACGCCGGGAAATTGCGAGCGCCGGCCACGCTTCATCTCATAAGAAGCGAGGCTCCCAGAGCCTCATCGCCGGCGTCCAATGCGATCCAGGACGCGTTTTCTGGCGACCTACCACGCCTTGCCAGCGGAATATCCGCCGTCAACGGCCAGCACCGCGCCGGTGATGAAACTCGCGTCCGACGAACACAGGAAGGCGATCGCGGCCGCCACCTCGCTAGGCTCGCCGCCGCGGCCCAGCGAGTGCGCCTTGCGGATGCGCTCGGCTGTCTCGGGCGCGTCGAAGTGCTGCTGACTCATTGCAGTGCGGATGATGCCCGGCGCCACCGCGTTCACACGGATTCCGCTCGGACCGAATTCCATCGCCATTTCGCGCGTCATGCCGACGACCGCATGTTTCGTGGTGATGTAGGCTGGACGGTCGGGGATCGCCAACAGCCCGGCGACCGAGGCGAGGTTCACAATGGAGCCATGCCGCCCGGCCGCCATCGCCAGCCGGGCGAAGGCGCGAGAGGCATAAAACGTCCCGTCGACGTTTACCGCCGAAACCCGCCGCCATTCGGCATCCGAGACCTGCACCGTCGGCACAATGCTGGCGACGCCGGCCGAGTTCACAAGGTGATCGATCCCGCCAAATTCGTCCGAAATAGCCGCCAGCGCGGCATCGACCGCGGCGGATCGCGTGACGTCCATCGCCATCGAACGCACCCGCGAAGTCCCGAGCCCTGCCGCGACGCGTTCGGCGGCGTCGCTGGAATAATCGCTCAGGATGACCGTCGCGCCCTCGTCATGAAACCGCGTGGCCACGGCTCCGCCGATCCCGCCTCCTGCTCCGGTGATGAAGATCACCTGCCCGAAAAACCTGTCCATTCCGGCCTCGTCACCAAATATCGGTTAGCTCGTTGTCCGCCGTCATCCGTCTTTCAGAGGTCGCGCCGCCGCGCCTTCCAGGTCGACCAGAAAAACGGGCAGGGATCGGACGCGTCAGCTTCGCTTCATCACGGCCTCGATATCTTCCAAGGTCAGCCGGAAGCTCGGAAGTCCCGCGCGCTCTTGTTGCAGCATCAGCACCGACTGCGCATCGCGTCGCGCCCAGCCTCGGTTCATCGCCTCGGTCAGCTCTTCGAGCGAAAGTTGCGACAGCCGCGCGGGCACGCCGACTTGCCGGGCAAGCTCCACGGCCAGTTTCACGTCCTTGTGCAGCAGTTGCAGCTCGAAATTCGGCGGGTCCAGCTTTTCAGCCAGCCATCGGCGGTGAATTCCGTCGAAGGCCCGGGCTCGACCGATCGCGCCCGCGCGAATGGCTTCATAAAGTTGCAGCGGTTCCAACCCCGCCTTGACGCCGATGGTCATGCACTCGCCCAGCACCTGGGTCATCGCCGCTCCGGCAAGGTTATGCACCAGCTTGGCGATGGAGCCCGCGCCGATTTCGCCGACGTAGCGTGCTTGATCGGCCATGGCGTCCAGCACCGGCTTGAACCGATCGAAGACGGCCCGATCTCCGCCGACCCAAATCGCCAGCTTGCCGCTCGCGGCGCCCGCGGGCCCTCCAGAGACGGGAGAATCGAGGAAATGCGCGCCCTGCGCCGCCAGACGCGCGTGCAGCCCGCGCACGGCGTCGACGGAATTGGTGGAAAGGTCAAACCACGCCGCTCCCTCCGCGAAGCCGGCGCCAAGCCCGGTCTCGCCGCCCGCCACCGCGTCGACGTCAGCGGGTTTTGGCAGCGAGGTGAAGACGACTTCCGAAGAATTCGCCAACGCCTTCGGGGTTTCGGCCCATCCGGCGCCCAATTCCAGCAAAGGCGCCGCCGCCTCGCGGCGCAGATCGTGAACCGTCAGCTCATGGCCAGCCTTCCGCAAGTTCGTCGCCATGCCTCGGCCCATCAGACCTAAGCCTATGAATCCGATCTTCATGCGCGTCTCCCGTCTAGACCCTCGAGCTCAGAGGTATTCCTCAGTCAGCGCCTCGTCGCGGATTTCGGCGACGGTCCCACTTCGCCGGATTTCGCCACCGCGCATGACATAGGCGCGATCCACTAGCTTGAGCGCTGGGCGAGCCATCTGCTCCGTCATGAGGATCGTCGTGCCGCGTCCTATCAACTCCCGGATCGCCTGACTGACGCGACCGATCCAGACTGGCGCGAGGCCAAGAAACGGCTCGTCGAGCAGAAGCAGCTTCGGCATGGTGACCGCCGCCCTGGCGATGGCGACGATCTGCTGTTCGCCGCCGCTCAATTGGTTTGCGGGTTGGTTGGCCCGTTCCGCGAGCAGGGGAAACGTCCGCAACAGCCAGTCGAGGTTCTTGCGCGCCTCGGCCATGGGAATGCTGAGCGATCCCGACAGGATGTTCTCGGTCACGGTCAGCGAGTTGAAGACCCGACGGCCCTCGGGCGAGTAACCGATACCCAGCCGCGCCCGCGATGCGCAGGGAACACCGGAAAGATCCTTGCCGTCAAAGACGATCCGCCCGCCCGCATTCGGAACCAAGCCGATGATCGTGTTGATCAAGCTGGATTTCCCGGCGCCGTTCGAACCGACGAGCAGCACCGAGTCCCCCTGTTTGACCTCGACGTCGACCTCGTTGAGGGCCAGGATTCCTCCGTAGCGGACGCTAAGTTTCTCGATCTTCAGCATGTTTATTCCGCGTCCGCGCCGAGATAGGCGTCCATGACTTCCTGTC
>Ga0302157_10001330_pt1 | contig 30613 bp, 25 predicted proteins | sample I_Bog_N3_3_FD_193502 | JGI IMG/M metagenome (GOLD analysis project Ga0302157, IMG submission 193502) | Peat permafrost microbial communities from Stordalen Mire near Abisko, Sweden - I_Bog_N3_3 | ecosystem: Environmental > Terrestrial > Soil > Wetlands > Peat | place: Sweden: Abisko, Stordalen...
CCACTCGCCGGGTCGGGCACGCCACGTCGCCGTGCCACGGGACGCGCCCGTCCCCGGGTCGGTGCTGCGCCGTCGCGAGGACGACCGACTGCGGCTCCACACGCCTTGGGGCGCCCGGCGCCGCCGGGACCGCCTCTGCTGATGATGTGGTGGCGCCGCCCGAACCGGACCACGGGGTTCCGACATCATCGTCGGCGCCCCGTGGAGCCTTCGCCCCCGCCCCGTCCTCGGGTTGGCGGACTCGGGTGGCGAGCAGGCGCCCGATCTCGTCGGGTACGAGGCGGAGCCCCATCTCGCTGGGCGCGCCCCTCGTCGACGTCATACCCCCGGACGTCGTCGGGGTCATCCCGGGTCGTGGTGCCCAGGATCGCGCTGCGGACACGTGCCCACACACGTCGCCGGTGGGGCCCTGGGACGGTCCCAGACCGGTCCCAGGTCGATCCCCGGGGTCCTGTGTCCCCCGGGGTCCCGGTGGGTGGGTGGGCCTCCTGGCAGATGGTCTGAACGACCGAAGTGACGTGGCCGACGTGGGCCTCAGGAAGTGGCCATACGGACCGATGCCCGAGGTGGGGAGCACACCTGACCTGAACTGGCCGAGGAACGTCGGGCCGCCCCCGGCACGATCACTCCACGCCGGGGCCGTGGCGCCGCGTCACCTTGGACGGGGCGCCACGGCGGTCACGGCGCGATCGTGATGGTGAACTGCGCGGTGGCCGAGTTCTGGAGGTGCAGTGGGGCCGGACCCTTCTTGTCCAGGACCTTCACGGTGAACGTGAAGTTCCCGGCAAAGGTCGCCTTACCGGAGATCGTCCCCTTCGACTTGCTCAGCTTGAGCCCGTTCGGCAGGCTGCCGGCCACGACCTGCCACGAGTAGGGAGGATTGCCGCTGGAGGCCGTGAGGGTGGCCGAGTACTTGACCTTGTGCGCCGTCGAGTACACCTCGCCTGCCGGCAGCGAGGTCGTGGTGATCGAGAGCGGCGGCACCGGATTCACCGTGAGCAGGGCAGCCGACGAGTCGACGGTCCCCACCGGGTTGGTGAACGCGGCCCGGTACAGGTTCCCGTTCTGACTGAGGCTCGTCACCACCGTGTAGGTGTCCGTCGTGGCCCCGGTCATGCTGGTGAAGGTGACTCCCCCGTTGGTGGAGACCTGCCACTGGACGGTCGGGGCGGGATCGGCGGTGGCCGAGGCCGTGAAGGTCGCCGAATGGCCCGTGATGACCGTGACCGGGGCCGGGTTGGTCCCGACCACCGGAAGGGTGTCCAACGTCAGTGTCGCCGGGGACGAGGTCGCCGCCCCGGCGGCGTTGGTGAAGACCGCCTGGTACTCGTCGCCCGACTGACCGGTGGCCGTGGTGAACGAGTACGTCGGCGAGGTCGCTCCCGGCACGTCGGCGAACGTCGTGCCCCCGTCCGTCGAGACCTGCCACTGGACGGTCGGCGCCGGGTGACCGGTGGCCGCCGCCGTGAACGACGCCGTCTGGCCGAGGTTCACCAGGACGTCGGTGGGCTGAGCGGTGACCTGGGGCACCGTCTGGACGGTCAGCGTCGCCGGAGCGGACGTCGCCGAGCCGATCGAGTCGGTCAGGACCGCCTCATACTGGTACTGGTCGTCGGACGCCGTCGTCACGACCGACAGCGTCGTCGTGTTGGCGCCGACGATCGGGGTGAACGTCGTGCCACCGTCACTCGACATCTCCCACTGGACCAGGGGCGCCGGGTTGCCGGTACCGGCCACCGTGAAGGTGGCGGTCTGACCGGCCACCACCGTGGTGGACGTGGGCTGGGCCGTTACCGCCGGAGCGGTGCCGACGAAGCCGTAGTAGGAGAGCACGATCGACGGACCGGCGGTCGACGTGGTGAACGTCGGGTTCGATCCGCTGGCGGACCAGGACGACCCGGCACCGCCGCCCCCGCCGGCGCCACAGTCGACGCCTGCCGTCGCGGTACTGCCGAGGCCGCCCACGTAGCCGGCGCCGCCGCCACCGTTGCCGGCCGAGTCGCCGAGGGAGACGGTGGTCGATCCGCCGCCGCCGGGTGTGCCGCTGGAGCTGCCGGTCGAGTCGTTGACACCGCCGGCACCGCCGACGTCGCCGCTGGTGGCACCCTGGCCACCACCGGTGCCGCTCGGGCCTGCGCCCGTGCCGTCGGTCGAGGGTGTCGACGAACCGCCGCCGCCCGTACCACCGCCACCGCCACCGGATCCGGCGCACATGGACTCACCACCACCACCACCGCCTGCGGCAACGGCCAGGGGCGTCACGCCGACCTGGCAGGACGTACCGACACAGACGGCGCTCGAACCGCCACCGCCACCGCCCGATCCGTCAGCGCCACCGCCACCGCCGATGCACGCACCCTCGATGCTGATGCCGGCGCAGTAGTAGCCGCTACCGCCCGATCCACCGTTCGAGTAACCGGCGCCACCGGCGCCACCGGTGCTGACCACGCCCGAGCCATGGGGCGCAGTGGCCCCGGCACAGCCCGAGACGGCGGTCACCGAGGAGCCGGACGCCACGGGGTAGGTCCCGACCACGCTCGAGCCCGGACCACCGGATCCTCCGGAATTGCTGCCGGCGGCTCCCCCGCCTCCGCCGCCGGATCCGGCGACGAGTGTGGCGACGACCTCGGAGGCCAGCGCCGGGACGGTGGTCGTGGCGGAGATGCCACAGGCCTGCGGATCGGTCCAGGAGGAGAGATGGGTCAGCACCTGGGTGCCGTAGGAGAACTGGTCGGCCGACACCGGCGCACTGACACCGGACGGAGTCGCCACCGTCACATCCACGGTCCCCGTGCCGGCGGGCGACGTGGCCGTGACCGAGCTGGAGCTGTCAGCGGTGATGGTGCCCGCGCCGGCGCCGAAGTCGACGGCGGTGGCGCCGGACAGGTTGGTGCCGGTGACGGTGACGCTGGTGCCGCCAGCCACGGGCCCGGTCACGGGGCTGATGCCGATGACCGTCGGCGGCGGTGCGACGTTGCTGTACGTGAACTGGTCGGCCGACGAGGTCGCGCTGGTGCCGTCCGGCGTGGTCACCGTCACGTCGACGGTGCCGATTCCCGGGGGCGCCGTGGCCGTGATCGAGGTGGCCGAGTCGGCCGTGACGGTCGCCGGCGTGGAGCCGAAGGCGACCGCGGTCGCTCCCGACAGGTCGGTCCCGGCGATGGTGACACTCGTGCCGCCCGCCGGTGGGCCGGTGGACGGGGTCACCCCGGTGACGGACACCGTGGTGGACGAGGTCGAGGTGATCGTGGTGGTGGCCAACGGCGACGGTGCCTGGTAGATCGGGTTGTCGCCCGATGCGCACGCCTCACACGACGGGTAGCCGTCGAACGTCAGCGACCCGACGATCTGCACCGAGGTCACCAGGACGAACTCGGTGAACACCACCGGGGCCACGGTGCCCACCGCCCCCGTCGCGGTGAACTGCGCCGTCACCGTGGGCAGGTTGACGTTGGCGCCGCCGGCGATGGTGGTGCCGGGGTTCAGATACGTCTCGATGTAGGGATAGACCGTCTTGTAGTTGCCGCTGGCGATCTGGGCCGTGCAGGCGTTGGCGACGGGGGCAGTGCAGTAGGTGGCCGTGAAGTGGCCCGAGGTGGTGGCGTCACCGCCGGTGACGCCGATCGAGCCTGGTACGTAGGTGAAGCCCTTGGGCACCGGCATGATGACCGAGAACTGCGCGGCGCTGTTGACGCTGACCCCGCTGTCCGAGGAGGGCACGCTGGTCGGGACCGGAGCGATCGACGCGGTGACGGTCGATCCCTGCACGGCCGTGGCCGGCAGGCTGATGGCGGTCTGCAGGTCCTGGATGACCCCGGCCAGGTTGCCTACGTCGGCACCCAGGTACTCCCCCGCCGACGGTGCGTAGGTGAGCGTGGCCGTCGTGCAGTTGCCTGCGCTCGGGTAGGTGTTGCCCGCGGTGCAGTAGGCGAAGGTCAACGTCTGGTTGCCCGTGGTGCCCGACGCCGGGGTGTAGGTGATGATGCCGTTGGTGGCCGTGGGCGCCGCGGTCGCGGTGCCGCTGGCCGGCTGGCTCACGATGGTGAGCGAGGCGGTGTTGACCGATGCCGCTCCGCCACTGACGAGCGTGAGCACGTCGAACTGATTCGGTGGCGACGTCGTCCCCGGGGTATAGCCGGCAAAGCCGTTGGCGATCACCGGTCCACCGGCAGCGACGGCTGGAACCGCACCGGCCACGGACACCGTGGCCACAGCGGTCAGTGTGACGAGTCCCAGCGCGACGAACCGCGTCAGACGTCCGGAAATTGCTTGCATCGATCCCACTGGGTCGACCCTCCCGCGCTCAAACTAAGCCGAGCTCCCCCCGAGGTCCCCCGACGCGTCGCGACGTGCGACGAATGGCACGCTAAAACACGCGCCGACCGAAGGCAACCATCTTCGGATCCCGTCGGTACAGAAATCCCCCGGCCCGGAGCCGCACACCCCGGTTGGAGCGGTCGGGAGCCCACTAATGACAGGGCGCACGTCAGCTGGCTCCATCGAACCGGGTCGATCGCTACCCGTAGTCGCACCGCCACGGAGCGTCATACTGGTTGCCGTATCGGTGGCAAAGGAATAACTTTCCACTGCCGACCCGGGGGGACGGTACGGGGGGATCTGCAGGAATGCGGTCGTCGGACGACGGACGAAACTCTCTGGGCGGAAGCAGTCGGGGGAGGACTATCAATGCGCACGTCCACGGCTGATTCCAGCAGTCCCGTCGGGGGTTCCCCGGCCCGGGACCGGGTCACTCGCACCGACACCCGGTCGAGGCGTGGGCGCCGTTCCGTCACCGGTGCACTGGCCGCCACGCTGGTGGCCGGCATGCTGAGCACCGTGGCCCTGGTGGCGGCGACACCGGGCGTGGCGTCGGCCGCGACCACGAGCGTGGCCGCCACCTGGAACTCCTCCCCCACGTGCAACGGCACGACCTATTACACCGCGACCCCTCCGGTCGGCACGGTGTCGGCATCCGTGACGCTCAACGGAGCGGGTGGTGGTGGAGGTGGCCACGGCAGCGGCACCGGCGGGACGGGTAGTCGCGTGACCGGCACCTTCCTGCTCACCCACGCGACCGGCCCGGTGGCCGTCAACGTGGGCTGCGGGGGTGCGGGCGGCGGATCCGTCAGCCCGGAGTTCTGCTGCAGCTCGCAGACGGTGGGCGGCGGTGCACTGGGCCAGGGGGTCGACCCCGGGTTCGGGGGCGGCAACGCGCAGGTCGTCGACGCCGGCCTGTACACGGGCGGTAGCGGTGGCGGTGGCGGTGCCGGATCCAGGCTGTGCCTGGGGACGACCTCGTGTGGCACCGACGTCATCGACGCCAGCGGTGGCGGCGGGGCCGGCGGGAGCGGTAACGGTACGTCCTCGGGGGCCGCGGGCGGCAACGCCGGTGCTGGGGGCTCCAGCGGTTGTTCGGGCTCCGGTGGTGCGGCAGGCACGACCAGTTCCACGGGTTCAGGCGGCGGGAACAGCGGTAACAACGAAGTTTCCGGTGGCGGTGGCGGTGGCGGTGGCGGTGCCGGCCCCGGTAACGGTGGCGGCGGGTGCGGCGCCTCGAGCGGCAGCGTCGGTGGTGGCGGTGGTGGTGGTGGATTCTCCAAGGCCACGGCGACCTACTACTCGACCGCCCCCACGATCTCGGTCGGCGGAGGCGCCGGCGGAGGGGCTGCGACGACCGGCACCGCCGGTTCGATCACGCTGAGCTGGAACGTCGACAACCTGTCGGTCACCAACCCCGGCACCCAGTCGAGTGTCTCCGGTTCGGCCATCGGCGGCCTGACGATCGTCGCTCCCCACGACACCGCGGAGGCCAACCCGGTGACGTTCGGTGCGACGGGCCTGCCGGCCGGTCTCTCGATCAACTCATCGACCGGGGTCATCTCCGGCACGCCGATCACGGCCGGGACCAACTCGGTGACGGTCACCGCTACGGACTCCGAGGCGCTCACCGCATCGACCACGTTCACCTGGTCGGTGACCAACACGGTGTCCGTCGCCGGTCACGCTGCGCAGGCGTCGACGTCGGGATCCGCGGTCACCGCGCTGGCCGATTCGGCCACCGACTCGTCGTCCACGGCCACGATCACCTCGTGGGCGGCGGCGAACCTGCCCGCCGGTCTCTCGATCAACAGCACGACCGGCACCATTTCGGGCACCCCGACCACGGCCGGAACCTCGACGGTCACGGTGACCGCCACCGATTCGGCCGGTCAGACCGGGACGACCACCTTCAGCTGGACGGTCGACAACACGGTCGCCGTGACGAGCCCGGGCAACCAGGCGAGTGTCTCCGGCTCACCCGTGTCGACCGTGGGAGTCGTGGCCTCGGACAGCTCGTCCACGGCGACCATCACCCACTTCGCCGCGACCGGACTCCCCGCCGGACTCGGCATCAACGCCTCGACGGGCACGATCTCGGGCACCCCGACCACCGCCGGCTCCAGTTCCGTGACCGTGACGGTCACCGACTCCAGTGGCTTCACCGGGTCGACCTCGTTCAGCTGGTCGGTGTCCAACACGGTCGCGGTCGTGAACCCGGGCCCCCAGGCGAACGTCTCGGGCACCGCGATCCCACCGGTGACCACGGGGGGCTCGGATACGTCGCCGGTCGCACACCTGTCCTACTCGGCGACCGGGCTCCCTGCGGGACTCTCGATCGACGCGTCGACCGGGACGATCACGGGAACCCCCACGACAGCCGGCTCGCCGTCCGTCACGGTCACGGCCACCGACGACTCGGGCTTCTCGGCAGAGACCTCGTTCCCCTGGACGATCACCAATTCGGTGTCCCTCGCCTCACCCGGCGACCAGGCATCGGTATCGGGTTCACCCGTGACTCCGCTGGTCGTGGCCGGAACCGACTCCTCGTCGACGGCGACCCTCACCTACTCGGCCACGGGCCTGCCGCCCGGTCTGTCGATCGACACCGCGTCGGGAACGATCTCCGGCACACCGACGATCGCCGGCTCCTTCCCGGTCAGCGTGACGACCACGGACGCCGCCGGGTTCACGGCGACAGCCGGGTTCACCTGGGACATCACCAATACCGTGACGATGACGAACCCGGGTGGCCAGTCCTCGACGTCCGGCACGACCATCAGCCCGGTGGCGGTGCCCACCACGGACTCGCTCCCCGACGCGGTGCTGACGTTCGGTGACGGTGCGACGCTTCCTCCCGGACTGGCCGTCGACCCCTCGACCGGGACGATCACGGGAACCCCGACGACCGCCGGCAGCTACCCGGTGACGATCACCGCCACCGACGACTCGGGCTTCTCGGCGCAGGTCTCCTTCACCTGGACCGTCACCAACACGGTGACGGTCGCCGACCCAGGTGACCAGTCCGGCGTGTCCGGTGACGCCATCACCCCGTTCGGTGTGGTCGCGACCGACTCGTCGTCGGTGGCGACCCTGTCGTTCAGCGCAGCCGGACTGCCTGCCGGGACCTCGATCGACGCCACCAGTGGGACGGTCTCGGGCACACCCACGACCGCCGGTACCTATCCCGTGTCGGTGACGGTCACCGATTCCGCCGGGTTCGTCGGGTCCACCTCGTTCACCTGGACCGTCACCAACACGGTCGCCGTCACGAACCCCGGCGCCCAGACCGACACCTCGGGCTCGGCGATCTCCCCGCTGACGGTGGGGTCGACGGACACGTCGTCCACGGCCACCACGACGGCCTCCGCCCACGGCACGCTCCCGCCGGGCCTGTCGATCGATCCGTCGACCGGGACCATCTCGGGCACGCCCACGACCGGTGGTACCTACGCCGTCACGGTGACCGTCTCGGACGACGCCGGATCGGTCGGCAGCGCCTCGTTCGCCTGGACGATCATCGACACGGTGACGGTCACCGGCCCCGGCAACCAGACCAGCGGGGTCGGTGTGTCGGTGATCCCGGTCACCGAGTCGTCGACCGACACCTCGGCCACGGTCACCAGGTCCTGGTCGGCGACCGGTCTCCCCACGGGCCTCAGCATCTCCTCCACCAGTGGGACCATCTCGGGCGCCACGCTCCACTCCGGGGTGTTCGCCGTGACCGTGACCGTCACCGACAGCGCCGGCTACCACGGCTCGGCCAGCTTCACCTGGACCGCCGTCGGCGCCGCCGTCACGTCCGTCACGAAGACCAGCGGGCCCGGCGCGGGCGGGGTCAAGGTCTCGATCAAGGGAAGTGACTTCAACGGCGCCACCTCGGTGACGTTCGGCTCGGTGCCGGCAACGAGCTTCAGCGTCAACAAGTCCGGTACCAAGATCACGGCCTACACCCCGGTGGAGTCGGCGGGGACGGTCGACGTCATCGTGACCACACCACAGGGCCCGTCACTGCTGTCGTCGGCCGACCAGTACACCTTCCTCGCTCCCGCCGTCACCGGCCTGAGCGCGACCTCGGGCCTGACGACGGGCGGCAAGAAGGTGGTGATCTCCGGTTCCGGGTTCCAGGGTGCGACCGCCGTGCACTTCGGCACGGTCGAAGCCACGAGCTTCAGCGTCAACAAGGCGGGGACCAAGATCACCGCCTACAGCCCGGCGGAGCCCGCCGGTCATGTCGACGTGACCGTGATCTCCCCCGGCGGCACGAGCCCGACCACCAGCGCCGACGAGTTCATCGTCTCCTAGCGACGGCACCGGTCACGGGCAGGCTCGCCCGTGACCGGCCGCCCGACCGGGCCCGGCACTAGCCTGCCCGGCATGGCGGACCCCCATCCGGACGACGAGTTCCATCCGGCACCGGACGCCAACCCGGAGTGGACCGAGACCTGCTGGTTCACCTTCACCGTTCCGGAACGCCGGCTGTCCGGACAGCTCTACCCGTTCTTCTCCCCCGCGCTCGGGGTGGTGGCGGCTGGTGCCTACTTCTGGGACGACACGGGCGACCAGCTGTGGAACTGCCTCTACGCCAAGAATTTCTGGCACCTACCGATCCCCGACCGGCCCCTCGCCGACCTGGAGCTGGGCAACGGTGCCCGCTACGAGGTCCTGGAGCCGCAGCACCGCTACCGGTTGGGCTTCGACGACCCCGACGGTGGTGACGAGGTGTCGGCGCGACTGACGTTCACCGGGGTCACCCCACCCCACTACCTGGGAACCGGTCACCTCGACCAGCCGGGCCGGTTCACCGGGACCCTGGTGCTGCACGGCGAGGAGATCGAGGTCGACGCCTTCGGCTTCCGGGACCGGTCCTGGGGCCCGCGCACCCAGTTCGGCCCGGGGATCACCGGGACCCCCGCCGAGTGGGGCGGCTACTCCTATGCGACCGCATCCGATCGGGACGGGTTCCACGCCATCACCCTCGACGTCGGCAGCGGCACCGGCACCGGCACCGGCACCGGCTGCACCGTCATCCACGGCTATCTGCTCCGCGACGGTGTCTGGGCCGAGCTCCGGTCGGGCGAGCGCGAGGTGATCGCCCGTGACCGGTCCACGGGCTGCCCGACGCAGGTCCGGCTGACCGGGACCGACGACCTGGGGCGCCGGCTGGACGCCGAGGGCCGCACGCTCAACCGGCTCGGTTTCCCGATCAACCCCAACCTGTGGACGTGGAACTGCCTCACGCACTGGGAGTCCGACGGGGTGTCCGCCTACGGCGAGGACCACGACAACTGGTCGATGGCCGCACAACGACGCTTCGCACGCCGACACCTCGGGGCCGCCGGCTGGCCGGGCTGAGCCTCAGACCGTCGGCCAGGTGCAGCGGGCGACCCGTGCGGGCCGCACGGCACCGGACCCGACGAACCAGCGCGCCGCCCGCTCCAGCGCCTCGGACGCCGGTCGGGATGCATAGCCGAGCTCGGCCCGGGCGCGTTGGTCGTCGAAGGACATGTGGGTCGTCGACATCCGCGCCCCCTCGAGGGGGATGGACGGCTCGCGCCGGAGCAGACGTCCCTCCACCAGGTCCGAGACGTGGCCGGCGGCCAGCGCCAGGCTCCCGGGGAACCGCCGGGTCGGGGCGGGTAGCCCGGTGACGGCGGCCAGTGTGCCGAGGACGTCGCGCAACGACAGGTTCTCGCCCCCCAGGATGTAGCTCCGACCGACCTGGCCGTGGTCGGCGGCCAGCAGCTGGCCGGCGGCCACGTCCTCCACGTCGACGATGTTGAGGGTGGTGTCCACGTACCCCGGGATGCGCCCGTCGAGGAACTCGAGGACGGTGCGGCCCGTCGGTGTCGGCGCGATGTCGCGTGGCCCGACCGGCGTCGTCGGCTGCACGAGCACGACGGGGAGTCCCTCGGCACCCGCCCGCAGTACCTCGTGCTCGGCGACGTACTTGGACTGCTTGTACAGCCCGAAGAGGTGGTCGACATGGGCGAACGAGCGCTCGTCCACAGGTGCGTCCGTGGTCGCACCGTGGAGGCCGAGGGTCCCGACCGTCGACGTGTAGACCACGCGTCGGCACCCCCGGGACCGGGCGGCGTCGAGCACGTGGCGGGTGCCGGTCACATTGATGTCGTAGAAGGCGGACGGGTCGGGCGCCCAGAACCGGTAGAGGGCGGCCACGTGGAAGACCACGTCGCACCCCGCCACCGCCCGGTCGACGGCCTCGGGATCGCGGAGGTCCCCGGTGACCACCGTCACCTCGAGGCCGTCCAGGTTGGCCGTCGACCCCCCGGGCTCGACCAGTGCCACCACCTCGGCACCCCGGTCGAGCAGGGCCCGCACCACGGACGAGCCGACGAAGCCGGCCCCCCCGGTGACCAGCACCCGGTCACCCGGTCCGAGCCGTCCCGCGTCGTCGCTCACGTGCGGGCGCGGGCCCGGTCGCCCGGCCGCTGCCGGTCGCGGCGCAAGGTGTTGCGGGCCATGGTCGTGCCCACCTCGACCAGCAGCCCGGCGCTCTTCGTGGCGTCGGCCAGCACGTCGTCCAGCGCCGACACGAAGGCGTCGATCTCCTCGTCACCGATGATCAGGGGCGGCAGGAGCTTGATGATGTTGACGTTGTCGGCGGCCACCTGGGTGAGGATTCGGTGCCGGTGGAACAACGGCACCACGATCAGCTGCGAGAAGAACCCCTTCCGGGCGAGCTCGAGCATCCGGAAGCGGGTGCGGCCCGGTCGCGAGGACGGTGGCCCGAAGACCAGGCCGATCATCAGTCCCATCCCGCGGACCTCGTGCAGCAGCTCGTACTTCTCGACGAGCGGCGCCAGCGCGGCCATGAACTTGGCGCCCCGGTCCGCGCTCCCGGCCACCAGGTCCTCGTCGTCGAGCACCTGGAGCGTGGCCAGACCCGCCACCATGGCCAGCTGGTTGCGCGAGAAGGTCGACGAGTGCACCACCGCCCGGTCCATCGAGCTGTAGACCGCCTCGGACACCGCGTCGGTGGTGAGCACGGCTCCGACCGGCACGTAGCCGCCCGACAGCGCCTTCGACAGCGTGATGATGTCCGGCTCGATGCCCCAGTGCTGATGACAGAAGAAGCGACCCGTGCGGCCCATGCCGGTCTGGACCTCGTCGACCACCAGCAGGGTCCCGAAGCGGCGGCACAGTGCCTGGACCTTGCGCCAGTAGGCCTCGGGGGCGAGGTAGACCCCCTTGCCCTGGATGGGCTCCAGCACCACTGCGGCCACGTCGCCCCGCTGGAGCGCGCGCTCGAGGGCGTGGGCGTCGCCGAACGGCACCGGATCGCATCCCGGCAACAGGGGGCCGAAGCCCACACGGAACTCCTTCCCCCCGTTGAGGGACAGCGCACCGTTGGTCAGCCCGTGGAAGGCGTGGTCGGCGTAGAGGATCCGGGTCCGGCCCGTCGCGCACCGGGCGAACTTGATCGCCGCCTCGATCGACTCGGCCCCCGAGTTGGTGAACACGACCCGTTGGATCCCGGGGTGGGCCCGCTCGACCAGTTCACGGCCGAGCAGGCCGGGCAGGAGTGCACAGTCGAGCTGGGCCAGGTTGGGCAGGTCGGCGTCGAGGGCCTGGTGGAGGGCGTCCTTCACGACCGGATGACTGCGCCCGAGTGCGAAGACCCCGAAGCCGGACAGCAGGTCCAGCGTCCGCCCGCCCTGGTCGTCGATCAGGTAGGCGCCCTCGCCCCGCACGTAGGTGCGGTCGAACCCGAGGGTGGTCAGGACCTTCGCCAGCTGCGGGTTGAGGAACTGCTCGTGCAGCGGGTAGGCCTCGCCCCGGTGGGCGTCGAGTAGTGCGCCAAGGTCGAAGGACAAGTCACGCTCCGGTCAGGTCAGGTGGTTCCCAGCTCGGCCGGGCGGGCGGACCGCCTCGACGTCCCCACGATACCGGGCGGCGGTCGCCCACGGTCTGTCCGGACGGTGCCATCGGGGTCGACACCGTCGCCCCGGTGGCGTGTCGTCCTGTTATCGTCCTTCCCACACGCCGGCGTGTGCCCGTGGAGAACTCCCCGGGGCCGCCGCACGATGCAATTCGGAGGTGGACCATGGCACTCGGACCGGTCGAAGTCCTGGTGTTGAGCTTTCCCGGCAGTCAGTTCAACGGGGCGATCATCCCCGAGCTCGAACGCCTCACGTCGAGCGGGATCATCTCGGTCATCGACGGGGTCTTCGTGACCCGCGACGAGTCCGGCGACGTCACGTTCCTCGAGTTCGCGGAACTCGGCGAGAACCACGACGCGGCCCGCCTGGCCGCGGTGCTGGACCAGGTCGAGTCGCTCATCTCCGACGAGGACGTCCAGGAGCTGGCCGACGGGCTCGCCCCCGGCGACTCCGAGGCCATCCTGGTGTTCGAGCACACCTGGGCCAAGCCGTTCCGCGACGCCATCGTCGCGTCGGGCGGCATCCTCACCGGTGAGCTGCGCCTACCCGGCCTGGCCGTCGACGAGCTGCTCGACGAACTCGCCGCACTCGACTGACACCCGTCCGACAACGATCACGAACACCTAGCAACCACAGGAGGCACCAACGATGATGCGCCGCATGGGACGACCCGGATTGGTCGGCACGATGGCCCGCACCGCAGTGATCGCCGGGACGGCAACCGCCGTCGTCGGCGGCGTCCACAACCGTCAGGAGCAGAAGGCCGCGGCGGCCCAGCAGGCTCAGGCTCCGCAGGCCCCACCGCCACCGCCACCCGCGGCCGCTCCGGCCGGCGACGTGGACATCACCGGCGAGCTGACGAAGCTCGCCGAGATGAAGAACAGCGGGCTGCTGACCGACGAGGAGTTCGCGGCGGCCAAGGCCAAGCTGCTGAGCGCCTGACGCACCGCCCGGCCCGCCACAGGGGCCACGACACGCGACGATGCCCCGGGAACACTCCCGGGGCATCGTGCTGTGGGCGGTGTCGACGGAGCCGTGTGGCCCTCAGACGTCGAAGGCGACGATCCCGCGGATGTTGGTGCCGGCGGCCAGGTCGTCGTAACCGTCCTGCACCTGGTCGAGCGAGTACTCCCGGGTGATCAGGTCGTCGATCTCCAGCATCCCGGCCTCGTAGAGGCGGAGCAGATTGGGGATCTGCACCCGGGGGCTGACCGAGCCGAATACGGTGCCCAGCAGCGACTGGTTGAACATCGAGAAGTTGAACAGGTTGAGGTCGACCTGGTTCTGGTTGAACGGGGCGATGGCCGTGGCGACCACCCGTCCGTCCTTGGATGCCAGCGCCATGGCGGGCGCGATCAGGTCGCCGGTCAGGACGCCCGGCGTCAGGATGACGACGTCGGCCATCCGGCCCTCGGTCAGCTCGGGCAGCAGGAGGTTGGCCTCCAGCATCGAGGCTGCGGTGTGGGTGGCGCCGATCTTCAGCGCCTTCTCCAGCTTGAAGGGCAGCAGGTCCACCGCGAGGATCTGGCGGGCACCGGCCAGGCGGGCGCCCTGCAGCGCGCCGGAGCCGACGCCACCGCACCCGACGACCACCACGGTCTCGCCCGGCCTCACCTTGGCCCGGTCCACGGCCGAGCCGAAGCCGGTCGAGATGCCGCAGCTGATCAGGGCGGCGGCCTTGAGTGACGCCTCGGGATCGATCTTGACCAGGGACGCCTCGTTGACGACCATCTGCTCGGCGAAGGTGCCGAGCTGGGTCATCCGGTTGACGTTGGCACCGTCGAGGTGGTGCCGCCAGGTCATGTCGCTCATCATCGGGCCGGCCAGGGTGAACATGCCGAGATCGCACAGGTGCTGGCGGCCCGAGGCGCACCAGAAGCACGTGCCGCACGCAGGGATGAACGCCGCCGCCACGTGGTCGCCGACGGCGACGTGCTCGACCCCCTCGCCGACCTCCACCACGACGCCGGCACCCTCGTGACCGCCGATGCACGGGAAGAGCGAGTCGACGCCGAAGACCGAGAGCACCTCGGGCTCGACGCTGATGTCGCCATGGCGGAGGTGCTCGTCGGAGTGGCACATCCCGGCGTAGGCCAGCTGCACCACCACCTCATGGGCATGCGGAGCGTCGAGCTCCACCTCCTCGGTCTTCCACGGCTCCTCGAGACCGGAACAGACGGCGGCACGGATCTTCATGTGGTCCTCCCCATTGTCGGCGCCCCCCTGGCGCCTCACGTTCAGGCGACCAGCATCGCACCGTCCCGGCGGTCCCGTCGACACGCGCCCACCCGGTGGGCCCCGCACCCCCGGTGCGGGGCCCGCTCAGCCCGGGTCGGGACCGTCCTCGGCGAACCCCGTGGCCAGTAGCCGGAACGCCCGGTCCACCTCGGCCACCAGGTCGCCCCCGTCGCTGCGGGCCCAACACGCGAACGCGGCCATGGCGGCGCCGAGCGCCGCCCGTGCCACCGTCTGGGGGACGAGGTCACCGGAGGACCCACCGAGCCGACCGGCGGCGAACCCGGCGACGACCTCGCACCACTCCTCGTAGCGGACGGCCGAATGGGCCACCAACGTGGGGACGGTGCTGATCAGGACGATCCGGATGCGCAACTCGTCGAGCTCGCCCGCACCGAAGCGGTTGGTGGCGATGACCGACCGCCGGAGCACGTCCATCAGGGGCTCCTCGACCGGTGCCTCGGCCAGCCGGTCACGCAGGCGACCCAGTTCGGCGTCGAACTCCCCCCACACGACATCGGGTTTGGACTCGTAGTAGCGGAAGAACGTCCGCCGGGAGATCCCGACCGCCGCCGCGATCTCGTCGACCGTGGTCTCGTCGTAGCCCTGGCGGGCGAAGAGGTCGAGGGCGGCCCGGGCGACGTCCTGGCGGGACGTCGCCGCCGGACGACCGCGGGACGCTCCATCCGGAACGGCGGGCGTCGGACTGCTCCCGTCCGCTGTCGTCATCAGGCCCGCCCGGTGGTCACGCTTCCATTTTGGCATCCGGTGCACTAAATTGCACCCACTGCTCGCACCCGGCCCGCGCCGGCCGACCCATCGGAGGACCCATGACCGTCACCACGACCCAGGAGCCCACCGCAGCCGCCGTCACCGACGAGGCCGCCGTGACCGCCGAGGCCGCCCCCGTGGAACTGGTCGAGCGCGACCTGCTCGTCGAGGACGTGTCCATCGACGGGATGTGCGGCGTCTACTAGGCCGCCCACCGCACGCTCCGTCCGGAACCGCTCCCCCATGCCCCCCACCCCACCGCCGACCGGCGCCGCCTTCGACCCCGCGCGGCCCTATGCGCTCCACCACCAGGTGGCGCTGCGCCCCGAGTCGTTCGGTGCCCTCGCCTACCACTTCGGCACGCGGCGCCTCTCGTTCCTGAAGAGCCGGACGCTGCTCGCCGTGGTCGAGTCCCTGGCCGACCAGCCCTCCGGGCTGGCCGCCTGCCGGGCCGCCGGGGTGTCCGCCGAGGAACAGGACGCCTACGAACAGGCGTTGGCCACGTTGGCCGACTCCGGGATGATCTGCGAGCGGGTGGCGTGACGACCGTCGCCCCGGCCGAGGGGACCCGACTGGTCGACCGGTTCGAGCGGGGCCTCGACGCTCCCATCTGTCTCACCTGGGAGCTCACCTACGCCTGCAACCTGGCCTGCGTGCACTGCCTGTCGAGCTCGGGCCGCCGCGACCCCCGCGAGCTCACCACCGCGGAGTGCCGGGCACTCATCGACGAATTCGAGCGGATGCAGATCTTCTACGTCAACATCGGTGGGGGCGAGCCGACCATCAGGTCCGACTTCTGGGAGCTCGTCGACTACGCCACCGAGCACCACGTGGGGGTCAAGTTCTCGACCAACGGATCGCGCATTACCGAGGCCGTAGCGGCCCGGCTGGCCGCCAGCGACTACGTCGACGTGCAGATCTCCCTCGACGGGGCGACCGCGGAGGTCAACGACGCCGTCCGTGGCGACGGCTCCTTCGCCACGGCGGTCACCGCCATGGAGCGCCTGGCCGCAGCCGGGTTCGTCGGGTTCAAGTTGTCGGTGGTGGTGACCCGCCACAACGTCGGCCAGCTCGATGCGTTCAAGGCCATCGCCGATCGTTACGGCGCCCAATTGCGCCTCACCCGGCTCCGCCCGTCCGGACGCGGGGCCGACGTGTGGGACGAGCTGCACCCGACCGGCGATCAGCAGCGCCAGCTCTACGACTGGCTCGTCCTGCGGGGCGAGGAGGTGCTCACGGGCGACTCGTTCTTCCACCTCGCCGCCTACGGCGACGCCCTCCCGGGGCTCAACCTGTGCGGTGCCGGGCGCGTGGTCTGCCTGGTCGACCCCGTGGGCGACGTGTACGCCTGCCCGTTCGCCATCCACGACGAGTTCCTGGCCGGCAACGTGCGGGACGACGGTGGGTTCACGTCGGTGTGGCGTGCGTCCGACCTCTTCCTCGAGCTCCGCGAGCCCCAGAGCGCCGGGGCGTGCAGCTCGTGCGGCCACTACGACGCCTGCCGGGGCGGGTGCATGGCGGCCAAGTTCTTCACCGGGCTCCCGCTGGACGGCCCCGATCCCGAGTGCGTCCTGGGCCACGGCGAGGATGCGCTCGGCGCCCGCGGCGACGTCGAGACGCCCCGCCCCTCACCGGACCACTCCTCGCGTCCCCGCCGGGTGGCCGTCGCCCTCACCACCCGGGTCGGGACGCCCGACCGGCGTCCGGACCGCAGCTGCGACGAGCACCCGCTCGCCGGGTTCACGCCCGGCCCCGCACCCACCGCCAGGTGACCGGGCTCACCGGCCCGGTCGACATCGGGCCGCGCCGTGCACCCTCCCGGGTCGTGTTCGGTCCCCACGAGACCAACCTGGGTGTCGGTCGCTCCATCGGGCCACGCCATGTCGCCTACTACGAGGCCCGGGCGGCGGGCGGAGCCGGCGTGATCGTCACCGAGACGGCCTCCGTGCACGTCTCCGACTGGCCCTACGAGCGCGCCCCCCTGGCCTCGGCCTGTGGCTCCGGGTGGCGGACGGTCGCCGAGGCCTGCCGCCCCCACGGGACGGTGGTGCTCGCCGGGCTGGGTCACGCCGGGGGCCAGGGGTCGAGTGCGTACTCCCAGTCCGTGCTGTGGGCACCGTCACCGGTGGCGGACGTGGCCAGCCGCGAGCTGCCGATGGCCATGGGCCGGCCCGAGCTGGTGGCCCTGGTCGAGGGGTTCGTCCTGTCCGCCCGTGCCGCGGTCGATGCCGGCCTCGACGGGGTGGAGCTCGACGCCGGGCCGTTGTCGGTGCTCCGCCAGTTCCACTCGGGACTGACCAACCAGCGCGACGACGACTACGGGCACGACCGACTGCGGCTCACCCGTGAGGTGCTCGACGCGGTGCGCCGGGCGGTGGGTCCCGATGTCGTCGTCGGACTCCGCCTCTCGTGCGACGAGCTGGCCCCGTGGGCCGGGGTGACGCCGGAGCACGCCGCCGGGCAGGTCGACGCGCTGGCCGATGCCGTGGACCTCCTCACCGTCGTACGCGGCGGCCCGTACTCGGCCACCGCGTACCGACCCGACGCCCACACCCCCGACGGGTTCAACGTGGGGCTCTGCACCGCCATGCGACAGGCCGCGGCCGGACGTGTGCCGGTGGTGCTCCAGGGCAGCGTGGTCGACCCGGCCATGGCCGGCGCCGCACTGGCCGACGGCACCGCGGACCTGGTGGAGATGACGCGGGCGCAGATCGCCGATCCCCGGCTGGTGACCAAGGTCCGTGCCGGGGCGACGCCGACGATCCGGCCCTGCATCCTCTGCAACCAGGCCTGTCGGGTGCGCGACAACCGCAACCCGCTGATCAGCTGCGTGGGCGAACCCCGGTCGGGTCACGAGACGACGGACCTCGACCCGGAGGTCGTCGGCGCCGACCCGGACCAACCCGTCGACGCCCTGGTGGTGGGCGCGGGCCCGGCGGGCCTGGAGTGTGCCCGGGTCCTCGCGCTCCGGGGGCACCGGGTCCGTGTCGTCGAGCGCACGGACCGCACCGGTGGCGCCCTGCGGGCCGCAGCCGTCGGGCCCGGCCGTCATCGTCTGGCCGAGCTGCCTGCCTGGCTCGCCGCCGAGTGCGACCGCCTCGGTGTCTCCGTCGCCACCGGGGTCGAGGTGGGCGCGACGGACCTCGACGCCGCCGCCGCGGCGGGCACGACGGTCGTCCTCACCACCGGGGGGCGCCCCGCACCCTCCGGCGTGCCGGACGACGGCAGTGTCGCCGTCGTCGACGTCGCGGGCGCCCTCACCGGCGACCCGGGCTCCCTGTCCGAGGGTCCCGTCCTGGTCCACGACACGGTGGGCGGTCCGATCGGTGTCGGCGTGGCCGAGTGGTTGGCCGCGGCCGGGCGGGACGTGGCATTCGTCACCGCCGACCAGATCGCCGGGACCCTGCTGTCCCTGACCGGCGACCTGGCCGACGCCAACACCCGCCTCCAGCAGGCGGGCGTCCGCCGCGAGCTCCGGTCACTGCTGAGGCGCCTGGCCGATGGCCGGGCCGAGCTCCAGGACCCCTGGACCGGCGCGACCCGCCAGGTGCCGGTGGCGGTGGTCGTCGAGTGCGGTCACCGACTGCCCGAGGAGTCCCTCTATCTCGACCGCCCCGGGACCGCGCGGGCCGGCGACTGCGTCGCCCCCCGCACCGTGCTGGAGGCCGTGCTCGAAGGGCGCCGGCTGGCACTCGAACTGTGCGGGCAGGTGCCCGCCCCCCGGATCCACGCCACGACAGGAGCGACACCATGACGACGAACGACCGCACGACGGGCCGGCTGGCCGGCAAGGTGGCGCTGGTGACCGGCGCGGCCCGCGGCCAGGGACGGAGTCACGCGGTCCGGTTCGCGGCCGAAGGGGCCGACGTCATCGCCCTCGACCTGGACACCCCCGTCGCCGGGGTGGACTACATGACCGCGACCGCCGAGGACCTGGCCACGACGGCCCGCCTGGTGGAGGAGGCCGGCGGACGGGTGGTCACGGCCGATGTCGACGTGCGCGACGCAGCCGGCATGGCCGCCGCGGTGGCCGGCGGGGTCGACGAGCTCGGCCGGCTCGACGTGGTCGTCGCCAATGCCGGGGTGTGTGCCATCCGACGGTGGGACGAGATGACCCCGGCGCTGTGGGACACCGTCATCGGCATCAATCTGACCGGGGTCTGGAACACGTGCACCGCCGCGGTCCCCCACCTCCTGGATGCCGGCGCCGGGTCGATGATCCTCATCAGCTCGACCGCGGGCCTGAAGGGGCAGCCCTTCCTGACCGCGTACGTGGCCTCCAAGCACGGTGTCGTCGGGATCATGCGCAGCCTGGCCAACGAGCTGGCCTCCAGGAACATCCGGGTCAACTCCGTCCACCCGACCGGCGTCGACACCCCGATGCTCAACGGGATGGTGGGCCTGACGGAGCGCATCGAGGGAGATCCCGACGTGGGCGCCCTGTTCCGCAACTCGCTGCCCGTGGACCTCGTCCGGTCCGACGACATCTCGGACGCTGTGCTGTTCCTGGCATCGGACGAGTCCCGCTACGTGACCGGACTCACCATGACCGTCGACGCCGGCGCGTCGGCCCGATGACCCCGCTCCGTCCCGAGGGCGCGGCATGAGTGCGGGCGGCCGCTACCGGCACCTGTTCACCCCGCTGCGCCTCGGCCCGGTCACCGTGGCCAATCGCATCGTCTTCTCGGCACACCTCACCAACTACGCCACGGACGGGCTGCCGACCGGACAGCACGCCGCGTACTACGCGGCACGGGCGGCGGGTGGTGCGGGCCTCATCATCACCGAGGAGCACTCCACCCATCCCACCGACTGGCCCTACGAGAAGCTCATCCACGGGTTCCACCCCGAGGTGGTCGACGGCTACCGCCGGATCACCGACGCCGTGCACGCCCACGGCACTCCGATCCTGGCCCAGATCAACCACAACGGCGGCCAGGCCTCGTCGATGTACTCGCGCCTGCCGGTGTGGGCGCCGAGCCCGGTGCCGGACCCGCTCTTCCGCGAGGTCCCGAAGGCGGTGGAGGCACACGAGATCGCCGAGATCATCGACGGCTACGCCACCGTCGCCGCCCACTGCACGGCAGGGGGGTTCGACGGCATCGAGCTCCAGTGCTCCCACTCGTCGATCGTGCGCGGGTTCCTGTCGCCGGCGACGAACCGCCGCTCCGACGGCTACGGCGGGTCGCTGGCCAACCGGGCCCGCCTGCTGCTCGAGATCGTCGACGCCGTCCGCTCCACCATCGGTGCCGACCGGGCACTCGGCGTGCGCATCTGCGGCGACGAGCTGATCGAGGGTGGCACGGGCATCGAGGACGCCGTCGCCGTGGCCCGGATGGTGGAGGCCACCGGTCAGGTCGACTACATCAACACGTCGATCGGTGTAGCGACGGCCACCCTCTACATGATCGAGGCCAGCATGCAGGTGCCGCCCGGCTACGCGCTGTTCATCCCGAGCGCCATCCGGGCCGCGGTCGACCTGCCGGTGGTGGGCGTCGGCCGGTTCAAGGACCCGCTGCAGGCCGACCGCGCCCTGGCCGACGGCGTGTGCGACCTGGTCGGTGTCGTGCGGGGGCAGATCGCCGATGCCGACTTCGCCGCCAAGGCCCGGTCCGGCAATGCCACCGACATCCGCACCTGCCTGTCGTGCAACCAGGAGTGCGTCGGTCGGATGGGGCTCAACCGGTGGCTCGGCTGCATCGAGAACCCGCGCACCGGACGGGAGTCCGTGATCGTGGCCGGCCCCCGACGGCGGCGGAACGTGGTGGTCGTGGGCGGCGGGCCCGGCGGGCTCCAGGCAGCGGTGACCGCAGCCGGTCGAGGCCACCGTGTGGTCCTCTTCGAGCGGCACGATCGGCTCGGCGGTCAGGCCCACGTGGCGGCCACCGTACCCAGTCGGGCCGAGTTCTTCGACATCGCCCGGAACCTGATCGTGGCCGCCCGGCGCGAGGGCGTCGATCTCCGCACCGGCGTGGACGCCACCGCCGAGACGGTGCGGGCCGAGTCGCCTGATGCCGTCATCCTGGCGACCGGTGCCCGTCCGGCACGCCCGTGGTGGGCGGGCGAGGACGAACGGGTGGTGGACGTGCGGGACGTCCTGGAGGGCCGGGTCCACCCCGAGGGCCGTGTCGTGGTGGTCGACGAGCTCGGCTTCCATCAGGCCACCTCGACGGCCGAGCTCCTGGCCGACCGTGGGTGCCAGGTGGAGATCGTCACCAACGGCATGGTGGTCGGGCAGGATCTGGGCATCACCCTCGACCTCGAGACCTGGAACGTCAAGGCCCACGCCCTCGGTATCACCCAGGGTGTCGACCTGGTCCCGATGGGGGTGTCCCGGCCCGGCGACGCCGGGCCGCCCGTGGCCCTGCAGCTGCAGCACCATCCCACCGGCACCGACCAGGTGCGCCGGTGTGACTGGGTGGTGTGCGCCGTCCATCAGCAACCGGAGGACGACCTGTGGCGTGCCCTCGACGGCGCCCCGTTCGAGGTCCACCGCATCGGCGACTGCCTGGCGCCCCGGCGGGCCCACGCCGCAGTCATCGAGGGCAACCGGGTGGCGGTGGCACTGTGAGTGCCGGACGCGCACCCGTCCCGGAAGGTCCCACGGCCGTGGCCGTGATCGTCGTCCGCGACGGCCGGCTGCCTGTCGGCGCGGTCGAGACGGTCGCCGAGGCCGGGGGCCGGGTGGTCGTGGTCGGGAGCGGCGCCGAGGCGGCGGCCCGGGCGCTCACCGGGATCAGCCACGCCCGCTGGGCCGACACCGGGCCGGGCTTCCGTCCCGCCGCGCTGGCCGCCGGTCTCGCTGCCGTCGTCGTCCACGACACCCTGGTCGTCCTACCGGCGTCGCCCGACGGTCGGGACCTGGCGCCCCGACTGGCGGCCGCCACCGACCGGCCACTCCTGGCCCGGGTCATCGCCGCCCAGGTCGTGGACGGCAGCCCACCGGGTGTCTGCGCCCGGGTCAGCCGGGTCGACGACCGCATGCTGGTACCCGTGGACGTGCGGGGCCCGGTCGTGGTCACCCTGGCCGTGGGTGGACGGCCCGGGTCGACACCGACGGACGCGCCCGGCTCACCCGACGCCACCTACGAGGCGTTCGAACTCGCGGCACCGTCCGGCGGCCCGGCCGACCCCGAACTGGTCGCCCTGCTCGAACCGGACCTCCAGACGATGGACCTGGCGGACGCCAGCCGGGTGGTCGCCGGAGGTGCCGGACTGGTGTCGGGACTCGACGACCGTCGGGCCACGGGGGTGTTCGACCTGCTCGTCGGTGTGGCCGCCGCGCTCGGCGGATCGGCCGGGGCCACCCGGGTGGCCACCGACGCCGGCTGGACGGGGTACGAGCGCCAGATCGGCACCACCGGGGTGACCGTGGACCCGGACCTCTACGTGGCACTCGGCGTGTCGGGAGCAGCACAGCACACCGGCGGCCTCGGCGCCCCACGTCACGTGGTGAGCGTCAACACGGACCCGTCGTGCCCTATGACGGCCATGGCGGACCTGGGGCTGGTGACCGACGCCCACGAGCTGCTCATCGAGTTGGCCCGCCGGCTCGGCGTCCACGACGGCGCCACCGCTGCGGAGGTGGCCCGTGCCTGAGGTACTCACGTTCGATGCCGTGGTGGTCGGAGCGGGTCCCGCCGGCTCGTCGGCCGCGCTCGCACTGGCCCGGGCCGGTCGCTCGGTGGTGCTGGTCGAACGGGGACCCTTCCCCGGGGCCAAGAACGTCTACGGCGGCGTCGTCTACGGCCGGGTACTCGACGACATCGTGCCGAACTGGTGGGAGGAGGTGCCCGTCGAGCGCTGGGTCGTGCGGCGCTCGACCATGATGATGACGGGCACCCAGTCACTGTCGGTGGACTTCCGGACCGACGCCTGGGGATCGGCCCCCTACAACGGCATGACCACGCTGCGGAGCCACTTCGACGCCTGGCTGGCCGGGAAGGCCACCGGTGCCGGGGCCCGGCTCGTGACGTCGACGGTGGCCACCGGACTCGTGCGCGACGCGGGCGGGCGCGTGGTGGGTGTCCGTACCGACCGCGACGGGGCCGAACTGCACGCACCGGTCGTCATCGCCTGCGACGGCGTCAACTCGTTCCTGGCCAAGGAGGCGGGCCTACTGCCGCGGGCGGAGGCATCCCACCACACCCTCGGCGTCAAGGAGGTCCTCGACCTCCCCCACGGCGCCATCAACGAGCGGTTCGGCGTCCAGGACCACGAGGGCGTCGACATGGAGATCCTGGGCTGTACCCGCACCATCCCGGGAGGTGGCTTCCTCTACACCAACGCCGACACCGTGAGCATCGGCGTCGTGTTGTCCCTCCCCCAGCTGGCGGCGTCCGGGGTGCGACCCGAGGAGCTCGTGGCCGACCTCAAGGCCCATCCGACCATCGCCCCGCTCCTGCGGGGATCCACATTGCGCGAGTACGCGGCCCACCTCATCCCGGAGGGTGGGTACGACACCATGCCGACACTCGCCTCCGACGGCCTCCTCGTCGCCGGCGACGCCGGCGCCATGACCCTGGCGGCCGGCCTGTGGCTCGAGGGCGTGAACTTCGCCATCGGCTCCGGGTATGCCGCAGGCAAGGCGGCCGACCGGGCGCTGGCCGCCGGCGACTGCTCGTCCCGCGGGCTGGCGTCCTACCGCAGCGACCTCGAGGCCCAGTTCGTGCTGGCCGACCACAAACGGCTGCGGAAGGCGCCCTCGCTCGTGCTGTCCGACCGGGTGCAGCAGCGCTACCCCGGCCTGCTGTGCGACCTGGCGGAGGGGATGTTCACCGTGACCAACCCGACGCCCAAGGCGGGAGGGCTCCGGGTCACGCGGGCGGCTGCCGCACGCCACGGGGTGACCCTCCGTCAGCTGGCGACGGACACCGTGCGCGGCCTGAGGATCTTCGGATGAGCACGCCCTCGCCGGACAGGCGTCGGTGGGACGGCATCTCCTTCGAGGAGCGGATGGCCACGGTCGACTTCCGGGTCGGTTCCCGGGCCCACATCGCGGTCGACGCCGAGGTGTGCCGGTCCTGCACGACGAAGGCCTGCGTCACCGCGTGCCCGGCCGATCTCTTCGCCCCCACCGCCGACGGCGGCATCCTCTTCAACTACGAAGAGTGCTTCGAGTGCGGGACCTGCTACATGGTCTGCAACTCCGAGGGCGCCCTCACCTGGACCTATCCTGACGGCGGCCACGGCGTCGTCTTCCACCACGGATGACCGGTCGCGACGTGCCCCCGGACCACGACGGCGCCGCCCCACCTCCGGCGGCCGGACCCCTGGTGGTGGTGTGCCTCCGCATCGGCGACCTCCGCCCCGCCGTCGATCCACTCGACGGGAGTGTGACGCGGGACCGGTGGGGCGTCGGGCTCCCGCCGGCCGACGCGGCCGCCCTCGAGCACGCCCTCCGGGTGTCCACCGCCTGGAACGGCCGGGTGGTGGTGGTGTGTGCAGGTCCCGAGTCGGTCGAGCCGGTCCTGCGCGAGGTGGCCGCCCTCGGCGTATCGGTCGTGCGGGTCCCGGCGGCGGACGAGGCCGATGCCCACCGGTACATCTCCGAACTGGCGGACGATGAGCGGGCCCTGGCCCGGACCCTCCTGGCCGCCGTCCGTCACCTCGGACCCCCCGATCTCGTGCTGTGCGGCGACCGCTCGGTCGACCGCGGCACCGGCGCGCTGCCGGCCTACCTCGCCCACGAGCTCGGCGGGGCCCAGGCGCTCGGACTCGTGGCCCTCCAGCCGGACGGTCCCGGCGCACTGCTGGTGGAACGCCGGCTCGACGCCGGCTGGCGCGAGCGATTGCGCGTGGTCCTCCCGGCCGTGTGTTCGGTCGAGGGCGCCGGCGTGCGCCTCCGGCGTGCCTCCTTGGCCGGTGCGTTGGCCGTCGCCGGTGTCGCCACGCAGGTCGACCGCTCCCCCGAGGCGTCGGCGGGCAGTCCGACCGGCGACCCGGGCTCCCTGCATCTCGGATCCACCCGGCCGTACTCCCCCCGCACCCGGGTGCTGCCGCCCCCCGCCGGCGACGACCCGCGACTCCGACTCCTGGCCCTGACCGGCGCCCTCGTGGCCCACGACCCGCCGACGGTGGTCGAACCGGCCGGTGCCGGCGAGGCCGCCGACGTGCTGATCGACTTCCTCGTCCGACACGGCTACCTCGCTGCCGTGCCCGACGGCGGCGTCGCGCCCTCCACGGGGGATCCCTCCGCATGACCCACCTGGACGGGAGCAGTTGGCTGGTCCTCGCCGACCTCGCCGATGCGAACGCCGTCCTCGTCGTGCCGGTGGGGGCGACCGAACAGCACGGGCCCCACCTGCCGGTCACGACCGATACCGACATCGCGGTGTCGGTCGTGGCGGCGGCTGCCGCGCTCGACCCGACCATCGTCGTCGCCCCCGCGGTGGCCTACGGCTCCAGTGGCGAGCACGACGGGTTCGCCGGCACGCTCTCCCTGGGCCAGGAGGCGACCGAGGCGCTCCTGGTCGAACTCGGCCGGTCCGCGTCGCGCACCTTCGACCACGTGGTGCTGGCCTGCACCCACGGCGGCAATGCCGCTCCGCTGGCCCGCGCACTGGCGCTTCTGGCCGGCGAAGGCCACCCGGTCACCGGCTGGTGGCCACGCTGGGGGGGCGACCTGCACGCGGGTCGGACCGAGACCTCCCTCATGCTCGCCATCGCCCCGGACAGGGTCCGCACCGACCGCATGGTGGCGGGCGACCGGCGGTCCGCCGATGAGCTGTTGCCCCTCCTCCGGGTCGGAGGGGTGCGGTCCGTCAGCGCCAACGGCGTGCTCGGCGACCCAGCCGGCGCAACGGCCGACGAGGGACACCGGTTGATCCGGGCGGCGGCTGCCGACCTCGCGACCGTGGTCGCCGGACGTCGACGGCAACCCAGCCCCCACGGGGTCGCACCGGCACAGGAGGTCACACCATGACGACACAGCCGACCGACGGACATGAGGCGGCCGGACGGGTCGCGGTGGTGACCGGGGCGGCCCGGGGCATCGGCGCCGCCACCGTGCTGGCCCTGGCCGGTGCCGGCTGGTCGGTGGTGGCGGTCGACCGGTGCGCCGACGACATCCGGGTCCCCTATCCGCTGGGCACCCGGGCCGAGCTCGACGAGGTGGTCCGACGCGCCGGGGGCCGGCGCGGCGCGGCGTCGGGTGGCGTGGTGGCCCACGTGGCCGACACCACCGACGAGGTCGGTCTCGGAGCCGCCGTGGCCGATGCCGAGGTCCGCTTCGGCGGGCTCGACGCCATGGTGGCCGTGGCCGGCGTCATCGCCGGGGGTGTGCCCCTGTGGGAGATGCCGTCCGACCAGCTGGCGGCCGTGCTCGATGTCGACCTGCTCGGCCCCATCGTCGCCGCCCGGGTCGGGGTCCCGGCCCTGCTCCGTCGTCCGGCACCCCGGCAGGGGCGCTACCTGGCGGTGGCCTCCGCCGCCGCGATCACGGGCCTCCCCAAACTCGCGGCCTACGGTGCGGCCAAGGCCGGGGTGGCCGGTCTCGTGCGGGGCCTGGCGGTCGAGCTGGCCGGCACCGGGATCACCGCCAACGCCGTCTGCCCCGGATCGACCGACACGGCCATGCTCGCCGAGAGTGCCCGCCTCTACGACCTCGACGGGGCGCAGGCATTCGCCGACCAACAACCCGTCGGACGACTGCTGGACCCGGTCGAGGTGGCCGACGCCCTGGTGTGGCTCGCCGGGGCGGGGCGGGGCGCCGTCACGGGTGCCGTCCTCCCGGTGGACGGCGGGCTCACCCTGTGACCACGGGGTGAGGGAGGTGGGCACCCCGCTGCCCGAGGGGTTCGGTCTGGTACTCGACCGGTCGCTCCAACGGTTCCGGAGGGGATCCGTTCTGGCCGGGGGCCGCCCGGGACGGATCATCACCCTGACCGCCGCCGGGGCCGCTGCACTGGACGACCTGGTGGCGGGGGGTGAGCCCGACGATGCGACGCGCGCACTGGCAGGTCGGCTGGTCGCTGCGGGCATGGGCCACCCCCGTCCGCCCCGCGTGGACGTCCGGTCCGGTGGGTCCACCCCACCCCGACACCCGTCGGTGACCGTCGTGGTGCCCGTCCGGGACCGGGCCGGTGTCCTCGCCCGCTGCCTCGCCTCCCTCGGCGACGGGCACCCGGTCGTGGTGGTGGACGATGCCTCGGCCGACCCCGGTGCCGTCGCCGACGTCTGCCGGGCCCACGGGGCCCAGCTGGTCCGTCGTGAGGTGAACGGCGGGCCCGGCGACGCCCGTTCCGCGGCCCGACCACTGGTCGACACCGAACTGGTCGCCTACGTCGACAGTGACTGCACGGTGTCGGACGGCTGGCTCGACGACCTCACGTGGGTCTTCGCCGACCCCGCGTACGGCGCGGTGGCGCCCCGGGTGCGTCCGAGCGACGTCGGCTCGCCAGGACGCCGTGCGCTCGCCCGATTCGGTGACGCGCACTCGCCGCTCGACCTCGGGCCCGACGAGGGGGACGTGGGACCGGAGCGGGCCGTGCGCTACGTCCCCACTGCGGCACTGGTCGTGCGGCGGTCCGCGCTCGACGACGTCGACGGGTTCGCTCCCGGCATGCGGGTGGGTGAGGACGTCGACCTGGTCTGGCGACTGGTCGACGCCGGCTGGCGGATCCGCTACGTCCCCACCGTGACGGTGTCCCACCAGGAGCCGGACAGCTGGCGGGGCCTGGTGGCCCGCCGCTACGCCTACGGCACCTCAGCCGCGCCACTGGCCCGGCGGCACCCGGGACGCCTGGCACCGGTCGAGCTCCGTGCCCGACCCCTGGTCGCCGCACTCGCCGCACTCGCCGGCCGACCCGTCCTGGCGGCCGGTATCGTCGCCACCTCCGCCGTCCCCCTCGCCCGGACGGTGCGACCCCTCGGTGTCCCGGCCGTCCAGGCGTGGCGGTGGTCGGCCGCCGGTGCCGGCTGGACGGTCGTGGGTCTCGGCCGGGCGTCCACCACGGTGGCATGGCCCGGACTGGTCGCCCTGGCCGCCTGCGGAGGCCGGTATCGGCGGGCGGCCGCCCTCCTCGTAGTGGCGGGTCCCGTCGTCGACTGGGTGCGACAACGTCCCGACCTGGATCTCCCCCGTTGGATCGCGGCGTCGATGGCGGACGACCTCGCCTACGGCGCAGGGGTGTGGAAAGGGTGCCTGCGCCTGCGCACCCTCGGCCCCCTCCTGCCCACCCTCCGTGGGGCCGGTGAATCGTGAATTGCCGATCTCCTCAAAACTGAGGAGGTTTCGGAGGGGGCAAACACCCACGATCACCTGCAGGTATCGGTTCTCCCGATAGGTTACATCACCATCCCAGGCCGGACATTTGGAGATTCCTCTACCTGTGGATAAGACTCTAATCCGACCGATGAATTCCGTCTGATCGAGTTGGCCGAATTCCACATAAATGACGCGGCCGGTTGCCGGGATATTTGTAGCAACTCCGAGTCGACATCGAGTCGATGATGGCACCATCGGTCCAGTTCAGAGGCGTGCCACCCGATTGGGCCACATTGCCCAGCCGGATCGCTATACTCGTCACAACGCTCTCCTGCCGAAGCGGTTGCAGCATGTGATGCCGCCCGGTCCTCACGACGGATCATGTCTGGGACCGACACCAACGGAGGGATCGACACAGCATTCGATCCGTTGTTGTCACACCCGAGAGGCAGGGTGGTGGATGAAGACAAAGGTCCTGGCGATCCTTAGAGAAACGAGTGATGTCCCTACGACGCAATCCTGGGCATAACAACACCGGCCGCACACCCTGAGGCATCACGCCAGGACGAACTGAGCCTGCCCGCTCGTCGTCCGGGGACCGCATGCGATGGCCGTTGCCCGCCAACACCAATCAGAGGAAGGCGCCCCTGTGCGCCCTACGAAGGGAGGTGCCATGCGGACCCGCATTGCACTCGTGGCGGCCATCTCGGTCGCCGTCATCACCGTCACACTCCTGACCCAGGCCGCCACCGCGCAGCCTGCTCGGGCAGCCATCCGGTCGCCGCATCTGTCGACGACCCGCAGTCCGGCCGACAAGGCCGACCGTCTCACATCGTTCGTGAAGCCGGACGCCAGCACCACGGCGTCCTCCACCTCCACGACCGTGCCCGACCTCCGTCTGGCCGACACCCTCCTGTCGGGCCGTCCGGCCGGGCACAAGGAGGTCGCCCCGGTGGTCCCGACGCCGCCGCCGGTGGCACCAGGCCCCGTCGACACGGTGACGCCGTACCAACGCGCCGCCTGGGACCGGGTCGCCATGTGCGAAGAGGGTGGCGACTGGCAGGCCGACGGCTCGCGCTTCAGTGGCGGACTCGGCATCACGAGGTCCAACTGGGCGGACTACGGCGGCCTGCAGTACGCGTCGGAGGCCGCCGAAGCCACGCCCGACGAGCAGATCATGGTCGCCGAGCGCATCCAGTCGTACCCGCCCGACCAGGACGGCTGCGCCAGCTGGTAGTCACCCACCGCCTCCACTGCCCCTCACAGCAGCAGGACGCACGCAGCACCGATCCGGACCCCGGTCACACGGCCGGGGTCCGGTCGCGTCACCGGACGGGAGGACGGGCCTGGCGGGCCGCCCACAGCATCGGCAGCTGGAGCGGCATCCGACCCCAGGCGACGGCGGTCGAGTCCATCGCCCCCGGGTTCCGACCGGAGCCGGCATCGAGCGCCATCTGGAGATTGGCGGTCCACACGGTCACCAGCAACGCGGTCGAGGCCGTAGACGCCCACCGGTCCCGCCGGACCAGTCCTGCCGCACACGCCAGTTCGGCTGCGCCACTGGCGTAGACGAGGGGCCGGTGGAGGCGGGCCGGCAGCGCGCGTGGCATGAGGGCGTCGAAGAACGACGGGCGCACGAGGTGGAGCACCCCGGTCACGCCGAAGACGCAGGCGAGGGCGGTCGGGGCGGCGGTGCGGAGGCGGGACATGCAGGGATGCTAGAGCCCGGGCGGGTCGCAGATCCGTCCGGTGACGAGCCCACCCTGTCGCGGGGGACAGCCGATAGCGGACGGTGCAGACTAGGGACATGCGTCCCCTTGCCGTGCACCACGTGTCCATCAACGTCCCCGACGTCGACCGTGCGGTGGCGTTCTACACCGGCGTCCTCGGTGGCTCCGTGCGGGAGGACCGACCAGACTTCGGGTTCAGCGGGGCGTGGATCGACATCGGCGGCAACCAGCTCCACCTGCTCGAGGCGGCCGTGCCCCACGCGCTCGGTCAGCACTTCGCCATCCAGGTGGACGACCTCGACGGCGTGGTGGCCGAGCTGCGGGCGGGAGGCATCGACATCGCCGACGCCTCGCCCGTCGGCCCGGGTCGTCAGACGTTCGTCGCCGACCCGGCGGGCAACACGGTCGAACTCTACGAGCTCGTCGACGCGACGCCCGACCCCTGAATT
>Ga0302157_10001332_pt1 | contig 30573 bp, 25 predicted proteins | sample I_Bog_N3_3_FD_193502 | JGI IMG/M metagenome (GOLD analysis project Ga0302157, IMG submission 193502) | Peat permafrost microbial communities from Stordalen Mire near Abisko, Sweden - I_Bog_N3_3 | ecosystem: Environmental > Terrestrial > Soil > Wetlands > Peat | place: Sweden: Abisko, Stordalen...
CGTCATTACCGTTCGGGTATTCAGGGGTGTCTCATGCTGTTCCCCACTAGAAAACTGTAGGAGTCCACCTTATGGAGGACAAGGGGCAGCACTAACCCAATACGGGGGTAGTCGTGCTAGTCACAAAAGTGCTGGTAAATCGGCATATTTGACGTCGACGCCGCGTCATTCAGAGGGTACATTTCGGGGTACAAAACGCGCGTGAAAGGGTTTCATCATCAGCATTCCACAACAGATCGGGGTACAAGCACCCTCGACGGGATGAGCTAGTGAGCGACCGCAATAAGCCCGAGTTCGGCCGGATTGGCCAACAGCGGGTTCGAGGGCACCACACGAACGTTGTAGCCGAAGCTTCCCGGCCGTTCGAGTGCGACCGTTCCGGTGAACGTCGCCGGCTGGCCGGGCTCGACAGACTCGAGGGTGAGGCGCTGGCGGGCGATGTCCGCGAGCCGGTCCCCGTCACGCGCGCGGCCATAGACGATCTCAACCTTGACGTCTTCCGGCCTGAGGCCATCGAGGGCGACCCTGGCGCGAACATGCAGCGAGTCGCCGATCTGCGGCACGACATCCACTCCCCCGGACTCCACGTGCAGCACCTGCACCCGAGGCCATGCCTCGCGCAGCACGCCCTTCCAGGCGGAAAGTTCGCGCGCCGGCGCGTAACCACTCGCCGAGATCTGGCGCTCGGAGTGCGCGGCGGGAATGTAGAGGCGGTTCACATATTCCTTCACCATCCGATCCGCGCTGAGGGCAGGCGAGAGGTTGGCGAGGGTGTGGCGAATCGACTCGACCCACCGGCTCGGCACACCGTCCGCACCGCGGTCGTAAAAGCGCGGTGCGATCTGGTGTTCAATCAGGTCGTACATCGACTGCGCCTCGAGGTCGTCACGTTCGGACGGGTCATTCGTGTCCGCGGTGGGGATGGCCCAGCCGTTCTCGCCGTCAAAGAATTCCGCCCACCAGCCGTCGAGGATGGACAGGTTGAGCGAGCCGTTGAGTGCCGCCTTCATTCCGCTCGTGCCGCACGCCTCAAGGGGGCGCAGGGGGTTGTTGAGCCAGATGTCGGTGCCCGGGTACAGCAGCTGCGCCATCGCGATGTCGTAGTTCGGCAGGAACACCATGCGGTGACGCACATCCGCCGCCGCCGCGAACTCGATCAGCTGCTGGATCAGGCGCTTACCCTCGTCATCGGCGGGATGCGACTTGCCGGCGATCACGATCTGCACGGGTCGCGTCGGATGCGTGAGCAGGCTGCGCAGTCGCTCCGGATCGCGGAGCATCAGAGTCAGTCGCTTGTAGGTGGGAACACGGCGGGCGAACCCGATGGTCAGCACGTCCGGGTCGAGGATGGTGCTGAACCACGCGGGCACGCCACCGCCGGGGTTCTCTTCTTCGTACGACGCGATGAGCCGGGTGCGCGCATCCTTCACGAGCTGCGTCTTCATCTCGCGACGCACCGCCCAGATATCGCCGTCGCTCACGGCGTCGCTCAACCAGTCCGCAGCCGTCGTGTCGCTCGTGCCGAGCTTTTCGGATGCCAGCTGGAGCAGGAGCGGGTCGGTCCAGGTTGGAGCATGCACACCGTTTGTGACGGAGGTGATCGGAACGTCGTCCTGGTCGAAACCGGGCCACATCGCGCCGAACATGCCGCGGGAGACATCCCCGTGCAGCAGCGAGACGCCGTTGGCGCGCTGTCCGAGCCGCAGGCCCATGACGGCCATGTTGAAGGTGTTGGCGGTGCCGCCCTCGTAGTCTTCTGCGCCGAGCGCCAGTACGGAGTCGACGGCAACGCCGGGCAGCAGGTCGGTCGAGAAGTATTCGTGGATCAGCTTCGAATCGAAGCGATCGATTCCCGCCGGCACCGGTGTGTGCGTCGTGAAGACCGTGCCAGCACGCACGACCTGCAGGGCTTCATCGAAGCTGAGGCCCCCGCCGATGAGGTCGCTGATGCGCTCGAGGCCGAGGAATCCCGCGTGCCCCTCGTTGGTGTGGAAGACCTCGGGCGACGGGACCCCGGTGAGCTCGGTGTAGATCTTGATGGCGCGTACACCGCCGATGCCGAGAAGCAGTTCCTGCAGCAGGCGGTGTTCGCCGCCGCCGCCGTACAGGCGGTCGGTGACACTTCGCAGCGACTCCTCGTTGTCTGGCACGTCGGTGTCGAGCAGCAGCAGTGTGACCCGGCCGACAGCGACCTTCCAGATTCGCGCGAACAGCGCCTCGCCGTGCGGGAGCGCGAGGGTGACCTGCGCAGCCGTCCCGTCGGGGTTCCTGAGCACGCTCAGCGGAAGACCGTCCGGGTCGAGGACGGGGTAGGTCTCTTTCTGCCAGCCGTCACGTGAGATGGCCTGGCGGAAGTAGCCCGCGCGATAGAACAGTCCGGCGGCGATGATCGGAACACCAAGGTCAGACGCCGACTTGAGGTGGTCGCCGGCGAGGATGCCAAGGCCACCCGAGTACTGGGGAAGCGCCGCAGCGATGCCGAACTCGGGCGAGAAGTACGCGATCGAGCGTGGGGCATCGGTGAGCGTCTGGTACCAGCGCGGTTCGGTGAGGTAGGCGTGCAGGTCGTCGCGGAGCTCGTTGGCACGCGCGACGAACGCGTCGTCGGCTGCCAGTTCGTCCAGGCGGGAGGGCTCGATCGCGCCCAGAAGTGTGACCGGATCGTGGCCGGTCTCCTCCCAGACTTTCGGGCTGATGGACGAAAACAACTGCCTCGTCGGGTTGTGCCACGACCAGCGCAGATTGGTCGCCAGCTCCTCAAGGGATGTAAGCGCTTGCGGAAGTACGGTGCGAACAGTAAATCGACGGATTGCCTTCACCCGGCAAGCCTATGGGCGGACGCCGAAAGATCGAAACTCGCTGGTGGAAAATGGGTGAATCGCCGCCGTTTCCTGCGCTCACGGAAGCCGCTCGCCTGGGGCTTCACCGCATCATTCCGAGGCCGAAGCGCCTTTCTTCGTTCGTGATCGGGACGCCGAGGCTATGCCGGAAATGATCATGTAGGCGGCGTAGGCGAAGAGTCCGCCCGCGAGCAGGTCGACGATCCACGAGCGGTTCGGTCCATTGACCGTGTTGTTCACGAATCCGAGGAGTGGCACGGCGTACCAGAGTCGTCCCCTGATCTGCGCGGGGATGACCGGTGCCGGATCCGCGAACGAGTTGTTGTCACCCTTCAGGATGAAGGTGCGGCCCGAGCTCGACGGATTGTTGATCGAGATCACACGGTGTGAGATGACCGCGGGCTTGCCCGACTGGATCTGATAGGTGATGACGTCGCCGATCCTGATGTCGGCCGGCTTCACCGGGAGGTCGTAGATGAGTGTCCCCGGCGGATATTTCGGTTCCATCGACTGGGTCAGCACCGTCAGCGGCGTTGCGCCGGCGACCTTCGGGATCACGATCAGGATCAGGGCAAGGCCGATCACAGCGAGCAGCAACGCAGCGCTGGCGCCGAGGCCGATGTAGTGGAGTAGCCCATGCTCTTTGCGCGTTTCGGCGGGCACCTCAGCGGCGGGTACTTCCACGGGTGCAGGCTCGAGAGTTGCTGTTTTCACTGCTGCGCCTCCTCGCGCTTGCGGCGCTTGCGCGCGACGACCAGGAACCATCCGACCCCGACAAGGATGCCGCCGAGCAGCAGCAGCTCGGTCGGGAAGTTTTCGCCGGTGTATCCCAGAATCTTGCGCGGCTGGAATGCCGCAGGCTGCGTCGTTCCCGGCTGCGTCGCTCCGGGGCCCGTCGCTCCGGGGCCGGTGGCTCCGGGGCCCGTGGCTCCCGGGTCTGTCGCACCCGGGTCGCAGTTTGATGCGGGGAACGATCCGGCAGACGCATCCTGCATCTGGATGTCGGCGGTGAGCGAGGCGTTCTGGTGCTGGGCGACCAGCCCTGGAGCGTTCATCATCGCGAGCGCCAGGCTCACATGAAGTACGGCCCCGCCAGGAATCGTGACGGGCAACACCATGACGTCGCAGGCGGCCAGCTGGTTCCAGGTTGCCCTCACCGTCGAACCGGTCAGCGTGTCAACTGCGGTGAGCTCCATGTTCTCCCCGAGTTCGGCCGAGGAACTGGAGATGTCCCCGACGTTGACGCGAACCGTCGCGGGAGTCGAGATCGGATTCTTGATCCACAGGTCTGAGCTCGCGGTGTCGCCGGGCACCAGCAGCCCGGCACCCGCAAAGAGGCCGACCGAGAGATCGGGTTGGTAGGTCACGCCGTCGGTACTGACGAGCACGATCGGCGACGGTGTCGTTGCGAATGCCGGGACCGACAGGCCGACGGCAGCGGCTGAGACAACAACTACCGTCAGTGCGGCGAGAGCAGCCGTTCGCACGAGGCGGGGGATCACTGCGTCACCCCGATGAGAGCGAATGACTGGGTGGTGCTCGGCGTGGTTGTGCTGCACGTCTGCTGCACGAGCTGGAGTCCCGCCGCCGGGGTGCCGGACACCGCGAGGCACTTCCCGGACCCAACATTGACGAAATGGAACGTGCCACCGGTCTCGGCGACGGGCTTCCACTCCTGTTGTGTGCCCGCAGCCTTGATCACATCGGCCTTTGCCGGGTTACCTGTGGTCTGGATGTCCCAGGTCAGGGTGGTGGCGGCGATATCGGGTGCCACGAAGTAGTTCCCCGCCGTGCCGATGGTGAGGGAATTCAGAGTCTGCAGGAACGACCACTTCTGGTACTGCGTGGTCGTGTCGCAGGTGACCAGTACCAGCGTGGAGGCCACCACCGGTGGGGTTGCCCCTGTGCCGATGCAGTAGGTCGTCGAGGGCAGGCTCACGCGGTAGAAGGTCGTCGAGGTGAATGCCGCGGACGTGGTAACGACGACGGCATTCGAGAACGAGGCTGAGAGGTTGTTCGCTGAGTCCTGCGCCTTGACCGTGTAGGTGTAGCTGGTGGACGGGTTGAGCAGGGTATCGGTGTAGGTCGTGCCGGTGACGCTGGCAACGAGTACGCCGCCGCGGTAGACGTTGTAGCCGATGACGGAAGCGTTGTCGGTTGCGGCGTTCCAGGTCAGGGTGGTCTGGCTTCCGGTGGTTCCGGATGCCGCGAGGCCGGTCACCGTCGAGGGCGGCGTCGTGTCCGCCACGACTGTCGCACTGCCGGTCGCCGAGTTGTTGGTCGAAACCGGGTCCCCACTGGTACTCGTCACGGCAGCGGTGACAGCGAATGCCCCGGGGCTCGTTCCTGCGGCCGCGTAGCCGGACATCGTGATCGTGTTGGTTGTTCCCGCTGCGAGGTTGCCGATTGTGCAGTCCGCGGTCGTGCCCGATGTCGCGGTACATGCGACGGCACCGCTCATCTGCGGCGCGGTCGTCGAGGTGTACCCGGAAGGCTCGGTGAGGTGCACGACGACGTTGTTGGCCGTCGCCGTGCCGTTGTTCGTCGCGGCGAAGGTCCACGTGCTCGGGGTCTTGACGCCGGCGGTCAACGTTGCCGGAGCCGGCGCGGTTGCGGTTACCCCAACATCGACACCGGGAGTGATGGTGACCGGCACGTCGGCGGCGGTTGCCGGCGTCGCGGCCCAGAGCGGGGCAAGCCCGTTGACGTAGTTGGCGGTCGGAGTGAAGTGGATGGTGGTGCCGCTGGCCCCGACGACCACCGCCTGGAAGCTGACAGTCGTGCTGGTGCCCTGCGCAAGGGAACCGCCGGCAGTCGCGGAGGCCGCCTGCCCGAGACGGGCGGTGACGGTGCCGGTGCCACCGCTGCCGGCCGTGTACTCACCCTGGTCGTCGCCGGCGGCATCCGTCTCGGCGGTTCCATCGATGGTGAGCGATCCGGCTTTGTAGGCGACTGATGCCGGAAGCGGTGCGGTCAGCGCGGACTGGTAGGCGGGCGCGCTCCCGATGTTCGAGACCGTCGTGGAGTACTGCACCACGTCGCCGGGGTGATAGGCCGTGCTGCCCGGGTTGGTCAGGTTTGAGACGGTGGATGACGAGGTGAGGCAGGGGCCTGAACCGAATGAGACGTCGTCCATCAGGTTGCCGACCGTGAGGTCGCCTGTGGCGGTCGAGATGGCCCGGAAGGCGAGCTCGGTGGTGGTCTGGCCTGCGGGGACCACGTACGCCCCCGAGTAGCGGCCCCAGGCGGACGTGCCGTCGCTGATGGTGCGGATGGGCTCGAGCGTCGCGTACGACGAACCGATGAGCACCTGCATGGTGTCGACTCCGACCCGTCCGCGGTGCAGAAGCGACCACTGCAGGATCTGGCCCGGTGTCGTCGAGATCGACTGCGACAGGGTCCCCGCCTCGTTGGCGTTGAGTTCGACGAACTGGTTGCCAACGGGCGCGACAACGCCGTTGAATCCGCTCTGCCAGATCTCGATGCCGACCGGGTCGGTCGAGACCCAGCCCGGCACGCTCCCGTTGGGCACCCAGGTCCACGACTGGTTGATCACCGGGAGCTCGAAGCTCGCGTTCTGCACGGATGTCACGTTCGTGCACGACGAGGCGAGGGATGCGACCTTGGCAGTGGATGCGACGCTCGCCTGGGAGCTCCAGAAGGCAAACGCCGATGACCCCGCCGCGCCCAACAGGAAGGCGGTAACGGCGAGGGCGATTGCGATCTTCAGGCGCTTCATGGGTTGTTCCGCACCTGGGTGCCCACGATCGGAAGCGAGAATGTGGCGCTGAGCCCCTGCACTGTTGCGGGTGCGGTGGCGCTGAGAGTCATCTGAAGGCAGGCCGAGAGCGTTCCACCGGGTGCGACGACGACGGGAGTGGTCCACGCCGCTGTCCCGCTGCCATCCACCGTCTGGGCGCACGTCGTCGACTGGAACAGCGAGACGACCAGGTTGCTGTTTTGAGCGAGCGGACTCGACGGGTCGGAGAAGACCGGGCTGCCGGGGACGATGGAGAGTGCAGTGGTGCCGGTGTTGGTAATCGTCAGGACCTGCGGAGACACGGCTGAGAGGCCGGGAAGAAGCTGAGTTGTTGTGAGGCCGGGAACCGTGTAGCTGGTGGAGCCGTTGACCGTGATGCCGGTCGTTCCGGTGGAGAGGCTGACCGCACCGATGGGGGTCGAGTGGTTCCAGAGTGCGAGTGTTGTACCGCTCGCCGACACCCCGAACACGATGGCGAAGGCGAAGATGGCGGTCGTGATCAGGATGCGACGAATTCGTCGCTGCTCGCGAAGCAGGCTGCGAAGGCCGTCGCTGGCACCGGTCCCCGAGCGTCGAAGGGGGCTCACGGCGAGGCAGACGACCAGGTAGCAGACGAGGGCCGCAGCGAGGCAAAGGCTGCGCGTAGAGGAGATCACACGTGACAGTCGTGATGCTTCGGCTGTGACCGGGTGGGGAGGCGTCAGCACACGTGGCGACGTGTACATGAAAACCTCCCTATGTCGGGTGAGAGATGTGAATCTCTCGCCGGCCTGGGTGGGGCGCAGCGAGAGGTGGAGAAGGTTCCGGCGCACCGCCGATGGGTCAGCGGTGCGCCGGGGGTCTTAGCTGTGTGTCTGGGTGAGCGTGAAGGTTGAACCGGAGAGGTTGACCGACTCGTTCTGGCCGACAGTTCCAGCGGTTGTGCGATCGAACGTGAACGTCAGGACGACGGTGAAGACCGACGTGCCACCGGCGGTCGGCGTGATCGTGTACGGCGAGCCCGAGCCCGTCACGGTCGCGTCACCGGACAGCTTGGTAACGGTCAGGGTCGGGATGATGTGAGTCGTGAGGTCTGTCGGGATGGCGGCAGCCGGGATCGAGTAGGCGAGCTGTGCGGCCAGGTTTTTACCGGTCGCGTTGACGGTGACGGTCTGGGTCAGCGTGACGACGTCACCGGGGACGATCGTCTGGGTGGCCGGGTTGAATGTCGTGGTGGTCGCACCGGCGGAGAGGTCAGCCCAGGTGGGCGCCCCGTTCGTGCCGAAGGCGAGCGTACCGGTGGAGATCGATCCCGTGGAAACATTCGTGCTGGCGTTCCAGAGCGCGAAAGTGCCCGCGCCACCGAGAAGAAGGGCGATGCCCGCGGCGCCGGCGACGGCACCCTTGACTAGCTTGTTCATTTCGTGATCCTTTCGCGACAGTCGGGTCGAATGTCGGGTCATTTAACCCGCGCGAAGGCACAGCAGTGCCGCCAACGTCGGGTCGTGGCAAACCTCCGGGTGGAGGTGGGCGAACGGAGCGTCCTGCTCCGTTATTCGAGGTGGTAAGTCCTCGTTACTCGTCGAGGCGGTAAGTCCTCGTGTTGTGCGCCGAAGTGGTAAGTCTTCGTCGCGGTGACTGAATAGTCCTGTTTGCGCCTTCTAAGGATCGCGCCCCCAGAGATATCCCCCACGTATCAAGTTAGCTGTCCACTTTTTGGAGGACAAGGCCCCAGAACGGGTAGCGGCTGCGTGTGGGCAGAAAAGGGCTTAGCTCCGCTTTGACCAGCATTTTTGTTGATTTTCCTGTCGATGTCTTTGAATAGATTCGGGGTACAAAGTGACGGAGTTTCGCATCCAATCGGGGTACGCCGAACGACGGGCCCCGGCGCGGTTGCCGCACGGTCGCCGCGCGGAGCCTGCCATACGCACTGGGATCGCCTTCCGCAACCCGGTGGCCAAAGAGAACAATCGCGGTAGCGTTTAAACGTGGCCCCAGACCAAGCAACGATCGCAGCCGCGGGCGCGAGCACGGCCGCGAGGCCGCAGTTCTCGTCGCACATCGGGCGCATCCCGATCCGTGATGTCTCCCCGGTTCAGCCGGAGAACCGCTGGCCAGCAAAGGCCTTCTCCGGCGAGGTCGTGCCGTTCGGGGCGACGGTGTTTCGCGAAGGGCACGACCTCATTGGGGTAGACCTGCTGCTCGTGGACCCCGACGGCAAGCAGACCCAGTTCCGGATGCAGGCCGGCGCCCCGGGGACCGACCGGTGGCAGGTCCTGGCGCGACTCGACCAGGTCGGAACCTGGCGCTTTCGGGTGCAGGCGTATGCCGATGACTGGGCGACCTGGCTGCATAACGCCGACATCAAAGTGCCCCTCGGACAGGATGTCGAACTCGTCTTCGCCGAGGGCCTTGAGCTTCTGAAGCGGGCAGGCTCGACCAAGGCCGTCCGGGATGCGGCCGCCGCATTCGAAGACACCACGCGGGGAGCCCAGGTGCGCCTGGCCGCGGCGCATGACGCGAAACTGGAAGCGACTATCGCGTCGCGCCCGTTGTCGAGCCTCGCCACAGTGAGCGAGCAGTTCACCATCAGGGTGGAGCGCGAGCGGGCCGGGGTCGGCAGCTGGTACGAGTTCTTCCCACGCAGCATCGGCGCGAAGAAAAATGCCGATGGGAGCTGGAAATCCGGCAATTTCAAGACGGCCGCGACGCGGCTCCCGGCGGTGGCCGCGATGGGGTTCGATGTCGTCTACCTCCCTCCGATTCATCCCATCGGTCGTACCTTTCGGAAAGGCCCCAACAACACGCTTGTCGCCGGCCCCTCCGACCCCGGCTCCCCGTGGGCGATCGGCAGTGCTGAGGGCGGCCACGACGCGATCCACCCCGATCTCGGCACCATCGCCGACTTCAGTGCCTTTGTGGCCGCCGCGGAACGCCTGAATCTCGAAGTCGCGATCGACCTCGCCCTGCAGTGCTCCCCCGACCACCCGTGGGTCACGGAACACCCGGAATGGTTCACCCACCGCCCCGACGGCACCATCGCCTACGCCGAGAATCCGCCCAAGAAATACCAGGACATCTATCCCCTGAACTTCGACAACGATCCCGTGGGGATACGCGAAGAGATCCTACGGATCGTGTTGCACTGGATCGGCCTGGGCATCCGCATCTTCCGCGTCGACAACCCGCACACCAAGCCGCTCGATTTCTGGGAATGGCTCATCTGGGAGGTCGACGCACGGTTCCCCGATGTGGTCTTCCTCGCGGAGGCGTTCACCCGTCCTGCGCTCATGCAGTCGCTGGCGGGCGCGGGCTTCCAACAGTCATACTCGTACTTCACCTGGCGCAACACCAAGTCCGAACTCGAGGAGTTCCTCACCCAGGTCTGCCACGACTGGAGCGCGTTCTACCGGCCCAACCTGTTCGTCAATACCCCGGACATCCTGACCGAATACCTGCAGTTCGGCGGTGCGACGGCCTTCAAGATCCGTGCAACCATCGCGGCCACCGCCGCTCCCAACTGGGGCGTGTACTCCGGTTTCGAGCTGTTCGAGGATGTCGCTCGCCCCGGCAGCGAGGAAAACATCGACAACGAGAAGTTCGAATACCGGCCGCGCGATTTCGAGAAAGCAGAGAAGCTGGGCGTCTCGCTCGCGCCCTACCTGGCCGAGCTGAATCGCATCCGGTCCGAGCATCCGGCCCTTCGGCAACTGCGCAATCTGGACCTGCACTGGAGCGACGACGACTCAATCCTCGTCTACTCCAAGTTCCTTGACGCACGCTTCACTGAGTCGGGCACCAGCGACGGCGTCCTGATCGTCGCGAACGTCGACCCGCATTCGGTGCGCGAGACGATGGTGCACCTTGATCCCAGACGGCTCGGGATCGAACCCGGTGCGGCGTTCGACGTGGTCGACCTGCTGAGTGGCCAGCGGTTTACCTGGGGCGAGCACAACTATGTGCGGCTCGATGCCTTCATCCAGCCGGTGCACATCCTGAGCGTCGAGTACCGGAAGGCGAAATAATGGCCGAGAAAAAGCAACCCGCCGCAGCGGAACCGGTCGACACGGTCAGTCCTTCGAAGTCCGGGACGAAAAAGGCAGTGTCCACGGCGACGGTCGCGACCGGCACAGGTCCGACCAGCACAGGTCCGACCGCGGCAGGTCCGACCGCGACGGTCGCGACCGGCACGGGTTCGACCGCGGCAACCACCGGAACAGAAACGGCGCCCGCGTTCCAGACCGACGCATCGTCCGAGCTTCCCAGCCTCGATCCCGGACTGATCGCGTCCCTGGTCGGTGGCTACCACCCCCAGCCGCACGCGACTCTCGGACAACACCCGGTAAACGGCGGGTTTGTTATCAGGGCGGTGCGTCCGCTGGCTGAGACCGTCACGGCAATCCGGGCCGACGGATCACGCATCCCGCTTGAGCACGTCGACCAGGGGCTGTGGCAGGGATTTGCCGCCGGCGCAGGACAGGCCTATGCCCTCGAGGCGACCTACGATGGCGGGCCCACCTGGACCACCGACGACCCCTATCGCTTCGTGCCGAGCGTTGGTGAAGTCGACCTCTACCTGTGGGGACAGGGACGCCACGAGCAGCTCTGGGATGCGCTCGGCGCCCACTTTAGGCCCCACGAGGATGTCACTGGGACCTCCTTCAGCGTCTGGGCGCCGCACGCCAAAGCGGTTCGCGTACTCGGCGACTTCAACGGATGGAACGGCCAGCTGTGGGCGATGCGCCGGCTCGACGACGTCGGCGTCTGGGAACTCTTCGTACCCGGCCTCACGCCAGGAAGCGCCTACAAATTCGAGCTCCAGACGGCGCGGGGCGACTGGGTGACCCGCGCCGACCCGATGGCGCGCTACACGGAGCGACCGCCCGCCACCGCATCCGTCGTCGGCGAATCGAAATATGTCTGGTCGGATTCCGGCTGGCTCGCCCAGCGGGCCGCACACAACCCGCACAACGCGGCGATGAGCGTCTACGAGATGCACCTCGGATCGTGGCGCGCCGGCCTCGGCTATCGCGAGCTTGCGGACCAGCTGATCGAATACCTCCACGAGACAGGCTTCACCCACGTCGAGTTCATGCCGCTCGCCGAACATCCATACGGACCCTCGTGGGGCTACCAGGTCACCGGCTACTATGCGCCATCCAGCCGCTTCGGGCATCCCGACGACCTCAAGTACCTGATCGACCGCCTGCACCAGGCATCCATTGGAGTGATCATGGACTGGGTGCCCGGCCACTTCCCCAAAGATGAGTGGGCTCTCGGCCGCTTCGACGGCCAGGCACTGTACGAGCACTCCGACCCCCGTCGAGGCGAGCACAAGGACTGGGGCACCTACATCTTCAACTTCGGCGACTCGCAGGTGCGCAACTTTCTGGTCGCCAACGCCCTGTACTGGCTCGAGGAATTCCATATCGACGGTCTTCGCGTCGATGCGGTGGCCTCCATCCTGTACCTGGACTACTCCCGTGAGGCGGGCGAGTGGGAGCCCAACATCCATGGCGGGCGCGAAAACCTCGAGGCGATCAGCTTCCTGCAGGAAGTCAACGCCACGGCGTACAAGCGCAACGCCGGAATCGTGATGGCCGCCGAGGAGTCCACGTCGTACCCCGGCGTCACGCATCCGACGTCCGCGGGCGGGCTCGGCTTCGGCCTCAAGTGGAATATGGGCTGGATGCACGACAGCCTGCAATACATCGAAGAAGACCCGATGTACCGCTCCTACCACCACAACGAAATCACGTTCAGTTTCCTGTACGCGTTCAGTGAGAATTTCATCCTGCCGATCAGCCACGACGAGGTCGTTTACGGCAAGGGCTCGCTGCTGACCAAGATGCCGGGTGACCAGTGGCAGAAGCTCGCGAACGTGCGCGCATACCTCTCGTTCATGTGGGCGCATCCCGGCAAGCAACTGCTGTTCATGGGCTCCGAATTCGGCCAGCCCTCGGAGTGGAGTGAGGAGCGGTCCCTCGACTGGTGGATTCTCGACCAGCCGGCACACCAGGGCCTGCTGCGCCTGGTCGGGCAGCTGAACCGCGTCTATCGTGCGGAGGGCGCGCTCTGGCAGCAGGACTTCAGTCCCGCCGGCTTCGAGTGGCTCGACGGTGGCGACGCCCAGCACAACGTGGTCTCCTTCCTGCGCTGGTCGACGGATGGCCAGCCGATTGCCGTGCTCATGAACTTCAGCGGCAACCCGGTGGGGCCCTACCGGGTCGGCCTCCCGTTCGCGGGCGAATGGGACGAAATCCTGAACACGGATGCCACCGAGTTCGGCGGCTCGGGCGTCGGAAACTTTGGGGTCGTCCACGCGACAGACGAGCCGTGGAGCGGTCGACCCGCATCCGCGGAGCTCACCCTGCCGCCGCTGGCCGGCCTCTGGCTCAAGCTGCGGCGCTAGCCCCTCTCTCCCGGGACGCGCCTGGGTTCCCGGGGCGGGCTACACCACGACGCTCGAGCTGCGGAGCGCCTCGAGTTCGCGAGCCAGAAACAGGCTCTCCCGCCGCGAGCCCGACATCCCGCGGGTACCGTTCGGCGAGAGCAGCGGCACCATCACCGTTCCCTCGCCCAGGGTGACCTGAAGCAGGATTGCGGATGACGACCAGCGCCGATAGGGCGTCTGCAGCTCACCCACCTCCAGGCCGACGATCCTGCCCCAGTCAAGGGAGCCGACGTATTGCAACGGGGTGTTGTCCCAGAAGCTCAGCCCGAGGGCGTCCGCGGTGACGCACGGTGCCGAGGTGAGGCCGGTCGCCATCCGGCCGAGACTGGTGCCGACGGCCGCGACCGCGAGCGCCTCACCGAAGACCCTCCTGTTGGAGACAGTGAAAACAAGACTGCCGGGGGCAACCTTCTCCAGCCGGCGCAGCGTGCGCCCGCGGATGGGCGCAATCAAGAACAGCGCAAGGATGACCGTGGCGCCACCGTAGATGATCATCCCGCAAGCCGTTCCATGCTTTAGCCTAAGCCGCGCGGGGAACGAGAAACCCGTGAATTACCCGCGATTACACCGCCCCGATTGCACCGCTGGGGAGGCGCGATCGAGCTAGTACAGCAGCGTGGTGAGTCGACGGCGTGCGGGAGCCACGAGCGGGTCGTCCCCGAGAATTTCGAAGTAATCGAGGAGGCGCGTCCGCACGGTGTTTTTGCCCGCCGGATCCAGCGTGGGGAACAGGTCGAGCAGCAGCTCGAACGCGGCGCCTGCGTCACCGAAACTGACATCGAGGTCGGCGAGCGCCAGCTTCGCGTCCAGGTCACCGGATGCGGCTGCCGCACGAACCTCGTCAGCGTCGAGTCCGTCGAGGCGCTGAAGCAGCGAAACCTGGGCGAGTCCGGCGACCGCGAGCGCATCCCTCGGATTCTGAGCGATCGCGGTCTTGTACTCGGCAATCGCGGACGCGTAGTCCCCTGCAGAGATCGCGTCGAATGCCTCCTGGTGGTGCGGCGGAAGCGGCTGCGCTGCGGGAACTTCGTCTGCTGCTGCGGCTGGCAGTGTGCCGGTGACACCCTGCTCGGTCGCGAGCGCGAGAACCTGGTCGAGGATCTGCCGAACCTCAGCCTCGGGGTAGTCGCCGACGTACAGCTGCACGGGACGACCGCCGATGATGGCGGCGACGGTCGGGACCTGCTGCACCTGGAACGCTTGCGTGAGCTGCGGGTTTGCGGGGGCATCCACGATCACCAGCGCGAGGCGGCCCGCATACTGGGCCACCAGCGGCCCGAGTACAGGTTCGATGCCCTGCCCGTAAAACTCGACGATGACGGGAACGGTCTTCGAGAGTTCCAGCGTCTCGGTGAAGCTCGCATCCGTGGCCGATCGGCCCGATGCGCCGGCTGCGGCCGGGCGCGCCGGACGCGGGTTGACCAGCGCGGACAGGTCTACCGCCCCACGCAGGCTTGCGGGAGAAATCGGGGGTGGATTTGTCGCCACTAAAGTTCCTTCGCAGAAATGAGGCCCTGGCCATAGCCGAGCAAGACAATCTTGCTCGAATTGCTGGCCGCAGGTACATAGAAGAGCAACTGGTCACCGTAGACCGCGATGAGGCCCGTGGTGGAGGTTGCCTTGCCGGACAGCGCCTGGATCTGCCCCGGCGCGCTGACGGCCGCGCCCGCCTGCACTGGCTTGACGGTTTCGGTCTCGTCGAGGTCCACCGCGACGATGGCGCCGTTGTCATTTGTCGCGAGCACGATCACCTGGCCGGTGCCGTTCGAATTCGTGTAGGTCAGGCTCGCTGTCGCGGGCAGGGCCGCCTCGGCCGCCTTCTTGGAGGCTGCACCGACCTGGGTCCTGAAGGTGTCGCCCTTGGACTCGAAGAGCGCATACGACGGGCTCGCGGTGTCTTTGTCCAGGATGTCGCCGTACGCGAGAGCGATCGCGGCAGGCTGGAGCTTGAACAGTCCGGTTGTCGGTGGGAGCCGTGCGGTACCCACGTTCGCCGGTGCGACGAGAGGAAGCGTCGTGTTGGGTTCGAGAGTCATGGCGTAGTTGATCTTGTAGTTGGACCTGGGGCTGTCCTGGATGAGCATAAGCGCCGTGTACACCAGCGACGACTTCGATGTGCTCTTGAGCACCGTGAAGACTGTGCGCGGCCAGGTGTTGCTCGCCTGCGGGAGGTTGACAGCCACCACCCCGGGCGGGACGGTAATGGACGCCGGCAGTGCCGGGTTCGCCTTGCGAATCGTGTAGTTCGCGAGGCGGTCATCCAGCGCCGGTCCGGCCATGCGGGTCTCAAGAAGTTTGGCGTTGAACTTCGCATCGGCCGTGGTGACGACCGACGAAATGTTCTTGATGATCTCCTGCAACTGCGGGGTGGTCACGGCCGGCACCTTGGCCTGCGCGGCCGCAGCGGAACTGGTGGAGGCCGGGGTCGGGATGTTGGGAGCGGGCGTTACCGTGCAGCCGGAAAGTACCAGCAGGGTGATTCCCGCGGTCGGGACAATGGCGACGAAATTGCGAATCGACCTTCTGCCCTTGGCCGCGGCGATTTCCTTGCGTGGGGGCCGGGGGAATCTGGGCTGCCGTGGCAGCTTCGGCATGCGAGGCTGCGATCTCCGCGGACCGCGGGTTCGGCGCAGGTGGTAGAAGGCGAGCAACAGCAGCACCAGGCCGACGAGGAGCGCGATCGCCCCAGTGAGGATGAGGGGGCCCGCCCATGGCACGGAATTGTCGAGCGGCCAGGACAGCGTGATCTTCGACGGTGCGGGGTCTTTGCCGTTGGAGACCGCGATCACCGACATCGTCGGCGGCACCTGCACGGCGAAGTCGCTCGCCTCGTCGAACGGAAACTGCTGCAGCCACAGGTCGGATCCCGCGGGATTCGGCACTATCGACTCGCGGCCCGAATGGAAGGTTGACTGGAGCTTGCCGGTCGACTGGTTGAGGCTGACCTCGTTGTAGTCGGCGTCGCCTACCCATGCCCTGACATCGGAAGTCCGCCCATACGCGGCGAAGGCTGTTGTGGACCCCGCAAGCCTGATGGTCTGCGTCTGCTGGTACGCGTTGAGCGCCGCGCCGTCGATCACCAGGACCGGAGCACTGTGACGCGAAACGGTGGTCAGCGTGACCGCGTTTGGTCCGGCAAGAAAGGTGCGCTCAGCGACCCCGGTACCCAATGTGCCCAGGGCGATGACGAAAAATATGATTGCGAGTACAAATCGCACGATTACTCCTTTCGTGTCGCCCTGCACCTCGTGGACACTGTGCACTGCGTGAACACTGTGCACTGCGTGAACAACCGGGTATGGCACCCTCCGCCGGGTCGAATTCCTCGGGGAACCTCTTCCTCGGGGAACTCGGCCTGCCACTCGCGTTAGGCGCGAGAAGGAGGGATCCGCGCGGAATATTAACCCCCGCAGACGGCAACAACAAAGACATCCAAGGCTAGCGGATGCTCGCTGTGAGCGCCTAACCGGAGGTCTGGGAATCCCCTGACAAGGTCGTCTACTTGTGCTTTCCGGTGGCTCGCTAAACTCGACCCTGTTGCGTGTGCTTGCGAAGGGGGCCTCAATTGGCTGGCGATGAACTGGACTTTGGCGTCGAGCTGCGCGGTTATCGCAAAGAGGAAGTTGACCGCGCCATCCAGGATCTTCGGCGCGAGCTGATCAAGTCGAACACCGAGCGCACCGAAGCGGTCAAAGAAATCAAGCGGCTCTCGGCCGTCGCGGACGACCTGCAGGCCGAGTTGGACGAGACGGGTACCCCGACCTACGCCGGGCTCGGCACAAAGCTCGAGAGCACCCTCCGTGTCGCCGAAGAGCAGTCGATGCGCCTCATCAGCCAGGCTGACATCGATGCGGAGAAACTTCGCGCCCAGGTGCAGGCCGAGGTGACGAAACTCACCCAGGAATCAACAGAAACGGCGAACCGGCTCGTCGCGGAGGCGACAGCCCAGGCCGAGCGAACGCTCGCGACGGCCAAGACCGACGCCGAGCAGTTGGTCGCCCACGCCCGGGATGAGGCAAAGTCGCTCGTCGATGACGCCATGCGGGAGGCCGCCGCGATCCGTGGCGCCGTGGCGACCGAGGCCGCCGAGGCCCGTGCAACAACCAGGCGTGAGGCCGCCGCGCAGCGGGCAGAAGGCGAGCGCGAGATCGCCGAACTCAAGGCCGTTGCCGTTCGCGAATCCGAGGAGGCTCGCGAGGCCGCAGCGGTGCTCGCGCGGGACACCGAAAAGGCGCGGGCCGAGTTCGAGGCGGAAAACGAGCGCCAGCGCAGCGATCTCGCCCGGGACATCGAGCAGGGCCGAACCGACCTCGAGCGCGAGCTCACCACCGGTCGTGCCGAACTCGCGCAGGAGACGGAGAAAGCCCGAACCGAGCTCGCCAACGAGACCGCAGCCCAGCGCGCCGCGCTCGAGAACGACACCGCCGCCGCCCGGACAGCGCTCGAAAACGACACGGCGATCGCCCGCGCGGCGCTCGAGAACGACACCGCAACCGCCCGTGCAGCGCTCGAGAACGACACCGCCGCCGCGCGCGCAGCGCTCGACAACGAGATCGCCTCGAGGCGCGCAGAACTCGACAACGAGATCGCCTCACGAACCAAGGCGCTCGAGCAGGACATCGCCGCACGCACCGCGGAGACCGACCAGCTCATCGCCGTCCGCACCACAGCGCTCGAGCAGGAGATCGCGTCACGCACTGCGGCACTTGAGAACGACATCGCCACCCGCACCGAAGCGGCCAACCAGGACATCGCCGCACGAGTGGCCGCCGCAGACCAGGACATCGTCGCCCGCACCGCGGCAGCCGACCAGGACATCGCGACCAGGACCGCGGCAGCCGACCTCGACATCCTGACCCGCACCACCGCAGCCAACCAGGACATCGAGACCCGGACCACGGTCGCCAACCAGGACATCGCCGCCCGAACCGCCGCGGCCGACCTCGACATCGCCACCCGTACCGCGGCAGCCGACCAGGACATCGCCACCCGTACCGCGGCAGCCGACCAGGAGATCGAGGCCCGCACCGCGGCAGCCGACCAGGACATCGCCGCGCGCACCGCCGCGGCCGACCAGGACATCGCGACCAGGACCGCAGCAGCCGACCTCGACATCCTGACCCGCACCACCGCGGCCGACCAGGACATCGACGCCCGCACCAAGGCGCTCGAACAGGAGATCAAAACCCGCACCGCCGAGCTGGAGCAGCAGATCAAGACCCGGCGCACCGCCCTCGATCACGACGTCAAGACCGCGCGCGCGAAACTGACCAAAGACACCGCGTCCGCGCGCAACGCTCTCGAAAAGTCGACCGCGGAGGCGACAGCCGCCATCGAGGCTGCCAAGGCCGATAACGCGGCAACCATCGCCGCCGAAACAGCGGCGGCGCGCGCGGCGCTCGAAGCTGAGACCGCCAGCGCCCGGGCGGCCGTCGAGGCAGAGACCCTGAAAGCGCGCGCCGACCTCGAGGCCGAGACCTCGAAGGCCAGGGCAGAACTCCAGGACGAAATCGCGACAGCGCGGGCAGCCCTCGAAGCCGAGGTGACCGAGACCACGGCGAAGCTCACCCACGACACCGACAAGGCGCGCAAAGACCTGGCGCGCGACGTTGCCCGCCAACGTGCCGCCGTCGCGCACGAGGCCGAACTGGTGCGAGCCAAGATCGCGCACGACAGCGACGAATCGTCCACCACAATCGCGCGCGAGGCGGAGCAGGCTCGACTCGACCTTGACGTGGAGCTGAAGACCCGACGCGACGAGGCCGAGAAAGATGCCCTCGCCAAGCAGCACGATGCCTCAAGCTCGATACAGAAATACCTGGATGAGGCACAGGCCCAACTCGCCGCGGCGCAGCAACGCGCCGCAGACAAGCGCGCCGAGACCGATGCGTACGACGCCAAGACACGCGCAGCGGCGAAGGCCATCCACGACAGCGCCTCCAAAGAGGCGGCGAGGCTGCTCGCAGATGCCGAGCATCGCTCGAAGACGTTGCTTGCCGATGCCGAGAAGCAGAGCGCAGACCTCCTCGCCGACGCCGAAGAACGTCTCACACAGATTCGACTGGAACGCGAGGCCGTGGCGGGCTACTTTGAATCCCTGCGCGGGGTATTGTCGCAAGCGGAAAAAGTTTCCAGCCAGGACTGACCGGCGCCTTAAGTTAGCGCGCCGACCGGGCCGACCGAGAGGCGAACCGTGAAGATCCACAACTCATTCCGACTCGGCCTTTTCGGGGGACTCGGCGTCATTGTGGCGATCGCCATCGGTGCCGCCATCGGTTCCCTGGCGACCGTTCTCACCTACGTTGGGGCTTCGCTCTTCCTCGCACTCGGCATCGACCCCCTGGTGTCCTTCCTCGCCAAGCACGGCTGGCCACGCTGGCTCGCGATCGTCACGGTACTGGTGGCGCTGCTCGGCGCCCTCGTCGGTCTCGTGTTCGCGATTATCCCAATCGTCATCGCGCAGGTGTCGACCGGTATCAAGTCGATGCAGGGCGTCATCAACTCGATCACCAAGGGCCAGTTCTGGTCGGACGTGCAACACAACTACCCGTGGCTCAATGTGCCGGCCGTCGAGAAACAGTTCAACGACTTCGTGAACAGTCTCAACGTCGGCTCCATCGGAGGCGGCATCGTCTCCACAGGTCTTGGCATAGCCTCCGCTGTCGGCGGGGTCGTCATCGTCTTCATCCTCACGCTCTACTTCGTCGCCTCACTCGGCAGCATCAAGCGCGGGCTGTACCAGCTCGTCCCGGCATCGCGCCGTCCGGGCTTCATCGATATTGCCGAGCAGATCAGCGAGTCCGTCGGAAAGTACGTCATGGGGCAGGGAGCGCTGGGGCTCGTCAACGGCATCCTGTCGTTCATCTTCCTGCAGCTCGTCTTTCCCATCTTCGGCATCAAGCCGGAGTATGCAGTCCTGCTCGCCGTAATCGCCCTCATCGGGTCACTGATCCCGCTGGTGGGCACCATCAGCGCGTCGACGGTCATCGTGCTGCTGGTGTGGGCCTTCAACGGGACCCCCGACGTGTTCTGGGTTGCCGGCTACTATCTCGTCTACATGGGCGTTGAGGCCTACATCATCAGCCCGCGGATCATGAAACAGGCCGTGCAGGTGCCCGGTGTCGTCGTTGTCATCGCCGCGCTCGCCGGCGGGACCCTGCTCGGGGTGCTGGGGGCCCTCGTTGCGATCCCTGTTGCGGCGGCCATCCTGCTGATCATCAAGCAGGTCGTCATCCCACGACAGAACGCGCTGTAGCCCCGGGCAGCCCTGGCCCCGGATAGGTCGTCGGCAACGGGACCTTCGCAGGGTTCACCCGCGCCACGATCTCATTCAGGACGCGCGAAACCTGGTGCTCGCCCACCCACAGATGCTTACCCCCCGCGACCTCGACCAGCTCGGTTTCGGGAACGATCGCGAACCGTTCGCGCGCCTCGGGCGGCCGAAGGTAATCATCCAGTTCCGGCACAACCGCGACCAGGCGCTTACCGCTGCCCGCCCAGGCGCCGAGGTCCGCATCCGTCGCCCGCCTGAGTGGCGGAGACAACAGGATGGCCCCCACGATCGGAAACCGGAGCCCAAAGCGCACGGCAACCTCGGTGCCGAATGACCAGCCAAGCAGCCACGGCTGCGGCAGGGATCGCTGGGCGACAAACGCCATCGCTGCCGCGAGATCCTTCTCCTCGAGCACGCCGTCGCCGAAGCTGCCGCCGGAGGTTCCCCGCGGCGAGGTCACACCGCGAAAGTTGAACCGCAGCACGGCGAGATCGGCGAGGGCCGGCAGGCGCGCGGCCGCCTTGCGCAGGATGTGCGAATCCATGAAGCCGCCCGCCGTGGGCAGCGGGTGCAGGCACACCAGCGTGGCGACAGGGGGCACCGACTCGGGCAACGCCAGCTCCCCGACCAGCGTGAACCCGTCATCGGTGTGCAACTCGATGTTCTCCAGGCGAGCGGGAAGCTCCACTCCCCCACGGATCTCGATGGCCGTCACAACTTGATCCTCCAACAGTGCTGGTGCCAGTGTCGCCGGTCCGCCAGGTCGCCGGCGTCGCCCATGATTCCGTCCGCACGCCAGGCGACAATGTGCGCAACACCGGGCGCGATTTCGAGTCCGCAACCCGGGCAAACGTAATACTTGGTTGCCGACGCGGCGGCGAGTGGCTGCACGTTCCACAGCCCGTCGCGCCGCGTCTGGGTCGCAAGCCGCCCGATCAGTGCGCGACTGAGGTCGATCTCCTCGTTGTCCTCGCCCGATCGCCGCCCGCGGGGCCGATGAGAACGAGGCATACCCCCAGCTTAGATCGGGCGCGCTCAGAGCCCGTTCGGGTTGTCGATCGCCTCGAGGCGCGTCTCCTCGAAGTCGAGCATGGTCTGCGCCCTGCTCAGAACCCGCGAGGCGTACGCGCCGCTCTCGCGTGCCTCAAGCAGCGCGGCACGCTCGGCCTGCAACACCTCGCGGCGAAGCTCCCGGTATTGCCGCTGAGGCGACTGGGACAGGCCCTCATCGCCGGATCCGTGATCGGCGCGTTCCCAGGCCGACTCGGCGATGAGCAGAGAGTCATGACGAACCCTGTCGATCACATCCTGGCTGATCTTCTCGCCGCCGGGAAGCGTGAGCTGCGGATTGTCGAGCACGCCGACGCCGGTGCTGCTCAACTCGTCGAGGAGCGTCGCAAGCGAACGACGGTCGGCCACCTTGTCTGTGCCCTCGATTCCGGTGAGACGGATGACCAGCGGCAGAGTTCCGCCCTGCAGCAGCAGCGTCACCACCGCGACAGTGAACGCGATCAGGATCAGCTGGGCACGATAGTGGAAGGTGAGCGGGAGGGACTGAGCTGCCGCGAGTGTCACAACGCCGCGCATCCCCGACCAGCTGAGCACGACGGCACCGCGCCATCCGAACTCCTCGGCACGCGCCTGCTCGATGTCCCTCTCGCGCTGGGCATAGTTCTTCTCGGCCTGCCGCGTTCGGCGCTCCAGTCGCGAGGACAGCGTGGCGACGGCGATGAGCTGGTCGAGTCGTCCGCGGAAGCGCGATTGCTGTCGTTCGGCGGCATTCAGCCCGGCGCGCACGAGGATGAGCAGCGGCGGCACGAATACGACCCGCAGCACGATGAGCACGGCCGTCATCAGCAGCGCGAGCAGCACGGAGCCGAGCACCCCGGGCTCATCCGCGGTGGCGGTGTTCTGCACGTTCTCCACGAGCTTGGAGATCTCCAGGCCCATGAGCAGGAAGACGCCGTTCTCGAGCACGAACTGGAGGGTGCGCCAGTTGACACGCTCGGCGATGCGCGCCTGCGGTGTGAACCGTTTGGCGGCCGCGTGGCCGGAGTACAGCCCCGCGACGACAACCGCGATCACCCCGCTTCCGTGGATGGCCTCAGCGGGGATGTAGGCCAGGAACGGGATTGCGAACGAGGTCGCGGTGTCGAGGATCGAATCGTGGAACTTTGATCGCACGAAGACGGTGACAATCCCGACGATGAAGCCCACGACGACCGCAACGGCAACCGCGTAGGCGAAGGTACCCAGCGTGCCCCAGAAGCTCACGCTGGCCGCAACGGCCGCGATCGCGGAGCGCAGCAGCACAAGGGCGGTCGCGTCGTTGACCAGCCCCTCGCCCTCGAGGATCGTCACCAACCGGGGCGGCAGGCCGAGCTTCTTGCCGATCGCGGTCGCGGCCACCGCATCCGTTGGGCTGATCACGGCACCCAGCGCGATCCCCTCCGCAAGGTTGAGCTTGGGGAACAGGATGTTGAGAAGCCCGCCGGTAATGAATGCGGACACGATGACGAGCAGCACGCTGAGGCCAAAAATGCTGGAGAAGTTGCGCTTGAAATCGATCACCGGCACGTTGACTGCTGACGCGTAAAGGATTGGTGGCAGCAGGCCCGCGAGGATGATTTCCGGCGGCACCGTGGTCGGCGCGCCCGGGATGAAGCTGAAGCCGACCCCGAGCACGATCAGGAGGAGCGGGGCTGCGATGCCGAGCTTGTTGGCGAATGCTCCCGCCGCGACGATCGACACGACTGCCACAACTCCGAACAGGGCCCACTCCATCGACCCAGCCTAATTAAGCGACATCGAGTGTGCGCCAGGTGTGGGTGCGCAGTCCGCCAAACCCACATCAGGTGCACATTCGATGGGGTAGCTAGTACCAGCCGGTCGCCTGCGAATGGGCCCAGGCGCCACACGGCGTGCCATAGCGACCCGAGATATAGCCCAGGCCCCACAGGATCTGGGTGGTGGCATTCGACTGCCAGTCCGGCCCCGCAGAAGCCATTTTCGAGCCGGGCAGCGCCTGCGGGATCCCGTATGCGCCATCGGGATTCTGGGCCGTCACATTCCAGTGCGATTCCCGGTTCCACAGCGAAACCAGGCAACTGTACTGGTCGTTGCCCATGCCCTCCGACGTCAGGATGCCTAGCGCGATCGCCTGCGCCGAACCCGGAGTCGGAATACCAGCCCGTGCGACCGCGACCGCCGCTGCAGTCTTGGGAGCCGAGTGAACACCGAACGCATCCCGGGTAATCGTATCCGGGCCGCCGCCACCCGTGGTGAGAACGGTCTGGCTGGTCTCTGCCCAGTGGCTCGGGGCCGTGTTGGCGTCAGCGAATGCGCCCGAGTAGGGGTCGATAACCATCACAACCACAATCGCGAAAGCGAGCACGAAGGCATAGATGGGGACCTTCCAGCGCGACGGCAGGAGTCGACGACTACTGCGCCGAGAAACCGCGGTAACGCGACGCTCGAGCACGGCAATCCCCGAATGCTTGCTCACAGTTTCCCGATTTTAGTGCAGGATGCGGCAATTTCCGAAGTCGGGCCCGGTTCAGCGCACAGCGAGCATGACCCCGATGATGGCGTCGAGGAACAGGTCGACCTGTGCTTCGTTGTACCCGCCGCGGCGTGTACGGAAGGCGACGGTGCGCACCTGCTCGACACTCATCGGCTTGCCGTCCTGGAAGTACGCGGTCAATTGCTCGCCGAAATCGTCGACATCCTTGGGGTGGTAGCCGAGCGTCAGGGAATTGACCCGCTTGAATTTGTGGCCCCAGGGGCGGTCGAGACGATCGAGGGCCTCCTGTGCCGTGGCGCGGGCCTGACCGAACCAGGCCTGGTCGCCGATCTCGCTGAGCGCCCTGTCTTTCTCGCGTGCGGCGAAGGCGTCCTCGAGCCGTTCAAGGGCCGCATCCACATGGCTGACGGAGTATCCGCCCTTCTCCATGTCGAACGCGGTGCGCCGGATGGATTCTGCGGTGACGACCGTGGGTGCCGAACGGTCCGCGGAGTACGCGCGTCGCGCCTCCTCGAGGAAGTCCTCAACCTCGTTGACCGAGTAGCCCGCCTGCGACTTCTTGGTTCTGGGAAAAGTTGTACTCACGCGTCTATCTTGCCCCATGGAAAATGAGAAAGAGCGCATACGCGACAGCGGCCGAGGGAAGCACGGAGTCGAGGCGGTCGAGGAACCCTCCGTGGCCGGGCAGCCAGTTGCTGATGTCCTTGATGCCGAGGTCCCGCTTGATGAGCGATTCGGTCAGGTCGCCGAGCGTGGCGGTCAGGGCCAGGGCGAGACCAAACAGCACACCGTCGAGTACAGAGATGTGCAGTAACAACCAGCTGACCAGGAAGCTCGCGATTTGAGCCGCCACGATCGACCCGATGAAGCCCTCCCAGGTCTTCTTGGGGCTGATGCGGGGAGCCATCTTGTGCTTGCCGAGCAACAGTCCGGAGACGTAGGCGCCGGTGTCTGTGGACACCACAACGATGAGAAGGCCGAGCACCCACCACTGGCCGTTGTTGTACGACGCAAGCAGCACCGTGAAGCTACCGAGAAAGATCGCGTAGGCCTGGATGAAGAGGCCCGCGAACAGGTCCATCACGAGTTCACCGGCGGGCTTGCGCCGGGACGGAATGACCGCCTCGACGATACGCCAGAGCGTCACCACACCCATCCCGGCGAGAAGCACGAGCCACTGGCCCCTGTCCTGCCAGTAGAAGGATGCGGCGATGACGCCGGCTGCCGCGATCGCGGATGCCACCCGGGGAACGTTGCGCCCGCTCGTGCGGAACGCCGCCGTCAACTCGAGCGCGAGGAACACCATGAGCGCGGCAGCGAAGATCATGAAGATCCACTTGAGGACGATCAGGCTGAAGATGAACGCCGCACCGAAGACGATGCCGATAGCAACCGCAGCGACCAGGTTGCGGCCCGTGCGTTCCTCAATGATGGCGTTCGTGGCCCGCACCTGCGCTTCGATCCTGGCATTCGTCGCGCGCACCTGCGCCTCGATGTCAGCAACGGTCGCGTCGAATTCGGCGCGCTGCAGGGCCCGCTTCTTCGCTCGCGGGGATGGAGTCTCGCCGGGCTCGGTCATCAGACTTCGAGAAGCTCTGACTCTTTGCGCTTGAGCGCATCGTCGATCGCGTCAACGTGCGACTTGGTGAGAGCCTCAAGCTCCTTCTCTGCGCGGGCGAGTTCGTCTTCGCCGACGTCGCTCTTCAGAGCATCAAGGTCATCCTTGGCGTTGCGGCGGATGTTGCGCAACGCGACCTTGGCCTCTTCTCCCTTGCCTCGCACGATCTTGACGAAATCGCGGCGGCGCTCCTCGGTCATCTCGGCCAGTGTGACGCGAATGACGGTGCCGTCGTTGCCGACGTTCGCGCCCAGGTTCGGCCAGTTGACGATCGCTTTCTCGATTTCCTTCAGCGCGCTCTTGTCGTACGGCGTCACCAGCAGTGTGCGGGCCTCCGGGTTCTGCATCGAGGCCAACCCGGCGAGCGGGGTCGGGGTTCCGTAGTAGTCCACGAGGATCTTCTGGAACAGCGCAGGGTTGGCACGGCCGGTTCTCACAGTGCCGAAGTCGTCTTTGGCAACTTCGACGGCCTTGTTCATCTTCGATTTGGCCTCGTCAAGCACGTCGCTAATCACGGCAACTCCTTTGCGTCGGATTCGAGTTTAGTTGTTAGCCAATCGCCAGCAGCGCGACTCCCCCGAGGACGACCGCCGCACCGAGGATCCGCTGCACCGGATGCGGCTCCCGGAAGAGCAGCCATCCGCCCAGCGCCACCAGAACAACGCTCGCCTCGCGCGCAGGCGCGACGATCGAGACGGGTGCGAGCGTGAACGCGAACAGGATGAGCACGTAGGCGAGTGGCGACAGGATGCCCACCACCAGCACCGCCCACCAATGCTGCCGCGCGAGAGCCAGAGTGAACCGCGGGCGAGCCAGCGCGAAGGGTGCGAACGCGACCAGTTGCACCAGCACCGTCACCCAGAAGTACCCCAGCGGAGGGAGTTTCTGCTGCACCACCGCGTTCGCGTCCCACAGGGTATACGCAGCAATGACGGCCCCGACCAGCAGCCCATACACGATTCCGACCCGGTTTCCCGACAGGCGACCGCTGCCACCCGCGAAGCCGATCACCACCACACCCACGATGACGACTCCCGCCCCGACCAGGGCGACCCAGCCCGGCCTCTCGTGGAAGAGCACGATCGCGAATACGACGCTGAGAAGGGGACCGCTGCCTCGCGCGAGCGGGTACACGATCGAGACATCCCCCAGCCGGTACCCCCGCTGGAGCGCCAGGAAGTAGGCGAGCTGCAGGATGCCGCTTCCCAGGGCCAGAAACAGGAGGACGGGCATCCGGGCGCCCACCTGGATGAGGGAGGCGATGCCGAGCGGTGCGACGGCGACTGTCGCCACGACGAAGGTCAGCCACAGGAACCGAGTGCCCGAGGTGCCGGCGGCCTTGATCGTGAGATTCCAGGTGGCGTGGGCCACCGCGGCGATCGCAACGAGCAGCAGGACAGTAGGCGGCACAATTCAGGCGAATCGAGAGGACGCGGTCACAGTTCGCGTTGGCGGGGTCAACGAACCGGAGTTTTGCGGCCCAGTCCCGGCTGTGCTCGCTGCACTTCGCTCTCCGCCCGCCGTGCCGGGTGACGTTCGCTCACGCCCGGACCAGCGTGCCAATACGCTCCCCGCGGATCGCGCTCGTCACGTTGCCCGCCGGCTCCATCCCGAACACGACCATGGGCATCTTGTTGTCCATACACAGGCTGAACGCGGTCGAGTCGACCACCTTGAGCCCCTTCACCAGCGCCTCCTGGTACGAGATCTCATCGATTCGGGTGGCCGTCGGATCGGTGCGCGGATCGCCCGTGTAGACGCCATCCACCCCGTTCTTGGCAACGAGCACCACGTCTGCGTCGATCTCGAGTGCGCGCTGCGCCGAAACGGTGTCCGTCGAGAAGTAGGGCAGCCCGGCGCCGGCACCGAAGATGACGACGCGCCCCTTCTCGAGGTGCCGCTCCGCGCGGCGGGGAATGTACGGCTCCGCCACCTGTGTCATAGAAATAGCCGACTGCACCCGGGTCTGCACTCCAGCCTGCTCGAGGAAGTCCTGCAGGGCGAGGGCGTTCATGACGGTGCCGAGCATGCCCATGTAGTCGGCACGACCCCGCTCCATGCCGCGCTGGCTGAGCTCGGCACCACGGAAGAAGTTGCCGCCTCCAACAACGATCGCGATTTCCACATCCTGTGCCGCGAGCGCAATCTCACGGGCAAGACTGGCGACGACATCCGGATTGACGCCGAGGGAGCCGCCACCGAACGCTTCTCCCGACAGTTTCAGCAGTACACGGCGCTTCTTGTCGGTCATGTGTCTCCCTGGGGGCTTAAGGCTCGATCAAGGTTACCCGAGGCCCTGGTGCGGGTGACGTGCCAACCGGAAGCCGAAAACGTAGGAGATTTTCGCAAAAGTGAAAGAATTTAGGAGTAATCCAGCCCCGGACAGTCAGATCTCCTACGAATGCCCGCTGCCGAGTTGCTGGCCCGCTGCTGAGTTGCTGGGTGCACGAGGCGGGGCACGAGAAAGGGCCCGGGATGGTTATCCCGGGCCCTGCCAGCTCTTTACCGATTGTGGTTACGCGCCGACCTTGAACCGTGCAAAGCCTGTGATGGTAAGGCCAGCATCGATCGCGACCTTGGCCACCGTCAGCTTGTTGTCCTTGGCGTAGTCCTGTTCGAGCAAGGCGACCTGCTTGTAGAAGGCGCCGAGTCGACCCTCGATGATTTTCGGAAGGGCGGCCTCCGGCTTACCCTCCCCGCGGCTGATCTCCTCGACGATGCGACGCTCATTGGCGACAGCATCCGCGGGGATCTCATCCTTGCTCACGTACTCAGGGTTGGCGAAGGAGATGTGCTGGGCGATGCTTCGGGCGGTCTCCGCGTCGTCGCCCGTGTAGGCGAGAACGACACCGATCTGCGGTGGCAGGTCTTTCGACGTGCGGTGCAGGTAAATCTCGAACTTGTCACCGGTCAGGCGAACGAGCTGGCGCAGCTCGAGCTTCTCACCCAGCGTTGCGGCCTGCTCCTCGATGAGGGATGCGACAGTGCCGGACCCCGCCTTCGCGGCAAGCCCCTGGTCGACTGTTTCTGCGCCGGAATCGGCGAGAGCCTGCACGACGGCCTCCGCAAGCGCGACAAACTTCTCGTTCTTCGCGACAAAGTCGGTCTCACTCGCCAGCTCGATCATCGTGACGGCGGTCGCGGAATGCACCGTCGCGATCAGACCTTCGCTGGTCGAGCGATCGGCACGCTTCGCGTTGCTCTTCGCGCCACGGATGCGGAGGAGCTCGACGGCTTTCTCTTTGTCACCGCCGGCCTCAACAAGCGCGTTCTTCGTTTCGACCATTCCGGTGCCGAGCTGCTCGCGCAGCGCCTTCAGGTCGTCAAGGCTGAAATCTGCCATGAAATTCGTTGTCCTTACTTTGATGCTGCAGCGGGCTTTGCCGCTGCGGCCTTCGTGGGGGTCTTTTCCGCGTCCGTTGCCTCAGCCTCGATCTTCGCCTCGGCCTCTTCATCGGACTCGACGTGATGGGTAACGACGAGGGCCGGGTCGGCGGCCTTCTCGTGCTCAGCCACCACGGCATCCGCGTCGTTCTCTTCAGTCGGTTCCTCGGCGACGATTGCTGCGATCTCCTCAGCAACCTCCTCCTTCGAGGTGATCGGCTCGATCTCCTCGTCGACGGCCTCAATCTTCTCGGCCTCGGTGCTGGGGGTCTCCGAAGCCGCGAGCAGCTCCGCCTCCCACGCAGCCAGTGGCTCGACCTCGCCGCCCTCTTCGGGCTTCTGGTGACGCTGGATGAGGCCCTCGGCGGCGGCATCCGCAATGATGCGGGTAAGCAGGCCAACGGACCGGATGGCGTCGTCGTTACCCGGGATGGGGTACTGCACCTCGTCTGGGTCGCAGTTGGTGTCGAGGATCGCGATGACCGGGATTCCGAGCTTGTGCGCCTCGTCGATCGCGAGGTGCTCCTTCTTGGTGTCAACCACCCAGATCGCCGACGGGGTCTTGGTGAGGTTGCGGATACCACCGAGGCTCTTCTGCAGCTTGATCAGCTCACGCTTCTGGATGAGAAGCTCTTTCTTGGTGTAGCCGCGAGTCGTGTCGTCGAAGTCGACCTCCTCCAGCTCCTTCATGCGCGCAAGACGCTTGGAGACCGTCTGGAAGTTGGTCAACAGGCCACCGAGCCAGCGCTGGTTGACGTAGGGCTGGCCGACGCGCGTCGCCTGTTCGGCGATCGATCCCTGGGCCTGCTTCTTGGTACCCACGAACAGGATGGTGCCGCCGTGGGCGACAGTCTCCTTGACGTAGTCGTACGTCTTGTCGATGTGGGCGAGCGACTGCTGCAGGTCGATGATGTGGCTGCCGCTGCGCTCGGTCAGGATGAATCGCTTCATCTTCGGGTTCCATCGGCGGGTCTGGTGCCCGAAGTGGACGCCGCTGTCGAGCAGCTGGCGAATGGTAACGACGGCCATGGCCGACTCCTTAATCTGGGCACGCGCGCTGTCCGACAGCCACGGTAATGCGCCCTACTCAGTTGTCATCCGCACCGATTGGTGCGGAACCTGGTGTCCGCACACGGCCACACGATCTTGGCAGGCTCCGTGGAGCCGTTCGAGAAGGACTGGGTGGATGTGTGCACCGCGGCTGTTGAAAAATCACTGCTGTTCAAACAGCACTGCTTCTCAAAGATCACTGCTTCTCAAAGAGCACTGCTTGTAGAACAGCACTGCCTCTAAAAAGCACAGCCTTTAAAAAGCACAGCCGTGAAAAAGCTCTGCCTTGAAAAAGCTACAGCCTTGAAAAAGCTACAGCGCGGTTAGCGGACACGCGTAGTCACCCGGATTTCTCCAGATGCTCCCACCAGAATAGCACCGCTCCCCCACCGGCCGCATTTCGCCCGGGTTTTACCACTGAGTGGCTGCACCGCGGCTTGCATCCGAGGCCGTGCGCGACGATGGACCGGTGATTCGCTCCGGCCTCATTCTGGCGCTCCTCGTCTCGGTCGCGTACCACTCTGGCGCGGCAGCGCTCGTGGTTCGCGCGGGAGAAGGTGCATCTGCGTCAGCAGCAGCGGCAACAACCACAGCAGCAGCGCGCGCACCCTCTCTCCCACCCGGCGACCGGTGGGCATGGCCGGTGGCGGGCTCACACCGCATCCTTCGGCCCTATGTCGCCCCGTTGACGC
>Ga0302157_10001333_pt1 | contig 30564 bp, 26 predicted proteins | sample I_Bog_N3_3_FD_193502 | JGI IMG/M metagenome (GOLD analysis project Ga0302157, IMG submission 193502) | Peat permafrost microbial communities from Stordalen Mire near Abisko, Sweden - I_Bog_N3_3 | ecosystem: Environmental > Terrestrial > Soil > Wetlands > Peat | place: Sweden: Abisko, Stordalen...
GTCGCCCTGAAGCGCCTGCACCCCCACTCCGCGCGCGAGCGACGCCAGACCGAAGCATTCGTGCGCGAGGCGCGCCTCGCCGTGTGGCTCGTGCACCCGAGCGTCGTGCATGCGTTCGACTTCGGAGAGATCGACGGCGAGCTGTTCCTCGCGATGGAGTACGTCGAAGGAGAGACGCTGTCGGCGATCCTCCGCTTCGCGCGCGAGCGAACGGGGGCAGCGCTGCCGCCGGAGATCGCGGCGTCGATCCTCGCCGACGCCTGCGAAGGGCTCCACGCGGCGCACGAGCTCCGCGATCCGACGACGGGCGCGCCGCTGAACGTGATCCACCGCGACGTGTCGCCGCAGAACGTCATGGTCTCGTACGAGGGGCACGTGAAGCTGCTCGACTTCGGCGTGGCGAAGATGGACTCGGTCGATCCGCTGACGCGCACCGGCGAGGTGAAGGGGAAGACGGCGTACATGTCGCCCGAGCAGGCGATGGGCGATCCGCTCGATCGTCGGAGCGATCTGTTCAGCATGGGCGCGGTGCTCTTCGAGTGCGTTTCGGGGCGCAGGATGTGGGGCAACGGAACGGACCTCGACGTCCTGCGGAAGCTCGCGCTCGAATCGCCGCCGAGCCTCGCCGACGCCGCGCCGATGGCGCCCCGCGAGCTGGTCGAGCTCTGCGCGCGGATGCTGGCGAAGTCGCCGAAGGATCGGCCGGCGACCGCGCGCGTCGTGGCCGAGGAGCTCCGCGCTTTTGCAGCGAAGAGCGTTCCGCCCGTGACGACCAGAGACATCGCGGGGGCGATGCAGGCGCTCTTCGCGACGCAGGCGCAGCAGCGAAAGGAGGTGCTCGACCGCGCCGTGGAGCACGCGGGGCCGACTGCACGCGTCGAGGTTCTTCGAAGGAGCCTCGCCGGTCCGACGGCGCTCGCCGCGCTGAAGCCGTCCGCGAAGTACCTCGTCGCAGCGGAGGTCGCGAGCGATCCGCCACACCGCGCCGACGTCCTCACGCGCACGAGCCGCGAGACGCTGGCGCCGCCCGCGACGAAGAGAGGGCTGGTGGTGTCGGCGATCATCGGGTTGATCATCGCGGGCGCGATCGTCGCGGCGACGACGCACACGTCCCGCACGAGCGCGGTGCCGCTCGCTCTGCCGACTCCGGCCTCCGCCCCGACCCCGACCTCGACTACCCCGAACCCGAACCCGACTTCGACTACCCCGAACCCGACCCCGACCCCGACCGCGAACCCGACCGCGACCCCGACCCCGACGTCGCCCCCCCCCCGTCACCACCCTAAACCCTCCCCGAGCGCGCCCCACGTCGATGTCGACACGAACCCCTTCTAGCCGTCGCGCGCTCCCGCTCCTCGCGCTCCTGCTCGTCTTCACGGCAACCCCGCTCGCCCGTGCCGACGACGATCCCATGGCTCCGTACCGCGGTCGGTTCCAGAGCGGCATGGAGCGCTACAAGGCGGGCGACGCCGCGGGCGCGGTCCACTGGTGGGAGCCGATCTTCACCGACGTCGGCATCGACAAGGGCTACCGCGTCGCCTTCGACCTAGGACGCGCGTACGACAAGCTCGGCAACGTCAAGCTCGCGGCCGCCCGGTACCGCACCTTCCTCGGCGTCGTCGACGCGCGGCGCGCGCGGGGCGAGACCATCGAGCCGGTCGTCGCGACGGAAGAGACCGAGGCGCGCGCGCGCGTCGCGCAGATCGGCGACGTGGGAGAACCCACCCCCGCGCCATCGCCCGTCGCGGCCTCCCCGTCGCCCACGCCCGCTCCCGCATCGGCCCCCGAGCACGCGATCGCCCCGCCCCCGGCAGCGCTTCCCCTCCCTCCTCCCGGCCCCGCTTCGCCTCCGCCGATCCCTCCGCCGACGGCCGCGGAGCACCCGTTCTCCTCGTGGGTGCTCGTCGCCGGCGGCGCGCTCACCGTCGGCGCCGGCGTCGTTTGCGCCGTGGAGTACGCGCGCGCGCTGTCGACCAAGAGCGACTTCAACGCCGCCACCAATGAACCGTCCGCAGCGCAGGGGGCGATCCGCGACACGTATGATGGCATTCGCCCCGTCGCCTACGGAGCGCTCGGCGCCACCGTCGGATTCGCCGCGGTCACGGGTGCGCTCGCCACTTGGTACTTCGCCGGAGCGAAGGAGGGGAGCGGACCGCACCTCAGCGCCGCCCCCACCGCGCACGGCGCGCAGCTCGGAATCTCAGCGCGCTTCTGAGCGTTCCCGCAGCTCCCCCCCGCGCGGCTCTCAGTCCTTCGCGATGCCGTACTTGCGGAGATACGCGCGCACGTGATGGCGCTCCATTCCGCTCTGTCGCGCCATCTCGCTCACGTTCCCCTTCGCCGCGCGCGCCAACGCCGCGAAGTAGTCGCGCTCGAAGGACGCGATCGCCCCCCGCTTCGCCTCGCTGAACGCCGTGGCCGGGTGGCGCACGCTCGCCGGATCACCCTCCGCGCGCGTCAGCGTGAGGACGTCGTCAATCGCCTCGGGCGTGTCGGCCAGCGTCGCCGCGACCGACGCGACGTTCACCAGCTCGCGCACGTTCCCCGGCCAGTCGTGGCTCCCGAGCCTCTGCTCGATCCATGAGACGACGGCGGGCGCCTGCGCTTCGCGTCCCGCCTTCTTGCAGATCTCCTCGACGAGCATGGGGATGTCGCTCACCCGTTCGCGCAGCGCGGGGAGCTCCACGCGCACCTGAGCGATGCGGAAGAAGAGGTCGCTCCGGAACCGCCCGGCGTTCATCTCGACCCCCAGATCGCGGCGCGTCGCGGCGACGACCCGCACGTCCATCGACTCGAACTGCGACCCGCCGACGCGCTTCACCTGACGCTCCGCGAGCGCGCGGAGCAGCTTCGGCTGCAGCTCGATGGGGAGCTCGCCCAGCTCGTCGAAGAAGAGCGTTCCGCCGTCGGCCTCGGCGAGCGCGCCCTTGCGCCTCTCGTTGGCTCCGGTGAACGATCCCTTCTCGTGCCCGAAGAGGATGCTCTCGGCCAGCGTCGGCGGGATCGATCCGCAATCGACGACCACGAACGGCTTGTCCTTCCGGTCGCTCGCGTCGTGGAGCGCCTTGGCGACGAGCTCCTTGCCGGTGCCGGTCTCGCCCAGGATGAGGACCGACAACGGCGTCTTCGCTACGCGCTCCAGCACGCCGAACACGCGGCGCATCTTCGGCGACGTTCCGACCAGCGGCCCGAAGCGATCGGAGAAGCCGACGTCGACGCGGTGCTTCGCCGTCGGGGCGATCTGAATCTTCGACGCGCCGAGCCCGAGCTCGACCGGTGAGGTCACCACCACCTCCCGGACCCGCAGCGCGCCGATGAACGTTCCGTTGGTGCTGCCGAGATCCTTCACCAGGATCCCCTCGTTCACGGCGCGGAGCTCGCAGTGAAACGCGCTCACCTCCGGATCGGCGACGACGATGCCCGCCCCTTCGTCACGCCCGACGACGATCGGGTCCACGTCGACCGCGACGGTCTTGCCGTCCGGCGTCTTGGCCTCGCCCCCACGGACGAACCAGTGGAGCACGCGGGTACGCGTCGGATCGTGCGTCGTCATGGCGCACTCAACGTATCATGCGAAGTGGTGCCCGCTCAGTGGGTGCCCGCGGAGTGCCCGCCTTCGGCGACGGGCTCCGCGTAGACGCTCAGCTGCTCGAGGATCGCGAGCTGGTCGCGCGAGATTCCGACGCCGCGGTCGGAGAAGAACAGGTCGTTCTCCGCGAGCGCAGAGCGCTGCTGCGCGATGAACAGGATCGGGTCACCCGTCTTGGTGTAGCCGAGCTGCGCGAGCGTGTTCTTGGGCCACGAGCCCCCGTCGAAATCGAGCCCCTTGCGGAGCATGTAGAACCCTTCGGGCGGGAGCTTCACGAGCGTGTCGGCCCACGAGAGCCCACGGAACGGGATGCCGGCGCCGTGGAAGTGCCAGCGGTTCAGGATGTTGTGATCCGGAACGATGACGACCGGCAGCCCCGAGTCGGAGTGGTTGTGGAAGTAGACCATCGAGCCGGCGGGGATGGCCGCTTCGTGCTCGGGGAGGGCTTTGGTGGTGCGGTAGAGACCGCAGCTCGGGAGGATGCTCTTCATGCCGGCCATGCATGCACTCCTAGAGCGACGCGCGGCGCGGCGCAACCGTTGCGGTCACTCGGTCGGCTTCTTCGCCTCGGCCTCTTCCGCCACGACCCCGGCGACCGCTTCCGACGCGCGGTGCGTCCCCGATAGACCCACGTACTCCACACCGACGACGAAGCCGTCCGGCTCTTCCTGAAGCCACACGATCCGCGCCCTCTTCGGCGGGGACTCGCCGATGATGATTTCGTACTCGTCGCCGAGCTCGATCTTGCCGGCGTCCTCCTCGAGGATCGCGCGCAGCCCGCCGCGGCTCTCGTTCAGCGCCCACCCTTCGCGCGCGGCCCCGTTCGCCGGGTCGAGCGGCCGGAAGATGACTTTGTCGCTGACCGTCTGCCGCGGCCCACCACGCCGGAGAGCGTGGCTCCCTGGCACATTGGGCATCCCCGTGCTCGGCGTGAGGCTGCGACGCTTGTCCACGAGGACACAGCATAGCAGCAGAACCCCGGAACCCACCGGAACGCAGTTCGGCGATTGCGCGACGGTTGCTTGACGCGATGGCGGACGTTGGCGTGAGATGTGTGTAGGCTCGTTTCCCTGGCGTTCACGAAGCAAGGCATGCCCGCGTACACACCTCAGCAGTTGAAGAAGGCGCTCGTCAGCGCGGGATTCCAGGTCTTCCGGACGCTAGGCGACGAGATCGTGCTTGCAGAGCGCGTGCGGGAGAACCTCATCATGGACTCCGGCGTGCGTCTTCGCGCGAGCGAGCCGCTGCAAGTGAAGGTCATCTTTCGCACCCAACGCGGGCACTTTCCCGGCGAGGACGACGACCATCTCTTCGCCCGCGCCCGCACGCTGGCCGATCCGGCGCGGGTGAACGGCTTCGCGGAGATCACCTGCGGCGCGTCGCCCGTGGTCGACCCGTCCGACCCTTCGCACACGCTCGATACGTTCTTCGAGGTCGTCCTCGCCAAGGAGGCCGAGTCGCTCGAGGTTGCCGTCGAAGGGCTCCGCTTCGCCTTGTCGCTGGAGCGAAGCTCGGACGTGTAAGGGGGGGCCGATCCGCGATCCGGTGGGATTTCGGCAGGTCGCGTGCTATGCGCACCGCCGCCCATGCTCTCTTTGTTTCGTCAGCGCGGCCTCGCTTCCGTCGTCTACGGCGGCATCATCATCTCCATCATCTTCGTCTTCGTCGTTCAGTTCCGACCGAACGCGGGACAGAAGGCGGCCTCGATCAAGGAAGCGTGCGTCGCGACCGTGCGCGGCTGGTGCGTCGATCCGAAGGACTACCGCGCGTCGTACCGGCTGCTGATGCCGCGCGACCAGGAGGGGACGCCGAGTCCCGCGCAGGCCCGGAAGATGGGGCTCGGCAAGATCGCCGTCGATGGCCTGGTCGAGCGCGAGCTGCTCCTCGACGAGGCCGAGCGCATCGGGCTCAAGGTGAGCGACGACGAGATCACCGACCAGATCTTCGAGGGGTGGATCCGCGTGAGCGTGCCGGCGGCGGACCCGCAGGTCGCGTACAAGATGCGCGTCCGCGACGGGATGATCTACGCGGGCTTCAAGGACCCGAAGACCAAGCAGTTCGACGTGAAGACGTACGAGCGCTCGCTGCGAATGCTCGTGGGGCGCTCGGCGACGGAGTTCCGCGAGGAGCAAGGGCGCGAGATCCTCGCCGCCAAGATGCGCGACCTCGTGACGGCGCCCATCCGCGTCAGCGACACGGAGGCGTACGACCTGTACGCAGGGCAGAAGAGCTCGGCGAGCGTGAATACGATCCCGGTGAAGCAGAGCTGGGTGGCGCGCTGGATGCCGCAGCCGGGCACCGCCGACATCGAAGCCTGGACGCACGATCCGGCGAACGCCGACGCCGTGGAGAAGCTGGCGGGGACGCGCGAAGCCGAGGATCTGCCGAAGGCGAACCACATAAGGCACGTGCTCATCAAGACGCCGCCGGATCCCACGGAGGACGACCTGCGCGGGGCGGCGTCGAAGCTGGCCGAGGCGCGCGCGCGCATCGCCGCGGGGGCGACGTTCGCGGAAGTGGCGCGCGAGATGAGCGAGGACCGGGGGAGCCAGCTGACCGGCGGCGACCTCGGAGAGAAGACCGACGGCTTCGTAGGGCCGTTCCGTGACGCGGCGAACGCACTGAAGCCGGGCGAGATGACCGCGGCGATCCAGACGCAGTTCGGGCTGCACCTGATCACGAAGGACGATCCGTCGAAGGAAGCCGACGTGAAGGCCCAGGTTCGCAAGGACATCGCGCGCGAGCTCACGGCGAAGGCGCTGGCGGCGGCGAAGACGAAGGATCTCGCGGCCAAGCTGCTCCTTGACCTGAAGAGCGGGACGAAGGCCGAGGACGCGATCGCGAAGATCGTGGCGACGATGCCCCGCCGCACGCTCCCCGCGCCCATGACGATCAAGCGCGAGCCGAAGGAAGAGGCGCTCGACGGCGGCGCGGCCGACGCGACGGTCACGACGACTGCGGCGACCGTGAAGAAGGAGCCGGCGAAGGTGCTCGCGGTCGACACCGATCCCGATCGCCCGCAGCTGAACCCCTCGCAGCCCTTCAACAAGGGGGGCGACCCGGTGTCCGGCCTCGCGCCTACGAACGAGCGCGCGCTGGTGGACTTCGCGTTCGGCGGCAAGGAAGGCGACTGGGACGCGGCTGCGGTCGACGCGGAGGACGGGGTCGTGCTCGTGCAGCTGAAGGATCAGAAGCTCACGACGCCCGAGGAGTTCGAGAAGGAGAAGGACACGTTCGAGCAGCAGATGCTGGGTGCGAAGCGCGCCGAGGCGCTGTCGCTCCACGTGAAGCGTCTGCGCGAAGAGGCGAAGAACGAATACAAGGTGGACGAGTCGTACCTGGTCGACGCGCGTGGGCCCGACGGCGGCGCACCGGCCGACGAAGAGGACGAAGAGAGTCCTTGATCGACTTCCGCCGCACGACCCTCCCCAACGGCCTCCGCGTCGTCACCATCCCGCAGCCGCGGCTCTCGCGGGCGCACGTCGCGCTCTACCTTCGCGTCGGCTCCCGCTTCGAAGAGCCGCGGACCAACGGCCTGTCGCACTTTCTCGAGCACATGATCTACCGCGGCACGCCGCGGCTCCCGAGCGCGCACGCCGTGAACCTCGCGTTCGAGACGCTCGGCGGGTACCTCTACGCCGCGACGCAGGCCGACTACGGCGTGTTCAGCGTCACGCTCCCCCCCGAGTCGCTGGACGAGGCGTGCGCGCTGTTCGGCGAGGTGCTGCGCGCGCCGTCGTTCTTCGACATCGAGGTGGAGAAGGGGATCGTGTGCGAGGAGATCCTCGAGGACCTCGACGACGAGGGGCGACAGATCGACGCGGACAACATCTCGCGCGAGCTCGTCTATCCGGAGCACCCGCTCGGGTACACGATCACGGGCGACGAAGCGCGCGTGCGCTCGTTCACGAACGAGATGTGCCGCGAGCACCACGCCAAGCACTACGTCGCGAAGAACGGCGTGCTCGCGTTCTCGGGCAACATCGACGGCGACCGGGCCGTGGAGCTCGCCGTGCGCGACTTCGGCGCGCTCCTCCCCGGCGAGGTGACGCGCGGGACCCCGCCGGAGCACGCGCAGAAGAAGCCGCGGCTCCGCATCCTCGAGAACGTGTCGTCGCAGACCGAGCTGCGCCTGTGTCTCCGCGCGATGGGCGAGAGCGCGAAGGAGCGTCCGGCGATCGAGCTCCTGATGCGCCTCATCGACGACGGGATGTCGACCCGCCTCTACCACCGCATCTGCGACGACAAGGGGCTCTGCTACGACGTCTCTGCCGGCTACGACGGCTACGAGGACGACGGCATCATCGACTTCGCCGCCGGAGTACTGCACTCGCGCGCGGCGCAGGTGACGGGCGAGATCCTGGCGATGCTGGTGGAGCTGGCGCAGAACGGGCCGACGGCGGACGAGATGGCGAAGGCCAAGCGCCGCCACGCGTGGGACCTTGGCGCCATGCTCGACTCGGCGGAGGAGACCGCGGGGTTCTTCGCGGGGGGGCTCATCTTCGACCGCTTCGAGGGTATCGAGGAGCGCCGGGCGAGCCTGGCGGCGGTGACGAGCGAGCAGATCCGCGAGGTTGCGACGCGCATCGCGCAGCCCGATCGGCTGAACGTGGTCGCAGTGGGCCTCTTGGAAGACGGCGAGGACAAGCGACTCACCGAGGTGGTCAAGGGGTGGAAGGGGGCCTGACGCCCCGTGCGCGGCGCGTCGTGTCCCATTATTGGCGCGATCGGAGGAAGCTCGGGCGCGGGTTGCTCGTAGACCCGCTCATGCGCAAGCTCACGCCTCTCCTCGCCATCGTCCTCCCTCTTCTCTCGGGCTGCGGGATGCTCCCCGGCATGGGCGGCATGGGGGGCCTGGGCGGCGCCGCGTCGCCGGGCGGGTACCAGCCGTCGCAACAGAGCAAGGACATGGTCCGCTCGCAGGAGAAGCAGGCGTACGCGATCGCCGACGCCTATGACGACGAGGCCGAGGGGAAGCTCGAGAAGGACCTGCAGAAGGCGCTCAAGTTCACGCTCGGGCAGGACGGGATGGCGCAGGGGATGCCGGCCCCCGCTCCCGCGAGCGAAACCATCAAGGCGCTGCGCGGCGCAGGGATCAAGCTGCGCATCGAGCCGGTCACGAACGAGGACGGGGGCGCGGTCGCCGACAACTACGTCCAGCTCAAGGACTCGTTCACCGAGCGCGTGCAGCAGCTCCAGGGGAAGCTCGCGAGCGGCCAGGCGTCGCCCGCCGAGATGAAGGAGGTCCAGCGCGGCACCAAGTACGCGATGCGCATCAGCAACCTGCAGATGCAGGTGCTGAAGATCTCGACCGTGGCGCTCACCGCGAACTCCGCGGTGCAGACCAGCGGCCTCACGAACATGCTCAAGATCGCGAACATGGTCCGCTCGCGGAAGATGATGAGCATGGACTTCAACGACGACGACTGGGCGCAGGTGAAGAACGTCCTCACGCGCGAGAAGCGCAAGGAGGCGGTCGCCGCGTCCACGCTCGGCATGCTCGCGGCGCTCGAGGCCGTCGTCGGCAAGAACGGCGACCCGAAGGCGCTCGACCTCATCGCCTCGGGGACGCTCGACGCCTTCCCGCTGCAGGTCGACGTGAGCGACGACGACGCGAAGGCGTACGTGAACAACCTCTCGCAGAACGTGGCCGACCAGAAGGACAAGTACGAGTCGTGGATGCGCAAGGCGTACGGCGACGCGAAGTACGAGCGTCAGTACAAGCCGAGCATCGACCGGATGTTCGCGCAGGCGGCGTCGGCGACGCAGCAGAAGTCGATCGGCCAGATGCAGACCGACACGATGAGCGGGTACAACGCCGACCTCGCGAAGTGCGCGCGCGGTGAAGACCCGGGACCGGGGAGCATGGTGGGCCCGGCGAAGTGCAAGGCGGCGCGCGGGAGCGGCGGCGGGGGGAGCGTGGCGTCTGCAGGAGGTCCGAGCGGCGGGGGCGCGACGTCGCTGCTCGCGGGGCTGGTTCCGGTCGCCGGCGGCGGCGGTGGCGCGCAGGCACCCGCCGCGGGCGACAAGGCGAGCGGCGCGATGGACAGAGCGTCGGCGGGCGTCGACACCGCGCAGGCGCTGGCGAAGGGCGACGCGGCGGGGGCGATTCAGGGCGCAGCGAAGATGTTCCCGGGCGACGGGCCGATCCAGAGCTCGCTGCAGGGCATTGCGGCGCTCACGAAGGGGGACGCGAAGGGGGCGCTCATGGCCGCCGTGAACCTCGCGCCGGGCGGCGGGCTCCTGTCGAAAGGGCTAGGCGCGGCTGGGCAGCTGCTCAAGCTGTTCTGAGACGCGCGCTGGGGGCAGCGAAAGCGCCTGCCGGCGCGCTTCTCGAGCGCCTCGATGCGATTGTGGTCTTCGAGCTGACCCGCGGAGGACGCTGCTCGTCCCGCTCGCGCTGGTCAGTTGCAGAACCCGAACATCGGGCTGGTGATGCCGCTGAACGTCCCGCAGGTGCCCGACGGGCAGTCCGCGTTGTTCCCCGCGCGACAAACGACGCGGCAGGTGCCGCTCGTCGAGGTCCCCGTGACCACGCACACGAGGCCCGCGCCGCACGAGTTCGCGAGCGTCGTGTCCTTGCACGTGCCCCCCGACGCGACGCCGCCTGCGGCGACGCAGTCGGTGTACTCGGGGATCGTCGTCGAACCCTCGTAAGCGCACGCGAGCCCGTCGGGGCAACCGGTCGCCCCCGCGTTCGTCACCGGGTTGCACGGCACCGAGCAGATGTTCGGCGTCGTGCCGGTACCGACGACGTCGACGCAGTAGGGGCCGTTCTTCGGTTCCGAGGTGCCGCCCGAGTTGACGGGGGGCTCGGTGCAGTTCGAGTTGGTCGTGCACTGCTGGAAGCACAGGAAGCCGCCGCCGTCGGGCTCTTGGCCGCCTGCGCACTCGTCGCCGGTCGCGCACGTCTGCCCGGTGTCGCAGGCGCCGCCCGTAGCGACGGTGATCGGGGCCGAGTCGGTCCCGGAGTCCACGATCGTGGTGCCCGAATCGGTGCCCGCGTCGACCGTGGTGCCTGAATCGTGGCCCGCGTCCGCGGTCGTGCCCGAGTCGTGACCGGCGTCCGTCGTCGTGCCCGAGTCGTGACCCGCGTCTTCGGTCGTCGTGCCCGAGTCGTGCCCCGCGTCGCCGGTCTCGCTCGCGTCGGTCCCTTCGGCGTCCGTCGCGCTGCCGTCGTCGCTCGTCGACGGCGAGTCTTCGCTCTGCCCGCCGTCGTCGCCCTGCGCCGGGCCCGTGTCGTTGCCCGACGTGGCGTCATCGCCGGTGGAGGGGGCGTCCTCGCCCGGGTTCGGCGAGCCGTCGTCCGTACCGATCGTGGCGTCGGTGCCGCCGCCGTCGCCGGGGAGTGGGCCCTGCTCGTTGGTGCCCACGGCGCCGTTCGCGCAGCCGACACTCCAGATCATCGCGCCGAGCGCGAACCCACATGACAACACACGGGTGGAGCGCTTCACGGCCGTTCAAGAAAACCACGCAGACGTCACTTCGTCGAGCAGATCAACCCTTCCAGAAGCGCACCAATGCGTCTCCGAGCTCGCGCGGGCGTGTCCAGTGGAGGGAGTGGCCACCGTCGATCGTCGCGCGCGTGAGGGCCGAAAAGCACGACAATCGCTCGTCTTCGTCGGGCACGTGGAACCCCAGCCGGCCGCCGCTCACGTAGAGCACCGGGCACGTCACGCGCGCCGCGAAGGACTTGTACCCCTGAGCGAAGAACGGGAGCGGCGAGGTCGTCGCGTGCAGCGGGTCGTACTTCCAGGAGAGCCCCTCGCCCGACGGATCGCGCCGGACGAGCTGCGAGGTGCGGCGGCTCAGCGTGGACAGGTCGAGGCTCGGGTTGAAGCGGGCGAGGCGCGCGGTCGCCTCCTCCAGCGTGGCGAAGGGGGTGCGCTCGGGCGTCGCGCGTACGCGCTCCAGCCCCTCGATCCACGAGCGCATGCGAACGGGCGCGATGTCGGGCGGGTTGTCGAGCGGGCCGACGCCGTCGACGAGCGCGAGCTTCGTGGGGCGCTCGGGGAAGGCGCCCGCGTAATACGAGACGACGGTGGCGCCCATCGAGTGACCCACCACGAAGAGCGGCGCCTCGGGCGCCACGCGGTCGCGAACGATGGCCGCGAGGTCGGCGATGTAGTCGGGGAAGTAGTAGTACGCGCCGCTCGGGGCGCGTGGTCCGTCGCCGAAGCCGCGCATGTCGGGGGCGAGCACCCGGAGCCCCGCTTCCTCGGCCAGCACGGTCGCGACCTCATCCCACGTGGCCGCCGCGTCCTGGAATCCATGGACGATGAGGGCCGTCGGGCCCGCTTCGTCCGGCCGCGTAGTCCATTCGAGCACGTTGTGCGTGAGCCCGTTCGCTTCCCACGAATGCGCGCGCGGTTCCATCTGCGCTACTCTCGCGCATCGTGACCACGCATACCATCACCCTCATCCCTGGCGACGGCATCGGACCCGAGGTCGCGCGCGCGACGTGCGAAGTGATCGAGGCGGCCGGAGTGAAGGTCACCTGGGAGACCCACAACGCCGGCGCCGAGGTCGCGGCGCTGCGCGGCACGACGCTCCCGGACGACGTGCTCGAGTCGATCCGCAAGAACAAGGTCGCGCTGAAGGGCCCCATAGGGACGCCGATCGGAAAAGGGTTCCGCTCGGTCAACGTGACCCTGCGGCAAGCGCTCGACCTCTACGCGAACGTCCGCCCCGTCCGCTCGCTCCCCGGCGTCGAGCCGCGCTTCGAGGGGACCGACATGGTCATCGTGCGCGAGAACACCGAGGACCTGTACGCCGGGCTCGAGCTGATGATCATGCCGGGGATCGCGCAGTCGATAAAGCTGATCACGGAGCGCGGCTGCACGCGCATCGTCGAGTACGCGTTCGACTACGCGATGAGGATGGGGCGCAAGCGCGTCACGGTCGTGCACAAGGCGAACATCATGAAGCTGTCGGACGGGCTCCTCCTCGAGGTGTTCCGCCGGATCGCGCAGAAGTTCCCGCGCATCGAGCCCGCCGAGATGATCGTCGACGCCTGCGCGATGCAGATGGTGAAGAACGCGAACAAGCTCGACGTCGTCGTCACCGAGAACCTCTACGGCGACATCCTGAGCGATCTCGGGGCCGGGCTGTGCGGAGGCCTCGGCATCGTGCCGGGCGCGAACATCGGCGAGGCGGGGGCGGTGTTCGAGGCGGTGCACGGGACGGCGCCGGACATCGCGGGCCAGGGGATCGCGAACCCCACGGCCCTCATCCAGAGCGCCGTGATGATGCTGCACCATCTCGGCGAAGGGGCCGCGGCGCAGCGGATCGAGAACGCGATCATCGCGGTGTATCGCGAGGGGAGCGTGAAGACCGGCGACCTCGGCGGCACCGCCACGACGCGCCAGTTCACCGACGCGCTCTGCAAGCGCGTCGCCGGGTGAAGGAGCGCGCAAGCGCGCGCGATCTCGCGCTCATCGCGGTAGCGGGTGCAGCGTTCGCGACGAGCTCGCCGCTCGCGAAGAGCGCGGTGGGGGTCGCGCCGCTCGTCGTCGCGGCGGGGAGGTGCGCCGTGGCGGCGCTCGTGATCGGCGTCGTGATGCCGCGCGCGACCGCGACCGCCGTGCGGGCGCTGGGACCGAAGGAACGCTGGACGCTCCCGGTCGCGGGGCTGCTTCTGGCGGCGCACTTCGGACTCTTCCTGGGGGGGCTCGCGACGACGTCGCTCCCGGCCGCGGTCGCGCTGGTGTCGCTGGAGCCGCTCGCGGTGGTCGTGGCGGCGTGGATCGGGTTCGGGATCCGGCCGACGCGCGGCGAAGGGGCGGGCGTCGCGGTCGCGAGCGTGGGCGCGATGATCGTGGCGAGTGGTGCGGGCTCGGGCGAGCACCGCGTGCTGGGGGACGTGCTCGTCCTCGGCGCGGTCGTCCTCTACGGCGCGTACGTGGCGGCCGCGCGCGGCCTGCGCGACGCGATGCCGATGATGCCGTACGCAGCGAGCGTGTACGGCGTGGCGGCGATCGCGCTCGGGCCGCTGGCATTCGTGACCCGCGGCGCGAGCGCGACGGCGCCCGTCGGGAGCTGGTGCGCCGTCGTGGCGCTGGGGCTCGTGCCCACGCTCATCGGTCACACGCTGGTGCAGCGCGCGGCGCGGAGGATCGCGCCGGCCATCGTCGCGCTCACGTCGCCGGGAGAGACCATCGGCTCGATCGTCATCGGCGCCGTCGTGCTCGGAGCGTGGCCGAGCGCGCGCGAGGCGGCGGGGACTGCGGTCGTGATCGCGGGGGCGACGCTGGCCATCTTCGGCGCGCGGAACGGGTGAGGCGAACCTAGGCCCGACCACGCCGCCGGCCGCGACCGCGCGCGCGCCGGCGGCCAGCCTCCCCCACCCACGCCGGCGCGCGCGCGGTCCCGGCCGGCGGCTCACCGAGGCTGTCGACGATCACCCGCTCTTGGCTTCTCTCGGTCTCGTCTCTGCTTCTCTCGATCTCGTCGCCGCAACGGTAAGCCGGGCGGGGGCCGTACGTCGGCGGCGTGGGTGGGGGAGGCTGGCCGCCGCCGTCGCACGGTCCCCGCCCGCGGCGCCAGCGCAGGCCTGCCTCACAACCCCCGCCCGGCTTTCGCGAGCGCCTCTGGACCCGCATTTCGAATCGCCCGAACGAGCGGCAGCGGACCGCCCCTACAGCAGCTTCTTCGCCGGCAACACCACGTTCGCCAGAAGAACGCCCGTGACGATCCCTCCGGCAATGAGGAGCATCGTGAACCCCTTGGCCTGTCCGCTCGCGAAGTCGCCGCGCAGGAAGTCCTCGAGGCTCAGGAACCCCACGCTCCCCGGGACGAGCAGCATCATCCCCGGGAGCTGGAAGAGCTGCGCGGGGCGCTGGGTGAAGCGCGCGGCGGCGTTGGCGAAGAGGCACACGGCGAGCGAGGCGCCGAACGCGGCGACGTGCGCGGGGAGGTAGCGGGTGCCGAGCGCGGTCGCGATCCAGCCGACGCTCGCCGAGACGATGGCCGCCCAGGCGAAGCGCTTCGGCATGATGAACAGGATCCCGAAGGCGATCGACGCGGCGACCATCGCGAGCCCCTGCACCGGCCAGCCGAGCGCGGTGCGCGTGGCGGCGGGGCCGAGCTTCGTGCCGATGAGCCCCTCGACGGCGATCGCCGCGGCGATGCCGAAGAGGATCAGGAGGAACGCGACGAACGCTTCCATCAGGCGCGCTGCGCCGCTCACCAGGTTCTTGCGCGCGAGCTCGGCCAGCGCGGTGGTGAGCGTCATCCCGGGGAACAGGCTGATGACCGCGCTCGGGATGAGCACCTCGCGCGAGAGATCGGGGCGCGCGCGCGTGCACGCCCACACGAGCAACGCGGCCACGAACGCGCCGATGAACTCGACCAGGAACCGCGCGCCTGCGCGCTTGCCGGCGAGCCAGGTGATGAGGCCGACGACGGCGCCGATGCCGGTGGCCATGACCATCTCCGCGATGCGCCCGCGGAAGAAGATCGCGGCCGCGCCCGACAGAGCCCCGGTCGCGACGATGACCGACGGATTGCCGTACAGCGGGGCGCGGTTCTGGACGCCCACGAGCTTCTCGCGCCCGTCGCGAATGCTGAGGATGTCGTCGGCGACGTCGTTGAAGATGGCGTCGATGAGCACGAGCCTGTCGAGATCGGTCCCCCACTCGCGCACGCGCGTCATCCGGATGACCGGCGCCCGCCCGTCGCTGCCGCGGACGCTGACGAACAGGCCCGTGGGGATCGCGAAGGCCTGCGTCTCGTGCCCCTCGATCTCGCCGACGCGGCGGATGACGTCTTCCACGCGGTACGACGGGCACCCGTACGACACGAGCAGCCCGCCCATCTCGACGAGGTAGTCGGCGAGATCTTCCTTCGAGAGCGGCGGCGACGGCGGACGGCGGCTCGATCGGGGCGCCGATTCGCGTGCGGGCGTGGCGACGGGGGGGGAGGTCAAAGCGGCGCGCGGTCAGTATCGCCCAAGCGCGATTCGCGCGCGCGGTTCCTCTGGTAGGAATTCGGGATGCGCGAAGAAACCTACGGCGGCGTGCGTGTTCGCGTGTGCGGCGGGCTCGATGGCAACGGCTCCGGCAAGGGGCTCCTGGTCGTGCTGCTGCACGGCTACGGCGCGCCGGGCGACGATCTCGTCCCGCTCGCGAGCGCGCTCAGGGTGCCGCGCGAGGTGCGCTTCGCGTTTCCCGAGGCGCCGATCGATCTCGGGCGCGACGCGATGGGGGGGCGCGCGTGGTGGCACATCGACATGGCCGCGCTGCAGGCGCGCGCACGCGGCGAGCTGACCGACCGCACGCACGAGGTGCCGCAGGGCCTGGTGGAGGCGCACGCTTCGGTGGAGACGACGCTCGACGGGCTCACGCGCGACCTCGCGCCGAGCGCGATCCTGCTGGGGGGCTTCTCGCAGGGGGCGATGCTGGCGTGCGACATGGTCATGCAGACCAAGCGCTCGTTCGCCGCGCTGGCGATGATGTCCGGGACGCTCATCGCGCAGCAGCACTGGGAGAAGGTCGGGAAGAGCCGCGCGGGGCTCCACGCGCTCGTGTCGCACGGGCGGGCCGATCCGATCTTGCCGTACGCCGCGGCGGAGAAGCTGCGCGACTTTCTGACGTCGGTGGGGCTCGTGGTGGACTGGGTGCCGTTCCAGGGGGGGCACGGGATCCCGCCGGACGTGATGAACGGGCTGGCGCGGTTGATTGCGGGTGTTTCGCACTGAAGGGGGCGGTCCGCGACCCCGACCGCGACCCCGACCGCGACCGCGACCTCGACCGCGACCATCGACCTCGACCGCGACCTCCGCCGAGACCTCGCTCCCGACCGAAATACGCCTTGCCTGGAACGCGAGCAGGCCGCGCCGCGACGCGAGCACACCGCGCCGCGACGCGAGCAGGCCACGCCGCGACGCGAGCAGGCCGCGCCGCGACGCGAGCAGGCCGCGCCGCGACGCGAGCGCCTCCCGCGCACGTCGCGCGAACCGCTGCGCACGAGGCACTCCGCTACTTGAGCTTGGCCACGAAAACGCCGCCGCTCCCGGCATCCCCGCCGCTCGTCGTCTGAATGCGGCCGAAGACGCCGGGGGACGTTCCGTCACCGGCGACGTAGGTGGTCGCTCCGTTGGTCGCGACGACCTTCCCCCGCGCTTGCGCGATGCCGCACGTGACCGTCGACGAGAGATTCCCGGAGGCCACGTCGAACCGACCCAAGGTCATCGGGACCACTATGTCAGGCAGGATGGAGGCCGTGTCGTCCCCATTTCCGAAAGTGAGGATCGACGCGCCGAGAGCGAGGCCGCTGATTCCCGCGGGACTCAAGTCGAGCGCCTCCGCCCACGTCACGTTTCCCGTCGCATCGAGCTTCACGAGAAAGTCTCCGGTCGCGCTCGAATCGATCGTCGTGCTCCCCAAGACGAGCCCCGGGGCGTCTTCTCCGAGCACGTAGCTGTTGCCAGCCGTGTCCACGGCAAAACCGGTCAAATCCGGTTCGGAGGTTCCCGCCGAGAATACTTTGTTCCAGAGCAGGGCGCCGGTCGGGTCGTACTTGTTGACCACGAGCTCGGAGACGTCCGGGTCAGTCGATCCCTGGAAGGAGGCGCCGATGCCGAGGAAGATGTTGCCCGTCGCGTCGAGCCCCATCTGCACCTGATGAGGGTTGGCCGCATCGTTACCCCGCGGCGGGGTGCTCGGTGCCACCATTTCCCATTGAGCCGCGCCCGCGGCCGCGTCGTAGGCCGCGAAGAAGACGCATTCCGTCGTCGCCGTGGTGCAGGTAACGGGGAGCGTCTCGGTCGGCCCGAAGGCCGCGTTCCCGTCGAGAGCACCCGCGACGATGACGCTGGTGCCACTCAAGGCGAGCGCGCCCACGTCGATCGCCTTGGTCGTCTCGACGAGCTTCAACCACGTCAGGTTGCCGCTCGCGTCGAGGCGGGCGACGAGTCCGGCGGCGGCGTTCACTTCGCTCCCGCCGATCGTGCCGCTCGTGTAGTTGGGGGCAAGCGTGGTTCCGGCAAACGTGAAGCTCGAAGGGGCGCTGTTGGAGGGGCTGTCCCCATACTCGGCGCCCGAGATCAGGATGTTGCCGCTTGGATCGATGACGACGGCTTCGAACGCGCTTGCGCTGCCGCTTGCGATCTCCGCCCAAAGGACGTTGCCGCTCGGGTCGAGCTTCGCCACGAAGGCGTTGCCTTGGCCATCGGTGGCCGTCAGCGTCGTCGCGCCGATGGTGGCCGCGCCGGTGATCTGCCCCACGACGACCACGCCCGACGGGTCGGACGCCGTCGCCATGACGTCCGAACCCTCGCCCGCGGAGAAGGCCTGCGCCCAGGCGAACGTGTCGGGTACGCCGGCGTCGCCGTCGGGAAGCGCCCCACCATCGTCGTTACCCAAAGCGGCGTCTTCGTCGGAGAAGGGGCCGGAGTCTATGCCCCCACGCGACGAACCGCCGTTGCCGCCGCTGGTGCAGCCGGCAAGAAGAGGGAACGCGACCACGAGAACATGAGTCCGTTTCATCGCGGAAGCCTCGTCGACAAAGGTGGGGAATACAACGTTGGAGGCGCGCGCCGCTAATACCGCTCCTTCGGCTCCTCCCGGCTCAGCACTTCCACCCTCGGCAGAACCTCGCGCGCGAACCTGTCCCGCACTTCCCGCGCGCGCTCGTCGTCTCCCCGCGACGGCACTGCGACCCCCACGATCAGGCACGCGTTCTCCCACACGGGATACGCCGCGTACGTCCCCGCGTAGTGATCCCGAAACGCGATCGTCTCGGTCTTGGCGAACACCGAATCGACGTCCACGATCTTCCGGTGCCACATGACCGCGATCGGCGGCTCGTGCGTGATCTCCACGTCGAACGCCGACACCATCGGCATCGCCCAGTCCTCGAAGCTCTTGATGCACGCCCCCGGCTTCTGGTTGTCCTCGACGTGCGTCACGAACGCGCCGACGAGCGCGTGGTGCTCCTTGCCGTAGCGGTACCCGACGAGGCTCTCGACGCCCCAGAATTTCACCCGCGTCCAGTGCTCGGCGTCCGGCAGCGGCACGATGACGCTCCCCTGCTTGTCGAGCCGACGCGCGACCTTCGCGATCTTGAGCTGCTCGAGCGCCGCGGAGTGCGAATCGCCCCCTCCCCCACCCTTGCTGGGCTCCCCGTCGTCCTTCGGAGGCGGCGCCGCGGCGACCGGGTGGCTGACCGATGGCCCCGTTCCCGTGCTGCACGCGAGCCCGGCCAGCGCGACCGCGACGACAGCCGCCGCATGTAGGGCGAGCGCCGGCGGAATCAAGAGGGTGCGCGCGCGGATCACGGTGCTGATTGTTCGACGAAGCGCGTCGTAGCGCCATGCACAGCGAACGTCCTTTCGCAGGCACGGCACTCTCTGCCGCGCGAGGCTGGACACCGCGCGCGGCAGGGGTATACGAGCCGGTGGAAGGCTTGACGAGGACGAAGCGCACGACGCGCTCGCTCGCATGCACAACCTCACCATGAACGACGCTCCCAACGATTCGCAGGGGAAACCCCTCACTCGAAACGCGCACCTCACCAAGTGGGTCGCGGAGATGGCGAAGCTCACCAAGCCCGACCGCATCGTGTGGGTCGACGGCTCGGAGGAAGAGAAGAAGCGCCTCACCGACCTCGCCGTGAAGGACGGGACCCTCACCGCGCTCAACCAAGAGAAGCTCCCGGGCTGCTACCTCCACCGTTCGAACCCGAACGACGTGGCGCGCGTCGAGCAGCTCACGTTCATCTGTACGCCGACCAAGGACGAGGCCGGCACGATGAACAACTGGATGGCGCCCGACGAGGCGTACTCCAAGCTCGGCAAGCTGTTCGACGGCTCGATGCGCGGGCGGACGATGTACGTCGTCCCGTACGTGATGGGTCCGGTCGGCTCGCCGATGTCGAAGATCGGGATCGAGATCACCGACAGCGTCTATGTCGTCCTCAACATGCGGATCATGACCCGCATGGGCAAAGCCGCGCTCGACATGCTCGGCGACTCGAACGATTTCAACCGGGGCCTCCACTCGACGCTCGACGTCAACCCGGAGCGCCGCTTCATCTGCCACTTCCCCCAGGACAACACGATCTGGTCCGTGGGCAGCGGGTACGGCGGCAACGTGCTGCTGGGCAAGAAGTGTCTCGCGCTCCGCATCGGCTCGTACCTCGGCAAGAGCGAGGGGTGGCTCGCCGAGCACATGCTGATCCTCGGCGTCGAGAGCCCGGACGGGCAGATGACGTACGTGGCGGCCGCGTTCCCCAGCGCGTGCGGCAAGACGAACTTCGCGATGATGATCCCGCCGAAGCGCTTCCACGGCTGGAAAATCTGGACGGTCGGCGACGACATCGCGTGGATGCGCGTCGGTGAGGACGGGCGTCTGTTCGCCGTGAACCCCGAGGCCGGGTACTTCGGCGTCGCGCCGGGCACGAGCTACCACTCGAACCCGAACGCGATGAAGACCGTCATGCGCGACACGATCTTCACCAACGTCGCCTCCACGCCCGACGGCGACGTGTGGTGGGAAGGCAAGGACGGCCCCATCCCGGCGCAGCTCACCGACTGGAAGGGGCAGCCGTGGGACAACAAGTCGACGGAGAAGGCGGCGCACCCGAACTCGCGCTTCACCGCTCCCGCGACGAACAACCCGTGTCTGTCGAAGTTCTGGGACGACCCCAAGGGCGTCCCCATCAGCGCCATCATCTTCGGCGGCCGTCGCGCGACGACCATCCCGCTGGTGATGCAGTCGTTCCACTGGGCGCACGGCGTGTTCATGGGCGCCACGATGGGCTCGGAGACGACCGCGGCTGCGACCGGCAAGGTCGGCGTCGTCCGGCGCGACCCGTTCGCGATGCTCCCCTTCTGCGGCTACAACATGGGCGACTACTTCCAGCACTGGCTGGACATGCAGGCGCGCATCCCGAACCCGCCGAAGATCTTCACGGTCAACTGGTTCCGGCAGGACAAGAACGGCAAGTTCCTCTGGCCGGGCTTCGGCGAGAACATGCGCGTGCTGAAGTGGATCGTCGACCGCGCGCGGCTGCGCGTCGGCGGGCAGGAGACGCTCTTCGGCTGGGTGCCGAAGGCCGGCGACCTCGATCTGTCGGGGCTCGACATGCCGATGGAGAAGGTCAACGAGGCGACGCACATCGACCTCGAAGAGTGGAAGCACGAGCTCGAATCGCTCGGCGAGTTCTTCGACAAGATCGGCCCGAGCTTGCCTGACGTGCTGAAGATTCAGCGCAATCTCATGCTGTCGCGCATCGACTCGATGAAAAAGGCGGGCTGGACCCAGGGCGCCAGCATCGTGCCTCCCGCGCAATAGAACGGCTAAGCTGAGGGGATGACGCCGCACACGAAGATCGCGTTCGGCGTCGCCTCCGTCGTCGCCGCGCTGTCCTGGTTCGTCCCGGGCTGCGGGCAGACGACGAGCGAAGATCCGCTCGGCCCCGACGGCGGCCCCTCCACGCAGACGTTCCCCGACGCGAGCGCGTGCGTGCCGCTCGCGTCGTGCGCGGCATCGGCGTGCCCCTCGTCCCCCGACGGCGGGTTCCCTTGCTACTGGTCGTGCGGCCAAGTGTCGATGTGCGGCACCGTGGAGTTCTCGTCCGCGGGGAACGGCTGTTCGAGCAGCGGCTGCACGGGAGACTGGGACGCCGCGCTCGCGTACACGGTCGACGAAACGGCCGCGCGCTGCGTGCTCACCGCGATGATGAACGACACCCCCGGCGAAGTCGCCTGGGGAACCAGCGTGTCGAGCGCCCAGGGCTTGAGCACCTACCACGAGGACGTGAACATCATCACCGAGCGGCAGACGTACGGCTGGTGGCAGTACGAGTCCGACTCGTACTCGTACGGGCGCTACGCGGGTAAGCAGCTGCAGCCCGCGAGCTACCTCAAGACCTGCCTCGCCTCGAACGACGTCTCGACGTACCTCACCTGCCTGCAGAACGCCTACGCGGCCTGCCCATAGCCCGCGCGCGCTACGCCGGCTCCGCGATCCCTAGCTCGACGAGCTTCGGGAGCCCCTTGGCGACGAGCACGTCGATGTGGCGCGTGACCGTGCGAACGAGATCGTCTCCGTCGGTGATCGTGCGATCGCCGAGCGTGAGGCGCGGCGTCTTCTGGTGCGAGAACTTCCGCAGCCACGACCCTCGCGCCGGTTGCTCCACCGCGGTGAGCAGGTGGAGGCACAGCATGTCGAGGAGCGTCACCGGGAGGCTCGCGCCGCTCGTCGGCGACATGAGCGCGCGCGGGCTCCCACCGCCGGTGAGCACGTCCTCGAGCACGAACCGGTTGTACGCGAGAGGGACGCGGTACCGCCCCTCCTTGCTCGCTCCCGGCGTCGCAGGGCGCATCGGGACCACCTGCCCGCCGAGCGCGAGGTTCTGCAGACAGTCGCCGATGCGCGTAACCCCCAGCTGCGCCGTCTTCGGTCGCGCGGCGAGCTCCGTGGCGGACGCCGCACCGGCGTCGATCTCGCCGAGGATCGCCTCGTAGACCGGCCCCGTGTAGTCGAGCGTGTAGACCGGGAGCTTCACGTTTCGCCTGATCTGCTCAAGCGTCGTCGTCGTCCCGAACGGCGTCCCTTCGAAGTACGCGCGCTTCGCGGTCTCCGCGGGCGGCGCGCCGCCGCGCACGAAGATGTCGCTGCGGAACATCTCGTTGAGCGCGAAGTCCTTCATCGTCTCGTACGCGATGCGATCGGGCGCCGTCTTGGCGATCTCCTTCAGCGCCGGCGGGAGCGCGAGCTCGCGCACGTTGAGCGCGAGCGGCAGCTGCCCCACGAACTCGAGGTCGTGCGCGGTCATCTCGCGCGCGACGTCCGCGAAGTACATCGGGTTCCAGTAAGCGTGGAAGTACTCGTGCACCACGTACGGAAGCCCCGCCTGCTGCATGAGCGCAAGCATCTGCTTGGCCGTCGTGTGACTGGAGACGTAGGAAGCCCCCGCCTCCGCGAGCCGCTGCACGAGACCGAACCCGGCGCGCGCGCGATCGAGCGTGGAGCCTTCCACGTTCGCCGAGAAGTCGAGCATGAGCCTGCGGAGCGGCTCGATCGCGGACCACCCCGGGAGCGCGTTGTAGCCGACGTAGAAGAGCCCACCGCGCTTCAGCTTGTTCTTCGAGAGCTCGAGGAGCGCCGCGCGCTTGGCGGGGCTGATCCACGAGAAGACTCCGTGGGTCGCGACGAAGTCGAACGGCGGGAGCTCCTCGTGGTCGAGCGCCTCGAAGTCGCGCTCGAGAAAGCGCACGTTGGTGACGCCCCCCTTGCGCGCGAGCTCGTTCGCGAACGCGACGTACTCGGGACTGATGTCGACGCCGACGAAGCGGGCGCGCGGGTTCGCCGCCGCGAGACCGACGAGCGTGTCGCCGGGGCCGGAGCCGAGGTCCAGGTAGTCGAAGTCGTCCTCCGGAGGCGGCGTCACGCCGTTCAGCGCCGCCGCGAGCCGCAGCCCGGACGGCGTGAGCTGGTGCACGAACGTCCGGTCGTAGGGGACGTCACTCACGTACTCGGAAGCAGGCTGCGCGTGTGTGTCTGTAGGCATGGCTCCTGGCCGCGACGATAGGTCGGAGGCGGCGCGCGTGAATCGAAATCAATCAGGACGTAACAATTCGACAGGGCGGCCCCGCGCACGATCCTGGGGCAAAAGAGTGATCCGTTTCGTGGTCCGCCCCCCACGGATCCTGACGAGGCCCCTCCATGCGTTGCTGCGCGCTCCCGCGCCCCGAATCGAGCATCCGATGAACACCAGGCACGAAACGGGTGGGAGCATTTCACCGTTCGGCGTGGACGGCGGCACCGACGACGACGAGGTCGCCCGCGCGCGCGCCACCGAGCGTCGCGCCCGGTTCACGCGCTACGTGCGGTGGATGGTAGGCGCGTGCGTCGTCATCTGCGTCGCCGGAGTGGCTCGGCGCTTCGTGGTGGACCCGGCGGCCATGGCCGACGAGCCCCCGCACGCGTCGAGCGCCTTCACGGTCGCGGCGCAACCTCCGCTGTCACCGAGCGCCGTCGCGCCGTCCGAGCCGACCCCAGCGCCGAGCGCGGTCGCGGCGAAAGCTCCGGCGCGCGATCCGAAGGAGGCGAAGCGCGAGAAGAAGGCCGCGCAGCGCGCGCTGGATCACAGGAAGCTCGACGACGCGATCGCCGCGGGCACGCACTCGGTCGCGCTGGATCCGACGGACGCCGAGGCGTGGCTGGTGCTCGGCGCGGCGTACCTGGAGAAGCACGACACCGCGAGCGCACAGAGCGCGTTCACCTCGTGCGCGAAGAGCGCGACGCGCGGCCCGAAGAAGGAGTGCGCATCGCTGCTGCGCTGAGCGTCCGGGCGCGCTATCGCTCTTCGTCCGCATGCCTCTCCCCTTATCCCCCGAAGCCTTCGTCGCCGAGCTCGACACCCAGAACCGCGCCGCCCTCGATCGCATCGGTGCGAACGCCGCCGCGGGCGAGCCCGACGCGGCGCTCACCGTCGCGCGGCTCCTCATGCTCGCGTTGAAGAACGAGATCGAGGCGACCGAGTGCGCCGCCGCGTGGATCGGCGACACGCCCGAAGTCGCCGTGAAGCTCGCGCTCGCGCGGCAAGCGGGGGACGAGGCGAAGCACTACCGCTTGATCCAGAATCGCCTCGGCGAGCTCGGCGTGGCGACCGACGCGCACGATCCGCTCGCCGCCGGGCGCAGCAAGCTGTGCGAGTACCTGCTCGCCCTGCAGGGGACGGTCGCGCGCGTCGCGGCGGGGCAGTTCACGCGCGAGGCGCTCGCGGTCGTACGCAACGCCGAGTTCGCGCGCTTCTGCCGCGCGAAGGGGGACGACGCGACGGCGCGCCTGTACGAAGAGACGATCCAGCCCGACGAGACGCACCACCACGCGCTGGGCCGCGAGCTGCTCCTGCAGCTGGCGACGACCAACGAGGCGCAAGCCGCGGCACGCGCGTCGAGCGCGCGGGTGCTCGAGATCGCCGACGAGCTCCAGGAGCTGGCGCGACTGAAGATGGGGATCTCGCGCGCGCCAGGCTGCTGAACGACGCGGCGCGCCGCGTAGGCCGGGGTTCAAGGTTTCCAGCGCCGGGTGTAGGCTCCGCGCCCTCGAACGCAGGAGCGCGCCCCATGTCCGATCGCATCGAGTCTCGCCTCAAGGAAGACCGCCGGTTCATCCCCAGCCAATCGTTCTCCGACCACGCGCGCGTCACCTCGCACGCCGCGTACGAGGCGATGTACCGGAAGTCGCTCGACGCTCCGGAGGAGTTCTGGCGCGAGGAGACGCAGGACCTCGTGTGGCGCGAGAAGCCGACGTCGTTCGTGGAGTGGAATCTCCCGAAGGCGAAGTTCTTCGTCGGCGCGAAGCTGAACCTGACCGAGAGCTGTCTCGACCGCCACCTCACGACCGGCAACCGCACGCGCGCGGCGATCGTGTTCGAAGGGGAGCCGGGCGACACGCGGACGCTCACATACTTCGAGCTTCACCGCGCCGTCGTACGCATGGCCGCCGCGCTGCTCGATCTCGGTGTGAAGGCGGGCGACCGCGTCGCCATCTACATGGGCATGATCCCCGAAGCGGCGATCGCGATGCTCGCCTGCGCGCGCATCGGCGCGACGCACACCGTCGTCTTCGGCGGGTTCAGCGCCGAGGCTCTGCGCGATCGCATCAACGACTGCGGCGCGAAGGTGCTGCTGACGCAGGACGCCGCCTGGCGTCGCGGGAGCGTGGTTCCGCTCAAGCAGATGGCCGACAAGGCGCTCGAGCAGACGCCGACGATCGAGAAGTGCGTCGTGTACCGGCGCATCGGTCACGAGCGCGCGCACGTCACGATGAAGGAAGGGCGCGACCTCTGGTGGGAAGACCTGCTCGAGCGCGCGCCGAGCGCCGCCGCCCTCGCGCTGGCGAAGACGCCCCCCGCGTTCGACAGCGAGCACCCGCTGTTCGTCCTCTACACCTCCGGCTCCACGGGCAAGCCCAAGGGGGTCCTCCATACGACCGCCGGCTACCTCGCCGGCGCGCACGTCACGTCGAAGTACGTCTTCGATCTCCGCGACGGTGACCTCTACTGGTGCACCGCCGACGTCGGCTGGGTCACCGGCCACAGCTACATCGTCTACGGCCCGCTCTCCTGCGGCGCGAGCTGCATGATGTACGAGGGGGCGCCGAACTTCCCGGACTGGGGGCGCTTCTGGGCCATCATCCAGCGGCACGGCGTCTCGATCCTCTACACGGCGCCGACGGCGATCCGCGCGTTCATCCGCGCGGGGGACGAGTGGCCCGGCAAGTACGATCTCTCCTCGCTCCGCCTGCTCGGCAGCGTCGGCGAGCCGATCAACCCCGAGGCGTGGACCTGGTACCACCGCGTCGTCGGCGGCGGGCGCTGTCCGATCGTGGACACGTGGTGGCAGACCGAGACCGGCTGCATCATGGCCACGACGCTCCCGGGCGCGAGCTTCTCCAAGCCGGGGAGCACGGGCCTGCCGATGTTCGGCGTGGAGCTCCAGGTTGTGCGCGACGAAGGGACGCCGTGCGCACCGAACGAAGGGGGCAAGCTGGTCATCAAGCGACCGTGGCCGTCGATGGCGCGAACGCTCTGGAACGACGACGAGCGCTACTTCACGGCGTACTGGTCGCAGATGAAGGGGGTCTACTTCACGGGCGACGGCGCGCGCCGCGACGAGGACGGATACTTCTGGGTCGTCGGTCGCATCGACGACGTGCTCAACATCGCCGGGCACCGCATCGGGACCGCCGAGATCGAGAGCGCGCTCGTGAGCCACCCGATGGTCGCGGAGGCCGCCGCGGTCGGAAAGCCGGACGACCTGAAGGGGCAGGCGCTGGTCGTGTTCGTGACGCTGAAGTCGGGGCAGGTCGCGGGGCCGGAGACGAAGGCGAAGCTCACCGAGCACATCGACAAGGAGATCGGAAAGTTCGCCCGCCCGGATCAGATCCGCTTCGCCGACGCGCTGCCGAAGACGCGCAGCGGGAAGATCATGCGTCGCCTCCTGAAGGAGGTCGCGTCGGGGGCGACCGAGACCAAGGGCGACACGTCCACGCTCGAAGACCTCAGCGTGCTCGCAAAATTGCGGGCCGACGAAGACTAAGAGCGGGCTCGAGGGAAGGGGGGACCGCCCCCCCGCGTACGCCGTACGTGGAGGGGGAACCGCACGGAATGAACCTGACCCCGATCACGGACGACGGCTTCGAGGACGACACGGCCCCTTCCACGCCGTACGTCGCCCGCCACGGCCTCGTCGCCCGTGTCCGGCGGCGCATCCATGCGCTCTCCGCGTGGGTGACGGGGCTCGTGCGCGCCTTCCTGGTCGCGCTGGGGCGACGTTAGCTAGTTCTCGTCCGGGAACGCCCATCGAGGCGAAAACAAAGGGGAAACGGCGGGCGGCGCGGATGGAAATAAGGCCGGGGCCTTGAGGGTTTGTGGGGAAATCGCCAAACCTCCCCGAAAAACCAACCCAAGGCCCCGATGCGAGATCTCTACCACGCGCAACTTTCGCTGACCGCCAAGAGCACTCATCCACGAGCCGAGGAACTCGTGATGATGAGCCGAGCACTCGACGCCAACCTCGACATCTTGAAGCGCGTTCGCCAGGACCTGCTCCGTCTGCGAAAGGCCGACGCGAAGAGAGGCCGCGAAGGCATGAGCGCCGAGCAAGTCCTTCGCGCGGCGCTGATCAAGCAGATGTTCAGCTTCAGCTACTCGGAGCTTTCGTTTCATCTTGGCGACTCGAGCCAACTCCGAGGATTCTGCCGACTGCCGCCGTCGGCGAACCACGCGGGCGACTCCGGAACATGGCCCCGACCGGCATCCCCGACAGCCACGACGACCCCCGCGGGGGCGTTCCCGGACGAGAACTAGCTAAGGCGAATCACTCCGCCCGATGCCGGAGTTGCAAACGAGTCATTGCCGAAGCGCGCCGGGCCAGTCCAAACATCGCCCCCGGCAGCGGTCGAGCCGTTCGTCCATCGAAGTCGAGATCGGGTCTGCCAGCCTCGACCCACGCGACAACGGCACCGCTTCGGCTCTCGGCGCCTTGGCGAAGCTCGAGGACGCTCACGCGAACTCCACGCCGCACCTCGGCGACCGTAACCGCCCGCTGATAGGAGCCCACTGGACGCCTCTCGACGCCCGGCATCCCCCCCCCCGAGACTCGAATCGTATGACTGCACGACCAGTCGATACTCCTGGCCCTCGGCGAGGTCGGCATCAATCCTCACTTCCGCATGAACGGTCCCGATGCCATCCATTCCCAAAGTCGACACAGCGAGCAACGCAAGCCACGAGCCGGCGCGGCGCGTCATTCTCGCGGGCCTCTCGCGCGCCCGACCGCAAAGCTTTCTCCCAGTGGGCATCTCACCGGTGCCGTCGCAAGACGCGCGCCATCTGTACACAAGAGCAACAGCCGCGCGTCCCATACAATAGCATCCGAGCCTTCTCGGGCTTCTCGGCCATTTGAAGGGAGACCCGCGAACTGGGCCGTGCGCGGCTCCCGACGATGTCGGCTCTCGGACGGCTGTTGTCCGTCTCGCCAACAGGATCGGTCGACCCTCAGCGAGATTGGCGCGCCAGCTCGCGCCTGCGTATTCCGGCCGAGATGAACACGCAGATCGGGGAGATGAACGTCGTCGTCACGCGAGTGACCAGAGCGCTGTAGCCGGCCACACCGATCCGGAAGAATCGGGCGCGACCTCGCGGCGGCGCGATTGCGCCGCCGCGGGCCGGGTCACGATCAGTCGCGCTTCTCGGCCTTGGGGTTCTTTCCGCGCTTGAGAGCCTCCTTGTTGCGCCAGGACTCGGCATCGATGTCGATGACGTGGCAGAGCTGGGCGAAGCGGTCGACGAGGGCACCGAGGCAGGATGCGTCGTGGAACACGGAGCCCCACTGCTTGAAGGCGAGGTTGGTGGTGATGACGACGCTCCGGGCCTCGTGCCGGCGGCTGATGATGTGGAAGAGCAGGTCGGCGGCGCGGCTGTCGCAGGGGACGTATCCGAGCTCATCGAGGCAGAGCAGATCGGGCGAGGTGTAGCGCCGGAGGCGGCGCTCGGTCGCGGGGAGGGACTCCTGGCGCAGCAAGTCCGCGAGCGCGGCGGGCAACGTGCAGAAGCGGACGGTGTGTCCGCGCTCGAGGGCACGGAGGGCGAGATTCTGGGCGAGGGTCGTCTTGCCGACGCCGGCCTGCCCGCGCAGAAGAACGTTCTCCCCGCGGCGGATGAAGTCGAGGGAGGAGTGGAGATGCTCGTAGAGATCGCGGTCGACGGAGCGCGGGTGGTTCCAGTCGAAGCGATCGAGAGGCTTCGGATTGCCGAGGGTGGCGATCTTCATTCGACGCGCGAGGTTTCGCGCCTCTCGCTCTCGTTGCTCGAGGGTGCAGAGTTGCTCGGCGATCTGTGCGGGCGACGCCTTCATCTTGGCGGCGTGCACGAGCCACGCCTCGATGGCCTCGCGGGACGCGCGGATGCCGATCTTCCGAAGAAGCTCCACGAGGTCCGTGGTGTCACTCATCGTAGCCTCCGAGGTCGTGCGGGATGACGTCGCGCTCGACGACGTGCTCGCCGAGCTGGATGGCGAGGGGGGCGGGGCCGGAGTGACGACGCCTCCGTTGCTCGCAGAGGATGGCCATGGCGCCGCGGTCGTGGACGCCGCGCCGGAGCATGTCGGCGGTGACTTCGCGCAGGATCGCGGGGCCGTAGGCGTCGAGGAGTTTGATGGTGGGAGCCAACCATCGAGCCGATGTTTCTGCCGGCGTCGACCCAGCGCTCGAGGAGCGCGTCGATCTCGGGGACCTCCACGCGGAGCCGATCGCGGCCCTTCAGATCTCTGGCCTTCCTCTTCTCCTCGAGGATCGCGACGCGATGCTCACGCAGCTCGAGGATCTGATGCCGCCCCCAGCATCGGGCGTGGCGCGCGACCTCGTTCTCGCCGTCGAGCAGGCGCACGGTGATGTCGTCGGCGACGAGGGTGAGCGTGCGCCCTTCGTAGTCCCCCGGTACCGAGTAGCGGTTGGTGTCGAGCTTCACGAAGGCGGTCTTGTCGGCCGTGATCGGGGCGACCGTGTCGATCTCGGGCAGGGGCGACGGGAGGGAGAGGAGACGGGGCCTCTCCTCTTGAAACACGTCGGCCACGCGCCGCTCGGGCCACCTCGGATGGGGCCGCTCGTGCGCGATCTTCTCGAAGAACTCGAGGAGCTGCGCGTTGCCGTGCGCGATCGAATGGAGCGTCCGCGCCGCGAAGAAGCGGTCCTTGAGGTAGCGGATGGCGCGCTCGACCTTGCCCTTCTCCTGCGGCTTTCGCACACCGCAGAGCGCGGGCTGGACGTGCATGCGAGCGCAGAGGTCGAGCAGCGCGGGATGAAAGCGCACGGCGTCGCCCGAGCGCTCGAGGACGACCGTCTTCGGGTTGTCGAAGAGCCACTGCCTTGGGGATCCGCCGAAGAACGCGGAGGCGCGTACGAGCGAGCGGCGCAGCGACTCGGCGCTCATGTCGAGCACGAGCTCCCCCCACATCGCGCGCGAGTACGCGAGCACGATGACGAAAGCCCAGAGAGGTCTCGACGATCCCAGGATCATGAGCGAGCCGACGTGAGCCCAGTCGACCTGGGCCTGCTCTCCGGGCAACGTCTCGACGCGGAGGAACACCTCGCTCTTCGGGGTCGGCCGAGCCTTGAGCACGTACCGGCGGAGCGTGCGCAGGGTGCCAGTGTATCCGCGCTCGACGAGCATGTCGAGGATGCGGGTGGAGACGAGACGCGGGTAGCGAGCCAGCGTCTCGTCGACGAAAGGAATGTACGTGTCGAGCACGCGAGCGTCGGGCCGGGGGGAGCCGGCCTTCGGGCCAAAGCTGCCGAGTACGCGCGCGACCGTGTCGAAGTGGACGCCGAGCTCCGACGCGATCGTTCCTCGCTTCCAGTGCTCGGCGAAGTACAGGCGGCGGATCTCCGCCTCGACCTTCAGGCCGATGGTCATCGCGTCACCTCCCAGAGGGCGAGCTGACGCAGGTCGCGGGAGTCCCC
>Ga0302157_10001334_pt1 | contig 30563 bp, 25 predicted proteins | sample I_Bog_N3_3_FD_193502 | JGI IMG/M metagenome (GOLD analysis project Ga0302157, IMG submission 193502) | Peat permafrost microbial communities from Stordalen Mire near Abisko, Sweden - I_Bog_N3_3 | ecosystem: Environmental > Terrestrial > Soil > Wetlands > Peat | place: Sweden: Abisko, Stordalen...
TGGCTCCCGGCGCCACCACACCAGTAGTGTGAACAGGCCCTAGTACAATTGCGCCGCCGCGAATCGGCAGGAAACTAGCTGTCCAGCCGATGGGGAGAGACCGGACCAAAACCCGCAAAGAAAGCCGCGCAGTCCATCTGAATCCGATGCTTGAATGCCCGCTTTTCTTTTGTCCGCAGTTTGTGGCCCCGCTTGATGGATTTGAGGGGCTTTTGGTCAATTGGAACTTCGGAGGAGAAAAAGCCGGCCGCGCTCTTAAGCAGACCAAGTCCAACAAAGAAATGATCGTAGGCTTGCTTGAAGTCGCGATCGGCGGCCTTCTTATAAGAAGTTTGCCTGTCCGCCGAAACTGCGGCAATCGCGCAAATGCCGAAGGCGGCGGAAACGCCCTGCAAGGCTGAGAGAAGAAGCTGAGCCGGGCCAACGTCGTGAAGGGCTCTGGTTGCATCGCTGATCTGGCGATAGCATCCCTTGATGCCCTGTAGGCGCGTAATCAAAATCGCCTCCGCGGCCTGGGAATTGACAACCCATCCGGGGACAATGGTGAAGGAGAGTACGAAAACGATATCCCCCTCAACACGCAGCCGAAGCGATAATTCGCCTTCGTTATCATATGGATGCGACAGTCCCATTGTCAGGGCGAAGCGACTGTCGACATCGAGGAGATCATGAAGCGTAACCTCATCGTGCATGATCTGACGCAGCAGGCGGCTGGGGAAGTGGTCGCGAAGCCGTTTGTAATGGTGGATGAAGCATGAGGCGCGCTCGGATATCGAGAAGCCTCGGGCCAGATAATCGTCGGTGAGAAACTTGTAGGCGAAACGCGGATCGCCCTGCACCATTGTGGAATAGAGCGGGACTCCTGCAATTAACGTAAGGACTTCGCGTACCTGTTTGATGTGGGTGAGAGCGCGCCAGGTCCACAAGGAGACGCTAGCAGCCGAAACAGGCAGCACTGTCCGCGGGACTAAATATTTCGATGCAGGAGCTTTGATGCCGGTATAGGGCGTGTGATTCTGATGTCCGATCGCGAAGTTGATTGTCCCAGACATCTTGCGCTCAATCTCCGAAATGTGCCCCGGACCTGGTGGTGGGTCCGCCGTAGGTCGACGGGATACATCTGCATCCCTTGCAGAATGCCGGAAACGGATGGGTATATCAATGCCCGGTTTGTCGAAAACCATGGCGGTTTGGTAACCAAGGCGCGGTTACTTGATGTGGGTGCTGAAGGCGAATTGGGCGGACTTGCGAACGAGAGAGCGAGGCGGGATTACAGCGGACCAGCAATGACTCGGGCGACATAGTCGCACTCGTGCGCTTCGGCGATCTTGTTTTGCAGGAGCGGCCCAGGTCTCTGACCGCGTGATTTCGTGCGTTGCGGTTGAGGATTAGGGTATCCAACCCTAGATGCAAACGCAAAGACGCGCTTCCCAGGTGGGGGGGCCCAGTTCTGCTGGAACAGCATGAGGGCAGATACCTAGAGCGCTTCGGCCATTTGCTTGAGGATTGCATCGGCGGCTTCGGCGGGGTCGGGGGCCTGGGTGATGGGGCGGCCTACGACGAGGTAGCTGGCGCCCTGGCGAAGGGCTTCGGCGGGAGTGGCGATGCGCTTTTGGTCGCCAACATCGGAGCCAGCGGGGCGGATGCCGGGGGTGACGAGGACGGCATCGGGGCCGGCGAGGGCGCGAAGTGTGGCGACCTCCTGCGCGGAGCAGACGAAGCCGCGTATTCCTGCCTCCAGGCACATTCGGGCCAGCATTTCTACCTGGGCGGCGGGGGAACGATCAAGGCCGGATGCAATCATTTGAGCGGTGTCCATGCTGGTGAGCATGGTGACGGCGAGCAGTTCGGGCGGGTCTTTGACGCTATCGAGAGCTGCGCGGGCGGCGGCCAGCATGGCAGGACCCCCAGCGGCATGGACGTTTAACATGCTTACGCCCAGCGATGCCGCTGAGCGCACCGCTGCGGCCACCGTATTGGGGATGTCGTGGAACTTGAGGTCGAGGAAGACGGAGTGGCCGCGCTTGACGAGGGGTTCGAGGACGGCGGGACCAGCTGAGACAAACAGCTCCAGCCCAACCTTGAACCACTGGCAGTTGCCTTCCAGTTGCGCCACAAGGCGGGCGGCGGAGGCTGCGTCGGGCACATCGAGGGCCACGATCAACCGCTTGCGCGCCTCTTCCAGCAGGTCAACTGGACGAGGCGCGGGAGGCCAAGCGGTTCCGAAGCTGGGATTCAGCCGCTCTGGGATGGGCATAGTTGAATCCTAAAGCATTTGGGGCCTGTGGTGACTGCGGCATGGCATCAGGCCTGGGCCGCAATCAAGCTCGTTTGAATGTCGCGAACCATGGTCTGGTCATGCGCAGGGAGAAAGCGGCACAAGTAATCGATGGGGTTCTCTGTAGCGGCCATCCGGCTGAGATGATACTTCCAGACATCGGGCTTGATCGTGCGCCTCGTAAAGGGTTTGCGGGTCACCTGCACAATGTCGCCTTGTGAGGTGATCCTTGGATAAGTAACAGACGGCACCATGAAGCTCATGTGGGCGCCCGATCGCCAGAAGCAGCGGGCAAAGTCGTGGGAAAAGATCAGGGTGTAATGTCGGCCTTCGCTTGCCAGCAGCGTCAAGGCCTGCTCAGCGCCGGGCCAGAGCGGCTGAACGTGAGACTGGAACCAGCGGCGGAACTCGAATCCGTTAAACTGAGCCTGGTTGAGCAATAATCGCAGCATCTCTTTCCGATTCATTTCACCAATCCTTGGAATACGAGAGAGTCAGGGTTAATCAACGCGCCGAGGAAGGCGCAAACATGAAGGCAGAGAGGTAAACCGGTTAGGATCGTCTTCTGCTGATGGATAACGTCAACGTGCCGCGGTTTCCTTTTTTGGGATCAAGAAGGAGAGTCAAGGTTGAAAACGGGATCGTTTTTGCGGCGCGGATGGGGATGGGGCATCGCGTTGCTGGCGACTGCCAGCATGGGCTGGGCATCCGGGGTGAATACGAATCCGCTGAACCGCGACCCACTGGTCCGCGAGGCCTTCGATCACTTCTATAACCTGGACTATCCCGGCGCGATCGAGCGGTTCGAGCGCTTCCATGCTGCGCACCCCGGCGATCCGCAGGGGACGGTTCTGTTGTTGGATGCGGTGCTCTTCCAGGAGCTTTACCGGCAGGATCTGCTCGACACGACCTTCTACGCCAACGACGGCTTTTTGACTGGCAGGCACGCGACCCAGGAAGACCCTCAGGCGCGGGATCGCATCCAGGCTCTTGCCGCTGAGGCCATTCACGAGGCCGACTGGCGGCTCGGCAGGAATCCGAACGACGTGGACGCCCTCTACGCGCGGGGCTGGGCGCGGGCCCTGAAGTGTACCTACCAGGCCATGGTGCAGCGGGCCTACGGCAGCGGGTTCCGGCTGGCGATGCAGGCCAAGGACGACCATGTGCGCGTGCTGCAACTGGACCCGGATTACATGGACGCCAAGCTGGTGGTGGGGGTCTACGACTATGTGGTGGGAGCGCTGCCGCTGCCTTTCAAGCTGCTGATTGGGTTTGCGGGGATTACGGGATCGAAGTCCAAAGGGCTGGAGATGCTGACCGACGACGGCAACCGCGGCGTCGTGACGAACATAGAGGCGCGGACGACGATTGCTTTGTTCCTGCGGCGGGAGTCGCGCTACAAGGAAGCGATTGAGGTGGTGCGCGGACTGAAGAGCCAGTATCCGCGCGACTACCTCTTTTGCCTGGAAGATGCCAACCTGCGCAAGGACGCGGGCGAGGGCATGGGAGCCGTGACGGCATACCGCGAGATTCTAGCCGCCAACGCCAAGCCGGGGTATTTCTTTTCGGCGCGCATGGAACTCGCCTATTTTGGCCTGGGTGACGCGCTGCGCGGGCAACGGCACTATGGCGAGGCGGCTCAAGCTTATGAGCAGGCGGCCTGGACACAAAACGTGGGACCGGAGCTGAAAATTCGCTCTTTGCTGGCGGCCGGCGAGTGCCACGACCTGAATGGCGAGCGGCAACTGGCAGTGAAAGATTACCAGGCAGCGATTGACAACGGGCCGAATACTTCGCGGGCCGACACGGCGAGGAAGCGACTGCGAAATGCGTATGGCGGGAATTGATTGAGCGTACTCCACTCCAGTCGCAAGAGGACCGAACGCAGGTCCTTCGACTTCGCTGCGCTTTGCTCAGGATGACAGCGAGAGAGGGGCACCCATATTTGTTTCTGCTACGTGGTCCGGATCGGTAGCCGCAGTTGAAGCAACATGGCTCAGGTCCGAAAGATGGAACCTCTCCTGGCTGGTCTCCGTATGTTGGGGGGAGGCTGGAATTCTGGAGGGGGATCGAGTATGGCACTCTTTTGCAGTCGTTGCGGGACAGAGATGCCGCAGACCGCGCGTTTCTGTTCGAGTTGCGGAACTGTTGTTGCCGTGGGGCCGCCAATGCCCGGCAGGCCGCTGGTGAGGCCGCTGATTGGACGCCGTCTGGCCGGTGTATGCCTGGCGCTGGCGCAGGCCTATAACTGGGATGTGGCGCTGGTTCGCGTTTTCACGGTGATCGGGTTCTTCTTTTCCGGCGGCATGGTGTTTGTGGCTTACCTGGCGGGCTGGATCGGGATTCCCTCGGAAGAGTATTCTCCAGGTATATGAAGGGTACATACGAGGCGGACGGCGCGCGGCTTGGCTTTCGGGATACCGGGACAGGTCTGCCGGTAGTTTTTCTGCATCCCACACCCCTGGATGGCGAGTATTGGCGTCCGCTGATTGAAGACCTGGGTGGCGTGCGCGCCATTGTTCCCGACCTGCGGGGGCACGGCAGCTCGGAGCTGGGCGGGAATTTGCCTGTGGGGGGATTCAGTCTTGTTCCCGATGCGCCGGTGCTGACCATGGCGCAACTGGCCAGCGATGTTCTGGCTCTCCTCGATCATCTTGAGTTGAAGGAAGCGGTCTTTGCCGGCTGCTCGATCGGCGGCTATGTGCTGCTGGAACTGTGGCGCAGGGCGCCGGAACGGATGCAGGGGCTGGTATTTGCCTGCTCAAAGCCCCAGCCGGATGCCGAAGCAAACCTTCAAAAGCGTGCCAGCAATATTGCCCAGGCCCGGACCGGCGGAACTGGGGCGCTGTTCGATGGCATGGCGCAGAGCCTGGTTGGAGCCACAGCGAAGGAGCGCAGGCCGGGGATTGTGGCGGAGCTGCGGGCGCGGATGACGCTGACGCCAGAGGCGGCGGTTGCGGTGCAGGCGGGACTGGCTACGAGGCCGGATTCCTTGCCGACTGTGGCGACCATCAGCGTGCCAGTGCTGGCGATTGCCGGGAGTGAAGACTCGGCTGTGACTGCGGCGGATATGGAGGCCTTCAGCGCCGCGCCGGGTGGATGCGAATTCCACCTGCTGCCCGACGCAGGGCACTTTGCCGCCTATGAGCAGCCGCGCAAAGTGGCGGCTCTGCTGGCGGAGTGGCTGCGGCAACCCGAAGGCTGAGCCGAATGCACATCGATAGCTGACAGGATGCGGCATGGGATGATTTACTTTTGCGGGAGCAGAAAAATGGAAAACTTCGCAATCAAGAATTCAAGCCGGCGCCGTTTCTTGCGCACTGCGCCAGTTGCCGCCGCGGCAGGTCTGGCGCTTGCCGATTCATCCCTGTTTGCCGCTCAGACCGCCTTGCAGGGCGCGGCGCCGACGGCTGAGGCCACCTTCCAACTGTTCACCGCGCAGAGCATTCAGGACGACATGAAGGCCTTGCAGGCTGTGCCTGGCAATCACAACCTGATCGACGCCAAGACTATGCCATGCACGGTTGTTCTTACGACCGAGTTGGCCAAGAGCCCCAAGGAGTTCGAGTGGCACGAGGGTCGCGACCACATTGTGCAGATACTCGACGGGACGACCGTTTATGAGGTGGGCGGAACGCCGAAGGGCGGGCACAGCAAGGGGCCGGGAGAATGGCTTGCGCCTGTGTCGGAGGGAGCGGCGACCCTGACACTCAAGAAGGGCGACATGCTGGTGATTCCGCGGGGTACGCCGCACAAGCGGAGTACCGCGGAAAGCGTGACGCTGATTCTGATTTCGCCGTTGGGAACGGTGAAGGCGTAAGGAGCGGGTCGGTCAATGTAGAACAAGCCGGACCGGGCATAGGCGCTCGTCTGCCGCCTACACCTCGAAGGAAAGCTGGTTGGTGGCAAAGAGTGTCGAAGGGGGCTTTGGCTCCGAGGCCAAGTCGTAGACGAGACGCTCAAGGACCAGACGCTTGTCGGGTGGAGAAGAGCGCAATTCCAGATCGGCGCGGGCCACGAGGCGAAGGGCGCGGGTCAGTTCGCGGCGGCTCTTGTAGCGGCGGGCCTGGCGGATGAGATCGTCGGCGGCAAAGGGGGGCATGCGGAAGCCCTGCCAGAGAGCCTGCCAGATGGCGCGCGAGTCGCGGACATTCTTCTCAAGAATCACCAGCATCTGTCGGAAGGTGCGGGCCAGCATGTAGAGGTGGCCGATGGCGGCGTCCTCACCGGCTTCTGAGCTATTCAGCAGGCCGTGGAGCAGGGCGAGCGCGCGCACGCGGTCGCGGGAGCTGATGGCGTCAGTCAGCTCGTAGAGCGAGCGCTGCTTGGCGCCAAGGACCATGGTTTCAACATCGCCCAGCGTGATGTGTCCACGGCCGAGGGTGTAGAGGAGCAGCTTCTCAAGCTCCGAGCTGATAAGCATCATGTCAGCGCCGAGCGCGTCAACCAACTGGCGGACCGCTTCGGGTTCCATGCGCGCGCCGCCCTCCTGCGCGGTGGTTACGGTCCAGCGCATGGCGTCGTCTTCGTTCACGCGGGCCAGTTCCACCATGCCGCAGTGCTGGCCGAGGGTCTCGGTGAGCCGCTCGAAGCGGTTCTTGTCGTCCATCTCCATGCGCCGGATGTCGGAAGGGATGCGCAGGAAGTCGGCCAGGAAGACGAGCAGCGCCTGGGGGTTGGGCGAACGGAAGTAGCGATCCAGGGCGGCAAACTCTTCCTTCTTGGCTCCGCGGGTGTAGAGCTGCTTCACGTTGCGGATGAAGATCACCTGGAAGGGCGCCATGAGCGAAGGCGTCTGCGCGCGGTCGAGCACTTCGAAGATCGAGGTTCCGGAAAGGTCGAGTTCTGAGAGGCAATAATCGCGCAGATCGGGGGGCACAAAGCCCTTGAGTATGGCGGCGCGGCAGCGGCCCAGCAGGAAGGCCTCGTCGCCGGCCAGCACGTAGCCGGGGCGCAACTGGCCCTGGCCGGCAGCGGCGGCCTCGATCTCGGCCACAAAGCGCGCTACGGCGGCAAAGCCCGCGCCCCAACGCCCGGCGGTCAATGGACGATTCTCCCGATTCTCGGAGGGGCCGGGCGGCGGGTCATGGATGCTTGGATCATGCGCCTCCAGAATACCCTAAGAATGAGAGAATCGACCGGCTTTCAAGGGGCGTAGCTTTCGTGGCGGCACCAGATGGGCAAGATAAGAATTTAGCCTTTACAACATATGAAAATCCACGAACTTATGCATGGGTCAACTTCATTCATGCCGTAAGCAGATTTGGAATCAACGCAGACTCTAGCCGCAGTGTGAGGTCTTTTGGGCATTTCGGTTCCTATCTGCCCCTTTGCCCCGAGCCTGTTTAGCCTATTTGTATTGTTATTCTCGCTGCAAAAGTCCCGCTTTGCGACACAAGATCGATAGGTGTCAATCGAAAAAGCCCGGCCATTTGCCGGGCTTCTTCGATTCGAATTTGGTCCTTCGCTTAGAGCTTCTCGTAGAAATCGCACACAGAGCACGAAATGTAGACTCCGCCGGGGATGCCGCGCTCGCGGTCCTTTACGCGCTTGACGATGCGTGTCGGCTTGCTGCATTTGGGACAGTCGGTAGACTTCGTCGTGTCCATCATCTTCTTGCGGTCGCCTGTTTTTGCAATCTTGGCCATCGGCTGGGTGTTTCTCCTTCTGGGTTTGTCTCTGCACACACGCGCGAATCTTTGCCACGCGGCTTCAACGGCGCGGTCATGGGCTCGCCTCTGTTCGCAAAGGGATTGCCAGCCTAACTGTGCAATGGAATTGCCTGGAGGGAGCCGGACTCGCTCCTTCAAGTTTACATCAACGGCGCAGCGATCGCTTCAATTTTGCTGGTCGGTTCCCGCTGGCGCAGGCATCTGCGGCTTGGGCAGCCCCGGCTGCGATGCATCGGGGAGCGGCTGCCGCGGTGGCGCAGCGTCGTCCGGATCCGCACTCGGCTGGGGCTTCGGCTTGGGCATCTGCACCGGCCTCATTACACCGGTCTGCTGGGTGTCTGCGGGCAGCTTCTCGCCCGGCTTGCGCAGGCTCGGCGGCGTGGCAGGCGCCTGCGTGTCGGGGTTGACCTCCAGGTCGCCCACCTTGGCTACCCGCTGGCTATGATCGCTCGGATCAAGCGCCGTACCGTCAGTGCGCAACAGTCCTTCTACCTCGTTCTTGGTAAAGATCACGGGGCTCTCGCCCAGCTTCGCAACTTCCACGCGAATCACGCTATTGCCGTTGATCCTCACAAACTCCACGTCCTTGGGCGGCTTGCCGTAAATCCATTCCTCGAAGGGCATCTGCCCGTCCATCTCGCGCGATTTGCTCTCCGGCGGCCCTTTGGCAAACAGCACCATGTCCGTAGTCATGCCTACCATTACCCGATGGCCGAGAATGGCGTCTTTAAGCTTGGGCGGCAGCGTGTCAGTGAAGGCTTGAACGGGGGTCTTCAAGTCGAATGAGATCAACGGAGCAAGCAGCGCCTTGACCTCCGCCCCGGTGAGTTCGGGAACATGGTCCGCAAAGGTGAGTGAGAGCCGCGCGCCCACCGGCTCCTTGCCGTTGTCCTGAATAACGGGACTGGTCACGTCAGGCCCCGCGCCGATCTCGATGTGGCGCAGAAAACGGTGCTTAGGGTCCGGCCCGCCGTTCAGCTCAAAGATCAACCGGGAGTGCTCAATCTTGACGTCGGTCAACACTACGCGGTCGCCGGGCTTGGCCGATAGCCCTGCGCTGGTCACCATATCCAGATAAGCTTCCCCCGCCGGTTCCAGTTTGCCGTTGGCCGCCAGCGTCAGGCCCTTGTGGCCGCACGGAAACGGGCGCATGGCAAACCCCTGCTCCGATTCGAGCAGCCGGATGAGTTCCAGGCGCGTTTTGGGGTCCAGCTCCGACTTGGTCAGCGGAACCTGTGTTGGAGTGATCTGCTGGTAGCGCCGGTCCACGGTGTTGATGGTGACGCCGGAGGAGTTGTTTGTCACCGCGCCGGTCTTCGTATTGATCGTGATCTGCGCCCGAGCCACTCCGGCAGCCAGAAGCGCCGCGACGGCGCAACAGCTCACCACGTGCCCAAAATACACTTTGCAGCTAGCCGTTGCGGCCGGAAATGTGGCTGGCCGTGGCCTCGTGGGTGAGAATCCCCTGCTCATGGGAGCCTCCCATGCATGCGAACTGCATTCTTGCAAAAGATATTCCGTTTCCAGCGGAAAAAGCAAATCGGCGTCTACTCCTGCCCAGCCATTCGCCAGAGTGAGCAGCATGCGCGGAGCTACGGAACCTTCAAGTTCGTGCGGCTGCCCATGGGGCTACCTTGCCCGCCGGCAATCTTCACAAACTCCTCCCGGATGGTCTCGTAAGGCGGCTGCCCGTCAATGAATTTGTAAAGGCCCTGGGTCTGCGTGCGGTGTCCGGCGCTATCGGTCCCGGTTTCCGTGTAGGTGTCGATCGAGAACCGCCGCATTCCCTTCGCAGCCTCGTCGGGATGATCCTTGGCAAAGCCGGGCTGATCGAAGTCATTGCTCTCCAGCGTAATGCTCAAGAGCAGCTTGCCTGTACCGTGAGTGACTTTGCCAAGGTTATAGACCTTGTAATAGCCCCACGGCACGAGGGAAGTGTTGATCACCAGCGTGTTCTCGCCCAGCTTCACGCTTTCCACGGCATATTGCTGCAATTGCGGCGGCGTGATGCCCCGGCTGTGCAGATCGAGCATGTGCGCCATTCCCTCGTCCCTGCCCGCCTTGTCGCCCGTCTCGGCGCAGGCGCGTGTGAGCATCGCGGCAGCCTGCCAGTCGTCAGGATCGGCTTGCGCAAGCGGCTTCAGCGTCTTCACGGCAAATGCCGCATCTCCATTCTGGAGCGCGGCTTCGCTGGCAAACTTCAGAAGAATGGGGTCGCCGGGGAGATCCTTCAGCAGGAGCTGATGAATGGCGAGCGAATCGGCATAGCGATATTCACCGTAGGCCTTTCCCGCATCGTCGAATTGCTGCTTCTGCTGCGGATTCAGCTTGGCGACGAGATCCTGCGTGGTTTCCCGATGAGGGGCCGAAACAGCGGGGCTTGCCTGCGCGAAACCTTTCGACGGATAAAGGAGAGCAAATGCTGCCAGCAGCGTCGCTGCGATACAGGGAATTTGTTTCATGGCCGCTCCATAGCTAAGAAATCGCATGGCGTGAGAGCTTCTTGCAGTCTCAATGGAATTCTGCAAGAGGCTCAAGAGAACACAAATGATCCGGAAAGAATCGGACTGACGCTATAACTCAAGACGCTTGCGGTTAACACAATTGGCCGGCGTGGTTCGTCTACGGCTCATCTGGCCGTGTTGGCGGCGGCGAAGCCACAGGCAGAATCTGCACCAGCCCCGGAGCCGCAGGCTCGGCCGTGCGCGTCGCGGCTTCGTGCTGCCGCCGTCCCGCCGCATCCAGATCCACCGGAATCCCGCCCGGCACAATCACCGGCGCGTTGTAGCGAAAGTCCAGATCCCGCGTAACCCGGAAGACCACCGGGAGCGCCGCCAGCAGCGCCACAAAAGCAACCCAACTGGCATCCAGCCCGTAGCCGCCACCAGTTAGCCAGAACGGCCCCATGGGATCTCCCTGCACCACGGGCGAATGGCTGTTGACGCCGCTTACGGCGAGTCCAAAGAGCAGAGCCCGGCTGGCCTTCCAGCCAAAATTCAGGCCCCAGCTCAGCCACAGTGCCCGCGTTCGCACATACGCCGTGCTCAACACCAGGGTAAGCATCACCGAGACAGCAACGCTGGCGTGGTTCGACCCCGGCACTCGCGCCTGCACAATGGCGTAGAACGCAGCAAAACCCAGCGAAGCTCCAACCGGTCCCACCGCATGTGCAAAGCGTTGAAACCCGTACCCGCGAAAAGCGATCTCTTCAGCCAGCGTGGCCAGCGCAAAAAAAGCCGCATCGGCGGCGAGCCAGCACCAGGCAGTGAGCTGAAAGTTGAGAACGATGGCGATGCCGCCCACTGCCACCATCGGCAGCACGCATACGACAGCCAGCGACCAGCCCACGGCCAGGCCCGCTCCGGCTTCGCGTGGCCAGCCCTCGCGCCGTGGCAAACCCTGCGCGCTCACCGCGTGCATCTGCCGGTCCAGCCAGAACCCAAATCCCGCGTAGCCCAGCAGCAGCAGGAAGACCAGCATCGCCTGCTCCACCAAAGGGCGCCATGGCTCCGTGGCCAGGCCCAACGCGCCGCGATGCGCCAGCGACCGCGCCAGGAAGAAGTAGAGTACCGCGGCAATGAACTGCACATAGGCGCGGAACCGGCCGCCGCCAGCGCGGGGTGTGCTCATCGGCATCCCCCTGCTCCAGCTCGGCTACCGCCGCGTAGGCGATCGGCGTCCGGCAATCTCTTACCGGCGCCCCACATGCTGATTCGAACCCCCACCCAATCCGCCATTAATCTTCCGTGTAGAACTGCGCCATGTTGCGGAACTTTTGCTGCCGCGCGGTTACCAGGATATCGACCGGCGTTGCCTTCAGCTCGGCCAGGTGCTTCTTCAAGGCGCAGCCCAGCAACCCAGCCCCGGCCTCGCGATCGGTGTGCGCGCCGCCCGCCGGTTCGGCAACAATCTCGTCCACGCAGCCCAGCGCCTCAACCTCCGGCGCAGAAATACGCATGGCCTCGGCTGCCAATTGCTTGTGCGCCGCATCGCGCCACATAATGGCCGCGCAGCTCTCCGGCGTAATCACAAAGTAAAGCGCATTCTCCAGGATCAGTACCCGGTCGCTAACGGCCAGAGCCAGAGCCCCGCCCGACCCGCCTTCGCCAGTAATCACGGAAATCGTGGGCACTTTCAGCCGCGACATCTCCAGCAGGTTGCGCGCAATGGCCTCAGCCTGGCCGCGCTCCTCTGCGCCCAGGCCGGGATAAGCGCCCGGCAGGTCGATGAAGCTGATCACCGGCCGCCCAAACTTCTCGGCGATCCTCATGCAGCGCAGCGCCTTGCGGTAGCCCTCTGGATGCGGCATGCCGAAGTTGCGCCGCACCCGATCCTTGGTGCTGCCGCCCTTGCGGTTGCCAATCACCAGCACCTCGTCGTCGCCCAGCCGCGCCATGCCGCACGCCACGGCCTCGTCGTCGCCATAGGCGCGATCCCCGTGAATCTCGCTGAAATCCGTGAAGACCCGCTCGATAAAGTCCATGGGGTAGGGCCGCTGTGGATGCCGCGCCCGCTCGATCCTGGTCCAAGCGGGCGAAACCGCCGCCGCTTGTATGGAAATCCCTGTTTCCTGTTCGCTCATCGGTACCTGGCGCCGCCCCGGGCAACGTCACCGCCGGCCCTGCTGTGATTCTACGGGGTGCAACCGCCTGGGACAAATCCGGCTCAGTGGCAGAGCAGCCTGGTGGCTGAACAGCACAGCCGGAGCCCGATGGATCTCTCCGGTCCAAGAAGGAAGACCCCGAACTATCCGCTCGAGGCCTTACCCAACAAAATCATCTCTTTATCGACTCGCCGCCGCGGAATCCAGCCTTTTCAACGACCCGGGACACAGCAACGGAACCGGAAAAAACCGATCCCTACCGCGCCCCACTCCCCGCATGAGCTCTTTGCGTAGCCAGCCGGGTCACCTGGTCGCTGTTCTTCACCATCTCGTGAACCGAGAAGCCCTTTTCCGCCAGCGCGCCGGTGGGGCAGGCCTGCACGCACTTGCCGCAGCCGGTGCAATTCCGGGCTTGTCCCCACGCATCCTTCAGATCGCTCACGATGCGCGAGTGAATCCCTCGCGACGAGACCTCCCACACATTCGCGCCCTCCACCTCCGCGCACACGCGCACGCAGCGCGTACACAGGATGCAGCGATTGTGATCGAGCACAAACCGGGGATGCGTCGAATCGACGGGCAACCGAGGATTGTTATAGGAGTAGCGCACGTGCGTGATGCCCAGAGCCTGAGCCATCGACTGCAACTCGCAATGGCCGTTCGATACACACGCCGAGCAGATGTGGTTGCGCTCCACCAGCAAGAGTTCCACGGCCATCCGCCGGTAGAGCGTCAGCTTCTCCGAGGCGGTCTTGATGGACATCCCGTCCTGGATGGGAGTGGTGCAGGCCGGCAGCAGCCGGTCTGTCCCCGCCAGTTCCACCATGCACAGGCGGCAGGCGCCCACCGCGCTCAGGCCCTTGAGATAGCAGAGCGTAGGAATCTGCTTGCCGTGGGCGCGGGCCGCCTCCAGGATCGTCTGACCCTCCTGCGCGGTCACCAGTTCGCCGTCAATTCGGACGGAAATCGTTTTGGTAGGCAAAGCGGCACTCCTTTCTCAATGGCTACTGACAGCGGTTTTCAGATCGCAGCGCAGGCACCGCCGGCATTCCTCCAGCGCCTCTTTCGGGCTAAGCCCGGCAACCACTTCCTGCTGTGAATGAGCCCTCAGTTCCGGGGGCAGCAGGTGTGCCATATGACGGCGGCTGAGGCTCGGCTCGCCCGGCGCCATGCGGCTGTACTCAAACTGCGGGAATAGCCGCTCCCAGCGTTCCTCGCCCATCAGGCGCTCGTCGATCTTGCGCGCCGCCTGCTTGCCGCCGCCCATGGCGTTGGACATATTGGAAGCGCCGGTGATCACGTCGCCGCCCGCATAGAACCCCGAGCGGCTCGTCTCCAGGGTGAAGCGATCCACCTCGATTGTGCCTTCTTCCTTCAGCGCCAAACCGGAGGCCCGGCAGAAATCCACATCGAAGGTCTCGCCCACCGCCAGAATCACGCTGTCGCATTCAAAGCGCTGCACCTCGTCGGTGGGAATCGGCCTTCTGCGTCCGGACTTGTCGTACTCGCCCAGCCGCGTCTTGACGATCTCGATGGCCTTCACACTTCCGTCCGCGCCGCCCAGGATGCGGTGCGGAGCGGCCAAAAAGACGAACTGCACGCCTTCTTCCTCGGCCGCCTGAATCTCTTCGTCGATCGCGGGCATGTCTTTGCGCTCGCGGCGGTAAAGAATGGTGGCCTGAGCGCCCATTCGCAGCACCGTCCGCGCCGAATCGATGGCTGCGTTGCCGCCCCCGACGATCGCGACTCGCGCTCCCATCGCAACCTTCTCGTGCTTTGCCACCGATTCCAGGAACGGCAGGGCCGGATGCACGTTCTTCAGCTCTGTTCCTGGCAGGTAGAGCCATGACTCCTTCCACGTTCCGATGGAAAGAAAGACCGCATCGTAGCTGCTGGCCAGCTCGTTCAACGGCAGGTCAAATCCGACCCTGGTGTTGAACACCATCTTCACGCCCACACCTTCGATGAGGTCAAGTTCCCTCCGCAGCACCGACTTCGGCAGCCGGTACTCGGGAATTGCGAAGCGCAACATGCCGCCCGCCTCGCTACGCTCTTCAAAGATGGTCACATCGTGCCCCAGCATGGCCAGATAGAAAGCCGCCGTCAGGCCCGTCGGCCCCGACCCAGCCACCGCGACCTTGCGCCCGGTCGGCTTGAGCCTGCGCGCCTTGATTCGTTGCAGCATCGGTTCAAAGAGGTCCGATTGATAGATCGTGTCGGCGAGGAAGCGATGAACCTCGCGCATGTTTACCACCTCATCGAACGACTGGCGCCGGCAGCGATTGTCGCAGGGGTGCTGGCAGACCCTCCCCGTCGATGCAGGCAGCGGATTGTCCAGAACCACCGACTCGAACGCATCCTCCAGCCGCCCCTCCTGATAAAGCTCAAGGAAGCGCGGAATGTTCATGCGCAGCGGGCAACTGTTCTCGCAGGGCGAAAGAGCGAGTTCCTGGCACACGCCGGCGCGGCAGCGCCTGGCCACAATGTGATCCTCGTATTCCTCGCGGAAGTGCCTGATCGTTGTGAGCACGGGATTGGGCGCAGTCTGCCCCAGGCCGCAGAGCGAACACTCGCGAATCATCCGCCCCAGCTCATCCAGCAGAGCCAGGTGAACCGTGCTGCCGCTGCCTTGCGTGATCGAGTTCAGGATGCGCAGCGCCTTGTTCAGTCCCACCCTGCACGGCACGCACTTGCCGCAGGATTCCGAATGCGTGAACTCGATGAAATACCGAGCCACGTCCACCATGCAGTTGTCTTCGTCCATCACTACCATGCCGCCGGACCCCATGATCGAGCCAATCTGCGCCAGGCTCTCGTAATCAACCGGCGTATCCAGCATCTCCACGGGAATGCAACCGCCCGACGGACCGCCCGTCTGCACCGCCTTTACGCGGCGTCCGACGGCCGCTCCTTCCCCAATGTCATAGATGAAGCTCTTCAGCGGAGTGCCCAGCGGCATCTCCACCAGCCCCGTATTCTGAATCTTGCCCACCAGCGAAAAGACCTTGGTTCCGGGGCTCTTCACGCTGCCCGTTTCAGCAAACCATGCTGGGCCGCGGGTCACGATGGGGGCGACGTTGCACCAGGTTTCAACATTGTTGATATTGGTCGGCTTGCCCCAAAGACCCCTTTGCGCGGGAAACGGCGGGCGGGGATGCGGCCGGCCGGCAAAGCCTTCGAGCGAGGCGATCAGCGCGGTCTCTTCGCCGCAAACAAACGCGCCCGCGCCCTGCACGATCTCGATGTTGAAGTTGAATCCGCGGTCCAGGATGTTGACGCCCAGCAACCCATACTCCCGCGCCTGTTCGATGGCTCGTGTCAGGCGGCGCACCGCCAGCGGATACTCCGCGCGCACATAGACAATGCCGTCGGTCGCTCCCATCGCGTAAGCGCCGATGATCATCCCCTCCAGCAGAGAATGGGGATCGCCCTCAATCTCGTTGCGATTCATGTAAGCGCCGGGGTCGCCCTCGTCCGCGTTGCAGATGATGTACTTGTGGTCTGCCTTGGCCTTGGCCAGAAAATCCCATTTGTTGCCGGTCAGGAAGCCGGCGCCGCCACGTCCGCGCAGCCGGGCCGCCTTCATCTGTTCGATCACGGCCTCGCCGCGCCCGTCGATCAGCACCTTGTACAGTGCCTGGTACCCGCCGACGCCGATGTATTCCTCGATATCCGAAGGATTGATCAGTCCGCAGTTCCGCAGGACAATCTTCTTCTGTCCTTTGAAGAATGGAATTGAGTTCCACGGCACAATCTCCGGATAGCCTTGGCCGTAGCGCACATAGCCGGTAATGTGGTCCCATTCCTCGATCTTGCAGTAAACAAGCTCCGGCGGCATGACACCCGCGGAAAGCCCCTCTAAAATGTGCATGGCATCGTTGGCCTGTACCCGCCGTAACATCAGCAGCGGCTTTCCCGGCATCCGCACGCTCACCAGTGGTTCCTGAAAACAGGAGCCAAAGCAGCCCACGCCGGTTAGCAGCACATCCAGCCCGCTGCGTTGAATCGCCTCATTCAGGGCGTGGTACAGCTCTTCCGCGCCATTGCCCCGGCCGCATGTTCCCATCCCCACTGTAATGCGCGGAATGGACGGCATCAGCTTGGCGAGCCCGGACTCACGTACCGCGTTGAACACACCGATATCCAGAATGCGCGGCATTATTTCCTCCCCTGTCTCAACGCCTTCACTTCCCGCTGTAGCGTTCGCTCTTTCACATGGCTCAGAATGTGGTGGTTCACTTCAACGACCGGCGCCAGCGCGCACTGGCCAAAGCAGGCAACCGTGCGAATGGTGAACTTGCGGTCTGGCGTGGTCAGCGCCAGCTTGTCGGCATCGTTGGCATCGCCCTGTTCCTGTCCGCTCAGCCCCATATCCAGGCACAGCTTCTCCAGCAGGTCGCGAGAACCTCGGGTGTGGCAGGCTGTCCCCCGGCAAACGCAGATCACGTTGTCGCCTTGCGGCTCCAGATTGAACAGCGCATAGAAGGTCGCGGCGCTGTAGATCCTCGCCGGCGGAACTCCGGTCTCCTCCGCGATATAGCGCAGTGACTCCATGGAAAGATACTTGTGCGCGTTGGCGGATTGAACCGCTTCCAGTATCCCCAGCAGCGCTCCGGGCCGGTCTCCTTGCGCGGCAATCGCCTGGTCGATCAGCAACCGCTCGTGTGCGTTTAACGCTCCATTGGCGACACTCTGCATGATTCCTCCCCTCAACACGCGGCGCGAATGGCGGCCGGCGCAAGCAAGTCTTCCCCTGTGCGAGCCACGAATATCCGCGTTCGCCCTTCAACAGTTGATTTGAATAAACCGGAAGATCGCGTCTGGGCCTTGCGCTCTCCGGCAAGCGCCACCAACCCGAGGCCGAGTCGCGACGCCGCAAAGACACCGGCTTGCTCCGCATCCCATCGCGGTTCAGCTTGGGGTCCAGCGCATCCCACACGAAATTGAGAGGGCGACATCCGCCAAACCCTCCTCACCTCTGGACTGCTTCTCGAGAGAGGGAAGAGAGTAAGAGAGCATTCGCCGAAAACGCTTCCTATAGCTGGCGAAAGAGGATGTCGCCCGTCGAGCTTGAGCGCTATCCGCGGAAAAACTCTCCAGAGAATGTCCGTTGGAACATTGATACCGCGAGGAATCCTTGCGATGTGCCTAGCGTCACACCTGACTGTGACAAAAGGATTTGGTCATTTCGGGAGTAGGCAGACCGCCAGTGAGGTCTCCTCGACCAAATGCAAACTTTGCATCTTCTGGAAACGCCCTTGCTCAGTCTGCCTTCAGAGGCTCAGGCTTCTCCGCTGCCTCTTGCGCTCCACCTTGTGGCTCCTCCGATTCAATCCCCTGCGGCTCATCTTCCGCCATGGAAACCACTTCATCTTCCGGCTCAGCGGCAGAACCAAGCAGCGCATCGATTCGGTAGCTGGCGGCCTCTGCCGTTGCCAGAGCCTCTTCGACGGTTCTGCTCATCGCCTCCACAGCGGAGCGGCTGGGGGCGGTCTCGCCGGCCACTCGCAGCAAGGCCGGCATGAGCAGCCACCAAAGCATCTCCTCATATGGCTCTCGAACCATGTAGGCGTGCCCGCCTGCTTCGTGAACTCCGGTCAGCCAGCGCACATCCGCATCAAGCCACAGCGAAGGCGAGATTGACACTCTTTCTTCCCCAGCCCCGATTGTCTTGCCACCATCGGCCTCGCCCGAATCTGCAACCGGCTTTGCCGTTTCAGCTTCGGCAGTGTGCAGCCGGTCCCCAGTTCCAACTTCCGCCGCCGTCTCCGCTTCCATCGGCGCTTTCGTTTCAGTCGCAGCTTCCTCTTCCCTGCCGGCGCCTGACCCTGTCAGCAGCACAACCTTGATGCGGGCCGCGACGCGCCAACCCTCTTCACCCTCGAATCCGAGAGCGCCAAAAGCCTTTGCGAACGGCTCGCGCAGCCGGAGCCTGTCAAACAGGTCCAGCGCCACCCGCTGCGGTTCCTCCGCATCGATCGATTCAGCCAGCAACTCCAGCGCGCACCAGCCCAGCACCGGACCCCACATGGCCGTCGCGGTGAACTGCGGACTGGGACTCGGCAGCACTCGCCGCGCGGCAGCCGTCCACGGAGCCGGGAACAGCGCCTCGATGGCCGGAATCCGCATCGCGGCGCGCAGGCGCTCACTGAAGACCAGGGAAAGCGATTGCAGCGTCTCCGAATCGGAATGGCCGTTCGATTCCCACGTTTTGCCGAGACGTGAGGCATAAGCCGTTTGCGCCGCCAGCAGGAACGCTTCGCAGCGCTTCCAGGCCAAATCGAAGAATGCGCTGCGCTCCAGATCGAGCTTCTTGTCCTTTACGCCGGCAAGCGCGCGAGGATGCTCGGCCAGATCGGCCAGTTGACGCACCACGGACGGGTCGAGCTGCTGCCGCAGCGCTTCATGCACGGGCCTCAACTCCAGATTCACCAGCGCGTCGTCCAGGCTGGGAACGCCGCTTCCGTTGAGCTGATCGCAAAGCCGGTCCCATGGCTTCTCCGCGGTAGCGCGCAGCTCGCGCCAATCCAGGAAGACGTGGCACTGATAAGCATGCAGATTGAGTGGGAGTCCTCGCTGCGATAGATCCGAGGCCCTGCGCAGGTATTCAAGCCCGGTGAGCGAATCCCTGAATGCGAGAACGAAACCGGAGTCTCCCGTCAGCGCCAGGCCTTCCCTGAGCCGCTTTTGGCGCAGTTGTCCCGCGCCCTTGTCGGCATACGCCGCGGAAAGGTCGATGGTACCGCGCGTGGTCCCGTAGCGATTGTTGTAGACCACGAGCGCGCGTTCGTTCCCCTTGCGGTTCGAGTAGGCGAAGACATTCTCGTCCACCGAACCCGACGCCTCCTGGAAGTCGTAAAGCAGGAAGTTGCTGCTCTCCGCAAAGAGCCAGCGCCGCTGCAATAGCGGAGCGATCTCCCGCTCGTGCCGCTCTACCAGCCAGTGGTCGGCAGTCTCGTCGTAGCGGGGACGCTGGTACTCCATCCCATATTTCTCGGTGAAGCCCTCAATCTGGCCATGCCCAAACATTGGCAGGCCGGGCAGCGTCGCCATCAGAGCCGCCACGCCAAAGCATTTGTCGCCCTTGCCAAACTGGTCGATGGCCGTGCGCTCATCGGGATTGCTCATGAAGTTAACGTAGCGCTTCATGATGTCGGGATCGAACTCCAGCGTGTTCTTGATGACCGAGCGGTACTTGGCGTTTTCCTCGTCGCGCATCATGTTCATGAAGGCGCTGTTGTATACGCGATGCATGCCAAGCGTGCGGACGAAGTAGCCCTCCATGAGCCAGAATGCCTCAGCCAGCAGCAGCGTTCCCGGAACTTCGGCGGCCACGCGATCCACCACCTCGCGCCAGAATTCCTGCGGCATGTGCCGGTCAAATTCGGCCTGGCTCATGCCATATTCGGCGCGCGAGGGAATGGCACCGCTGGCCCCCGGCCCTGGAAACCATAGCCGGTGGAAATGCCGCTTGGCCAAAGTCATGGCCGCATCGAAGCGAATCACCGGAAACAGCCGCGCCACGTGCAGGATGGTCTGAATCACCTGCTCCCGCACCGCCGCATTCAAATAATCGAGCTGCGCCGTATCGTTCCAGGGAAAGCTGGTGCCATCATTGCCGTGGTAGATGTAGCGCGTTTCCCCGCTGGCCCGGTCGCGCCGCCTGAAGACCACCGCCGCGTCGCTCTGCTCAAAGTAGTGGTCCTCGATCTTGATCTCCACGCGCCCATCGTGGGAGAGATCGGGACCATTGAAGCTGTACGCCGGATAAGGCGTATCCTGCCGCGAGACGAACCAGTCCGGGTGCTCAATCACCCAGGGCGAGTCGATGCCCATGTGGTTCGGCACCATATCGCTGGCCAGCCTCACGCCGTGGCGATAGGCCCGGTCGCGCAAGTTTGTGTAGGCAGCCTCGCCGCCCAGATCCTCGGCAATCGAGTAGTCGAACAAAGAATAGGCCGATGCCACCGCGTCGCGGTTGCCGCAGAGTTGCTTGATCGTCTTCGACGCGCGGCTGCGCTCCCACACGCCGATCAGCCACAGCGAGTTGAGCCCCCGCCGCGCGAGCGTCGCCAGCTCCTCGTCGGGAATCTCATCGAGTCGGGTGATTCCGCGGCCATACTGCTTGCTAAGCTGCGCCAGCCAAACGTATGTGCTCTTGGCGATGAGCACCGTGCTGGGCATCCAGGCCGTGTCGGCACTGAACTTCTCGTATTCATGGGCCGGATCGCCAAAGGTCGGCACCTCCGAATGGACAAATTCGGAGGGCCACTGCTGCTGGCCGTCCCGTCCGCGCCTGCCAGGAGGATTGAACTGCATCCAGATAGCCAGCTCTTCTTCGTGCAGAATCTCGCCGGCCATCACCAGGAAGCGCTCCAGGCTATCGCCGATCAGCGGCTTCCAGAGGTTGCGAATGATCTCAAGCTGTTCCCTCAGGGAACGGGGAGAGCGCAAAGCCGGCGCGCGCAGCAGTTCCAGCAAGTTGACTGGGGCGGAGTCGGCCAGCGGGATCAACGGGCGACTGGCAAAGTACTCGGGCAACTGCTGGGTTACCTGGCGATAAACCGTCTTTTCCGCCAGGGCTTTGTCCGCAAAAAGCTCCTCGAAGGGCTGAAAGGCCTCATTTTTATTTGCGGTCCACAGCAGCAGCAACTCTTCCAGCGCGGCAGCCCGGTGCGGCGTTCCATCGGTCGAGCCTGCCAGCCATTGCTGGGGCGTCTCCAGTCCGCTCGTCACGCTGGCCCCTGGAAACTCCTCAACAAATGTAAGCAGCAGCTTGTCCAGCGCCTCAACACCCACCTGCGCTGAGAACCAGCCGAGCGCGCTCGTCATCACTTCCGGATCAAACTGCTCGCGGTAGCGCGCCATCAGCACGTGGCTGGCCTCGTCGATCAGGCCCATGGCATAAAGCGAACCGGCATGAACCGCCAGTTCGGGATGCTTTTCTACCTCGCGCACCTGGTTCATCCGCTGCGCGAACTCGCGGCAGGCAGCAACATTGGCGAAAACGACGTTCCCTGTGTAGGAAAAAAGGGACTGCGTGAACTGATAACGTTCGCGCGCATCCCGGGAAATATGGAATTCCATCATAAAAGAAGCCTTGCTCCCGAACTTTTGCCGCCAGCCGCAACACCGCACTATTCCGGTCAAAACTCAGCCGGCATCAACGCAGCCAGCGCAAACCCAGCCCAAAAAGCGGCCAAAAGGGTAAAGTACCACCAATAGAAAGGGCGAGCCATCACCAAAGGGAATCAAGCCGCTGAACCTTTCGATTTTAGCCTCTCAGGGCCAAGGCTTGCCGGTGCAGCACACCGGGGGCCGGGAAATCGCATGAACGTTCTCGTTCCCGGACCAAGTCCCGTTTGCCATCTCCGCATGCCGTTGCCTGCAAGCCTCCCAGCGGGAGGCCGTGAGAATAGCCCAGGGTGAAACCCTGAGAATGCATCCCAGTTGGCAGCCATAGCCCCGCAGGGGCGCCGCGGGTCTTAGTCCAGCGCCTTGTGGAAGCGAAGGATGGCAATCGCAAGCAGGCTGATTCCCAGGCCTGCCATCGCCGCCATCTGAGGCCAAAGAATCTCCATCCCCACGCCCTTCAGATAAGTACCCCGCAGAACGATCAGAAAATAGCGCAGCGGAATCATATAACTGAGATATTGCATCCACTGCGGCATGGTGCTGATGGGAAATCCGAACCCTGAAAAGCTGATCGCCGGCATGATGAAGAAGAAGGCAGTCACCATGGCCTGCTGCTGCGTTGACGAGACCGTCGAAATCAGCAGGCCCACACCCAGCATGCACAAGAGAAAAAGAACCGATCCCGTCAGCAACACCCAGACGTGGCCGCGAAACGGGACCTGGAACCAAAACGTCCCCACCACCGCAATCAGCGAAACATCGAACAGGCCAATCAGAAAAAACGGCAGCGTCTTGCCGAGAATAAACTCGGCCGGGCGGATTGGCGTCACCATGATCTGCTCCAGAGTTCCGATCTCCCGCTCGCGCACCACCGCAAAGGCCGTCAGTGTAATCACCAGCACCAGCGTCAGGCTGCCGACAATTCCCGGAATAAAGAACCAGCGGCTGCTCAGTCCGGGGTTGTACCAAGGCCGTTGTTCAAGCTCGACCGAAGGCATGGCTTCGATCAACTGCGGCGCGATCCGGTAGATGCGGTCCTGTTGGGAATCGCGCGCAAAGCCAAGCGCAATCTGCGTAATGTAGCTCGATGCTATCAGGGCCGTGTTCGAGTTAGTTGCATCCACAATCACTTGCAGCGGCGCGGTCTCACCCGCGCCCAGCTTCCGTGCAAAGCCGGCATCGATCTCCAGCCCCACGGTAGTCTGGCCCCGATCGATGAGATCGTGAATCTGGCGCGAGTCGGTCAGTTGCCGCTGTACGTCGAAATACGGACTCGACGCGAAACGCGAAACCAGCTCGCGGCTCTGCTGGCTGTGATCCAGATCCAGCACAACCGTAGGAACATGATGAATATCGTAGGTTGCCGCGTATCCAAACACCAGCATCTGGATGATCGGCGGCACAAACAACAGAAAGCGCGTCCGTTTGTCGCGGAAGACCTGGATGAATTCCTTGATCAACATCTGCTTCAGGCGCCCAAACATGCGTTCTCTCCTTTAGTCCAGCCGCTTGTGGAATGCGTGTGTAGCCAGCAGCGCCAGCACGAACGCAAACACGCCCAGGGGAATCAGATCGGCGTAAAGCATGGCCGTGGGCGTCCCCTTGAGAAATATCTTCTTCAGTACGGAAACGTAGTAGCGGGCCGGCAAGACACGCGTGATCCATTGCAGCGGGACGGGCATCTGATCGATCGAAAACAGAAATCCAGAGAGCAGGAACGCCGGAAGAAACGTGACCAATAGCGCAATCTGGCTGGCCGCAAACTGGCTCTTGGCAACCACTGAAATGAAGAACCCCAGCGAAAGCACAACGACAAGAAACAAAGCGGAACTGACCAGCAGCGTGACATACGACCCGCGAAACGGCACGTGGAACCAGCAGATTGCAATCGCAGCACAGACAATCACGTCGAACATCCCGAGGACAAAATAAGGCGCCAGCTTGCCGAGCATGATCTCCATCGCGCTCACGGGAGTCGAGATCAATTGCTCCATCGATCCACGTTCCCACTCGCGCGCAATCGTAAGAGAAGTGAGGAACGCGCCAATCACCGACATCACCAGCGCAAGCACGCCGGGAACGATGAATGCACTGCTCTCCAAATCCTCGTTGTACCAGGTGCGAGTTTCCACGCTCAACGCTGTAGGCTCGATCGGCTGGCCGCGCTTGCGTAGCCAGTCGATTTGAATCTCCCCGGAGTAACCCTGAACTACGGCCTGCGCATAGCCCATGAGCACGTTGGCGGTGTTGTCGTCGGTAGCATCCACAAGAGCCTGAACCTGCACTGGGCCGCCGTTGCCCAAGCGCGAAGAGAAATCCCACGGAATCACAATGCCCATCTTGGCGCGGCCGTCGTCGAGCGCGCGCGTGATTGCCGAATAATCATTTACCACGCGCACGACATGAAAGTATTTGCTGGCTTGGAAGCGCTTTAACAGATCCTGGCTTTGCTGGCTGCCGTCGCGGTCAAAAACATAAACGGGAAGCCCTTTCAGATCCAGATTCACTCCGTAACCGAACAACAGCATCAGCGTGACCGGCATGATCACTACAATCGCGAGGCTGCGCGAATCGCGGAGAATCTGAATGACTTCTTTCCTGGCCACGGCCAGCAACCGCGTGAAGCTCATGCTTTGCGCTCCTCTCCAGCATTACCTGCCGTTGTGAGAGAAACGAAAACATCTTCCAGGCTGGGGCGTATCTTCTCGACGCGGTTCACGACAATTCCGTTGTTCGCAAGATACTTCTCAATCCGCGGCGTAGCCGCAGTGGCATCCGGCACAACCAGATGCAACGCGTTGCCGAACACCGCCGCATCCATCACGTCCGGCGCCGATTGCAGAGCTTCCACGGCCTTGCCCAGCGGCTCGCACTCAATCAGAAGCAGTTCGCCGTTCATTGAGTCCCGCTTCAATTCCGAGGGCGTACCGAGAGCCACCATCTTGCCGCGAAAGATCAGCGCGAGACGATTGCAGTATTCCGCCTCCTCCATGTAATGCGTTGTCACAAAGACGGTCACGCCCTCTTCCGCCATCTGATGAATCAGATCCCAGAACTGACGGCGCGAGATAGGATCGACGCCCGAGGTCGGCTCATCCAAAAAAAGGATCTGCGGCTTGTGCAGCACCGCGCAGCCCAGCGCCAGCCGCTGCTTCCATCCGCCCGGAAGCGTGCCGGTAATGAGATTCTCCTGGCCCTTAAGGTTCGCCATCTCAAGCGCCCATTCAATTCGTTCTTGCAACTTGTTTGAGGGCACGCTGTAAAGGCCGGCGAAGAGGCGCAAATTCTCAATGACTTTGAGGTCGTTATACAGAGAAAACTTTTGCGACATATAGCCGATGTTTTGCCGCACGGCTTCCGGGTCGCGGGCAACATCGAATCCCGCAACGGTCGCGTGGCCTGAAGTAGGTTTCAGCAGCCCGCAAAGCATACGGATGGTGGTGGATTTGCCAGCCCCGTTCGGTCCAAGAAATCCAAAGACCTCGCCTTTGCGGACTTCGAGATTGAGTCGATCGACGGCCACAAAGCCGCCGAATCGCTTCACCAGATTCTCCACCACGACCGAGTAGTCTTCGTTAGGCATGAGGCGGCGCTCCGCTCTGTACAGCATCGACGAACAAGTCTTCAATCGACGGCGCAACCTGTTGAATCGCATCGAAGGGCACGTTCGCACTCTTCAGCCGCGCTTCAATCTCGGGAATGCGCCGCGCGGCATCGTCCACCACAACGTGCAGCCCGTCGCCGGTGAGTACCAGGCTTGAGATTCCATCCGCATGTTCAACTGCATCCCGCAGCCTGCGCGGCTCCGCCGAAGTAACAGACAGAACGCCTTTGCCCATCCTGGCTTTTAGGTTCGCCGGGGTATCGCAAAACAGCAGCTTGCCTTTATCGAGCAGCGCCACGCGGTGGCAGCGCTCCGCTTCATCAAGGTAGGCAGTTGAAGTCAGGATTGCCACACCTTCCGCGACCAACTCATAAAGAATGCGCCAGAAGTCGCGCCGTGAAACAGGATCGACCCCGGTAGTCGGTTCATCCAGCAGGATTACTTTCGGACGATGAATGAGCGCGCAGACCAAACCGAGCTTCTGCTTCATGCCGCCCGAAAGCTTACCCGCAAGCCGCTTCCTGAACTCACTCATTCCCGCCGCTTGCAGCAATTGCGCGGAACGCTCTTCGCGCTCAGCTTTCTTTACTCCGAATAAATCGGCGTAGAAGCGGATGTTTTCATCCACGGTCAGGTCTTCATAGAGCCCGAAGCGTTGCGGCATATAACTCAGCGCATGCTTGGCTCCCTCCGGATCGCGGATCACATCGAAGCCGGCGACCGTGGCCTTACCTGCATCGGGTGGCATGATGCCCGCGAGCATCCGCAGCGTTGTCGTCTTGCCTGCCCCGTCGGGACCGACCAGGCCGAATATCTCCCCAGCTCGCACATCGAAGCTCAGCCCATCCACAGCGCGTATGCCCGGAAAGCTCTTCGTCAACCCTTCGGCCACAATCGCAGGGGTGTTCGCGGATTGGAATTGATCCGTCATTGTTTGGCGGGCGCAGATCCTGAAGGCTTGGCGGCGGCTAGTTCAACGTGTGCGTCCGCGGGCATGCCGGGTTTCAATTCGTGATTCGGGTTATCGATATCGATCTTGATCCTATAAACAAGAGTCACCCTCTCCGTGTAAGTCTGCACGCTCTTCGGTGTGAACTCCGCGTTGGGCGCAATGAATGAAATGCGCCCATGATATTGCTTACCTGGGTAAGTATCGGTGGTGACTGTCGCTTCCTGACCCCAGTGAATACTGCCCAGATCTGTCTCGGCGATATAGGCGCGCAGCCAGATGTGATCGAGGTCGGCAAGTGTCACCACCGGAGAACCCGGCGCTACCACTTCTCCCAACTCAACCTGGCGAACAGTAATTACGCCGCTGGAAGGCGCATGAAGAATCGCGTAACTCAGGTTCACCTGGCTCAGTCCTAGGTTTTCGTGGGCTTCGTTGAGATTGGCTTGTGCAATCGCGATATCTTCCTTTCGGCTCCCTTCGATGGCCTCGTTGGTTCGCTGTTGCGCAGCCTTGAAGATTGCCTCGGCGCGCTTCAGTGCGGTTGCCGCCAGGTCGCGATCCTGCGCCGAAATTTCGTCTTTGCTATAGAGCTGTTTCGCGCGGTCGTTGTCGAGTTTCTTTTGGTCAAGGTCCGCCTGCGCATCCTTCATGGTCTGCTGCGAGGCCTTTACCTCTTGTTCGCGGGTCCCGGCCAGAGTAAGGGCAAGGTCGGATTCGCGCACGCGCACGCTTGCCTCGTCGATCCGCACCTTTTGCCTGGTATCCGCGTCTTCGATCCGCGCCAGCAATGCGCCTTGTTCGACCTGCTGGCCCTCTTCGACTGGCAACTCGACAATGCGCCCCGGCACTTTGAAGCTCACCAGGCTCTCGTGCGCCTCAATGTTGCCGGAGAGCGTGAGCTGATTCGCAGGCGCCGGCTTCTTCATGAGCCGCGGATAAAAATAAACGCCAACTGCAATCGCTGCCGCCACCAGAATCACAACAGGGATAATTCGCTTCATAGCACCTAACCTCACACGCAGGAATCCAGCCAGCGACTTTCCAGAACGGCCGGTTTAAGGATTCCCCATGAACTGCACAAAGTTCTTCTCCGTGTCGCCCATCGCGCGGGCGAGCGCAAACTTCGCATCCACATGACTGGAAACGGCAAGAATATAGTTCTCCTGCGCGCGCGCGAGTTCGTCCTGTGCGGTAACTACCTCGACATTGTTGGCCGTGCCGATCTGAAAGCGATCCTGCGCGAGTTCGAGTTCTCGCTTTGCAAAGCCCAGGCCCTCCCCGGCAACCGTTACCTGCTCGGCAGCAGAATCCAAATTCAGCAGCGCCTCGCGAATGTCTTCATCGATCCCACGCCGCAGATCGGCAATCTGATCGTCGATGTGCTTGACGCGACTGGCAAGCTCTTGCGCTTCGCCATCGCGATCGCGATCGAAGACGGTAAAGTCGATCTGGCCTTGAATCAGGCCCGTCGGTTGCACACCGCCAATACTGCGCCCAATCGCGCCGAAGTTGCCATTGATGCTGAGCTTTGGATAGAAGCGCGCATGGTTGGCGCGCTGTTGTTCAATCAGACCTTGCCGCTGGCGGTCAAGCGAAAGGTAGTCTGCCCGCGAGAGCAACGAAGCGGGGGCGAGTGTTGCCGGGTCAAGCCCGTTCAGCGTTCGGTAAACCAGCGGCTCGGCCAGCTCCAAAGGCGTGCCCGGACTCATGCCGAGATTCCGCGCCAGAGCCAACAGCGACTGTTTCAACTGATTCTCGGCCACGAGTTCTGCCTGCCTGTCGTTCGCAAGCTGTACCTGTGCGCGCAGCACGTCCACGCCTGTCGCCGACCCGGCATCGTGTTTATCTTTTGCCAGCTTTAACAGTGCATTTGAATCCGTCACCCGCGAATGCGCGGCGTCCACACGCGCCGCGGCAGACTGCGCGTTCAAATACAGAGCTGCTATCGCGCGTACCATCAGATCGCGCGCATCCTGCAAGTCCATCTTGCTTGCATCGAGCGCCCGCTCGCTTGCCCTTAGTCCTCGATAACTCTGGAGATCGACAATGTTCTGCTGCGCGTAAATGCGAAAATCGTAATTCGAAAAAGGCCCCACAACATCCGGAAATCCCGGCGCAGATATTCCAAACGCGCGCAGATCGCGGTTTTGCACGTTGGCAAAGGTTTGCGCGCTTACCCGAGGAAGCAGAGCTGCCGACAAGCGCCGCTCGCGCGTGCCTTCGGCCTCATCAACCCGTGTTCCGCCAACCAGCACGCTGAGGTGGGCCTCGAGTCCCTTTCGGATCGCGTCCTGCAAAGTCAGGCGGACCGGAGGAGGCTGCTGTGCTACGCAGGTTCCGCTAGGCATCGGGCCGGCGATCAGGCTCGCCAGCCCAGCGAGAACGGCAATGCGAAGTTTGGTTTTCATGATTCCTGCTCATGATTGGGGCTGACGATAGCCCTCCAGAAATGTTGAAAGCTGTCCTCGATCCATGCCTTGAGCGGAGGCTCGCCATGCAGTGACCACAGGAGCACGGTCCCCATGCAGGTTTGCAGAAGCTGAATCGCAACCACCTTCTTCTTCAGTCTAGGGTCGATCTCCCCGCGCTCCTGCCCGGCGGCCACAACCTCGGCAATCGTCTTGCGGCCCTCGCGCATATTGCATTCAATGATCTTGCGAACGCCCTCGCTGGCTAGAAACGAGGAGATGAAGGCGCGCGCCAGGCTAGGGCTGCGCCCCGGTTCCTCGACCAGATGAAGCACCAGATCGTGCAGCACGGAATGGACAGTCTGCTTGCCCTTCGCCGCCAGCGCAGCGGCTTCTCGTACCTTGCCAAGCTGAATCTCGGCCATCACGCCCAGCACATGATCCTTGGTCTCGAAGTAGTTGAAAAAGGTTCCCTTTCCCACATCGGCAGCTTCGGTGATGTCTTCCACCGTAACGTTCGGAAAGCCGTGCTCGGCAATCAGTTGCAGAGCGCACCGGAAAAGCCGCACGCGCGTCTCCGCGCCGCGCCGTGCCCGGCGTCCCATTCCAGCCTTATGGAGCAATTGCCCGGACTCAAGGACGTTGGCGCAGACGGCTGTTCGCGATATGTGACTGTTCGTCATAGATGAGGATGAGACAATAACGACTGATGGTCATAGTTTGACGCCGATTGCAGCGTCTGTCAAGAGGCTTAAGTTACTAGCCATTGTGAAGAGTTGCTTGACCCTGACTGAACTGCGCAAGGGGAGCAAGATCAGCCAGGCAACGGCTGCCGAGGCTCGCCAAAGCCTCAAACTGCGGTGCTAATGACTCGCTGATGAGTACCCGGTAGCGTGGGTGGTCATATTCTGCTCCTGTTCCTCGTGAGGCGCCGGTACAAATGCAGTCGGCGCAAATGGAGGGTGAGGCAGGAGGTTTGTTCGTGCAAATCGGCGAGACGCGGTCTGTAAACGAAGAGGGGAGGAGAGTTTCGAGGTGGGAGCCAAAACCTGAGCAGGATTACTATCGGTATTGCATCCGTTTTGAAATAGCGTGGGCACAAAAATGGGCACAATCGCCGTCTTTTTGTGTTTTCTGGGATGCTTGAAACTGCTCTAAGTTGTTGAATCTTTGGCTCCTCAGGTAGGACTCGAATCATCAATCAAACGTATTTTCAACAATATGCAGGTCAGCGGATGACACCTTAGACCATGAAAAGCAGTCGTAATCCGATAAACAGAGCGCATTTAGAGCGCGGAAAAGCCTCTTTCAATCGCCTACATAGTCTTTCTCGGCCCGCGCTTCCCGCTCTTGTAGGGCTTGGGAACCTGAGCGCTCGAAGACCCCGCGATCTATAGTACGCGAGCAGCCGAAATCGTTGAACATGGATATTCCGGGGTCACCGAAGTTGCGGCTGCGCTGGTGCAACGCTGAAATTTAGAGCAGAGACGGATAGGAGCCAAAGGACAATCTGAGAAGGACCAGGCATCTCTTAACTATCGGTCTAAACGCTGCAATCCGATAGATTCGATTTCGCGTCGAGAGACCCGCACGCCTTTTATGGTAGACATTCGTCTCTGTCTCAGGCGTTTGCGAAGAATAGACAACACTTCTCTGGGGATAATCCAACCTGTGAGTTGAACGATCCATCGCTCGCATTGCGACAACGATCCGAACCCCTCATAAATAGATTGTGCTTTTGAGGTCTCGACTAACAGCACTCTCACCGTAGGGTCGTTCTCAGGCCCATGAAGGCGGATGATATAGGCGCGGAATGAAAGCCGGGCATCGGGAAGAGCACTATCCATTGAGGGAACCCCCGCCATTCTTGCTTTGAAGGTTCTCTCCCGCTGAGCCGATTATCAACTTTAA
>Ga0302157_10001348_pt1 | contig 30394 bp, 23 predicted proteins | sample I_Bog_N3_3_FD_193502 | JGI IMG/M metagenome (GOLD analysis project Ga0302157, IMG submission 193502) | Peat permafrost microbial communities from Stordalen Mire near Abisko, Sweden - I_Bog_N3_3 | ecosystem: Environmental > Terrestrial > Soil > Wetlands > Peat | place: Sweden: Abisko, Stordalen...
CGCCGCACTGTTCCTCGAGAGGATGACCGGCGACCCCGACGCCCGTCTGGTCATCGTGGGCTCCGTGTCGGAGCGCAATTACGCCGGTGCGCTCCGGCGGTACGTCTCGTGGCTGGGGCTCGACCGGGCCGTCCGCTTCCTCACGGGACTGACGGCAGGGGAGCTGTCCGCCTGCTACCAGGCGGCCGACGTGCTGGTCATGCTGTCCGACCACGAGGGCTTCGGGGTCCCGTTGGTCGAGGCCATGCACCACGGGCTCCCCGTGGTGGCCTATGCCGCCGGAGCCGTCCCCGAGGTGCTCGGGGAGGCGGGGCTGCTCCTGGCCGACAAGTCCCCGGGCCACGTGGCCACCGAGGTCCACCGGGTGCTCGGCGACCCGGAGCTGCGGGCCCGGCTGGCCTCGGCCGTCCCTGGTCAGCTGGCCCGCCTCGACGTGGCCTCGGCGGCGGAAGCGCTGGTCGGGGCGTTACGGGGGGTCGCCGGGGCCCGACCGGTGGTGGGAACCCCGTGACGGCCCGCCCGGTGGCCGACGGAACGCCCTGCCGGCGACCGGGACGGTCCCTGCCCCGGGGCCGGGCCTGCGCCGGGAACGGGCAGTGAGCAAGTAGACTTTTCCGCCATGGACGACCCCCGCTTCGACCCCCTCCGCACGCCCGCGCCGTTCCGCATGTCGCTCGACGGTGACGGTGACCGCACCGGCGGGGCGCGGAGCCAGTTCGGGGGTGACCTCGGGACGGACGTCGACATCTTCCGCCGGCTGCTGAAGGAGCGGATCGTCTTCATCGGCTCGGCCATCGACCAGAACACGGCGAACCTGGTGTGCTCCCAGCTGATCCTGCTCGAGTCGGAGGACCGGGAGAAGGACATCTCGGTGTACATCAACTCGCCGGGCGGATCGGTCACCGACGGCCTGGCCATCTACGACACCATGCAGTACGTGAAGTGCGACATCCGCACGATCTGCGTCGGGCTGGCCGCCTCGATGGGCCAGTTCCTGTTGAGTTCGGGCACGCCGGGGAAGCGCCTGGCCCTTCCCCACAGCCGGATCCTGATGCACCAGCCCTCCGGAGCCATGCAGGGGCAGGCCTCCGACATCGCCATCCAGGCCGAGCAGATCATCTACCTGAAGCGCATGATGGCCGAGCGCATCGCCTTCCACACGGGCCAGACGGTCGAGCGCATCGAGGCCGACTCGGACCGCGACCGGTGGTTCACCGCCGAGGAGGCCCTCGAGTACGGGTTCATCGACCAGGTGATCCAGCAGGCAGGCCTCGACGCCGCGGCAGCATCGGGTGGGGCCACAGCCAAGTGAGCGTTCGCGAGGTGCAGCACGCACCCGACGAACCCGATCCGATACGCAACATCGGGGGCGGGACGCGCTTCGTCCCGGGGAGCAACAGTCGGCAGATCACCGTGGTCAACGGCAAGGTCCAACTGGGCCAGCGCCTGAAGGACCTCTGGCGCAACCGCGACCTCCTGGTGCTGCTGACCCGCAGCGAACTGAAGATCAAGTACAAGAACTCGGTGCTCGGCTACCTGTGGTCGATGCTCAACCCGGCCCTGGTGCTGACCATCTACTTCATGGTCTTCAAGATCATCAGCAAGAACAACCAGCCCGACTTCGCCATCTGGCTGTTCGCCGGCCTGCTGGTGTGGAACCTGTACAACAACGCCGCCATGTCGTCGACCACGGTGGTGGTGGGCAAGGCCGGCATCATCAAGAAGGTGGCCTTCCCCCGCGAGCTGCTGGCGCTCTCCACCGTGGGTGTGGCCATCGTGCTGTTCAGCATCCAGGTCGTGGTCCTCATCCTGGCGCTGGCCATCTTCGGCATCACCCCCGACTTCCACCTGATCTACCTCATCCCGCTGGCCCTCGTCGCCCTGATCGTCTTCACCAGCGCCATGTCGATCTTCCTGTCGGCGGTCAACGTCTACCTCCGCGACACGCAGCACCTCACCGAGGTGCTGCTCATGGCCTGGTTCTGGGCCACGCCCATCGTCTACACGTACGGCATGATCTCGCGTGAGCTGGCGACCCATCCGAGCGTCTCGTGGCTCAAGTACGTGTACCTGGCCAATCCCATCACGCCGATCGTGATGTCCTTCCAACGGGTCATCTACGGACGGACCGAGTACACCTACCGGCCCCCCAAGACACCTCCCCACGTCTATGTCGCGCCCACCGTGGTGCTCCCGAATTGGGGCGGCGGGTTTTACGCCCTGCTCCTGGGGGTCGTCCTGGTGGTCAGCATCGGGCTGTTCCTGCTGGCGCTGATCGTCTTCGGACGGCTCGAGGGCAATTTCGCGGAGGAGCTGTAGCCCATGAGCGTGGCCATCGACATCCGGAACATCTCCAAGCAGTTCCGTCTCTACAACGAGAAGCACACGTCGCTGAAGGAGCGGGTCATCCACGGCGGCAAGATGCCCTTCGTGCCCTTCTGGGCCCTGGACGACGTGTCGGTGGAGATCAACGAGGGCGAGACCTTCGGGATCCTCGGACGGAACGGCTGCGGCAAGTCGACGCTCCTCAAGTGCATTGCCGGCATCCTGAAGCCCACGTCGGGGGAGATCCGGGTGCGGGGCAGCCTGGCCGCCATGCTGGAGCTGGGCGCCGGGTTCCAGCCCGAGCTGTCGGGACGGGACAACATCTTCCTCAACGGCTCGCTGCTCGGCCTGTCCCGGGCGGAGATCCAACGCCGGTTCGACGACATCGTGGCCTTCGCCGAGCTCGAGGAGTTCATCGACAACCAGGTGAAGTTCTACTCGTCGGGCATGTACGTCCGTCTGGGCTTCGCCGTGGCCGTCAACGTGGAGCCCGACGTCCTGCTGGTGGACGAGGTACTGGCCGTGGGTGACGCGGCGTTCCAACGCAAGTGCCTCGACCACGTCCGCAAGTTCCAGAACGAAGGCCGGACCATCGTCGTGGTCAGCCACGGGACCGACGCCATCCGCCAGAACTGCGGTCGGGTCATGGTGATGAACCACGGCAAGGTCATCACCGTCGACGAGCCGGGCGAGGGGATCCGCGTGTACCTGGCCGACCTGCTCGGCGTGGGGACGCTCGAGCACTCGGACTCCGGTGGGATCGCCGGCAATGTGTTCTCCATCGGGACGGTGCAGGCCGAGCACGCCGGGAGCGGCACGCGGTTGCACCTGCTGCCGGGCGAGGCGCTCACCGTGACCGCCGACCTCGACAGCCTGGCCGCCGTCAACAACGCCATGGCCACCATCGCCATCCACGACGACAAGGGCGAGCTGGTCTTCGCCTCCGACCCCGACGACCCCATCTGCCAGATGGAGGTGCCCGAAGGCGGTGGGGTCATGCGGTTCTACTTCCCCGAGGTCCCGCTCCTCGACGGCACCTACTCGGTGAGCGTGGGGATCCGCAGCCTCACCGAGACGGCCATCTTCGACTGGAAGGACCAGGTGGCGACCTTCGAGGTGGTGAACCCGGGCCGCACCACCGGCCGGGTCCGCCTGCCCATGGACGTGAGCTTCCGACTGCGGTCGTCCGGGCACACCGGCGAGGTCCCGGCCATCGGGGGGCTGAGCATCGGTGGGCTCATCGGGGCACCGGTGGCGGAGGACTTCCTGACGTGACCACCCGCCGGATTGACCAGGTGATCCCCTCCCTGGCCAGCCGGGACGCCATCGGAGGACACGTCGTGCAGTTGCGGGACCTCCTGCGGTCCCGGGGCTTCGCCTCGGACATCTACTACGGCAACGCCACCCCGGACCGCCTGGACCACGGGTATCCCATCGAGCGCATCGGCGACCGGCCGTCGGCCGGACGGGTGCTGCTCTACCAGCTGTCCATCGGCAGCGGGGTGGCCGACATCTTCCGCGACCGCCCCGAGCGGAAGTTCGTGAACTACCACAACATCACCCCGGCCGGGCTGCTGGAGGACTGGATCCCCGCCGTCGGCGACGAGGTGCGCCTGGGCCGGGCCCAGATGGAGACCCTGGCCCCCCTGATCGAGTTCGCCGTGGCGGACTCCCGGTACAACGAGGAGGAGCTCCGGGCGCTGGGCTACCGTTCGACGCTGACCGTGCCGTTGCTGCTCGACCTCGAGGGGTTCGCCGGCCGCCCCGACCCGGTGCTGGCTGCCCGGCTGGCCTCCGAACGGGCCGACGGGGGCACCAGCTTCCTGTTCGTGGGCAAGGTGTCCCCCCACAAGGGCCAGCACGACCTGGTCAAGGCCCTGGCCGCCTACCGGCGGCTGTACGACCCCCGGGCCCGCCTGCGCCTGGTCGGGGGGGCCATCAGCGACAACTACCGCGTGGCCCTCGAGCGGTTCATCGACGAGCTGGGGCTGTCCGACGCCGTCGAGATCGCCGGCTCGGTGACCCACGAGGAGCTCATCGCCTACTACGGGGCGGCCGACGCCTTCGTGTGCCTCTCCGACCACGAGGGGTTCTGTGTACCCCTCCTCGAGGCCATGTACCACCGGGTGCCCATCGTGACCTGGGAGTTCACCGCCGTGCCCGAGACCGTCGGTGCGGCCGGGCTGGTGCTGGCCGACAAGCGGCCGGCCCGGGTGGCCGCGGCCATCCACCGGGTGGTCGGGGACGCCGAGCTGCGGGCGGCCCTGGCTGCCGCGCAGTCGGAGCGGGTGGCGGCGTTCGCCTTGCCGTCGGTCCAGGAGCGGTTCGCCTCGGCCCTCGAGGAGGCCTACGCGGCGGGCCCGGGGTCAGATCCCTGAACCGAGCGGCCTCGGCCCGGCGGTGGTCACCACCGGAGTGCCGAGGAGGGTGACGCCGGGGAGGATCCGCCACACGCCGTAGCCGGCGATGGGCAGGGGCGGGTCGAGCGGGAGGGCGTAGCCCTCGTCGGCCAGGGTGGCCAGTCCGGGCAGCGCCCCCGAGGCGATGAGGATCACCGAGCCCCCGGGGGCCACCGCCACCGAGCGGCCAGGTGCGTAGTAGAGGGTCCCCCCGAGCTCGTTGTACTGGTACTGGCCCGGGGCGAGCAGGGCCACCCGGGCGCCGGGCATGGCCCAGCCGGCGTTGCGGTACCAGTACCCGCCGCCGTCGAAGGTGTCCATGACCACGACGTCGCGGCCGTCGTCGACCGAGGGCCCGAGGGCCACCAGGGCCGCGTCCACCTGGTCGGCGGTCCGGATGGTGGCGGCCACGGTCGGGTACGGGGCCTGGTACCGCGGCTGCTGCAGCCACAGGCCGCCGTCGGCCCGCACGTACCGCATGGGCAGGACGCCGGTCGACGACACGAATTCCGTGGCGCCGGCCACGGCGATGGCCCCCACCAGCACCGTGGCCACGACGGCCCAGACCGGGGAGAACCGGCGGGCCGGCCGGGACCGACGGGTGGAGTGCCGCCCGTGGGAGCTCCGGGGACGGCCGCGGACCAGCGCGGCGACCGGCAACAGGCACAGCATGATCGCCGCGGGGAGGTAGGCCAGCAGGTAGCCCCCCTTGGCGAACTGCACCAGGGCCACGATGGCCGCCGGGGGGACGACGGCGATGACCAGGATGCACGGGGCCGACTGGTACCACGGTCGGACCCACGGTGGGGTGGCCACCGCGGTCAGGTTGTCGCCACCGCCGTTGCCGCCACCGCCATCGCCTCCGCCTCCGCCTCCGCCTCCGCCTCCGCCTCCGCCTCCGCCTCCGCCTCCGCCTCCGCCTCCGCCTCCGCCTCTGCCTCCGCCTCCGGCTGGGCCCCGGGTCAGCCGACGGAGCCCCAGGGCCACGCCGGCCAGGGCGGCGAGGAGCACCAGCGGCGCCAAGGCGAGCGTGGTGAAGGCGGCGAACACCCCGAGGTTGTTGGCCGCCTGGGGGGCGTGGTCGAGGATGGACGTCGTCCGGGCGGCGCCCACGGACTCCGCCCGGGTGGCGTGGAGCCAGGCACCGAACCCGCCGGGTTGCTGGGCCACCATCGGAACGAACCAGACGGCCACGCCGGCCGCACCGGCCGCCACCGTGGCCAGGGCCCGCTGCCAGGTGCGGGTCGAGACGACCACCGGCACCAGCACGAGGAGGGCGAACGCCTCGACCATCGACTGGCGGAACCCGGCGAGCAGTCCCAGCGCGGCGAACGCCGCCACGCCGTGCCAGCTCCCGGGCCGGGCCCGCCAGGCCAGGATGATCAGGAGGCAGCACGCCAGGAGGTCGAACGAGTACGTGGCCACCATGGAGCCGGTGAACCACACGAACGGCGAGGTGGCCACCAGCACGCCGGTGGCCGTGCCCATCCACCAGCCACCGAGGTCACGACCGGCCACCACGGCCAGTCCGGCCCCGACGGCGGAGGCCACCGCGGCCACGAGGACCAGGCTGGTGATGGTGCCACGGCCGCCGACCGCCGACACCAGGCGTCCGGCCTCGACGTAGAGCCAGTACCCCGGGGGCTGGGGCCGACCGTGGGTGACGTCGAAGTGCTGGACCCCGGCGGCGTACTGCGAGGAATCCCAGTCGGTCGGGCCGGTGGCCGCGGTGAGCATGCGCAGGACGAACGTGGTGATCCCGATGATCCACGGGGTGGGGTCGGACAAGGCCCGTCGCCGGGTTGCGGGGGCCGAGCCGGCGGTGGGGGCGTGGCGGGGCGAGCCGCTCCTCCGTGGCTGCGGGTCGTCGGCGTCGAGCGTGCGTCGGGCCCTGTGCCCGGGCGGTGTGACCGGCTCCGGAGCGGAGAGGACCGACGTCTCCCCAGGGGCGAGCGTCACGGGTCCAGGGTACGGCACCCCTGTCGCCGGGTGGTCGATGCCGCGCCCCACCGTCGTACGCTGTCGTGGTGCCGTCCCGACCGATGACCGTGGCCCTCGACGAGCTCAGTTCCCGCGACCCGGTGGTGGCCGGACTGGTGGCCCGGCACGGTCGGCCGCAGTTCCCGGCCCGGGCCCACGGGTCGGCCCGCTTCGAGTCCCTGGCCCGGTCCATCGTCTTTCAGCAGCTGGCCGGCAACGCCGCCACGGCGATCCACCGGCGGCTGGTGGAGGGGCTGGGTGGCGAGGTCACGCCCGAGGCGATCCTGGCGTGCGGTCCGGAGGGGCTCCGGGCCTTCGGTCTCAGCGGTGCCAAGGCCGCCGCCCTGACCGACCTGGCGTCGAAGGTGGCCGACGGGAAGGTGTCGTTCGCCAGGATCGGGCGGTTGTCCGACGCCGAGGTGGTCGAGCACCTGGTGCAGGTCCGGGGGGTCGGTCCGTGGACGGCTGAGATGTTCCTGATGTTCACCCTCCGTCGCCCCGACGTGTGGCCCACCGGTGACTACGGCGTCCGGGCCGGGTATGCCGCGGCCTGGGGTCTGGCGGCCATGCCGTCCCCCCGCGAGCTCGAGGCGCTCGGTGAGCGGTTCCGGCCCCACCGCAGCCTGGTGGCCTGGTACTGCTGGCGGGCGGCCGAGGACCGGAGGTCCGACGGGGCCTGATCCCCGGGCGTGGCGGACCATGTCCGGCGGCACCTGACCGCGCCGCGTGATCCGGTGGGCGGCGACCGGTGAGGCACCATCGCCGGGTCGGATGGCCGTAGTCTTCGGTGCGATGACGCCAGAGGAGGAGCCACTGAGCACGGTGACGGTCACGGCGGCCACCGCCCCGGCGGTGGACCCGGCGGTGGACCTGGCGGTGGACCTGGCGGTGGACCCGGCGGCGGACCTGACGACGACGGACCCGGCGGCGGACCCGGCGACAGATCCGGAGGTGGGGGAGCAGGGAGCGGGTGGTCGCGGGAACCGTCCGTGGCGGTCCATCATGTTGGCCCCGGTCGGTGACGGCCAGACGCGACGCCGGGGCTCGGACATCGTCCGGGTCATCGTCTCGGTCGTGGTCCTCCTGCTCTGCCTGGTGATCGTCCGGGCCAATTCCCACGCCGAGCACGCCGTCTTCTCGGTGCTCACGTCGCCGCCCGACGGGGTGCGCTGGCTGGTGACGGCGGTCTGGTGGATCGGCTCGGTCGGTGTGGTCCTGGCCCTGGTGGCGGTGACGCTGCTCTCCCGCCGGTGGTCGGCCGTGCGCGACGTGCTGGTGTCGGGCTCCGGAGCGTGGCTGATCGGCCTGGGGATCAGTGCGCTGGTGGGTGTGAACGGCGACCGCCCACCCGACTCGGCGTTCCACGGGGTCACCCTGGCCTTCCCGATCGCCCGCGTCGCCGCCACGGTGGCCGTCGCCGCCGCGGCACTCCCGTACCTGAGCCGGTGGTTCCAGCGGTCCATCGAGACGATGATCGTCCTGCTGGCCCTGTCCGCCGTGGTGCACGGCTCGGGCACGCCGGTCGCCGTGGTGGCCAGCGTCGTGCTCGGCTGGGGGGCCGCCGCCGCCGTACACCTGGTGTTCGGTTCCCCGCTCGGGCTCCCGTCACCCGACGAGGTGGCCGTCCTCTTGGCCGACGTCCAGCTCCAGGTCGACGGGATCGTCCGCTGCGACCGACAGGAGTGGGGCGTGGCCCGCTACACCGGCACCGTGGACGGCCGACCCGTGGACGTCTCCGTCTACGGCCGCGACGCATCCGATGCCCAGCTCATGGGGAAGACCCTCCGCTTCCTCTTCTACCGGGACTCGGGACCGACCCTGACGCTGACCCGGCGCCAGCAGGTGGAACACGAGGCGTACCTGGCCCTGATGGCCGAGAGCGCCGGGATCAGGGTCCCCGAGGTGCTGGCCGCAGGCCCCGCCGGACCGGCCCACGACGCCGTGCTGGTGACGCGTCCGCCCGACGGGTACGCCCTTGCCGCCTACACCCCGGCCACGGTGGCGCTGGCCGAGGAGACGGCCGAGGAGGTGTCCCCGGCCATGGCCGCCGAGCTCGGTGAGCCGGCCGCCGCGTCGACAGGGGTGGACGGGGCGGAGGTCGAGGCGGGGGACGGGGCGGGGGACGAGGTAGGGGATGAGGTAGGGGACGGGGTAGGGGACGAGGTAGGGGACGGGGACGGAGGGGTGGCACCGGGAGGGGCCGTCGTCGACGACGGCTCGGGGACGGCCGGCCACCAGGGTTCCGACGGGACCACAACCGGGCCGGAGCAGGCGCCCGGGCCGGAGCAGGCGCCCGGGCCGGAGGCCGTGGCCGAGGCGGACCCCGACGGGAACCCGTTGGACGACGCCAGTCTGGACAGCCTGTTCGGCCAGATCGGGCGGATGCGGGCCGCCCGGATCTCCCACGGGGCCCTGTCCACGCAGACGATCGTCGTCGGCGGGGACGGGGTGGTGGGACTGTTGGACTTTCGTGCGGCGACGACGGCGGCCTCGGTCGAACAGCTCGACCGGGACGTGGCCGCGGCGCTGGCCGCCTCGGCGGTGGTCGTCGGGGCCGAGCGGACGGTGGGGGCGGCGACACGGAACCTCCCGCCCGCCGCGCTCGCCGCCGCCCTGCCGTTCCTCCAGCGGGCCGCCCTGGACAAGGCCGCGGCCAGGACACTGCGGGGCAAGAAGGCCCTGCTGAACGACCTGCGGGAGCAGGGGGCGGCGTCCATCGACGTCGAGGTACCCAAGCTGGCCGAGCCCCGCCGGGTGAGTTGGATGACCCTGCTGCTGGCCGTGGGCACCCTGATCGGCGGCTGGGCCCTGCTCGGGGTGCTGATCAACGTGACCAAGTCGTGGAGCACGATCACCGGGGCCGAGTGGGGCTGGGTGGCCGTGGTGTTCGTGCTGGCCCAGGCGGCCTATCCGGCGATCGCCGTGACCACGGTGGGTTCGGTGGTCAACCCCCTGCCCTACGGCCGGACCGTGGCCCTCGAGGTGGCCAACACCTTCGTGGCCCTGGCTGGCGGGTCGATGGCCGTGCTGGCCGCCCGGGTCCGCTTCTTCCAGAAGGAGGGCTACGCCCCGACCCTGGCCATCAGCTCGGGCGTCCTGGTCTCCACGGCCAGCTGGATCGTCAAGGGCGGTCTCTTCCTGATCGCCCTGCCCTTCGCCCTGGGAAACCTCCACTTCTCGGAGGCCACGTCGACCAGCAACGGCAACCACGCCCACCTGGTGCAACTGGTCATCCTGGTGGTGCTCGGGGTGGCCGTCCTCCTCGGTGTCGTCCTGGCCGTCCCCCGGCTCCGGCGGCTGGCCAAGGACAAGCTCCGCCCCAAGCTGTCGGAGATGATGGCCCACCTGAAGGTGCTGGCCACCCACCCCCGCAACCTAGTCGAGATCTTCGGTGGCAACATCGCCGCCCAGCTGTTCATCGCCATGGCCCTGGGGGCGGCCCTGCACGCCTTCGGTGACCACCTGGGCCTGGCCACCCTCATCGTCGTGCTGACCCTGGGGTCGATGCTCGGTGGCATCTCCCCGGTACCTGGCGGTATGGGCGTGGTCGAGGCGGGGATGATCCTGGGTCTCCAGGCGGCGGGCATCTCGCAGACCGACGCGGTCGCCGCCGTCTTCGTCCAGCGACTGTTCACGGCCTACCTCCCGCCGATCTGGGGGTGGTTCGTCATGGTCTGGATGCGCAAGAAGGAGTACATCTGACCGGTCCCGGGGCAGAACCCGGTCCCGGGCCCCGCCGGGCCGCCCGACCGGTCAGCCGTTGGGCCGGAGCGACGCCCCCGAGCGCAGCCCGGGGTACCGCCGAAGCCGCCCGACCGCCCCGAGGCGTCCCACGTTGACCCCGACGTCGGCGGCGGCGAGCATCCGGAGGTCCCCCCGGCTGTTGCCGTAGGCCCACAGCCGGGTCTCGGTGAGCGTGGGGTCCTCGCCGATCTCCCCGATCCACAGCCGGAGGCGCCGGATCTTCTCCTCGCCCCGGCAGTTGCCGCCGAGGTACCGCCCGGTGAGGCGGTCGTCGGCGCCGACCTCGAGGCGGGTGGCCACCGTCCCGCCGGCCCCGAGGATGGCCGCCGCCGGTGCCACGTAGCACTCGGGCGATGCCGACACCACGACGACGTGGTCGCCCCGCCGGAGGTGCCAGTCGAGGCGCTGGCCCACGTCGTGGCGGAGGTGCCGGGTGAGGTGCTCCCCGGCGAACCGCCCGGCGACGTCGTCGAGCCGATCGGCGGGCACACCGGCCAGGATCCGGGAGAACAGACGCTCCTTGGTCCGGTCGGCGACCTCGCCACCGACCAGGGCGGCATGGGCCAACCGGGGGGCGAGCGCGGCGGAGGCCGACAGCACGGTGGCCCGGTCGGTCAGCGCCTCGAGGAAGGCGAAGACGCTTCCGCCGTTGGTGAGCGTCCCGTCGAAGTCGAACGCCGCGATGTCAGCCACGGGTCACCGCACGACCGCCCCGGCCCTCGCCGGCGGCGAACCTGGCGGCACCGGCGAGGGTCTCGCCCGAGGCGATGGTGGACATCCCGAGGTCGAACTCGGCCCGGATGGCCTGGTCGCCGGTGAGCCCCCACTGGCCGACCAGCGACGCCCGGTCGTTGCGCAGGCACCTCTGGGGGAGCGCGGCGAGGTCGTCCGCCAGTTCGACGGCGGCGGTCAGAGCCGTCCCGGGGGGGACCACCCGGTTGGCCAGTCCGATGCGGAGCGCCTCCTCGGCGGGCACGGCCCGGCCGGTGAGCACCAGGTCGAGGGCCCGGCTCTGGCCGATCAGACGGGGGAGGCGCACCGTTCCGCCGTCGACCAGGGGGACGCCGAACCGGCGGCAGAACACGCCGAAGACGGCGTCGTCCGCCGCCACCCGGAGGTCGCACCACAGCGCCAGCTCCAGGCCACCGGCGACGGCGTACCCCTCCACGGCGGCGATGACCGGCTTCGTGAGGTCGAGCCGGGTCGGGCCCATGGGCCCCGGGCCGTCGGGGGACAGGGAGAGGAGGTCTCCCCGGGCGGCGGCCTGCAGGTCGGCGCCGGCGCAGAACGTCCCGCCGGCGCCCGTCAGGACCGCCACCGAGGCGCCGGGGTCGTGGTCGAAGTCGGTGAAGGCCTCGAGGAGGGCGGCCGCCGTGGGGGGATCGACGGCGTTGCGGTGGTCCGGGCGGTCGATGGTCACCACGGTCACGGGACCGCGGTGCGTGACGACGACCGACTCGGGCATGCGACCAGCATGGCCGATCCGGGCCGGTCGGGGCCATACCGGCCCCGATCAGGCGGCAACCCGGTGGGCAGCCGGGGCGGCGACCCGCTGGGCCTCCGGGGCGGCGGCCAGGGCGGCGGCCAGGGCGGCGGCCGGTCGGGTCCGGGCCGGGACCCGGTGGGACCGTCCGGACACGGCGGCCGATCGGAACGTTGATTCTCGACTCGCCCGGTCGACAATAGGAGGGTTGTCGTCTAGCCTGGGCCCAGTCGAGATCCCACCGATCCCGCGAGACGACACCGCTCACAGCACACAGGAGGAGTAGCACATGGCAATTCGACTGGGCGACACGGCCCCGGACTTCACCGCGGAGACCACGGAGGGGACCATCAGCTTCCACGACTACCTCGGGGACAGCTGGGGCATCCTGTTCTCCCACCCGAAGGACTTCACCCCGATCTGCACCACCGAGCTGGGCGCCTTCTCCAAGGCCAAGCCGGAGTTCGACAAGCGGGACACCAAGCTCATCGGGCTTTCGGTCGACGGGATCGAGTCCCACGGCAAGTGGGCCGGCGACATCGAGGAGACGCAGGGCTCGGCCCTCAATTTCCCGCTGATCGCCGATGAGGACCGCAAGGTGGCGGACCTCTACGACATGATCCACCCCAACGCCAACGACACCCTGACGGTCCGGTCGGTGTTCATCATCGGCCCCGACAAGAAGGTCAAGCTGACCTTGACCTACCCGGCCTCGACCGGCCGCAGTGTGCCGGAGATCCTCCGGGTCCTCGACTCGCTGCAGCTGACGTCCGACTACAAGGTCGCCACCCCCGTCAACTGGTCCGACGGCGAGGACGTGGTCATCGTCCCGGCCGTGTCCGACGAGGAGGCCAAGGAGCGGTTCCCCAAGGGGTTCACGGCGGTCAAGCCCTACCTGCGGCTCACGCCCCAGCCCAACAAGTAGCCCCGACCGGACGGTGCCGTCTCGCTGGTCGAGCGGCAGTCCCCGCCTCGGTCCCAGCGTGTCCGGAGCCGGCCTCAGGGCCGGCTCCGGCGCGTCTGCTACCATCGTTGGGCTGGCGGGCACCGTCCGCCGGCACGTCCGAACATCGCAGAGGTCCACGCAAACACATGCCCGACAAGCAGGCCACCATTTCCGAATACCGCCTCCACGAGACGGACACCGGTTCACCCGAGGTGCAGATCGCCATCCTCACGGAGCGTATCTCGCACCTCACCGAGCACCTGAAGGTGCACAAGGGTGACCACCACACCCGCCGAGGGCTCCTCAAGCTGATCGGACGCCGTCGGCGCCTGCTCGACTACGTGAAGGACAACGACGTCGAGCGGTACCGCACCATCATCGGTCGCCTCGGACTCCGACGCTGACCACACGATCTCACCATCGCCCGGCCTCGGCCGGGCGATGGCAATTCGTCGGCACCCGCTGACGAAGCAGTACCCGGCCGACCACCCCATGGTGCAGGCCGGCAGACAGACAAGCCGGGCATCCCGTTGCGGTCAGTCACCAGTTGCCGATCACCCGGCCCCGAGTCGTGCGGGGTGGTCGACAACTGGGAACTGGCTCGGGAGCCCCCGAAAGCACAAGGAGCGTCATGACCGACGCCATTACCGTTTCGGCACCCATCAGTGGTACCGATCGCTCACTCACATTCGAAGCCGGCAAGCTGGCCCAACTCGCTGACGGGGCCGTCGTCGGCCGCATCGGCGACACGGTCCTCCTGGCCACGGCCACGGCCGCCCGTTCCGTCCGGGAGGGCACGGACTTCTTCCCGCTCACCGTGGACATCGAGGAGCGGACCTACGCCGCCGGCAAGATCCCCGGCTCGTTCTTCCGCCGGGAGGGCAAGTCCTCCGACCAGGCCATCCTGACCTGCCGACTCATCGACCGTCCGCTGCGTCCCTCGTTCCCCAAGGGGTTCCGCAACGAGGTCCACGTGGTCGGGACGATCTTCGGCGCCGATCAGGTGAACCCGCACGACATCCTGGCCATCAACGCCGCCTCGGCGGCCCTGATGATCTCGGGGATCCCCTTCGACGGCCCCATCGGCGCCGTCCGGATCGCCTACTCGATCGACGGCCAGTGGATCCCGCACCCGACGTTCCAGGAGGGTGAGGTGTCCACCTTCGAGTTGGTGGTCGCCGGACGGGCGCTCAGCGACGCCGACGACACCGAGATCGCCATCATGATGGTGGAGGCCGGCGGGACCGAGCGCTCGTGGGAGTACTACGCCGAAGGCGCCCCGCAGGTCACCGAGGAGGTGCTGGCCGACGGGTTGGAGGCGGCCAAGACGTGGATCCGCGAGTCCATCCTGCTGCAGCGGGCGCTCGTCGAGGCCTTCGTCGCCGCCCGGGGACCGATCGAGACCATCGAGTTCTCGACGTTCTCCGACCACGGTGACGACGTGTTCGAGCGGGTCGCCGCCGTTGGCACCGAGTCCATCGGGCACGCCAACACCATCGTGTCCAAGGCCGAGCGCAACGAGGCCACGGCCGAGGCCACGGAGAAGATCATCGCCACCCTGGCCCCCGAGTTCCCCGAGCGGGAGCGCGAGATCAAGGCCGCCGTCCGGACCCTGACGAAGAAGCTGGTCCGCAAGCGGATCGTGGAGGAGGGCCTGCGCATCGACGGACGGACCACCGCCGAGATCCGGCCGCTGTCGGCCGAGGTCGACCTCTTCCCGACGGCCCACGGGTCGGCGCTGTTCCAGCGGGGCGAGACCCAGGTGCTGAACGTGACGACCCTCGGCATGCCGCGCATGAACCAGCTGCTCGACACCATCACCCCGGTCGAGTCCAAGCGGTACATGCACCACTACAACTTCCCGCCCTTCTCGACGGGTGAGACTGGCTTCATGCGGGGACCCAAGCGCCGGGAGATCGGCCACGGCCTGCTGGCCGAGCGGGCCCTGCTGCCGGTGATCCCCTACGAGGAGGACTTCCCCTACACCTTCCGTCTGGTCTCGGACGTGCTGGCCTCCAACGGATCGACCTCGATGGCCTCGGTCTGCGGCTCGACCCTGTCGCTCATGGCGGCCGGTGTGCCCATCAAGGGCGCCGTGGCCGGTATCGCCATGGGCCTGGTCTACGAGGGTGGCAAGTACGTCACCCTGACCGACATCCTCGGTGCCGAGGACGCCTTCGGTGACATGGACTTCAAGGTGGCCGGGACCAAGGACGCCGTCACGGCGCTGCAGCTCGACACCAAGATCGACGGTCTGCCGGCCGAGGTGCTGGCCGAGGCGCTACTCCAGGCCAAGGAGGCCCGGCTGGCCATCCTCGAGGTGATGGCCGGTGCCATCGCCGAGCCCCGGTCCGACGTCGCCCCCTCCGCTCCGAAGATCATCTCGTTCGAGATCCCGATCGACAAGATCGGTGAGGTCATCGGGCCCAAGGGCAAGGTCATCAACTCCCTCCAGCAGGAGACCGGCGCCGACATCGCCGTCGACGACGACGGCATGGTCGGAACGGTGACCATCGGGGCCAAGGACGGCACCGCTGTCGAGGAGGCCCGTCGCCGGATCGCCACCATCCTCGACCCGCCGCTGGCCGAGGTCGGGGCCACGTACCCCGGCAAGGTGGTCAACATCACCAAGTTCGGTGCCTTCGTGAACATCCTCCCGGGCCGCGACGGCCTGCTGCACATCTCGAAGATCGGTCGGGGCAAGCGCGTCGAGCGGGTCGAGGACGTGCTCGAGCTGGGACAGTCGGTCGAGGTCAAGGTGGACGACATCGACCCGCAGGGCAAGGTGTCCCTGTCGATGGCCGGTGAGGCCTCCGAGGGTGAGGGCGGCGGCGGGTCCCATGACCGGGGGGACCGCGGCGACCGTGGTGGCCGCGGCGACCGTGACCGCGGTGACCGTGACCGCGGCGGCCGGGGCGACCGTGACCGGGGCGACCGGGGCGGTTCGTCCGCACCGGTGGCGTCCGGCGCTGCTTCGTTCGAGGACTCCTTCGAGGCCGAGCTCGTCGAGGAGTTCGGCGATCTCGGACCCGCGGTCGCCTCCGGTGACGGCGGAGAGCGTTCGGGCGGGGGTTCCCGTCGGGGCGGCGGCCGCCGGCGTCGGTGATCGTCACCGTCCGCCGGTCCGCACCGGACGTCGGACGTACACGGTGATCCGGGTCGAACAACTGGACTCGGGTCTCCGTGTGGTCACCGAACGCATGGCCGACGCCCGGTCGGTCTGCATCGGGTTCTGGGTGGGCACCGGATCGCGCGACGAACCTGTCGAGCGTTCCGGTGCCTCCCACTTTCTGGAGCATCTCCTCTTCAAGGGGACCGAGGAGCGCTCGGCCGCGTCGATCGCCGAGTCGGTGGACGAGGTCGGCGGCGACTTCAACGCCTACACCACCAAGGAGTACACGTCCTTCTACATCCGGCTGCTGGCCGAGCACGTGGACCTGGGGCTCGAGATCCTCTCGGACATCATGTGGCGTCCCGCCCTCCGCCCCGAGGACCTGGACGCCGAACGTCAGGTCATCCTCGATGAGATCCTGATGCACGCCGACGAGCCGGCCGACGAGGCTTCGGAGCAGTCCTCGGCGGCCCTGTTCCCCGACCACCCTCTGGGACGTGAGGTGCTCGGGACCCAGGATTCGGTCACCGCCATGACGGCCCCGCAGATCAGGGAGTTCTTCTCCCATCACTATCGTCCCGGGAACATGGTGGTCGCCGTGGCCGGCGACCTCGATCATGACGGCATCGTGGCGGGCCTGACGAAGGGCCTCGGCGGTGGCGGTGGCGGGGTTGGCGGTGGCGGTGGCGGTGGCGGTGGCGGTGGCGGGGTTGGCGGTGGCGGTGGCGGTGGCGGGGTTGGCGGGGGCGCACCGGTCCGCGACGCCCCAGGAGGTGCGGTCGAACCCCTCCGGGTGACCCGGCGCGCCACCGAGCAGGCCCATCTGGTCCTGGGGATCCGGTCGGTCGACCGCTTCGACGAGCGGCGCTACGCCCTGGCCGTACTCAACCACACGCTCGGAGGCGGCCTGTCGAGCCGGCTCTTCCAGGAGATCCGGGAGCGGCGGGGCCTGGCGTACTCGGTGTGGTCCGAGCGGGTGGCCTACAGCGACGCCGGCGCCCTTTCCATCGGTGCCGGCACCGGTCCCGAGCACGTGGACGAGGTGCTGTCCACCATCGTGGCGGCGCTGACGGAGCTGGGCGACTCGGGGATCACCACCCGGGAGCTCGCCGTGGCCAAGGGGAACCTCCGGGCCGAGACCCTGCTTGCCGGCGAGGACTCGGGGGCGCGGATGAGTCGTATCGGCGCCGGGCTCCTCCTCCACGGTGAGGTGCCGGAGGTGGACGACGTGCTGGCCAAGGTCGAGGCTGTGACGCTGGAGGACGTCCGTTCCGCGGCCGCCGATCTGGCCGTCGGCCCGCGCTCCTTGTCGGTCGTGGGTCCGTTCGACGCCACCGACTTCGACCCCGTGGCGCTGGGACTGGGCTGATCGGCGTCGTGTCCCTGGCCCTGGCGGCCGGACGGGGTGTGGGCCCGGACGTCCGCCCGGTACGATGGCCGGGCCGGGCGACCCGGACCGGCGGACGGAGGGGTGGCGCCATGGACGAGGGACCGGTCGGCACGAGCGGCGGCGGCAACGGCAGTGGCGGCCGTGGCGGCAGTGGTGGCCGTGGCCGCCGTGGCGACCGTGGCGGCCGTCGCGGCAGTGGCGGTGGCCAGGACCTGCTCGACCGCCAAATCGGCCCCTCGCCGTTCACCGACGAGGAGCTGGCCGAGCTGGCGCTGGCGGCGGATCCGACCCAACCGCTCGACCCCGGGGCCGTTCCCCTGTCGGAGTACCTGGCACTGACTCCCGGACTGTTGCCCCAGTGGTATATGCCCGCGCCCACCTCACGGGGGAGCAAGGCGTGGAAGATCGCCGTGGTCGTGGTGATCCTGGCGGCCTTCCTGCTCGTCGACATCTCCGGGTTGTGCAGCACCTACGGATCGATCGTCCCGGTCTGACCGCGGACCGTCCGGTCCCGTCCCCGGCGCCACGGGGTCCCGGGACGGGCCGGGACCGACGGTAGGGTTGGCCCCATGCGAGTCGGTGTGGTCGGTGCGGCGGGCAGGATGGGACGGGAGGTCTGCCGTGCCGTCGGAGCGGACCCGGCCCTCGAACTCGTGGCCGCCGTCGACCCGCAGGCGGCGGGGAGCGAACTGGACGAACTGGTGGAGCACGGGCCCGGCGGGCCCACCGGGCTCACCGTCGAAGGACCCCTCGAGGCCCTGTCCGCCGCGGGCGTCGAGGTGGTGGTGGACTTCACCCGGATCGACGCGGCGCGGACGACACTGCCGTGGTGCGCGGCGGCCGGGATCCATGCCGTGGTCGGGACGTCGGGGTTCACGGACGACGACATGGCCGACCTGGCCCGGTGGTTCGCCGGACCGACGGCCGGTGCACCCAACGCCCTGGTGGCGGCCAACTTCGCCATCGGCGCCGTCCTCATGATGCGGTTCGCCGAGATGGCCGCTCCCTGGTTCGACGGGGCCGAGATCATCGAGCTCCACCACGACGGAAAGCTCGACGCCCCGTCGGGCACGGCGATGCAGACGGCGACGGTGATGACCCGGGGCCGGTCCGGTCACGGCGTCGGCGGGTTTCCGGCGGACGCCACGGTGACGACGGTGGTCGACGGGGCACGAGGTGGGTCGGGCCCCGGTGGCGTGCGGATCCACTCGGTTCGGCTGCCCGGTCTGGTGGCCCACCAGGAGGTGATCCTCGGCGCCGTGGGGCAGAGCCTGACCATCCGCCACGACTCGTTCGACCGCCGGTCGTTCATGGACGGCGTGACCCTGGCCGTGCGCCAGGTTCCGTCCCGTCCGGGGCTGACCGTCGGTCTCGACCCCCTGCTGGGGTTCTGAGCGGTCGGATCCGGCCGTGGACGACATCCGCCAGACCGTCCTCGAGGCCACCTACCGGTGCGTGGCCCGCAAGGGCCTGGAGAAGACGACGGTCGAGGACGCGGCCCGGGAGGCCGGCGTGTCCCGGGCCACGATCTACCGCCACTTCCCCGGCGGGCGAGAGGACCTGATCAACTCCGTCGTAGCCTGGGAATTCCTCCGGTTCTTCGCCCGGCTCTACGAGGAGGTGCAGGACTCCGAGAGCCTCGAGCAGGTGATGGAGCGCGGGATCAGGTTCGCCCACCGCTCCATCGCCGAGCACCAGGTCCTCCAGCGGATCATGCTCCAAGAGCCCGAGGTGTTGATCCCGAAGCTGACCGTGGAGAGCAACCGCATGCAGGTGGCGATCTCGGAATTCCTCCTCCCGTATCTGCAGCAGCACGGGTTGGCGGCGGGGGTGGACCCGGTGGTGGCGGCCGACTTCTTGGCCCGGATGGTGCTGTCCTACATGTCCTCGCCCGGGCGTTGGGACCTCGACGACCCTGAGCGGGTGGCCGAACTGGTCCGCACCGAACTGCTGGCCGGGATCGTGGTGGGCCCGGAGCCCCGGGGTCGGTGACACCCTTGACCTGAGACAGTGAGTGCCTTATTGTTTCAGTGTGCCACGTGGGGGAGCGAGAGCCCGAACCGCAGCCGCCGCGCAGCCCGAGGCGTCCGAGGTGTCCGAGGTGTCCGAGGTGTCCGAGGTGTCCGAGGTGTCCGAGGTGTCCGAGGTGTCCGGGGCGTCCGGGGCGTCAGACGGGGGGCTCGACGGTGCACCCGTGGCGAACCTCGATGCCACCGGTGAGCACTCGCCCCATCGGGTCCGCATCATCGACGGGGCCCTGCGCTGTATCGCCCGCCACGGTGTGTCGAAGACGACCGTCGACGACGTGGCCCGTGACGCCGGGATATCGAGGGCCACGGTGTACCGGGTCTTTCCCGGTGGCAAGGACGAGGTCCTCCGGGCCGTGGCCGACACCGAGGTGGCTCGGCTCTTCGCCGCCCTGGGCGTGCGCATGGGCGAGGCCGACAACCTCCGCGACGTCCTGGTGGGCGGGATCGTCGAGTGCGCCAGCCGGATCAACACCCACGAGGGATTGCGCTACCTCCTCAATTTCGAGCCCGAGGTGGTACTGCGGAACCTGGCCTTCCCCGAGTCGGACCGGCTGCTCCTTGCGGCGAGCGGCTTCACGGCACCGTTCCTGGCCCGTTGGATGGACATGGAGGAGGCCAGCCGGGTAGCCGAGTGGGCCACCCGGATCGTCCTGTCCTACACGTTGTCCCCGTCCGAGGAGATCGACCTGGCCGACCCCCGTTCGGCCAGCTATCTGGTCGAGACCTTCATACTTCCGGGGATCCGGGCCGTCCGGCGGCCCGACAGCACCACACCGCACCTGACACTGCATGCAGCAGACGACACCAGCACCAGCGAGCGTTCCGAGGGGGAACCACGATGACCACTGACCTGAGCCAGACCGAGGACCTCATCGGTCGTACCGAGATCGACGATTTCGAGGCGATCTTGTCGGTGGTCGGTGAGGAGGAGCCCGACGGTCGGCACCTGGTGGCCTCCGACTACGACACCATCTTCACCTGGGACTACGAGAAAGGCGCCCGGCCCAAGCTCAACAAGCTCTACGAGAAGGCCAAGGGCGCCCAGTGGAACGGCGAGACCGACCTCCCCTGGGACACCGAGGTCGACCAGGAGCGGATGGTCTACGAGCAGGCCGCCGCCACCGGAGGGCTGGGGACCGGGTTCGACCGGACGGGAACGGTGATCGAGCACTGGGGCGAAAAGGAGATGGTCGAGTTCGGCGTGGAGAGCCAGAACTGGGTGCTCTCCCAGTTCCTCCACGGCGAGCAGGGGGCGCTGGTCTGTACGGCCCAGATCGTCGAGTCGGTGCCGTGGATCGACGCCAAGTACTACGCCGCCACCCAGGTGATGGACGAGGCCCGTCACGTCGAGGTGTTCGCCAAGTACCTGGACGAGAAGCTCTCGGGTCACTATCCCATCAACGGCCACCTCCAGCTCCTCATCGACGGGATCATCGCCGACTCGAGGTGGGACATGACCTACCTGGGTATGCAGATCATGGTCGAGGGCCTCGCCCTGGCGGCGTTCGGCTTCATGAAGAACATGACCCCCGATCCACTGCTGCGCCAGCTCCTCCGCTACGTGATGGCCGACGAGGCCCGCCACGTGGCCTTCGGGGTGATCAGCCTCCAGGAGTACTACCAGGAGCTCACCACCGCCGAGCTCCGGGAGCGCCAGGAGTTCGCCTTCGAGGCGGCGGTCCGGATGCGGGACCGGTTCATGCAGCAGGAGGTCTGGGCCCGCATGGGAATCGATCCGAAATCGGTCGTCCCGCTGGTCCAGCAGTCGCCGGACCGGAAGGTCTTCCAGTCGCTGCTCTTCTCCAAGATCGTGCCGAACTGCCGGAAGCTCGGTCTGCTGGATGCCGGGGACGGCTGGCTCCGGACCAAGTTCACCGAGCTCGGCGTCATCGATTTCGAGCTGTGGACCGACAGTTCCGAGGACGCCGACGCGTTCTCCGACGTACCGCCGACCCGGCGCGACGACCTGTAGGGCTTCCTCCGGGCCGGGGACGGAGGTCCCCACGACGACCCCGACGGGGGTCGCCCCGTCCGGGGGTGCTGGTAGCCTGCCTCTCCATGGACCGACCGGCAGTTCCCGCTGTCTCCGCGCTCGTGGCGCCCGCTGAACCCGCGGTGCCCGCGGTGCCCGCGGTCCGGGGTTGACCGGCGTGGCCCGCTTCGGTTCCGTCGTGACGGCCATGGTCACTCCCTTCGACGGGGAGGGGGCGCTCGACGTCGACGGGGCGGTGGCCCTGGCCCGGCACCTGGTCACCACCGGCTCGGACGGCCTGGTCCTGGCCGGGACGACCGGCGAGGGTCCGGTGCTGTCCGACGACGAGAAGTCCGACCTCTGGCGGGCCGTGTCCGAGGCGGTGACCGTCCCCGTCCTGGCCGGAACGGGGACGAACGACACCGCCCATTCGATCGGGCTCTCCCGGCGGGCGGCCGACGCCGGGGTGGACGGATTGCTGGTCGTAACGCCGTACTACAGCCGGCCGTCAGCGGCCGGACTCTCCGCCCACTTCCGGGCGGTGGCCGCGGCCACGACGTTGCCCGTCCTTCTCTACGACATCCCCATCCGGTCGGGGCGCCGGATCGGCACCGAGCTGTTGGTTTCCCTGGGCACCGAGGTGGCGAACATCGTCGGGGTAAAGGACGCCACCGGAGATGTCGCCGCCGCAGCCCGCGTGGTGGCGGGCACGCCAGACGCCTTCGAGGTGTACTCGGGCGACGACTCGCTGACCCTGCCCTTCCTGGCCGTGGGTGGTGTCGGTGTCGTGAGCGTGGCGTCGCACTGGGCGGGGAGCCTGTTCGGGCGGATGATCGCCGCCCATGGCTCGGGGGACCTCGACGCCGCCCGTGAGGCGAACGACCTGCTCTTCCGCTCCTACGACTTCGAGTCCAGTGACGCGTTCCCCAATCCTCTGCCCGCCAAGGCGGCATGCCGCGCGTTGGGACTGCCCTCGGGGCAGTGCCGCCTGCCCCTGGGCGAAGCACCCCGGTCGTTGGACGACGACGCCCGGGCCCTCATCGACGATCTCGAGCGAACGGACACGGTGCATCAGGTTGCCTGACAACGGACAGAAGCGGCAGCGATCGGGAAGTGCGGCCGATCAGGGTGGGACGAGAGGAGCACCGGCGACGACCGGTGACGGGCGGGCCCGGGGTGATCGTCCGAAGGGCGGCAGGAAGCGCTCCGGGAAGTCGGAGGGTGGCGGCGCCCCGGTGACGGCGGCGTCGGCGAGCGCTTCGTCCCCCGCTCCGGCCGCGGGCCCGGCCCCGGGCCGCGAGCCCGAGCGGAAGAAGAAGGCTCAGGGTGGCGGCCAGGGCGGAAATCAGGGCGGAAACCAGGGCGGAAACCAGGGCGGTGGTCAAAGCGAGGGCGGCGGCGGGCGGCGGCGGCGAGGGAACGCAGGTGGCCGGTCCGGCGGCGGCGGGGGTGCCGGCGTCGGCGGGGGCGGCGCCGACAGGTCGGTGCGGGTGGTCTTCCTCGGCGGTCTCGGTGAGATCGGGCGGAACTGCGCGTGCATCGAGGTGGACGGGCGGATCCTCATCCTCGATGTGGGGATCATGTTCCCGGATCCGGACATGCCCGGGGTCGACCTGGTCCTGCCGGACTTCACCTACCTCCGGGAGAACGCCGACCGGGTCGACGGCATCATCCTCACCCACGGCCATGAGGACCACACCGGTGGTCTGGCCTACCTTCTGCGGGACCTGTCGGTCCCCATCTACGGATCCGAGCTGACGCTCGGCCTGGCCAGGAGCCGGGTCGAGGAGGCCGGTCTGCTCGATCGTGCCCAGTTCGTCCCCGTCCGGGACGGCGAGCGGCGTCGCATCGGACCGTGTGACGTGGAATTCATCCCGGTGACCCACTCTGTTCCCCACGCCTTCGCCACGGCGTTCTTCACGCCCCAGGGCGTGATCCTGCACTCGGGCGACTTCAAACTCGACCTCCACCCCGTCGACGGGCGTCGGACCGACCTGGCCCGCATGGGGGCACTGGCCTCGGATTCGGGCATCCGCCTGCTCCTGTCGGACTCCACCAACGCCGAGGAGCCCGGTTTCACCCCATCGGAGTCCACCGTCGGGGCCACGCTCCGCAAGGTGTTCCTCGAACGGCCGGACCGTCGCTTCATCGTGACCTGCTTCGCCAGTCACGTGCACCGCGTCCAACAGGTGGCCGACGCAGCCATCGCCGGTGGCCGCAAGGTGGCCACGCTCGGCCGCTCGATGCAGAAGAACGTGAAGCTGGCCCGGGAGCTCGGGCTGTTGCATATCGACGAGCGCTCGCTCATCGATATCGAGAAGATCGATACCCTGCCTCCCGGGCAGGTCTGCGTGATCTCCACGGGCTCCCAGGGGGAACCGATGTCGGCGCTCTCGCGCCTGGCCGTGGGGGAGAACCGGTTCTTCAGCCTGCAGCCGGACGACGTCGTGGTGATCAGCGCCCACCCCATCCCGGGCAACGAGTGGTCGGTGGGACGGGTGATCGACGGGCTCCACCGTCGGGGCGTCGAGGTCATCCACTCCGGCGTCGACCAGGTCCATGTGAGCGGGCACGCCCGGCAGGGCGAGCTGGCCACGTTGATGAACGTGACCAAGCCGGAGTTCTTCATCCCGGTCCACGGGGAGTACCGGCACATGGCCAACCATGCCCGGCTGGCCGAGTCCATGGGCATCACGGCCGACCGTCTGATCCTGTGCGAGGACGGTGACACCGTCCGCCTGGACCAGCACGGGCTGCGGCGTGACGGTGACGTCCCGGGCGGGTACCTCTTCGTGGACGGTAGCTCCGTCGGTGACATCGGTCACGGTGTCCTCCGCGACCGGCGCGTGCTGTCGGAGGACGGCGTGATCATGATCGTGGCCACAGTGGACCTGCAACGGGCCGAAGTCATCGGGACGCCGAACATCGTGGCCCGGGGTTCGGCCCACGACCTCGATTCGGACACGCCGCTCAACCTCGAGGCGAGGCGGGCGGTGACGGTGGCCCTGGAGCGGGCGCTGGGTGAGGACACCCACGATCACGAGGTGCTCAACCGGGCGGTCCGCAAGGCGCTGGGGAAGTTGCTGGGGGAGCGGACCAGGCAGCGGCCGATGATCATCCCGGTGATCGTGGCCATCTGATCGGTTGGTTCGGTCCGCCGACCGGATCGGCCGCAGTCGGGCGTCCCCGATGTGGGCGGCGGTGCCCGCGGCAGCGACCAGGCCGTCGTGAGCAGGAATTTTCCGCCGCGATCCCCCGCGACGGGGGTACCGGGCAGTAGTTTGGAGGTGTGACGACCACCACCAGGCGGCCGAACGGTGGGTCCCCTGCTGGGCGGTCGAAGTCCAAGGCGACCTCCGGGTCGTCGCGCGGACGCGCCAAGGACACGTCGCCGGCCAAGGGGCGGACCCCGCGGGGGGCACCGCCCCGGAAGGGACCGGAGAAGTCCCCGGGCCTGGTCGGGGCCATCGGCGCGGTCGTGTCGAAGCATGCCGCGGACATCTGGGGCGTGCTCCTGGTCACCGTCGGCCTGCTCTCCGGTCTGGCCATCTATTTCGACGCCCTCGGTCCCGCCGGGCACGGTGTCCGCGTGGGCCTGGGGGCCGTACTGGGCTGGGGCCGGTTCCTCGTGCCCCTGGCGGCCATCGGGGTCGGCGTCGTCCTGTTGGCCGACCGGGGGAACGAAGAGGACGAGTCGAAGGGTCGGGAGTCCGCCCGGGTGGTACTCGGTGCCGTCCTGTTCCTCGTGGCCGTGGCCGGCCTGGCGTCGTTGGCCGGCGGATCGCCCCGGATCGGTGCGCCCGTGTCGTCACTGTCGGGTGCGGGTGGATGGCTCGGGGCGGTCATCGGCAACCCCCTCCGTGCCGGCATCGGCGGTGCCGGGGCGGTGATCATCTTCGTCGCCGTGCTCGTCCTGTCCCTCGTGCTGTTCACCGGCGTGTCGGTCCGCCGGGCCGGGCGCGGTGTCGGGGTGGCGGCCAAGTGGGCGGTCGACACGGCACGGGGTGCGACCTCGTCGAAGGCGGACGTCCGGACGGGGGGCCGTGACCCCGGGGTGTCCGGTTCCGGCGATCCACCGACCGATCCGTTCGGGCTGCGGGTGGTGGCCGATCCCGCCGACGACACGTCGGCACCGGCGGCGGTGATCGAGCCGGTGCTCGACCCGATCGTCGAGGAGCCCGGACCGCCCGTCCTGGAGCTCCTCCCGACGGCAGCGACCCGCAAGGGGAAGGCCTCGCAGCTCGAGATGAAGCTCGGGCCGGCCGTGGGTGACTGGCGTCTGCCCCCGGCGAACCTCCTGAAACGGACCAAGCAGCAGGCCGTCGACGAGAAAGAGGTCGATGCCGCGGGGGCCCTGCTGGTCGATGCCCTGGCCGCCCACGGAGTGGAGACCCGACTGGTCGGCCGGACCGTCGGACCGTCGGTGACCCGGTACGAGATCGAGCTCGGGGCCGGGGTGAAGGTGGCCCGGGTGACCTCGCTGTCCAAGGACATCGCCTACGCCATGGCGTCCCCGGACGTCCGGATCCTGGCCCCCATCCCCGGGAAGTCGGCCATCGGTGTCGAAGTTCCCAACCGGCGTCGGCAACTGGTGGCCCTGGGCGACATCCTGGCCACCGGGGAGGCCGCGGCGGCCCATCACCCCCTGGAGGTGGGGCTTGGTCGCGACATCGCCGGTCGTTCGGTGATGGCCAACCTGGCGGAGATGCCCCACGTGCTCGTGTCGGGGGCGACGGGATCCGGGAAGTCGTCGTGCATCAATTCGATCCTCACGTCGATCCTCATGCGCTCGACCCCCGACCAGGTCCGGCTCATCCTGGTCGACCCCAAGCGGGTCGAGCTCGGTCAGTACAACGACCTGCCCCACCTGCTCACCCAGGTCGTCGTCGATCCGAAGAAGGCGGCCAACGCCCTGGCGTGGGCGGTCAAGGAGATGGAGCGGCGCTACGACCTGCTGGCCGATGTCGGGATGCGGGACATCACCGGGTACAACATCGCCTTCGACCGGGGTGAGCTCGAGGACGCCGAGGAAGCGAACCGCCTCCGTCTGGTGGGGACGGGCCGCGACGCCGACGCCGACGCCGACGGGGACGACGACGTCCGTGGCGACGCCGGTGGGGGTGATGTCGATGACGACGACGGCTACGAACGCCGGTACCAGCGACTTCCGTTCATCCTCATCGTCGTCGACGAGCTGAACGACCTCATGATGGTCGCCGCCCGGGACGTCGAGGAATCGGTCTGCCGGATCGCCCAGATGGCCCGGGCCGTGGGCATCCACCTCGTCCTGGCCACCCAGCGCCCGTCCGTCGACGTCATCACCGGGGTGATCAAGGCCAACATCCCGTCCCGGATGGCCTTCTCCGTGTCCTCCCTGGCCGACAGCCGGGTGATCCTCGACCAACCCGGAGCGGAGCGTCTCATCGGCAAGGGGGACATGTTGCTGCTCTCGGCGTCGTCCTCCAATCCCCAGCGGATCCAGGGTCCGTGGGTCGGCGAGGAGGAGGTCCGGTCGGTCGTCGCCCACTGGAAGCGCCAGCGCCAGATGGAGGTGGTCTCGGCGATCGAGGAGGTCGTCGGGGGGAGCGGGTCCGTGGACGGTGGAGGCGAGTCCGGGGACGACGACGATCTGCTGGCCCAGGCCATCGACCTGGTCGTCCGGTCCCAGCTGGGTTCGACGTCGATGCTCCAGCGGAAGCTCCGCGTCGGGTTCGCCCGGGCCGGTCGACTGATGGACCTGATGGAGCGCCGGGGAGTGGTCGGGCCGTCGGAAGGTTCCAAGGCTCGGGTTGTCCTGATGACGCCCGAAGAATTGGATGCACACTGAGCGGGACTGCCGACGACGGGGACCACGGTGTCGGCGAAGGGTTCTTCAGGAGCTCGCCGCACGGTGTGCCGGTAGCTCGGGGCGACGGCACCCGGCCGGTCGACGGGGGCGTTCCTGCGGCGGCGGCCGACCCGGTTGAGCCGGCTGGTCCGGTCGTCTCGGCCGACCCGGCTGGTCCGGTCGCATCGGCCGGCCCGGCTGGTCCGGCTGGTCCGGCTGGTCCGGCTGGTCCGGCTGGTCCGGCTGGTCCGGCTGGTCCGGTCGCATCGGCCGGCCCGGCGGTGTCCCCGGCCGAACGGCAGTCGGACGCGCACACTGCCCAGCCCGACCTCACCGGAGTCGTCGGCGCGGTCACGGCGTCGGCCGCCGGGGCCACCGTTGATGCCGCCGCCGTGGCGACCGTCGGGACCACCGCTGATGCTGCCGCAGCCGGCACGGGACCGGCCGGAACGGCCGAAGTGGTAGGCGCTCTCGGGGGTGCGGCAGTCGTCCTGCAGCCCTCGCGCCGTGACCGCAGGACGACGAAGAAGCGACGGGTGCTTCCCTGGGCGGTGGGTGTCTGTGCGCTGGCGTTGGTCGTCGCGGTGGCGTCGCTGGTGGTCGTCGGGGTCCGGCGGCCGCTCCCTGCGCCGGCGCTCGTCGCTTTCGTCCCGGCGACGACCACCGTGTCCGGGTCGCTCCCGTCGTTGCCGTGGCCGACGAAGGGCGGGGCGGCAGTGGCCATTCCGGCGCTGGGCTACACCGCCGAGTCGGGCAACCAGTCGCCCGAGCCGATCGCCAGCTTGACCAAGATGACCACCGCGGTCCTCGTCCTGACCGATCATCCGATCCCCGTGGGGTCTCCGGGACCTTCGATCACCATCACCGCGGTCGACGTCGCCGAGTACGACAACGACGTGGACAACGACCAGTCCACACTAACGGTACGCGAGGGTGAGGTGTTGAGCGAGCGCCAGATGATCGAGGCCCTGCTGATCCGCTCGGCCAACAACATCGCCTACGCCCTTGCCGTCTGGGACGCCGGTAGCGAGGCGGCGTTCGTGGCGAAGATGAACGCCTTCGCCTCGGCCCAGGGAATGACGTCGACGCACTACGTCGACGTCAGCGGTTTCGACCCGCACACGGTGTCGTCGTCATCGGACTGCCTCCGTGTGGCCTCGGTGGGTATGGCCATCCCCGCCTTCGCCGAGACGGTGGCCATGCCGTCGGTCACGCTTCCCCTCGTGGGTACCGTGCCGAACATCGTCACCGAGGTCGGTTCCAACGGCGTGATCGGCGTCAAGTCCGGGTACACGTCGCAGGCCGGCGGTTGCATGGTGCTGGCAGGCACGAGGACCATTGCCGGGCAGACGGTGCTCGTACTGGTGGCGGTCACCGGCCAGCCGGTTCCGCCCGCCGTGGCGCCCACGACCACCACGACCACCACCACGACGACGGCACCGGGCGCTGGCCACGGGCAGGCTCCGCCGCCTTCGTCGACGACGTCGACGACCACGACGCCTTACGTCCCCGATCCGTTCGAGTACACCCGGCCGGTGGTCGAAGCCCTGTTGACCCATGCCGAGGCCGGTGTGGTCGGTGTGGTGCTGACCACGCCGGGGTCACCGGCCGGAACGGCCACTGCGACGTGGGACGGCGTCCCCCACGACGTACCGGTCGTCGCCGGACGAACCGCCGGACTGCTGGCCTGGCCCGGGCAGGTGGTGCAGGCGACGACCCATCTCGAAGGCGTACCGGCGGGTGCCCAGCGCGGGCTCACCGTCGGGACGGCGCAGTACACCCTGGGTACGCAGCAGGTGACGGTGCCGTTACAGCTGGCCCGACCGATCCCCGTCCCGTCCCTGTGGTGGCGCCTCACCCACCGGTAGGCGGACCGACGCGGTCGGTGCGGTGCGGTCGGTTCTGGTCCGGTCCGGTCCGGTCCGGTCCGGTCCGGTCCGGTCTGGTCCGGGGCACCGATGAGTTGCCCGTCCGGACGTCGGGCGAAGGCGCCGGCACCGGGGTGGGACCGGGGTGGGACCGGGGTGGGACCGGGGTGGCATGGCGGGTCGGACAGTCCCTCGGTGCGGGTGCCCTGCCGAGTACCCTGAGGGCGTGCGCGCACGAGTACCAGCTTCGTCGGCGAATCTCGGCCCGGGGTTCGACACCTTGGCCATCGCCCTCGACCGGTATGTCGAGGTCGAGGTGGAGCCGGCCTCGCGGCTGATCGTACGGTCCGAGGGTGAAGGTGCCGGCTTCTCGGACGACCCGTCGCACCTCGCCGCCCGGGTGGCCATCGACGTTGCCGGTCACGACCGGCTGGCCATCACCGTCCGGTCGGAGATCCCGATCGCCCGGGGTCTCGGGTCCTCCGCCGCACTGGCTGTCGCCGCCGCTGCCGCGGCAGGGGCCAAGGATCCCCTGGCCGTGGCCACGCAGATCGACGGGCATCCGGACAACGCCGCCGCCTCGATGGTCGGTGGGTTCGTGGCGGCCACCATGGTCAAGGGTGGGGTGCGTGCGGTCCGGCTGCCGCTCGACGTGAGCCTGGCGTTCGTGGTGATCGTGCCTGACGTGACCCTGGCCACGTCCAAGGCGCGCAACGTGCTCCCGGCCGAGGTCAGCCGGGAGAACGCCGCATTCAACCTCGGGCGGATGGCGCTCCTGATCGCCGGACTGGCGGACAGCCGCCTCCTAATCAAGGAGGCCACCGAGGACCGACTCCACCAGGACTACCGGAGCCCGTTGTTCCCCGCGGCGCCCAAGCTCCTCGGTCGTCTGTCGGCCGCCGGTGCGCTGGCCGTCTGCTGGTCGGGGGCCGGTCCATCGCTGATGGGCATCTGCCGGGGGGAGGACGCCGTCCGGGTGCAGACCGGTGCCCAGGTGGCCTTGGCCGAGACCGACATCCCCGGGAAGGCACTGCTGCTCCGACCGGACATGCACGGTCTCGTCCTCGACGGGGACGACGGTGAGGATTTCTGGGAAGGCAGGAGCTCACTGGTCACCGGAGAACCGGCGGCGAAGTCAGCCAGCGGCCCGGTCCCCGCCAGTGGGGCCCAGTTCTACGATTTCGACTCCGGTTCGTAGCTCCTAGCTCCGATCGTTCACGAGAATTCACAGGGTCGCTCGCGGACCATTGATCGGTGTCCTCCAGGGGTCTGCGGAGCCATTTCGACGTGCCGGAGTTCGGGTGGCCGGGATTGACGT
>Ga0302157_10001349_pt1 | contig 30392 bp, 28 predicted proteins | sample I_Bog_N3_3_FD_193502 | JGI IMG/M metagenome (GOLD analysis project Ga0302157, IMG submission 193502) | Peat permafrost microbial communities from Stordalen Mire near Abisko, Sweden - I_Bog_N3_3 | ecosystem: Environmental > Terrestrial > Soil > Wetlands > Peat | place: Sweden: Abisko, Stordalen...
CTCGTCGACCTCGTCGCCGCCGTCGGCCCCGTCACGGTCATCGGCATCGACCACGTCGGCGTCGACCACGTCGGCGTCGACGGGCTCGAGCTCGTCGACCGTCTCATCGACCGTCGTCTCCGGTGCCACCGGGGTCGTCGCCTCGGCCTGGTTGCGACGCCGCGACCCGGCCACCCGGCGCGAACGCTGCGACCCGGAGGCCGCCCGCTTGGCCCGGCGACGGGCGATCCGGTCCTCGGGGAGCCGGCTCACGATCACCGTCACGTGGCACGTGCGCTTACGGATCCTCGTGGCCCGCCCCCGGGCCCGGGGGCGCCACCGCTTGAGGGTGCTTCCCTCGTCGGCGTAGCAGGCCGACACGTAGAGATCCTCGGAATCGAGCCCGTCGTTGTGGACGGCGTTGGCCACGGCCGACGCCAGGACCTTGCCGATCACCACGGCGGCCTCGCGGTCGCCCAGCGACAGGATCTCGGCCGCCCGGTCGACGTCCTGACCGCGGATCAGGTCGAGGACCTGGCGGGCCTTGGTGGCCGACATCCGGCTGTGACGGAGGACCGCCCGGGTCCCCTCGCGCTCGTTGGTCTTGACTCCCGTCACGTCAGCGCCTTCCCGCTCGCTCTTGGCCGGCGTGGAACTTGAAGGTCCGGGTCGGCGAGAACTCACCCAGCTTGTGCCCCACCATCGACTCGGTGACGTAGACCGGGACGTGCTTGCGACCGTCGTGGACGGCGATGGTGTGGCCCACCATGTCGGGGATGATGGTGGAGCGCCGCGACCAGGTCTTGATGACCTTCTTGTCGCCGGCCGCGTTCAGGACATCCACCTTCTTCAGGAGGTGGTCGTCCACGAACGGACCCTTCTTCAGGCTGCGAGGCATACTGCGCTTCCCCTCTTCCTACCGCCGGGCGCCGCGTGTGCGGCGACGGCGAACGATCATCTTGTCGGAGTCCTTGTCCCGGGCCCGGGTCCGGCCCTCGGGCTTCCCCCACGGGGAAACCGGGTGACGGCCACCGGAGGTCTTGCCCTCGCCACCACCAAGGGGGTGGTCCACCGGGTTCATGGCCACACCACGGGTCTGCGGGCGCTTGCCCTTCCAGCGGTTCCGACCGGCCTTGCCGATCTTGATGAGCTCGGCCTCGGAGTTGCCCACGACACCCAGGGTGCCGCGGCAGTCGATGGACACTCGGCGCATCTCGGTCGAGGGGAGGCGCAGGGTGGCGAAGAGGCCTTCCTTGGCCACCAGCTGGATGCTCATGCCGGCGCCCCGGGCCATCTTGCCGCCTCCACCGGGCCGGAGCTCCACGTTGTGGATCACCGAACCGACGGGGATGTAGCGCAGCGGCAGGGCGTTGCCGGGACGGATGTCCGCACCCTGGCCGGACTGCAGGAGGTCACCCACCGACACCTGGGCCGGGGCCAGGATGTAGCGCTTCTCGCCGTCGAGGTAGTGCAGCAGGGCGATGCGGGCGTTGCGGTTGGGGTCGTACTCGATCGACGCCACCTTGGCCGGGACCCCGTCCTTGTCCCGCTTGAAGTCGATGATGCGGTACTGCTGCTTGTGGCCGCCGCCGCGGTGGCGGGCCGTCTTGCGGCCGTAGCTGTTGCGGCCGCCGGACGACGGCTTGGGGGCCAGCAGGGACTTCTCCGGCCGGCTCGTGGTGATCTCGGCGAAGTCGGAGACGGTCTGGAACCGGCGACCTGGACTGGTGGGCTTACGTGAGCGGAGCGGCATGGGTCGGTACCTGGACTCTCAGTTCTCGAACAGGTCGATCGAGTCACCCTCGTGGAGGGTGACGATGGCCCGCTTGGTGTCGGCACGGTGGCCGATGGTGTTGGACTTGCGGTTGCGCTTGTTCTTGCCCTTGCGGTTCAACGTGTTGACCTTGGTGACGCGGACTTTGAACGCGTCCTCCACGGCGTGGCGCACGTCGATCTTGGTCGCCGAGGGGTCGACGACGAAGACGTAGACGTTGTTGTCCATCAGGCCGTAGGTCTTCTCCGAGACCACCGGGCGGATGAGGATGTTGTGGGGATCCCTCACGAGTCGTTCCCTTCGGTGTCGTCGGCCGCCTCGGCGTCCTCAACGTCCGCCTCGTCCGCCTCGCCCGCCTCGCCCGCCTGGTCATCGGCCTCGTCACCAGCCTCGGCGTCGGCCTCGATCTCGTCCTCGTCGACGACCTCGACCTCGACCTCGACCTCGATGACGACATCCTCGACCTCGTCCTCGACCTCCGGGGCGTCGACCCGGGTGCTCGCACCGGGCAGCGTCTCGTCGGTGAAGACCAGCCAGTCGTTCACCAGGATGTCGTAGGCGTTCAGCTCTCCGGCCACCACGGTCTGGACGTCGGGCAGGTTGCCGAACGACCGGTCGACGTAGCCGTCCTCGGGACCCAGGACCACCAGGACCCGACCCGACAGCCCGAGGGCTTCGAGCGCGGCGATGGCCCCCTTGGTGGACGGGATCTCGAAGTCCCAGGCCGTGACCACGGCCACCCGTCCCTGGGAAGCCCGGTCCGACAGCGCGGAACGAAGGGCCAGCTGGATCATCTTCTTCGGCGTCTTCTGGCCGTAGCCCCGGGGCTTCGGGCCGAGGGCCACACCGCCGCCCACCCACTGGGGCGAACGGGTCGAACCCTGACGGGCCCGGCCGGTCCCCTTCTGGCGGAACGGCTTGGCCCCGCCACCCCGGACCTCGGCCCGGGTCTTCGTGGACTGGGTGCCCGAGCGTGCCGCGGCCAGCTGGGCCGTCACGACCTGGTGGAGCACGGCCAGGTTGGGCTCGATGCCGAAGAGCGACGGGTCCAGCTCGACGGCTCCTTCGACGGTACCGTCGGGGGACCGACGGAGGACCGTGCGGACCTCGGGTTCGGGGCGGAAGAACCGCCGGATCTCGGCCGGCGTGGCCGACTCGAGGTCGAGGGTCACCTCGGCGGTGTCGGTGGTGCTCATGACGCCGCACCTCCCTTCACGGCCGGGGCCTTCACGGCGTTGCGGAGGACGACGATCCCGCCGCGGGGACCGGGGACCGCTCCCTTGACCAGGACGAGCTCCCGTTCGGGGTCGGCCTGGATGATCTCGAGGTTGAGCGTGGTCACCTGCTGGCCACCCATGCGGCCGGCCATGCGGGTGCCCTTGAACACCCGTGACGGCGTGGCGCAGGCTCCGATGGACCCGGGCGAGCGGTGCTTCTTGTGGTTACCGTGCGACGCACCCTGTCCCTTGAAGTTGTGCCGCTTCATGCCGCCGGCGAAGCCCTTCCCCTTGGACACCGCCGTGGCGTCGACCAGCTCACCGACCTCGAGGAGATCAGCGGTCAGCTGTTGGCCCACCTCGTAGTCGGAGGCGTCGTCGATCCGGAGCTCGACCAGCCGCCGTCCGGGATCGACCCCGGCCTTGTCGAAGTGGCCCTGCTCGGGCTTGGACAGCGAGGACGCCTTGCGGTGGCCCCAGGTGACCTGGAGAGCGGTGTACCCGTCACCCTCCGGCGTCTTCACCTGCACCACGCGGACGGGCGCGACGCGTACGACCGTCACCGGTATCGCCCGGTTCTGGTCGTCCCAGATCTGGGTCATTCCGACCTTCTCGCCCACGATCGCCTTGGTGGCCACTGGAGCTTCTCCGTCTCGACTCTTCGTTGTGCTCGACGCCGGCCGGCGTCGATCAGTTGTTGCGCACTGCTTCCCTGCTCCACCGACGGACCCGCCCGTCGGCCTGTTCCTCCGGCGCTCGCACGCACCGGCTTGCACGCAGACGCTCCGCTCGGGAGTCCCGTGCGGAGCGCGTGCCTGGTGTGGCCCGAGGTCCCTGCCGACTTCCCGGCAGGCGCTCGGACACGTCTCTCTGAGTACTGCCACTACCAACCACCGGCCCCGGTTCGGGCCGACCGGCTACGTTACACCATCCCCAGGTGGGCCGCCAGGGGCCGTGGTGGCCCCTGCACCCGCCCGTCGGGGAACGGTCCGGGCGGTCCTCAGACCGTCTGGATCTTGATCTCGATGTCGACACCCGCTGGGAGGTCGAGCCGCTGGAGCGAATCGACCGTCTTCGGCGTGTGCTCGACGATGTCCACGAGGCGCTTGTGCACCCGCATCTCGAAGTGCTCGCGGCTGTCCTTGTACTTGTGGGGCGACCGGATCACCGTATAGCGGTGCTTCTCCGTCGGGAGGGGCACAGGACCCAACACCTTGGCCTGGGTGCGGAGGACGGTCTGGACGATCTTCTCGGTCGACTGATCGAGGATCTCGTGGTCGTAGGCCTTCAGGCGGATGCGGATCTTCTGTCGGGGGCCATCTGCGGCCATGTGCGGTGCGTCCTCTCTCAGGTTCTGCGGTCGCTGCGGCTCAGGCCAGGATCTTGGTGACGCGACCCGAGGCGACGGTGCGGCCACCCTCGCGGATGGCGAACCGGAGACCCTCGTCCATGGCGATCGGCTTGCCCAGCTCGACGATCATGTCCGTGTTGTCGCCGGGCATGACCATCTCGGTGCCCTCGGGCAGGGAGATGGTGCCGGTCACGTCGGTGGTGCGGAAGTAGAACTGGGGCCGGTAGTTCGTGAAGAACGGCTTGTGCCGTCCGCCCTCGTCCTTGTTCAGCACGTAGACGGTCGCCTCGAACTTGGTGTGCGGGGTGATCGAGCCCGGCTTGCACAGCACCTGGCCCCGCTCCACCTCCTCCTTCTTCGTGCCACGGAGCAGGGCGCCGATGTTGTCGCCGGCCTGGCCCTGGTCGAGGAGCTTGCGGAACATCTCGATGCCCGTCACCGTGGTCTTCTGCGTGTCGCGCAGGCCCACGATCTCCACCTCGTCGCCGACCTTGACGATGCCCTGCTCGACCTTGCCGGTCACCACGGTGCCACGGCCGGTGATGGACATGACGTCCTCCACGGACATGAGGAAGGGCTTCTCGATGTCGCGCTCGGGCTCGGGGATGTAGCTGTCCACCGCGGCCATGAGCTCCTGGATCTTCTCGGCCCAGGCCGGATCCCCCTCGAGCGCCTTCAGGGCGCTGACCCGCACGATCGGCGTGTCGTCGCCGGGGAACTCGTACTCGTTCAGCAGCTCGCGGACCTCGAGCTCCACCAGGTCGAGGAGCTCCTCGTCGTCGACCATGTCGGACTTGTTGAGGGCCACCACGATGTAGGGCACGCCGACCTGACGGGCCAGCAGCACGTGCTCGCGGGTCTGGGCCATCGGGCCGTCATCGGCACCGACGACCAGGATGGCCCCGTCCACCTGTGCCGCACCGGTGATCATGTTCTTGATGTAGTCGGCGTGGCCGGGCATGTCGACGTGGGCGTAGTGCCGGTTGGGCGTCTCGTACTCCACGTGGGCGATGGTGATCGTGATGCCCCGCTGCTTCTCCTCGGGGGCCTTGTCGATCTGGTCGAACGGTGTGAACGACGTGGTGGGGTCGGCATCCGACAGCACCTTGGTGATGGCCGCGGTGAGCGTGGTCTTCCCGTGGTCGATGTGTCCCATAGTTCCCACATTGACGTGGGGCTTCGTGCGCTCGAACTTCTGCTTGGCCATGGCTGAACTGGTGCTCCTGGTCTCGGGCGGCGGACCCTACGGCCCACCACGGCGGGGGCGGATGCCCACCGTCATTCCTCGTGGTCTGGTGTTGCAACTGCGATACTGCGTCTGCGTCATGTGCTGCATGTTCCGATGCGTCGGCTTCCGCCTCCGATCGGTGGGCTGCTACTCCCCGCGCGCCTTGGCGATGATCTCCTTGGCGATCGATTCAGGGACTTCGTTGTACGCATGGAATTCCATGGAGTACGACGCCCGTCCCTGCGTACGGGAACGCAGGTCGTTAGCGTAGCCGAACATATCGCTCAGCGGCACCTGGGCCCGGACGACGTGGTTGCTCCCCCGTTGTTCCATGCCCTCGACCTTGCCCCGGCGGGACGACAGGTCACCGATGACGTCGCCCATGTAGTCCTCGGGCGTCACCACCTCGACGGCCATGACGGGCTCGAGGAGCACCGGGCTGGCCAGTGCGGCGGCCTTCTTGATGGCCATCGAACCGGCGATCTTGAAGGCCATCTCCGACGAGTCCACCTCGTGGTAGGAGCCGTAGGTGAGGGTCACCCGGATGTCCACGGTCGGATAGCCGGCCAGGACCCCCGAGGTGATCGACTCCTGGATGCCGGCGTCGACCGAGGGGATGTACTCCTTGGGGATGACCCCACCGGAGATCTTGTCGATGAACTCGTAGCCGCCGCCCGGCCCGGTGGGCTCGAGGCTGATGACCACGTGGCCGTACTGGCCCTTGCCGCCGGTCTGGCGGACGTACCGGGTCTCGACCTTCTCCACCGTCTTGCGGACGGTCTCACGGTAGGCCACCTGGGGCTTGCCCACGTTGGCGTCCACGTTGAACTCCCGGAGCATGCGGTCGACCAGCACCTCGAGGTGCAGCTCCCCCATGCCCGAGATCACCGTCTGGCCGGTCTCCTCGTCGGACATGACCCGGAAGGTCGGGTCCTCCTCCGACAGGGAGAACAGGGCCTTGCCCAGCTTGTCCTGGTCGGCCTTGGTCTTCGGCTCGACGGCCACGTGGACGACCGGTTCGGGGAAGGTCAGCGACTCCAGGACGACGGGCTGGTCGGGATCGCACAGCGTGTCCCCGGTGGTCGTCTGCTTGAGGCCCACCACGGCGACGATGTCCCCGGCGAAGGCCGCCTCGAGGTCCTCGCGGTGGTTGGCGTGCATCTGCAGGATGCGGCCGATCCGTTCCTTGCGGTCCTTGGTGGAGTTGACCACGGCCGACCCCTTGGCCAGCGTGCCCGAGTAGACCCGGATGTAGGTCAGCTTGCCCACGTAGGGGTCGGCGGCAATTTTGAAGGCGAGGGCGGAGAAGGGTGCCGAATCGTCCGACGGCCGGTCCAGGATCTCGTCCTCCTTGCGGGGGGCGTGGCCCGTGGTCGGCGGGATGTCGAGCGGGCTCGGCAGGTAGTCCACCACGGCGTCGAGCATGGGCTGGACGCCCTTGTTCTTGAAGGCCGAGCCGCAGAGCACGGGGACGGCGTGGTTGCCCAGGGTGGCGATGCGCAGGGCGTTGGTCAGGTCCTCGGAGGTGATCTCCTCCTCCGAGAGGTACTTCTCCATGACCACGTCGTCGTAGTTGGACAGCACGTCGATGAGCTGGTGCCGGGCGTCCTCGGCATCGGAGGCCTGATCGGCCGGGATGGGCTCCTCGGTCCACTCCTCGCCCATGCCCTCGTCCCACACCAGGGCCCGCATGCCCACCAGGTCGATGACACCCCGGAACTCGCTCTCGGCCCCGATGGGCAGCTGGGCCACGGCCGGCACGGCGTCGAGGCGGTCCTTGATCATCTCGACGGTCCGGTAGAAGTCGGCGCCGACCCGGTCCATCTTGTTGATGAAGCAGATCCGGGGCACTTCGTACTTGTTGGCCTGGCGCCACACCGTCTCGGTCTGGGGCTCGACCCCGGCCACGGCGTCGAACACGGCCACGGCGCCGTCGAGCACCCGCAGCGACCGCTCCACCTCCACGGTGAAGTCCACGTGGCCCGGCGTGTCGATGATGTTGATGACCACATCGCGCCACTTGCAGGTGGTGGCGGCCGAGGTGATGGTGATGCCTCGCTCCTGCTCCTGGACCATCCAGTCCATGGTGGCGGCACCCTCGTGGACCTCGCCGATCTTGTAGTTCTTCCCCGTGTAGTAGAGGATCCGCTCGGTCGTGGTGGTCTTGCCGGCGTCGATGTGGGCCATGATCCCGATGTTGCGGGTCTTGGCCAGGGGGTATTCGCGGGTGGGCGTGTCAGCCATGGTGGATCAGCTCTCGACTCGTGCTCATAGGTCGTGCGGGTGGGCGTCGGTGCGACATCGGTCGCCGACTGCTACCAGCGGTAGTGGGCGAACGCCTTGTTGGACTCCGCCATCTTGTGGAGGTCCTCCTTGCGCTTCACCGCGGCGCCGATGCCGTTGGCGGCATCGCGGATCTCGTTGGAGAGCCGCTCGGCCATGGTCTTCTCCCGGCGCTGCTGGGAGAAGCCGACCAGCCAACGGATGGCCAGCGTGGTGGCGCGCCGGGGACGGACCTCGACGGGGACCTGGTACGTGGCGCCACCCACCCGACGGCTTCGGACCTCGAGCTCGGGACGGACGTTCTCCACGGCCTTCTTCAGTACGGCCACCGGGTCGTTGCCGGTCTTCTCGGCCACGTCCTCGAGGGCCCCGTAGACGATGCGCTCGGCCAGCGTGCGCTTGCCCCGGCTCAGGACCTTGTTGACCACCTGGGTGACGAGCACCGATCGGTAGACCGGATCCGGCATGAGTTCGCGGCGGACCGCGGGACCTTTACGGGGCACGTCAGGACTCCTTCTTCGCGCCGTAGCGGCTACGGGCCTGGTTGCGTTCGCGGACGCCCGAGGCGTCGAGGGTGCCACGGATCACCTTGTAACGGACACCCGGCAGGTCCTTCACACGGCCGCCACGGACCAGGACGATGGAGTGCTCCTGCAGGTTGTGCCCCTCGCCGGGGATGTAGGCGGTGATCTCGAGGCCGCTGGTCAGGCGCACGCGGGCCACCTTGCGGAGCGCCGAGTTCGGCTTCTTCGGCGTGTGGGTGTAGACGCGGGTGCACACACCCCGTCGCTGGGGCGCACCCCGGAGCGCCGGGGTCTTGCTCTTGGTCGGCTTGGTCGCCCGCCCCTTGCGGACGAGCTGGGAAATCGTGGGCACGCGTGACCTTTACTTGTGTACTGCAGGGATAGGGACGGCACTGCTTCGAACTGCGTGTTACCGAATGGCGGGCAGGCGCACCGAACGGCGCGCAGCCGGCAAGAGGTCAATGCTACGGCATCTTCCCCCACCGGGCAAACGGCCCCGGGGCGGGGCGGGTGGGGATCCGGGGACCCCCGACCCGCGCCGACCCGTCGGGAACGCTGCCGCGGTACTGCGGTACTGCGGTACGGCGGACGTCACGGCCGCCGGTGGGCGGGAGCGGTCAGGTGGCCACCCCGAGGTCGCCCGGTCCATCGACCACGTCGCCGCCCTCCCCGTCCCCCGTGGGGATGGTCCCCAGCCAGCTGGCGTCGATCTCCGAGCTGAAGGCCTCGCCGGAGCCCTCGCCACCGGTGTCCCGGAGCCAGGCGGCCAGATCCTCGGTGGTCCCGGCCTCACCCTCGGTGCCCAGGGCCCAGAAGGGCAGGGCTTCGGCGCCGGGCATCTCCAGGCGGATGTCCCGGTAGCGCTCCATACCCGAACCGGCGGGGATCAGCTTGCCGATGATGATGTTCTCCTTCAGGCCGAAGAGCTGGTCCGACTTGCCTTCGATGGCGGCCTCGGTCAGCACCCGGGTCGTCTCCTGGAAGGAGGCGGCCGACAGCCAGCTCTCGGTGGCCAGCGACGCCTTGGTGATGCCCATCAGCTCGGGGCGGCCCTCGGCGGGCTTCTGGCCGGACTGGACCAGCTCGCGGTTGACCTCGGCGTAGGAGCGGTTGTCCACCCGTTCGCCGGGGAGGAACGGGGCGTCGCCCGGCTCGGCCACCAGCACCCGCCGCAACATCTGGCGGACGATGAGCTCGATGTGCTTGTCGTGGATCGACACGCCCTGGTCCCGGTAGACCTTCTGGACCTCTTCGACGAGGTACTGCTGGGTCTCGCGGATCCCCTTGACCTCGAGGAGCTCCTTCGGGTCCTTCGGGCCCTCGACCAGCGCGTCACCGGCGCCGACCTCCTGGCCGTCGGTGACCTCGAGGTGGGCCCGCTGGGCCACCAGGACCTCGGCCTCCTCGCCGTCCTCGGCCACCACGGTGATTCGGCGGCCGCTCTCCTCCTCCTCCACCCGGACCACACCCGAGTGGCGGGCCAGCACGGCGGCGCCCTTCGGGGTACGGGCCTCGAAGAGCTCGACCACGCGGGGCAGCCCGTGGGTGATGTCCTCACCCACGATGCCGCCGGTGTGGAAGGTACGCATGGTCAGCTGGGTACCGGGCTCACCGATCGACTGGGCGGCGATGACGCCGACCGCCTCGCCGAGCTCGATGAGCTGGCCGGTGGCCAGCGACTGGCCGTAGCAGGCGATGCAGATGCCGTGCTCGGCCTCGCAGGTCAGCACCGAGCGGGCCCGGATGCGCTCGATCGACGGGTCGTCGCGCAGGCGGCCGACCTCCTCGTCGAGCAGGACCGTCCCGGCCTCGATCTTCGACTTGTCCGAGAGCGTGACCGTCTCGGCCACGATGCGGCCGTGGACCCGGGTCTCGAGGTAGGAGCGCTTGCCGGCCTCGTCGGGGACGATGTTCTCGATCCAGATGCCCCGGGTGGTGCCGCAGTCCTCCTCGCGGACGATGAGCTCCTGGGCCACGTCGACCAGGCGGCGGGTCAGGTACCCGGAGTCGGCGGTACGGAGGGCGGTGTCGGCCAGGCCCTTGCGGGCGCCGTGGGTGGAGATGAAGTACTCCAGCACCGACAGGCCCTCGCGGAACGAGGACTTGATCGGACGGGGGATCATCTCGCCGCGGGGGTTGGACACCAGGCCCTTCATGCCGGCGATCTGTCGGATCTGCTGCGAATTACCGCGGGCGCCGGAGTCCACCATCATGTCGAGGGGGTTGAACTCGATGGTGGCCAGCTCGCGCTCCATGGCCTTGCCGACCTCGGAGTTGGCCGACGTCCAGATCTCGATCTCCTTCTGGCGCCGCTCGTCGTCGGTGATGATGCCCCGCTTGAACTGGGCCTCCGCCTTCTCCGCCTCCTTCTCGTAGCGGTCGAGGATGGTCTGCTTGTCCGGCGGGGTCCGCACGTCGTTGATGGCGATGGTCAGGCCCGACTGGGCGGCGTAGCGGAAGCCCAGGGACTTGATCCGGTCCAGGCTGGCCGCCACCTCGTACTTGGGGTAGTTGGAGGCGATCTCCTCGACGACCACGCCGATGGGCGTGTTGCGCTTGCCGATGAGGTCGTTGATGTAGCGGTAGCCGTCGGGCAGCGCCGTGTTGAAGAACAGGCGGCCGGCCGAGGTGACGATCTCCACCGTCAGGTCCTCGGGGATCTCGATGAGCCCGTCGGGGCCGGGCTCGAGCCCGTTGGTCAGGGCCACCGACTGCTCGAGATGCGAACCCCGCTCCGGACGGAGGGTGATCTTGGCCTGCAGGTCGATGTCCCCGCGGTCGAAGGCCGCCTCCACGTCGTAGTTGTGGCGGAAGACCCGGCCCTCGCCCTTCAGCCCGTCACGGACGAGCGTCAGGTAGTAGATGCCGAACACCATGTCCTGGGTGGGGACGGTGATGGGCCGCCCGGTGGCCGGGGACAGGATGTTGTTGGCCGACAGCATCAGGATGCGGGCCTCGGCCTGCGCCTCGGCCGACAGCGGCAGGTGCACGGCCATCTGGTCGCCGTCGAAGTCGGCGTTGAACGCCGTGCACACCAGCGGGTGGACCTGGATGGCCTTGCCCTCGACCAGCACCGGCTCGAAGGCCTGGATGCCCAGGCGGTGGAGCGTTGGGGCCCGGTTCAACAGGACCGGGTGCTCCTTGATGACCCCGTCCAGCACGTCCCAGACCTGCGGGCGGCGCCGTTCCACCATCCGCTTGGCCGACTTGATGTTCTGGGCCAGCTCGGCGTCGACCAGGCGCTTCATGACGAAGGGCTTGAACAGCTCGAGGGCCATCAGCTTGGGCAGCCCGCACTGGTGCAGGAGCAGGTTCGGGCCGATCACGATGACCGAACGGCCGGAGTAGTCCACCCGCTTGCCCAGGAGGTTCTGACGGAACCGGCCCTGCTTTCCCTTCAGCATGTCGGACAGGCTCTTCAGCGGGCGGTTGCCCGGCCCGGTGACCGGACGGCCGCGACGGCCGTTGTCGAACAGGGCGTCGACGGCCTCTTGGAGCATGCGCTTCTCGTTGTTGATGATGATCTCGGGCGCACCGAGGTCGAGCAGCCGCTTCAGGCGGTTGTTCCGGTTGATCACCCGGCGGTAGAGGTCGTTGAGGTCGGAGGTGGCGAAGCGGCCGCCATCGAGCTGCACCATGGGGCGCAGATCAGGCGGGATCACCGGGACCGACTCCAGGATCATGGCCCGGGGGTCGTTGATCCGCCGGCCGTTCTCATCGCGCCGGTTGAAGGCGGTGACGATCTTCAGCCGCTTGATGACCTTCTGGCGGCGCTGGGCCGACAGCGGCTTGCGGCCGTCGGCGGCGTCGATCATCTCCCGGAGCTTGATCTCTTCGGCGTCGAGGTCGATGCGGTCGATCAGACGGGAGATGGACTCCGCCCCCATGCCTCCCTCGAAGTAGTCCTCGTAACGGATGCGCATCTCGCGCCAGAGCATCTCGTCCTCGAGGATCTTGCGGGAGTGCAGGCTCTTGAACTCGTCGAAGGCCCGCTGGGCCAGCTCGATCTCCGCGGTGAAGCGCTCGCGGACCGAGGCGATCTCCTTCTCCACGTTGCGCTGACGGGCCTTGACCTCGGCGTCCTTGGACCCCGACTTCTCCAGCTCGGCCAGCTCCTCCTCGAGGACCTTGAACCGACGGTCGATCTCCAGGTCGCGCTTGCGCTCGATGTCGGCGACCTCGTCGCGGAGCTCGGCCTCGAGGGCCGGCAGGTCCTCATGGCGCTTGGCCTCGTCGACCCAGGTGACCAGGTTGGCGGCGAAGTAGATGACCTTCTCCAGCTGCTTGGCCTTCAGCTCCTCACGGGGCTCGGTGCCCATGAGGAGGTAGGCCAGCCAGCTCCGGGTTCCCCGCAGGTACCAGATGTGGACCACGGGCGCGGCCATCTCGATGTGACCCATGCGCTCGCGCCGCACCTTGGACCGGGTGACCTCGACGCCGCAGCGCTCGCAGATGATGCCGCGGAAACGGACGCGCTTGTACTTCCCGCAGTAGCACTCCCAGTCCTTGGTGGGACCGAAGATCTTCTCGCAGAAGAGACCGTCCTTCTCCGGGCGCAGGGTCCGGTAGTTGATGGTCTCGGGCTTCTTCACCTCGCCGTTGGACCATCCCCGGATGGAATCGGCCGTGGCCAGACCGATCCGCAGCTGGTCGAAATCGTTGACGTCCAACATCAGAATCCCCTCTCTGCCGCGCGACGCTCGTCTTCCTCATCCGACCCGCGTTCAGGCCGGCTGATGTCGATTCCGAGCTCCTCGGCCGTGCGGTACACGTCCTCGTCGAGCTCGCGCATCTCGATCTCCTCGCCGTCGGGGGCCAGGACCTCCACGTCCAGGCACAGCGACTGCATCTCCTTGATGAGTACCCGGAAGCTCTCGGGGATACCCGGCTCCGGGATGTTCTCACCCTTCACGATGGCCTCGTAGACCTTCACCCGACCGAGCACGTCGTCCGACTTGATGGTCAGGAGCTCCTGGAGGGCGTAGGCCGCGCCGAACGCCTCGAGGGCCCACACCTCCATCTCCCCGAACCGCTGGCCACCGAACTGGGCCTTGCCGCCGAGGGGCTGCTGGGTGATCATCGAGTACGGGCCGGTGGAACGGGCGTGGATCTTGTCGTCCACCAGGTGGTGGAGCTTCAGGATGTACACGTAGCCCACCGAGATGGGGTTGTCGTAGGGCTCACCGGTGCGGCCGTTGTACAGGATGGCCTTGCCGGTCTGGTCCACCTGCACGTTCCCGTCGATCCCGTCGGCGTTGAGCCGTCCGAAGATCTGCTGGATGGTGGGGTGGCGTCCGGCCTGGTCGACCTCGTCCCAGTGGGCACCGTCGAACACCGGAGTGGAGACCCACACGGCCGGATCGGTCTTCGGACGCGTCTTGGTCTCGGTGCCCCGCACCGGGGTGGACCCGGCCGAGCCGACGCCCTCCCAGCCCCAGCGGGCGGCGTAGCCCAGCGAGGACTCGAGGACCTGGCCGACGTTCATCCGGCTCGGCACGCCGAGGGGGTTGAGGATGATGTCCACCTGGGAGCCGTCGGCCAGGAACGGCATGTCCTCGATCGGGAGGATCTTGGAGATGACACCCTTGTTGCCGTGGCGGCCGGCCAGCTTGTCGCCCTCGGAGATCTTGCGCTTCTGGGCCACGTAGACGCGGACCAGCTGGTTGACGCCCGGGGGCAGCTCGTGGGCGTCGTCACGGGAGAAGACCCGGACGTCGATGACCGTCCCCTCCTCGCCGTGGGGCACCTTGAGCGAGGTGTCGCGCACCTCGCGGGCCTTCTCACCGAAGATGGCCCGCAGCAGGCGCTCCTCAGGGGTCTGCTCGGTCTCACCCTTGGGGGTCACCTTGCCCACCAGGACGTCACCGGGGCCCACCTCGGCACCGACGCGGATGATGCCGCGCTCGTCGAGGTCGGCCAGGATCTCCTCGGACAGGTTGGGGATGTCCCGGGTGATCTCCTCGGCACCGAGCTTGGTGTCGCGGGCGTCCACCTCGTGCTCCTCGATGTGGATCGACGTGAGCACGTCGTCCTTCACCAGGCGCTGGGAGAGGATGATGGCGTCCTCGTAGTTGTAGCCCTCCCACGGCATGAAGGCCACGAGCAGGTTCTTCCCCAGGGCCAGCTCACCGTTGTGGGTCGACGGTCCGTCGGCCAGGACGTCGCCCTGGGAGACCTTCTGGCCCTCGTCGACGATGACCTTCTGGTTGATGGCCGTGTTCTGGTTGGACCGGCGGAACTTGGCCAGCCGGTAGGTCTTCTTCCCCAGGACGTGACCGTTGCGGTCCTTGGCCCCGGCCTTGTACTCCACGACGATCTGGTCACCGGAGACGTCGGTCACCACGCCGTCGGCCTCGGCCAGCACCACGTCGCCGGCGTCACGGGCCGCCCGGGCCTCGACGCCGGTACCGATGTAGGGGGCCTCGGGCACGACCAGCGGGACGGCCTGCTTCTGCATGTTGGCGCCCATGAGGGCCCGGTTGGCGTCGTCGTGCTCGACGAAGGGGATCAGGGCCGTGGAGACGGACACGATCTGCTTCGGGGAGACGTCCATGAGGTCGACCTCGGCCGGGGGCACGAAGTCGATCTCCGACGTGGTGCCGTAGGAGGTGGAGGCGGCGCCCACCCGGACGCCGGTGCCCTGCGGGCCGCGGCGCACGAGCACCCGGTCCTCGGCGAACCGGCCGTCGGCGTCGAGGACGGCCGACGCCTGGGCGATGACGTGCTCCTCCTCCTCATCGGCCGCCAGGTAGTTGACCTCGTCGGTCACCCGGCCGTCGACCACCTTGCGGTAGGGGGTCTCGATGAAGCCGTACTCGTTCACCCGGGCGTAGGTGGCCAGGGAGCCGATCAGGCCGATGTTCGGGCCTTCGGGGGTCTCGATGGGGCACATACGGCCGTAGTGCGAGGTGTGGACGTCACGGACCTCGAAGCCGGCGCGCTCACGGGAGAGGCCGCCGGGCCCGAGGGCCGACAGGCGCCGCTTGTGGGCCAGGCCCGACAGCGGGTTGTTCTGGTCCATGAACTGGCTGAGCTGGCTGGTGCCGAAGAACTCCTTCACCGCGGCGACCACCGGGCGGATGTTGATCAGCGTCTGTGGGGTGATGGCCTCGACGTCCTGGGTGGTCATCCGCTCGCGGACGACCCGCTCCATGCGGCTGAGGCCCACCCGGACCTGGTTCTGGATCAGCTCGCCGACCGAACGGATCCGCCGGTTGGCGAAGTGGTCCTGGTCGTCGATGCGGTAACCCGACTCACCGTCGGCCATGTGCTTGGCCAGGTGGAGCATGTAGGTGGACGAGGCCAGGATCTCCGACGGGCTGAGCACGCCCTGGGTCGGCGACGGGCGCTCGAGGTCGATCTTCAGGATGTCCGAGATCCGCTCGATCTCCGGGCCGAGCTTCCGGTTCAGCTTGTACCGGCCGACCCGGGTCAGGTCGTAGCGCTTCGGGTTGAAGAAGGCGTTCTCGAAGTAGAGGCGGGCGGCCTCGGCCGACAGGGGCTCACCCGGACGGGCCCGCTTGTAGATCTCGAGCAGGGCCTCCTCACGGGTGGGGGCGAGGTTCTGCTCCTTCTCCCACTGGCCCTCGAGGAAGTCGAAATGGCGCACGAAGCGCTCGAGGAAGGCCTGGTCCTCGTAGCCCAGGGCCCGCAGCAGCACGAACAGCGACAGGCGGCGCTTGCGGGCCACCCGGCAGCCGGCCGTCACGTCCTTGGACGGCTTGGCCTCGACGTCGAACTCGATCCACTCGCCCCGGTAGGGGTGGATGGTGCCGGTGAAGACCGTCTTGGCGTCACGGCCGGGCTGGAAGATGACCCCGGGGGAGCGCACCAGTTGGCTGACCACGACCCGCTCGGTGCCGTTGACGATGAAGGTCCCCTTGTCGGTCATCACGGGGAAGTCGCCCATGAACACCGTCTGTTCCTTGATCTCCCCGGTGCTGGCGTTCATGAAACGCGCCCGCACGAACACCGGGGCGGCGTAGGTCATGTCCTTTTCCTTGCACTCCTCCACCGAGAACTTCGGTGGCGGGCGGAGGTCCGGATCGGTCGGGTCGAACTCGAGCTCCAGGCTCAGCTGGCCGGTGAAGTCCTCGATCGGGCTGATGTCGTTGAACGCCTCGGCGAGGCCCTTGTCCAGGAACCACTGGAAGGAGTCTCGCTGGATGGCGACGAGGTCCGGCAGCGGCAGGGCCTCGTCGAAGTTGGCAAAGGAAAAACGTTCCGGACTGTTCGACCGTGTAGGCAAGGGCCTACTCCTCCCGGTTGCGGGGTGGACGGGGGATCTGCAGGTACTGCGGGTGGATCATGAGGGTCGACGAGGACCTCGTGGGGAGCCGAAGGGTGCGTCGGGGCGCGCGTCCGCCAACTCAACAAGCGGGACGGGAGACAGAAGCGTGCACGACAACCAGACATCCTACCTGCGAGCGCACACGATTACAACACCGGGGATTTCACTCCCGGAGCGCACCCCCAGAGGGTAGGAGGCCGACCGTCCCGCGTCAAGCAATTGCCGCGCGGAACGGCCGCCGACCACCTGTCCCCGTCCGGGTCCCGTCCGCCGTCGGACGGCACACGGGACCCGGCCCGGGACTACTTCAGTTCGACGGTGGCCCCGGCCCCCTCGAGCTGGGCCTTGGCCTTTTCGGCGTCTTCCTTGTTGGCCTTCTCCAGGACGGGCTGCGGAGCGCCGTCGACCAGGTCCTTGGCCTCCTTCAGGCCCAGGCTGGTGAGGGCACGCACCTCCTTGATGACCTGGATCTTCTTGTCGCCGGCGGCGGTGAGGATGACGTCGAACTCGGCCTTCTCCTCCTCGGCAGCGGCCTCGCCGCCACCTCCGGCCGGGGCGGCGGCGGCCACGGCCACCGGGGCGGCGGCGGTGACGCCGAACTTCTCTTCGAACTCCTTCAGCAGTTCGCTCAGCTCGAGCACCGACAGCTCTGCGATGCCGTCGAGGATCTGATCTTTGGTCAAGGTGCCAGCCATGGTGTTGCTCCTTCGGTTGTTCGTTGTTCGATCGGGTGTGGTGGTCTGCGTGGGCGGCGGTGGGGGCCGTCACCCGGGTGTCGTTACTCGGTTGTCGCGGCCTCGTCGGAGACGTCGGCCCCTGCTTCCTCCCCGGAAGTGGCCTCCGCCTCCGCCTCGGGGGCGGCTTCGGCCTCTGCCGCCGGTGCCTCGTCCGTGGCCTCTGTCGCTGCCGCAGGCGCTTCCTCGGTGGCGGCCTCGGCGACGGCCTCCGCCACGGGGGCGGCGACCTCGTCCGGGGCCTCGCCCTGGCGCTGGGCCACCAGGGCCGACAGCCCGTAGGCCAGGTTGCGGGGCAGGGCCTGGACCAGGCCGGCCAGCTGCTGCAGCGGTGCCGACAGTGCCCCGGCGAACCGGGCCAGCAGGACGTCCCGGGACGGCAGGTCGGCCAGGACGTTGACGTCACCGGCCGACAGGACGCCCTCGCCGACGATCCCACCCTTGATCACCAGGTTCGGATTGGCCTTGGAGAAGTCCTGCAGGGCCTTGGCCACGGCGCTCACGTCCCCGTGGACGAAGGCGATGGCCGTCGGGCCGGTGAGGAAGTCCTGGATGGGCTCCTGGGGGCCGCCGGCGACCGCCAGGCGGACCAGGGTGTTCTTGTAGATCTTGTAGTCGCCGCCGGCCGCCGACAGCGAGCGGCGGAGCTCCGCCAGCTCGGCGACGGTCAGGCCCCGGTACTCGGTGAGGACGGCTCCGTCGGCCGACGCGATGCGCGCCCGCACCTCGTCGACGACAGCCACCTTCTCAGCCCTCGGGTTGTCCATGTGGTCCTCCACCGAGCACCTGCTCGGGTAGGGCCGCAGACACCATCGAGTGGCAACGCACCAGCCGGGTGGCTCGTGCGGAACGCCTCATCAGGCGGACCCGGCTGGGTCCCTTCGGTGCCGGTCGTTCGGCACACCGGAGGTCTACGGCAGTTCGATCTTCAGTTGTGGCGGGTCAGGCTAGCGCGTCCAGCGCCGGCGGGCCAGGCGGGCCCGGTCGGGCCCGGTCGGTCCCGGCTCAGGCCGAGGCGGCCAACGCCTCCTCGTCCACCTTGCGGGCCAGCACCGGATCGATGCGGACCCCGGGTCCCATGGTCGACGAGATGGCCACGGCCCGGAAGTACCGGCCCTTGGCCGAGGCCGGCTTGGCCCGCTGGAGCTCGTCGATCACCGCGTGCAGGTTCTCCAGGAGCTTGGCCCGGTCGAAGGACGCCTTGCCGATCCGGATGTGCACGTTGCCGACCTTGTCGGTGCGGTACTCGACCCGTCCGCCCTTGAACTCGATGACGGCCTTCTCCACGTCGTCGGTCACCGTGCCGGTCTTCGGGTTGGGCATGAGGCCCCTCGGTCCGAGGACCCGGCCCAGCGTGCCGACCTTGCCCATCATGTCCGGGGTGGCGATGGCCACGTCGAATTCGAGGAAGCCCTCCTTGGCCACCCGCTCCACCAGGTCGTCGGCGCCGACCACGTCAGCGCCGGCGTTTCGGGCGATGGTGGCCTCCTCGCCGGCGGCGAACACGGCCACCCGGGCCGTCCGGCCGGTGCCGGCGGGCAGCGAGATGGTGCCCCGGACGATCTGGTCCGCCTTGCGCGGGTCGACGCCCAGGCGCACGGCCAGCTCGATGGTCTCGTCGAACTTGGCCTTGGCCGTCGACTTCACGACGTCGACCGCCTCGGCCGGGGTGTACAGCTTCTCCCGGTCGAACAACGCGATGCTCGCCTTGTAGTTCTTTCCCCTGGACATGGTGTCTCTCCGTTTTCTCCGTGTGCGCTCGGCGTCGGTCGGCTCAGCCGACGACGGCGATGCCCATCGATCGTGCGGTGCCGGCGATCTGACGCTTGGCCGCCTCGACATCGTCGGTGTTGAGGTCGGGCAGCTTGATGCCGGCGATCTCCGCCAGTTGGGCGTCGGTCACCGTCCCGACCTGCTGGCGCCCTGCGGTCGAGGCACCCTTCTCCAGGCCCGCGGCCTGGCGGAGGAGCACCGGGGCGGGCGGGGTCTTCAGGACGAACGAGAAGCTCCGGTCCTCGTAGATGGTGATCTCGACCGGGATCACCGAGCCCTTCTGGTTGTCCGTGGCGGCGTTGTACTGCTTGCAGAACTCCATGGTCTGGACGCCATGGGGCCCGAGCGCCGTGCCCACCGGGGGCGCGGGCGTAGCCCCGCCGGCCGGCAGTTGGATCTTCACGATCGCGAGGACGCGCTTCTTCGGTGCCATTGGGGGTGCTCCTTGCTCTCTGCCGGCCTACAGCTTGGCGACCTGGCTGAATTCCAGCTCGACCGGGGTCTCCCGGCCGAAGATGTTGACGAGGACCTTGAGCTTGAGCTGGTCCTCGTTGATCTCGGCGATCTGGCCCGAGAAGTCGGCGAACGGGCCTTCCTTGACCCGGACCGTCTCCCCGACCTCGTGCTCGAGGCGCGGGCGGCTCCGCTTCGACGGGGCCTCGCCGCCCTCGACCTTCACCTGGAGGATGCCCTCCACCTCGCGGCGGGACAACGGCGTCGGCTTGGTCCCCGGACCCACGAACCCGGTCACGCCGGGGGTGTTGCGGATGACCGACCAGCTGTCGTCGTCCAGCTCGCACCGGCACAGCAGGTAGCCGGGGAAGACCTTCTTCTGGACGATGACCTTCTTGCCGTTCTTGAACTCGACCACGTCCTCCATGGGGATCTCGACCTCGTAGATCCGGTCTTCCATGTTCATGGACGTGGTGCGGCTGTGGAGGTTGGACTTCACCTTGTTCTCATAGCCGGCGTAGGTGTGGACGACGTACCAACGACCCGGACGGTCGTAGGGGCTCACCACGTAGGGCTCGTCCGCCTCCTCGTCCTCGTCCTCGTCGACGGCACCCTCGGCACCGGCCCCGTCACCGACGGCGGCGTCCTCGTCGAGCGTGGCGACAGCCACCTCGACGGCCACGGCCCCTTCGCTGGCGTCGGACGGCACGTCGTCGCCCACCGGATCAGTTGTCTCGTCTTGCGTCACGGTCACGTCCATCATGCGTTGTCCGGCCGGCACGCGCCCCGGGTGGGGGCACCGTCACGGTCGGAGATCAGGGAGATCGGGGTGGAACGGGGCACCACCGGTCGGGCGGTGGCCTCCACCCGGCTGGGCTGGGCCTCCGGGCGGAACCACAATCGTACCGCGGTCCGGGACAGACCCAGACGCGACCGTTCGGCGGTCGTGGCCAGGGTCGTCATGCGTTGAACAACCAGAACACGCCCTTGGAGAAGACGTAGTTGAGGATGAAGATCAGGATGATCAGGAGGATCAGCGTCGTCAACGTCACGATGGTGTAGTTGATGGTCTCCGAGCGCGTCGGCCAGGCCACCTGGCGGAGCTCGGTGCGCACCTCGCCCAGGAACCGCCCGGGACGGAACGGCTCCCGCTTCGGCGGGGTACGCCGTGTCGCGGTGGCTGTGCCCTTCCGCTGGGACGCGCCCTCACCGTCGGGGTCCTGGCCCTGACGCTGCATCATGCGCTTGGTTTCTCTGTTCACGTGAAGGTTCCTCTGACCGGTTTCCGCGGGTAGTGAGCAGGGCAGGAGGGACTCGAACCCCCAACCGCCGGTTTTGGAGACCGGTGCTCTACCAGTTGAGCTACTGCCCTCTGTCGATCGCCATGCCGCGAACGGCCAGCCGATCGCAGGGGCGGTGGGAAAGGCTACCACCGGTGAGCTCACTCGTCCCAAGCGAGCCCCGGGACCTTCCCCGGCCGAGGGAGAGCACCACCGTCCCCGCCACCACGGCGCCTCCGACGACGGCCCCGCCGGCATAGGCCAGACGGCGGCCGGTGAGCACCGAACGGACCGTCCGGCGGGTCGCCGCCTCCTCCAAGGCGGCCAGCACGTCCCCCACCAGGCCCGGCGGGAGCTCGGGCCGCTGGGTGCGCAGGGCATGGAGGCGGCGGAGCGTCCCGTGGTACCGGGCCAGCTCGGCCTGGCACCGTAGGCACGAGCCCACGTGGCGGATGGTGCGGCGGTCGACCGGCCGGCTGCCGTCCAGCGTGCCGGGCACCAGGCGTTCGATGTCCTCACACCGCACGGGACCGCTCCTCGTCGAGGTCCCGGGAGGCCGCTCCGCCCCGGGCCGTTCCGATGGACCGGACGGCGGGGTCGGGGGTGGGCCCGGAGGTGCGGGGGGCGTCCGGCTCGGGATAGAGCGCCGATTTCAGCAACTTGCGGGCCCGGTGGAGCCTGACCCGGGTCGCCGCCCCGGAGATACCCAGCTCGGCGGCGATGGCCTCGTGGCTCAGATCGTAGATATCCCGGAGGACCACGACCGACCGCAGGGCCGGCGGCAGCAGGCGGAGGGCCCGGACCAGCCAGTCGCGCTCGGCCAGGTCGGCGTCGCTCCCTTCGGTCCGGTCGTCGGCCAGCAGTTCGGCCGGGAGCGCCTCGAGGGTGACGTGCTCCCGCCGGAGGCCCCGGCGACGACGGAAGTGCGTGGCCGAGCAATTGGCCGTGATCCGGTACAGCCAGGTGGTGAAGGCCGAGTCCCCCCGGAAGGAGCCGATGGACCGGAACGCCCGGAGGTAGGCCTCCTGGACGACGTCCCGGGCATCGTGCTCGTCGCCGGTCAACCGGAGGGCCAGCGCGTAGGTGTCGGCGGACGTGGCCCTGACCAGGGACTCGAACGCCGAGCGGTCCCCGTGACGAGCCCGTTCGGCCAGGGCCTCCACGCCGGCCCCGTCGACCCTCAACGGGTCGTGGCCGGCCCGGTCGACCCTCAACGGGTCGTGGCCGGCCCGGTCGACCCTCAGCGGGTCTCCTTGTGCAGCGTGTGGGTGCGGTCCCAGCGGCAGAACTTCTTCATCTCGATCCGCTCGCGGTCGTTGATCTTGTTCTTCGTGGTGATGTAATTCCGTCGCTTGCACTGCTCGCACGCCAGGGTGACCTGGACCCGCTTCTCGTTCTTGGCCACGATGGCTCCTCATTGTCCCTGGTGTGGTTGCTCTGCCTGTTGCGGTACTGCATCCCGATCGGTAGCGGCGGCCGGACTCGAACCGGCGACCTCACGATTATGAGCCGTGCGCTCTAACCAGCTGAGCTACGCCGCCGTGGGGCGAGCCCTCTGTCGGAATCGAACCGACGACAACCGCCTTACCATGGCGGTGCTCTACCTACTGAGCTAAGAGGGCAGTGCGGCTCGGAAGCAGCAGCCAGCCATCATAACCGCATGGAGGGCCCGGCGGCACAGCCCCGAGGTGCCCGGTCGGTACCATCGGGGGATGCACGTCCGATTGGCCCAGCCGGCCGATGCCGAAGCGATCCGTTCGATCTACAACGACGCCGTCGCCTCGGGGACCTCGACCTTCGACCTCGTCCCGAGGACGCCGGCCGAACAGCACGTGTGGATGACCGACCACGCCGGCGGCCATCCCGCCGTGGTGGCCGTCGACGAGGACGGCGTCGTCCGGGGGTTCGGCTCGCTCTCCCCCTACCGGGAACGGGCCGCCTACCGCACCACGGTCGAGAACTCGGTCTATGTCGACGCCTCGTACCGCGGTCAGGGCATGGGCCGGGCCATCCTCGGGGAACTGGTCGTCCTGGCCACCGGCCACGGGTTCCATACGGTCATCGCCCGGGTGGGCGAGAGCAACGAGGCCTCGATCGGCCTCCACCGGGCCTGCGGGTTCGAGCCGGTGGGCGTCGAACGGCAGATCGGCCGGAAATTCGGTCGATGGCTGGACGTCACCGTGCTGCAGCGGATGCTCTGAGCCTCGACCCATCCGGGCTCCGGGCTCCGGGCTCCGGGGCCCGGACTCAAGGCTCCGGGGCCCGCGGCAGCCGTCGACGGTCCAGTGCCGCACCGCTCCCCGATGCCGGTCCGTGCGCTGCTGTCTGCGGTCGGGCGGAAGCAGCCCGAGACGGCCACCCACGGCGCCGGGAGGTGCGGACGTTCGGACCACCGTGCGCCGGCGACCGGGAACCGTCAATTACCTGGACGTCTTGGACGTCTTGGACGTCCTGAACGTCCTGGACGTCCCGCGAACGCCACGGGTGAGCGAGGAGTCGACAGGCCGTCTACCCGTCCGTCCGGGTACGGCCAGGCGATCCCGGCGACCATGGCGTCGCGGTCGTGGGACCAGGAACTGCCGGCGGGCGGCCAACGTGGCCGTTCGGCCTCGTCGAGCTCGGTGACGACCGACACGATCTGACGACGCGGCCAGGTAGGGCCGGGGTCCGGCCGTGCCGCTCAGTGCCGGGAGACGGGTGGCGTCCCGGTCGACCCCACCGGCGACGGACCACCCGCCCACCGGCGTCCACCACCGGGCTCCGCCCCGGTCCCCGTCGGGGACCGCCGCATCCGCAGGACGATCCCCACGGCCACGGCGGCGATGACGACCACGGCCGCCCCCACGGCCACGGGCTCGGCGCCGTGGTGCGGGGACAACGAAGGCACGTCGGCCAGGCAGGCCAGGCCCGTCAGGGCCAGCACCAGGCGCCGCACCCAGCCCTCGGCCACCACGGCCAGGAAGACCAGCCCCCACACCTCGTACCACGGCCACACCACGGGCCCGAGGAGGGCGACGGCCAACAGGCTGAACCCGAGTGCCCGCGGGGTCCCGAGGCGCTCCGAGGAGACCAGCAGCCACAGGGACAGCACCGCCGCGGCCACCAGGGACAGCGCCCGCGCCGCGGCCACCAGCCCCGAGGTGTGGCCGCCCAGGCCGACCAGCGACGCCCCGTGGGCCGCGGCCAGGCCCAGGGCGGTGGCCGGGTCGAGCCAGGACACCACCGTGCCGGAATCGGCCAGGTTGGACACCCAGCCCCACCCCAGTCCGGACACCAGGGAGACGGCGACCACCACGGCCGCCCCCACCCCGACGGCGGTCGCCACGGCCCGGGCCCGGACCCACCGGCCGGCGCCGGGGCCGGCCCACTCCCACCCGATGTACACCACGCCGATGAACGCCGGGACCTTGACGGCGGCGCCCAGGGCGCACAGCACCATGCCGGCCACCGGATGGCCCCGGCGGGCGAGGGCGTAGCCGGCCACCAGCAGCCCGAGCATCAGCGAGTCGTTGTGGGCACCACCGACGAGGTCGAACAGCACCAGAGGGCTGAGCACGGCCAGGGCGAACGCCTCGGCGGGGTCGCGGCCGAATGAACGGGCGATCACCGGCACCGACACGGCGACGAGCACCACCCCCACCAGCGCGGCGACCCGGAAGCCGACCACCGTGGCCAGGACCCGGTGGCCGGCCAGGGCCACGTCGAGCCGGGCCAGATCGAAGAACCCCGGACCGTAGGGCGTGTGGGTGTGCTGCCACCGGGGGTCGACCAACGGGAGGAACGGCGAGCGCCCGAGGGCCGCCGGGCTGTGGGCGTAGGGGTCGAGACCCCGCGAGACCAGCTGGCCCTCGGCGGCGTAGGCGTACACGTCCCGGCTGAACAGCGGCGGCCCGACCAACAACGGGACGGACCAGGCCACCAGCACCCCGGCCAGGCGCCGCACCGGGACGGGGGGGCCGACCCGGCAGGCCAGCGCCACGCAGTACCAGGCCACCAGCACCGCGGCCACACCGGCGTAGACCGCCACCACGCCCACGGTCGCCGCCACGACACCCGACCCCCCCTGTGCCGGGGACGACGGCACCCCGAAGTACCACGACCCGGGCAGCTTCGAGGTGAACGGCGATCCCGGTTGGGAGGCGCCGGCGACGACCACCACCATCCCGACGAACCCCGTGACGGCCCCGGCGGCCAGCAGCCGGCCGTGCCGCCGCGGTGGGTCTCCGGTGGTGTCGGCTGGGGCCATCAGGTCCCCATCCTGGCCGAGCCGGACCCCGGGCCGCGGCGACCCCCGGGAGGTGCGGACCGGACCGGTGCCGCCGTCCCGGGCGGGTTCAGTGGGCGCTGGGAGCCGGCGAGGGCGACCGGACCGGACGGTCCTGGGACCGGGCTGCGGTGCTGCGGTGGCCCCACAGCGACAGCGGGACGGTGAGGATCACGAGCAGCCACAGCAGCGTCAGCACGATCGACAGCGGATCGCCGTGGATCAGGTTGGTGACCAGGCGCGCCCCGTCGGGCAGCTCGAGGAAGGCCGAGACCATCGACAGTCCGATGACCAGCGACCGCAGGCGGCCCACGGCCACCGGGGCCAGGAGGATGAGCCCCCACGACAGGTACCACGGCTGGATGACCGGTCCCATGACGACGAAGATGAGCATGGTGATGCCGATGGCCTTGAGGCTGCCGATCCGGTCGCTGTTCCACAGGAGCCACCCGCCGGCCACCGCGGCCACGGCCATCCCGAGGGCCCGGGTCCCGGTGAGCACGCCGCCCAACCCGACACCGAGGTGGAGCAGGTGTCCGACGTCGGAGATGACGAGGGCCGTCGCCGTCGACGGAGCCATCCACGACCGCACCGTGCCGGGGGTCCCCAGATTGTGGACCCAGCCCCAGCCCAGACCGCTGGTGTACGAGAAGAAGGCCAGGACGGCCAGGCCCATGAGCCCGGCGGTCAGCACCGGGCGGATGCGGTCCCGTTTGGGTGCCTCCGGTCCGAGCCAGCCCCATCCGATGTAGAGGATCCCGATGGCCGCCGGCGCCTTGATGGCCGTGGCCACGGCACACAGGAGGATCCCGGCCACCGGCCGCTTCTCCTTGGCCATGGTGAGTCCGGCGAGCAGCAGGCCGAGCATCAGCGCGTCGTTGTGGTCGCCGCCGAGGAAGTGCAGGATGACCACGGGGTTGAGGACGGCCAGGGTGAAGAGCTCGGCACCGTCGCGGTGGTAGAGCCGGGCCAACCGGGGGATGCAGGCGGCGATCAGCAGCACGCCGACCAGGGCCAGCAGGCGGAGCAGGACGAGCATGGCCAGTTCGTTGTGGAAGGTGACCCGGGCGAAGAACCCGTCGATCTGGAGGAAGAGCGGGCCGTAGGGGGCGGGGGTGTTGCCCCACAGACTGTCGACCGGAGCACTGAAGGAGTTGTTGCCCAGCTCGAACGGACCGTTCTGGTAGGGGTTCAGGTGGCGGCTGACCATCTCGCCCTGGGCGGCGTAGGAGTAGGCGTCGCGGCTGAACAGTGGGGCGATGGCCAGCATAGGGACGGCCCACAGGGTGAAGACCCACATCATCTTGCGGAGCGACACGCCGGGGAACCGGGCGTACAGCCTCGTCATGCCCCACCACACCCGCATGAGCAGCAGCAGCCCGCCGTACATGGCGGCCAGGGCGAAGTACACCCCCCACGTGCTGGCCCCGCCCGTCCTGGGTACGCCGAAGAACCAGGCGTCGGGCATCTCGAGCTTGAACGGCGAGCTGGGCAGCGACGCCCCGACAAAGATGGCCATGATGGCCACGAACCCCAGCAGCGCCGGCCGGAGGACCATGCCCCGGGGGAGCGGCCCGTCGTCCGGTTCGACCGCGGGGTCGTGGCGCACGCCGGCCTTGTGCTCGAAGGAGTCCACCGCGGCCAGGGCGGCGTCGGTCAGCCGTCGGGCACCCTGCCGGGCGGCCGAGACCACCAGGTCCACGACCGTGGAGGACGGGCTCGGCGACCGCCGGCCGGCGATCTCGTCGTCCTCCACCGGAGCGGGGTGCAGGGGCATCAGGTCGGGCACGTCTCCTCGGTCATGCGGCAGGGCTGGCGTGATGGTCTCGATGCAGCGTCCGGAGCCGACGGATGCGCCCGCAGCGGTGCCGTTCCGACCACGGGCACCCGGGAGCATCCACTCCGTAACACTATTGTAACGAATCGGCCGACCGGGGCAATTCCCCCGGACCGTCCTCCCGGAGGGCCTCCGACCGACGCACGGACACCACCCACACCACCAGGGTGACGGCCCCGGCCAGGACCAGCGAATTGCCGGCCACGAAGGACAGCGGCCCCCGACCGGTGCCCAGCCACCAGTAGGGTGCGGCGACGCCGAGGACCACCAGCGCCACCATGCACCAGGCCACGGCCCGTTGCTGCCGCCACAGCGACACCGCCATGATCGGGGCGAGCACCAGCCACGACCAGTGGTGCGACCACGAGATGGGGCTCACCAGCAGCTCGGTGAGGGCCAGGGCGAAGACGGCCCGCGCCGTCTGACCGGCGGCCACCAGCCGTCCGGCCAGCACCAGACCCACGGCCAGCGTGGCCAGGGCCAACACCAGCCACAGCAGCGAGGCGAGGTGACCGGCGTGGAACGGGGCCCGGTGGAGCAGGCCGTTCCACGACTGGTTGGACACCGAGCCCACCGGTCCGGTGCGCCCGGCGTCGGTGACCTCGTGGAACCAGTAGAGCGACGAGTCCGCCGGCAGCACGGCCCAGCTCAGCGCGGTGAGCACGACGAACGTCCCGGCCCCCCGCAGCAGCGAGCGCCGGTCCCGGGCCACGGCGAAGTAGCCGAGGTACACCAGCGGGGTCAGCTTGATCGACGCGGCGACACCGACGAGCACGCCCCGCCAGGCCCCGCGGACCCGGGTGATGTCCGCCACGACCAGGAGCATCAGGATGAGGTTGATCTGCCCGTAGTCCATGTTGGAGCGGACCGGCTCCAGGGCCAGCGTCGAGACCGCGCCCAGCAGGGCGGCCACGGCCAGGGCCCGGCGGGCCGGGAGTCCGGTCATCGAGGTGAGCACGAGGTAGACCGTGGCCACCAGGGCGGCCGCGCTGACCAGCCACCACAGGGCGGCGGCCGGCCCCAGCGGGATGAACGACAGGGGGCACAGCACCAGCAGGGCGAACGGGGTGTAGGTGAACGGCAGGTCGGAGGCGGTGAAGTCCTGACGGAAGGGCGAGCCCCCGTGTACGAGGGCGTGGCCGGCGTCGCGGTACACCCGCAGGTCGAGGTGCCAGGTCCGGCCGAAGTGCACCATCACCGCGGCGGAGACCAGCCAGACCAGTGCCCCGGCGGCGGCGATGGCTGCGGTGGGTAGCTGTCGGATGCGTGCGGTCACCATGGGGCGGGGGTTCGGACGGGGGTGGTGACGGGACGTCCCGTCACCACCCGCCGACCGTCCTCACGTGGACCGGGGAGGATTCGAACCTCCGTAGGCATAACCGGCAGATTTACAGTCTGCTCCCTTTGGCCGCTCGGGCACCGATCCGCAGACGGGGAAGGATATCGCCCCTCCGGAGGTACTGTTTCCCCATGCCCTCCTTCGACATTGTCTCCGAAGTCGACCTACAGGAAGTCCGCAACGCCGTCGACCAGGCCAACCGGGAGGCGACGACCCGGTTCGACTTCAAGGGAACCGATTCGACCATCGAATTGCACGACAAGGAGCTGGTCCTCAATTCCTCCACCGAGGACCGGCTGCGGGCCCTCCACCAGGTGCTCGACGAGAAGCTGGTACGACGCGAGGTCTCGCTCAAGGCCTTCGACGCCGGCAAGGTCGAGGAGGCCTCGCGGGGGGCGGCCCGCCAGAAGATCGCCATCCAGGCGGGGATCTCGTCGGACCACGCGAAGAAGCTCAACAAGTTCATCAAGGACCTCGGGCTGAAGGGCGTGAGCTCGCAGACCCAGGGCGAGCAGCTCCGGGTGACCGGAAAGAAGCGCGACGACCTGCAGGCCGTCATCGCCGCCTGCAAGGGCGAGGACTTCGGCATCCCGCTGCAGTTCAACAACTTCCGGGACTGACCCCCGGGCCCGGTGACCCACGGGCCGCTCCCCGTCGCCGCCCCACCGTCACCTCGTGGCCCGCCGGGCCCGCCGGGCCCGCCGGGCCCGCCGAACGGGCCGGAGGGTCAGGCCGCCTCGACCAGCTCGTCCAGCTCCTCCAGCGGGTGCACCTTGAACAGGCGGTTGAAGATCATGAACTTCAGCACCCAGAAGATGCCGAACGACACGATGTTGGCCAACAGGACCACGGCCGTCTGCTCGAGGTGGCTGAAGTGGTGGACCGTCCCGATGTGCTTGGCCACGGCGGCACCCACGATGGAGAAGGCGATGCCGATGGCCGACAGGACCCAGAAGGGGACGATCTCCTTCATCAGGTGCGACCGGCCGCCCTTGCCCCACACCCACTTGCGGTTCAGGTAGTAGTTGGGGACGGTGGCCACGATGTTGGCGAACACCGTGCTCCCGACCTCGCCCCACACGTGGAACACCCCGAACACCAGGGCCAGGACGACGAAGGACACCACCGTCGAGACCACCGAGACCATGGTGTAGCGGAAGACCTTGCGGGCTTCGGGGGTGTCCCGTTTCTCCCACAGGTGCACGACTCGGGTCGGGAGCGAGGTCACCTGCCCCATCCTACCCGGTACCCCTTCGTACCTTCGCTCACGGAGGCCCCCGCCCGGGTCACCAGCCGTTGGCCCGGGCGATGGCCCCGTACCACCGGGCACTGGGCTTGAGCCGGCGCCCGAAGGTGGTCCGGTCGACCTCGGTGAGACCGAAGGTGGGCACGTAGCCGAGGACCCACTCGAAGTTGTCCAGCAGGCTCCAGTAGGTGTAGCCCCGCACGTCGATGCCGTCGTCGAGGCAGCGCTTGACCCCGACCAGGGCCCGCCCGATGTAGTCGATGCGGGCGTTGTCGTCGGTCGTCCCGACGCCGTTCTCGGTGACGAGGACCGGGAGGCCGCCCGTCTTCGACCAGGCCCGCCGGATGGTCCCCTCGAGGGCCTCGGGCCAGAACTCGTAGCCCATCTGGGTCACCGGGACCCCGGGCTCGGGCCCCATCGAGCCGTCGGGCCCCACCCGGTCGCGGGTGTAGGTCTGCACCCCGATGAAGTCGTCCCCGCCGGTGGCCTCGAGGAAGACGTCCTCGGCCGGGCGGCGCAGGCGCTCGAGCCAGGCCTCCCCGCCGGGCTGCAGCTGGAAGTCGGTCATGGACACGGTCAGCCCCACGGGGAAGTTCCCCGGGCCCGAGCGGATGGCCTCGACCCCTTTGCGGTGGGCCGACACCAGCGCACGGTTCACGCTGTCGCGCCGGTCGCGGTCGCGCACCTTCGGGGGGAAGAGCCCGTGCCGCCAGCCCATGGACGCCACCACGTTGGGCTCGTTGAGGGTGGCCGCCAACCCGATCTGATCGCCCAGGTGTGCCGTGGCCCGCTCGCAGAACCGGGCGAACCGGTCGGGGGC
>Ga0302157_10001351_pt1 | contig 30358 bp, 29 predicted proteins | sample I_Bog_N3_3_FD_193502 | JGI IMG/M metagenome (GOLD analysis project Ga0302157, IMG submission 193502) | Peat permafrost microbial communities from Stordalen Mire near Abisko, Sweden - I_Bog_N3_3 | ecosystem: Environmental > Terrestrial > Soil > Wetlands > Peat | place: Sweden: Abisko, Stordalen...
CGACAATCCCGTTGAAACCGCCCTCTCGGGCGCGGAGGACATCGCGCCGGTCGCCGGTGACGAGGGCGCGGCGCAGGCCGGGCTGCAAGGTATCAACGATGTTGCCGAACATCTGGGGATCACCCACCGCGCATTGCGTTTTTACGAGGACAAAGGCCTGATCGAACCGGCGCGCGTGGGCAATACGCGGATCTATTCGCGCCGCGATGTCGCGCGCATGCAATTGATCCTGCGCGGAAAACGCCTGGGTTTTTCGATCCGCGAGATCAAGGAATTCCTTGATCTCTATGATGCCGCCCCGACGCAGCGGGAACAGATGCAGCATCTCGTCGCGCAGATCCGCGTGCGGATGAAGCAATTGGAACGCCAGCAAACCGCGCTGGAAATGACCATTGCCGAACTGAAATCAATGGACGAGCAGGCCTGCGCACGGATCGCCGAACTATCTGGGCAGGACTGATCAGGCCGCCTTGCGCCGCCCGACGCGATAGATCGCTGCCCCCGTACCGAGCAGGACCACGGTCAGCCCGATGATCTTGAGCAAGGCCAGCGGTTTGTTCGTTTCATCGCCCGCCGGCAGCGCCGCCAGCACCAGCGCGACCAGTGTCGTGATCAGCCCGATCAGCGCGAGCCCGATCGACGTCACCCGCCCGCCCGGCAGCCGTGCCACCCCTTGATCGCCAACACCGCGATTGACCCGGATGACCGCCAGAAACACCCCGGCAAACGGCAGGAACGTCGCGATGATGCCCATACTGACAAGCACTTCGTAAGCGCCGCGCACCCCGGTCCCCGCCTGCCCCAACACGCAGAAAACCGCCCCCAGCCCGCCCTGCACCAACAGCGCCACCCACGGCGTCCCCCAGCGCGGATGCACGCGGGCAAAAGCCTGGGGCAACATGCGATCGATGCCCACGGCAAAAGGCAGCCGCGCACAGCCGGCGAGATACCCGCTCGCCGCGCCAAGATTGCCCAGCGTGATCAACAGCGCCAGCGGCCAGGCGATCCAGCCGATCCCCAACCTGTGCGCGGCAAGCGATCCCGCCTGAACCAGCCCCTGCAAGGGATTGACCTCGCCCGCCGGCATGATCACCAGCACCGCAATCGTCCCGAGAATATAGACCGGCAGCACGACCAGCCCGGCCAGCGGCAGCGCGCGCGGGATGGTCCGGCGCGGATCGCGGATTTCGCCGCTCATGAAACTGGCCGCTTCCGGGCCCGACAATGCAAAGGCGAGCCCGGACAGGATGACGAGATGGGCCAGGTCGAAATTCGGCATCGATGCCGCCGCATCAAACCGCGTGACACTGCCAAAGCGGGCCCAGAAAAACGCCGCCAGCACGACCACGATCACCGCCGGCACCCACATCCCGAGCGCGCCGATATTGTGCAGCCATTTGCCCCATTTCAGCCCGGCAATGTTGATCGCGGTGATCACGGCCAGACCGATCAGTGCAAACGCCATGAAATACGCGGTGCTGCCGGTCATAGCCTGCAGCCGGGGCCCGCCGAGATAGAGCGCATTGCCGGCATCGAAATAGAAAACCGACGGGAAATAGGGCAGGTTCGACGTCCAATAGCTCCAGCCCGCCATGAATCCGGCAAATGGCCCGAATGTCTCGCGCACCCAGACATAGAGCCCGCCTTCTTGCGGATAGCGCGACGAAAGCTCGATCACCGCGGCGATCAGCGGGATATAGAAACCAAGGAAAGCCAGCGCCCAATACCACAGCGCCGCCGGCCCGAGCATGGCCGCCGAGGCGATCCAGCGCAGCGAAATCCCGGTGACGATATAGAACAGCGCAAGATCGGCCACCCCCATGACGCGGGGGGGCCGATGCAAGGGAACCGCCTCATCCATCGCGCATCAGCGCCGGGCGATTATCTGCCGAACCACATCCGGCGAAATTGCGCTTGCCCGTCAAGGAACTGATGCTTGAGCGCGCCGGCAACATGCAGGACCAGAGCGCCGATCAGGACATAGGCGGTAATCGTGTGTACCCCGCCAAACAGGTCATGCCAGTAATCCTTGCCCGCATCGCTCAACCCGGAAAAGAACGGGAATCGGAACCAGGGGATCACCCGGAACAGCACCAGCGGATGCGCGGCGCCTGCTTTCCAAGCCGAATCATGCAGCCATCCGGCCAGCGGCACCACGAGCATCAGCAGATAGAGCAAGTGATGCACCCCGGTCGACAGCTTGCGCTCCCACGGCTTGAGGGCGGGCAGCGGGGCCGGGCCGGGATGGCCGATTTTCCACAACACGCGCAGGATGACGAGGCCGATCACCGTAATCCCGATCGATTTGTGCAGCCCGACCGCGGCGCCGATCCGATCGGGATGCGCGGCTTCGAGCGCGTCAAAGCCCAGGCCTTTCCACAAGTTGAAGATGATGCCGATGGCAACGAGCCAATGCAGTACGACGGCGATCGAGGTGTAGCGGCCGTTAAGCGGTCTTTCGGGCATTTTTGGGATTCTCCGGCAATACCTGTGTCACGATACGGGAAAACCTGCCATGGCGCGGCCTTCCTGCAAGCTCATATTCATCCCAGATCGCACAGGTTTCAGCAATGAGCATTCTTGATCCCGGATTTCGGGCGCTTTCGCCGCGCCTTTCTCCGCGCCCGGTCCCTTGGATGGGCACGGCACTGGGCTGGGCCGGGCCGGCGCTGTTCGTCATCCTGCTGTGGCAAAGCCTGATCCGTCAAAGCCTGCTCGGCTGGTCCGTCGGTCTGGTCTATATTGGCTACGATACCTTTTTGCTCGGATTTACGGCAGTGCAGCTATGGCCGCTGCGTCGGACGATGCGCACCACGCCACCGCCGCCGCGACAGGGACCGCGCCCCGCGATGGGCGCGATCATCGCCGCGCACAACGAAGCGCAATCGCTGCGCATCACGATCGACACGCTCGCCGGGCAGGAAGAACCGCCCGAACTGATCCTGCTTGCCGATGACGGATCGACCGATGGCAGCGCCGACGTGCTGCGCCGCGTCTATGGCCTCGAACAACCCGCCGCAGGGAACATGAGCGCGCCCTCGCCGGTCCTGCCCGCGCTGCGCTGGCTGCGCCTGCCTCATGGCGGCAAGGCACGGGCGCTCAACGCGGCGATCCCGCTGATCGATACCGAACTGATGCTGACGGTCGATGCCGATACCCTGCTGGACCCAGGCGCGTTGAAAGCGATGCGCGACGCCTTTGCCGCCGAGCCGGAACTCGTCGCCGCGACCGGAGTGCTGATCCCGATTTGCGGCAAGCGACCCGTCGAACGGCTGTTCCAGTGGTTCCAGCGCTATGAATATGTGCGCAATTTTCTCTCGCGCTTTGCCTGGATGCAACAGGATGGTCTCCTGCTTATTTCCGGGGCCTTTGCCGGTTTCCGCCGGGCAGCGGTGGTAAGGGTCGGCGGGTTTGATCCCGATTGCATGGTCGAGGATTACGAACTGATCCACCGGATGCACCGCCATGCCCACGAATCCGGGCTCGACTGGCGTGTGCGCGTGGTCGGGCGGGCGACGGCCAGCACTGACGCCCCGGCCAGTCCGATGGCGTTCATGCGCCAGCGCCGCCGCTGGTTTGGCGGATTTCTTCAAACGCAATACTGGAACCGCGACATGGTCGGCAACCCCGCTTTCGGCAAGCTGGGCACGCGCATGCTGGTGGTCAAGGCGTTCGACACGGTGCAGCCGATCTATGGCATGGTCGCGTTCTTCATCCTGATTTCGTTGCTCGTGCGCGGGCACCTGCCGGTCGCAGGCGCGATTGTCGGCGTCATGCTGGCCAAAGTGGTGATCGACCTGAGCTTTCATCTCTGGTCGATCACGCTCTATCGCCGCTGGACCGGGCATGGCGACGGGCTCGGGCTCGGCCCGGCGCTGATCGCCTCGTTCTTTGAGCCGTTCACGTTTCAGCTCTTGCGCCATGCCGGGGCCTGCTGGGGCTGGATCGCGTTTCTTTCCGGCGGCGGCGGCTGGGGCAAGCAAAGCCGGACCGCTCTCGTCGATCCCGACACCGCGATGCGCGAGCCGGTGGCCCAGCCGTAATCGTCGGCCGTAATAAGGTGTGCGGATAACCGCCGCCTTGCGATAGCATCGCGGCCATGAGCTTGCTTTCCCCCATGGTGCGTCGCGCGCCGCTGATCGGCGCGGGCGCCGCGTTTCTCTTCGCGCTGGTTGCGCAGGCTGAGGCCGCCGCACCCAAAGCGCCGACATGGGATGCCGCCGCAGCGGCGCGCTATCTCGACACCCGGCTCGACTGGTGGCGGCACTGGCCCAAATCGCAACGCGACCATGAGACCGTGTGTATCTCGTGCCATACTGCGCTGCCCCATGTCCTCGCCCGCCCCACACTGCGCGCAACGCTCGGCGACCACAGCCGCAGCGCCGCCGAACTGGCGATGTTCGACGATGTCTCCAAACGCGTCTATCTGTGGCACGAGGTCGATCCGTTCTACACCGACCAGAAAAACGGCATGGCCAAATCGGGCGAAGCGCGCGGCGTCGAATCCGTTTTGAACGCATTGTTTCTGGTTACCCGCGATAACGAACGCGGCCTGTTCGGCACCGACACGCGGCAGGCCTTTGCCCAGATGTGGGCGCTGCAAATGCAGTCGGGCGATCTCAAGGGCGGGTTTCCTTGGCTCAATTTCCATCTCGAACCCTGGGAATCGCCTTCCGCGACGTATTGGGGCGCCACGCTCGCCGCGCTCGCCGTGGCGCGCGCACCGGCAAGCTATGCCACAGATCCCGCAATCGCCCCGCAGATCGAGGCGCTGCGCGGCTATTTGCGCGGCGGACTGACCGGGCAATCGCTCTATAGCCGCGCGCTGATTCTGATTGCCGACAGCGAATTGCACGGCATTGCCGCCCCTGCGCAGCGCGCCGCGATCATTGCCGAGCTTGCCGCCGCGCAAGGCGCCGACGGCGGCTGGAGCCTGCCCGCGCTGGCCCCCTGGCAACGCGTCGACAAGACCCCGCTGCCCACCGCCAGCGACGGCTATGCCACTGCGATCGTCGCGTTCGCCTTGCGCGAATCCACGCTGCCTGCGGCCACAGGGCCGCTCGACAAGGCCAGGCGCTGGCTGATCGCGCATCAGGACAAGGCAAGCGGCGCAATCCCGGCGAAATCGATCAACAAGGACCGGCAGACGGGCACCGATGCCTATCTGTTCATGACCGACCATGCGACAGGTATCGCCGCTTTGGTGCTACGTCCGGGTTCCTGATCGCATCAGGCGCGCTATCCTCGCCCCGGTTCCCCAAGCCGGAGCGCGATCATGTTGTACCGCCGCACTGTCCTTGCCGTTTTCGCGATCAGCCTCATGGTCAGCCTCGGCCTGTTGGTCTCGCGTTTCGACTGGCTGTGCGTGCCCGCGCTGTTGGCGGGATGGTATGCGGCGGATCTTGCCTCGGGGCTGGTCCACCTTGCGCTCGATTATCACCCTTGTCCGCCCGGACGCGGCCTCGCCGACATCTTCTATTATGAAGGCAGCCGCGAAAGCGCGGAATACCTCGCCTTGCGCGCCGCCTGCATGGCGCGGCTCACCCCGTTTCAGCGCATCGCCTATGATTTCAAGACGCATCACCCGCGCCCCGATGCGCTGGGCCGTCGCTCGCTGTGGACTCAAATCGGCCCCACGCTGATCATCGCCGCGCTGCCTGCCGCGCTCGCGCTCAATGCGGCGGCGATCCTCGGCCATGCGCCCGGCTGGCTGATCGCGTTTGGCACAGCGCTCGTCACCGGCAGCGGGCTTGCGCAGTATTTCCACGGCAGCCTGCACCGCAACCCCGCGCCGCGCCCCGTCCGCGTGCTGCGCCGCATGGGCCTGCTGATGACACCCGCCGCGCACCAGTTGCATCACGACACGCTGCAACGCGATTTCGCCACCAATTGCGGCTGGTCAAACCCGGTGGTCAACCGCCTGTTTCGCGCCTTGCGGGCACGCGGCCTGCTCGATGACGCCGGACTTGCGCCTCAATCGTAAACCGGCTTCCACATTTGCGCGGCGATCGCATCGAGCGTGATCGTCTCGGCGGGGACTCCCGCAACGCCTTCGGCCAGCGCCTGTTGCGCCACGGCATAGGCGATCTGCAGCGCGACCTCGCGCAAGGCGGTGATCGGCGGCAACAGGCCGGGATTACCTTCGGCGCTGCCGTCGCCGATTTCGCCGCCCAGTTCGCCCGGTTCGCTGAGTTCACCCAGCCGCCGCGCCGCCGCCATGAACATCCCGTCGGTCACAACGCCGGCTTTCGCCACGATCGCGCCGAGGCCGATGCCGGGGAAGACATAGACGTTGTTGACTTGGGTCACGCCCGGCGTGCCGAACGGGCTGCCCGAACCGACGATCGCGCGCCCTTCGCTCCAGCGCAGAATATCCGCCGGGTGCGCTTCGGCGCGCGAAACCGGGTTGGACAGGGGGAAAATAACCGGGCGTTCGGTCAGGCTGGCCATCAGCCGCACGGTGCCTTCGTTGAACGCGTCGCGCTGACCCGACGTGCCGATCAACACGGTCGGGCGGACTTGCGCGATCGTCTGTTCGAGCCCGATGCGCCCGTTGCCAATCCGTGCCCAGCCAGCGACATCGGCGGGATCGCGGGCCAGCGGCACTTGCTGCGGCGGCAGATCGGCCATGTCGGACAGGATCAGGCCATTGCGGTCGATCGGCCAGATCGTACGCCGCGCCGTCGCCTCGTCGACCCCTTCGGCCATGATCGCCTGAACCAGCATTTCGGCGATCCCGCTGCCCGCGGCGCCGAGCCCGTATTGCACCACGCGCTGCGCCGATAGCGGCACGCCGGTAACGCGCACCGCGGCCAGCAAAGTGCCGACCGCCGTCGCTGCCGTGCCCTGAATATCGTCGTTGAAGGTCAGCAGGCGGTGGCGATAGCGCCCGAGCAGATCATAGGCGTTCTTGCCCGCGAAATCCTCCCATTGCAGCAGGACATCGGGAAAGCGTTCGTCGACCGCGCTGACGAATTCTTCGACAAAGGCGTCATAATCGGCCCCGCGCACGCGCGGCGCATGCCAGCCGATATACAGCGGATCATTGACCCGCTCGGCATTGTCGGTACCGACATCGAGCAGGATCGGCAGGACTTCGGCGGGATGAAACCCGGCGCAGGCGGTATAGAGCGCCAGCTTGCCAATCGGGATGCCCATGCCGCCCGCGCCCTGATCGCCAAGCCCGAGAATGCGCTCGCCATCCGAAACGACGATGACCTTGACCCGATCCAGCGATGGATCGGCGAGGATCGAGCGGATGCGATCCCGGTTGGGCCAGGACAGGAACAGCCCGCGCGGGCGGCGAAAGATCTGGCTGAACCGTTCGCAGCCTTCACCCACGGTCGGGGTATAGACGAGCGGCAGCATGTGCGGCAGATCGCTTTGCACGACGGCATGAAACAGAATCTCGTTGGTATCCTGCAATTCGCGCAAGAAGGCATAGCGATGGAAATCGGTATCCATGCTTTCGAGCATCTGCCGCCGCCGCGCGATCTGTTCGTCCAGCGTCAGGACATGCGGCGGCAAAAGGCCGTGCAGCCCGAAACGGTCGCGCTCGGCAACAGTAAAGGCCGTGCCCCGGTTGGTCAGCGGATCGTTGAGCAGGGCGCGGGCGCGCGCATAATCGGTGGTCATCGGCTTGCTCCTCGATCGGCCAGGCGCACGGTACGCGCCTGACGCACCCGCTATGCCTTTGCGACTGGCGATGCAAGACGCCGGAGGTCATCCTGGCCGTATGGCGACACCCCATTCCATCCATCCGGCAAAGCGCGGCGCACGGGGAAGATACCGGCCTTCGCACTGCATCAGGGCAAACCCCGCCGTCACGATCGCATCGCCGACCGGGCGGGTCAGGTGACATCCGCCCATCAGCCGCTTCCACACCGGTTCGATCCGGCGCTGCCACACGGCCACTCCCGGATCGGGCGCGTGCCCATGCTCAAGGAACAACAGCCGCCCGCCGGGGCGCAGCACGCGATAAAGCTCGCCCAGCACTTTGCCCTGATCGGCGACCGAGCAGAGCGTATAGGTCGTCACCACCGTATCGAAACCGGCGTCGGCAAAGGGGATCGCCTCGCCCGCTGCTTCATCGAGCACGACCGGCCAGCCCCGGTGCTGCGCCGCAGCCCGCGCATAGGCCAGCAATTCGGGCGACGGGTCGATCCCGGCAAAGCTGGTCACGGCGGCAGCGTCATAGAGCGGCTGATTGATCCCCCCGCCGCAGCCCAGTTCAAACACCGCGCCTGCGGCCTGCGGCACGACTGCGCGCCGCAGATGCATGATCTCCGGCTGACCGCACGCGCAGCGGATCATGCGCGGCACGACGTATTTGTCCCACAATCCTGGCCTGGACATTGTCTTATCCTCTCTGCCGCCAACGATGCGGGGGCATCGAGAAATGGTCAATACTTCAGGAGGTCAGGGCTTCAGGCCCGACCTCGGGAAATCCCCTTTTGCTGTGCCGGGCCTTGGCGTCAGGATGCGCGGCAGGCCGGGGATGATGAAGTTGGTCTGTTTGTGGCATCGTTCGCACATCGGGCCGAGCGCGCCGATATGGACATCGTCCTTGCGATGGCAGTCGATGCACCGGTTTCCGACTTTGACTTTGTCGACCGATTGCGGATGGCAGGCGACGCACGTCACGCGGACATGTGCCCCGATCAGCGGAAAGCTGGTCCTGGCATGATCGAATGTCGCGACTTTCCAGGTGCTCTGGCTGTGGCAGCTTTCGCATTTGGGCCCGTCGCTGCAGCGATGCACATCCTCGCGCAGATGGCACCCGACGCAGGCCACCGGCGCCTTGTCGGGGCGCACCGTGCGCGCATGGCAGTCGACACAGGCAACCGCGCGATGCGCCCCGCGCAAGGGAAAGGCGCCGACGCGGTCATGGTCAAAGACGATGCCGCGCCAATTGGTCGTCAGATGGCAGGATTCGCAGCGCGGCCCATCGGCCCCGCGATGAACGTCCTTGCGCAAATGGCACGAGACGCACGCGGTCGAAACCCCGTGCCATTGTTCCTGAACATGACAGCCCAGACACGCCACCGCGCGATGCGCCCCGGTCAGTGGATAATGCGTGCGATCATGGTCAAACGGCAGCACGTCGCGCCAGCGCCCGGTGGTGTGGCACGACTGGCATGCCGGGCCGAGCCTCCCACGATGCACATCCTGGCGCAGATGGCACCCGGCGCAGGCCTGCGGCGTTTCGCGAAAGCGAGTCACGCCCGTGTGGCACGCGACGCAGGCGGTGCGGGCATGCCCCCCGGTCAGGCGATAGGCGGTCTGCGTGTCATGATGGAAATCCTTGCGGTCGAGCCGGGCGAGAGCCTGGGTGCTTGCGCGATGTTCGACATGGCAACTGCGGCAAGGTTCGCCGCGTGCTTCGGGGACCAGCCCGTGCCAGCGCGTATGCGTGGCGATGTCGCGCGCGATCCCGGTGTGGCAAGACAGGCATTGCTCTTTCTGGGCGGCGCGATGAAACGAGATATGGCAGGCGTTGCACCGCGTTTCGAGCCGGGCATGCGCGGGCGACAACGGCCCCGGACTGACCATCCGCTCGATCACCGTTTCGGCGCGCAAGCCCCCGGCGATAACGATCAGCGCCATCAGCGCGAAAAGGCCGATCAGCCGCCGCATCAGTAGGCGTGCGCCATATAGACATGGACGATCACCGCCATGACGAGAACCATGCATAGCGGGGCGTGCAGATAGTGCCACGCCTCGGCCCAACGGCGCCCCTTGCGTCGCGCCGGGCCAAGCGCATAGCGCGCAACCAGCCCGCTGGCGACCACCAGGCCCATCGCGGCAAGCGCAAAGCTGCTGTTGATCGAGCCCCAGGCAAACCGCGCGTGCACCAGCACCGCGACCGGGCCGAACAGGCCAAGCAGGACATGCGCATTGTACCACCAGGCCACCGTGACGCGGCCCTGCGCCACCCGCTTGCGCCAGGAAAACCCGATTGCAAACAGCATCATCACCGTACCGGCCAGACCGATGAGATAGCCCGGCCAGCCATGCGGATCGAGCGCTTCATCGCGCCGGGTCGCCCAGCCCCATGCCAGCGCGCCCAGCACCAGCGCAGCGACCGCCCCATCGCCCCACGGCGCGCGCAAACGAGGGGGCCGCGCGGCATGAATTGCCCCGCCCTTCCCGATCGTTGCCGCCGCGCCATCCATCATGCGAATCCGCCCTTGTTTCCGGTAAATCCTGTGATGCCAGATTTTGCTGGCATTCGCGGGTCTTTTGTCATCATCTGCACAACAAGGGCACTGCAAAAGCGTGCCCGAAAGCACCGACACCATGATTCCTGGTCGATGATCGTCACTGTTGCCCTTGTTCCGGTCTATGCCCTGCCGCTGCTTCTGGCGATCGGCGGCTGGGCACGCCATCATGCCTTGCGCACCCGGCGCAACCGCGCGCTGCTGGCGCACAACCGCGCGACGGGCCTTGCCGAGCCACCCAGCCTGCACCCTGTGATCGACCCTGCGCGTTGTATCGGCTGCGGCGCCTGCGTGCGCGCCTGCCCCGAACATGACGTGCTCGGGCTGGTCGGGCGGACGGCGACCTTGGTCGAGCCATGGGCCTGCGTCGGCCATGGGACATGCCGTGATGCCTGCCCGACCGGAGCCATCGGTCTCGTGTTCGGCACTGCGACGCGCGGGATCGATTTGCCCGTGCTCGGCCCCGGCAGCGAGACCAGCGTCGCTGGGCTCCACATCGCGGGCGAACTGGGCGGGCTCGGCCTCATCCGCAACGCCATCAACCAGGGGCGCGAGGCCATCGACCAGATCGCCGCTGCATTGGCGCGCTCCCCTGCGACGGATGCCGATCAGCTCGATCTGGTCATCGTCGGATGCGGCCCGGCGGGCATGGCGGCGGGGCTCGGCGCGATCGCGCACGGCTTGCGCTTTGTCGCGCTCGATCAGGCGACGCTCGGCGGATCGGTGGCGCATTATCCGCGCGGCAAGCTGGTCATGACCGCACCCGCCCTCCTGCCGCTGATCGGCGAAGTCCGCCTCGGCTCGATCAGCAAGGAAGGCCTGCTCGCCTTTTGGCAGGATGTGCTCGATCGTACCGGGCTCACCCCCCGCTATGAGGAGCGCGTGCGCCATATCGAACGCGAAGACGGCGGCTTTGTCGTCGTCTCGAACAAGGTCCGCTATCGCGCGCGGCGCGTTCTGCTGGCCATGGGCCGTGGCGGAACGCCACGTCGGCTGGGCGTGCCCGGCGAAGATCTTGCCAAAGTGGTCTATCGGCTGAGCGATCCCGGCCAATATGCGGGCCTGCGCGTCATGATCGTGGGCGGCGGCGATTCCGCGCTCGAGGCCGCGATCGCGCTGGCCGAATTCGCCGAAACGCGAATCACGCTGGTCCATCGCGGCAAAGCCTTCGATCGCGCGCGCCGCGAAAACCGCGCCGCGCTGGAACAGACAAGCGGGATCACACAATACCTGGGCGCAAGACCCGTCGCCATCACCCCCGATACCGCGATCATCGAGGATACAAGCGGCACGCATGCCATCCCCAACGACGCCATCATCATCTGCGCCGGCGGCACCCTGCCCCGCGAATGGCTGACCCAACTGGGCATTGCGGTCGAAACGCACCACGGCCTCGCGCCGGGCGCCGCAATGGCACACTCCGCGTAGACGGAACCGCACCCGGCGCGACCGAATTGGCCGACAACAATGTCAGAAGGAAGTGGCGGAGAGGCAGGGATTCGAACCCTGGATGCCCTTGCGAGCATGCCGCATTTCGAGTGCGGTGCATTCGACCACTCTGCCACCTCTCCGCGAAGTGATCGGGCGCCGCTGAGGCGCCCCGGTCGGGAAGCGCGCCGTTAGCGCATGGTTTCATGCTTGCCAAGAGGAAAATCGGCGGCACGTGTCATCAAGGGTGATGTCAATGACAAGGCATCGCTTGTTTGCCGCCATGGCCGCCCCTATATGAGAGCCATGGAACACGGGAATTACTTTTCGGCACAATCGGGCCGCGAAATCGTTGCCCCCCCGATCGCTGTAGCGCAGTTTTCAATCGGTGAGGTTGTACGCCACAAACTGTTCGATTTTCGAGGAGTAATCTTCGACATCGATCCGGTTTTTGCCAATAGCGATGAATGGTATCAATCGATCCCCGAGAATATCCGACCTCTCAAGGATCAGCCATTCTATCACCTGCTCGCTGAAAACGGCGAAAACAGCTATGTCGCCTACGTCAGCCAGCAAAATCTCGAAACCGACTCCGAAGCCGGTCCGGTGGATCACCCCTCGGTGACGGAAATGTTCGAAGCGTTTCGCGACGGGCGTTATCGCCTGCGCCGCAAACTGTCGCACTGAGCCATACGGGCGGGTCGCCCCGCCCGTAGACTCAACTGCGCAGCTTCCACCCCGAGCGCAGCACGGCATAAGTAAACAGCGCCAGCGCCACATTGAGCACGCCAAGCCCGAGCGCCGCGCCGATCACGGCGTCATTGGTCGCGCCGATGTCGCTCTGGCCCAGAAAGCCGAAGCGAAATCCGGAAATGACATAGAACACCGGATTGAACGCGCTGATCGTGCGAAATGCCGGCGAAAGGCGGGTAACGACGTAAAACGTGCCCGACAGCATCGCCATCGGTGTGATCACGAAATTGGTCACGGCCGCGTTGTGATCGAACTTTTCCGCCCAAAGCGACGTCAGCACGCCGATCAACGCCAGCAGTACCGAACCCATCAGGCCAAACCACACCACGGCCCAGGGATGGCGAATGGTCACGTCGACCCCGGGCCACAACACCATCGCACCATAAATGGCCAGTCCCACGAGCGCTGCGCGTGTCACCGCCGCAGCAACGAGCCCGAACAGCAACTCCGCCTCGGAAATCGGCGGCATCAGGTAATCGACGATCGTCCCCTGAATCTTGCCGACCAACAGGCCAAAGCTGGAATTGGCAAAGGAATTGTTGATCATGCCCATCGCGATCAGGCCGGGCGCGACAAAGCTGGCAAACGACACGCCCAGCACCACGCGCCCGCTGCCATTCCCGCCCCCGCCGCTTAACGCGAGGGTGAAAATGACCAGATAGAGCAGAGTCGTGACCGCAGGAGCCCAGATCGTCTGGGTCTGAACCTTGAAGAAACGACGGACCTCCTTCATATAGAGGGTCCATAGGCCCAAGCCATTGAAGCCGTGAAACACCCGTTCCCCGGGTGCGGGAAAATTCCCGACGGGTGGCGGGCTGGCCAAAGAGCTTGAAGGTGTTGTCCCGGCAGATTGACGGGCCGGCGCGGGGATCGGTTGATCGGGCATGGCCAGTGCGGTATCGCGACTGATCCGCGATGGCAAGCGGGCGGATATTTTGTGTGGGCGCTCGATGCGCTCCTTGAGGAAAACGGAATGAGCTGGACGGAAGAGCGGATCGAAAAACTGACCAAGATGTGGGAAGGTGGCTCCACCGCCAGCCAGATCGCCGATGAACTGGGCGGGGTCAGCCGCAACGCCGTGATCGGCAAGGCGCATCGCCTCGGGCTCAAGGCACGCCCCTCCCCGGTGAAGCCGAATGACGTCAAGCACAGCGAAAAGGCCGAAACGCCGACCATCGAGGCCCCGGTAAAACCCGCGCCGCGCGCCGTCGAGCCGCGCGTCGCCGCGCCCCGCCCCGTAGCGCCCCCGCCGCCTGCGGCAGCCGCCCCTGTTGCGCCGCCGCGCCCTGCAGCGCCCGTCAGTTCGCCCGCGCCCGCAGCCGCCGCACCGTCGGATGCGCCTGTCGCGCCCGTTACGCCGCAGCCGCGCATCGTCTCGGTCGGCCCCGGCGGCTTCTTGCGCCAGGGCCCCGGCGATCAGCAGGCGCCGATCCCGCCCGCCCCGCCGCGCCGCCTCGTGCCCGCGCGGCCAAGCCCGGAAATCGCCGACAAGACCAGCCTGCTCGATCTCAACGATCGCATCTGCCGCTGGCCCATGGGGCATCCGGGCGAACCGGATTTCCATTTCTGCGGCGAAAAGGTGAACCCTGGCTTCCCTTATTGCGTAGAACATTGCGGCCGCGCCTATCAGGCGCAATTGCCGCGCGGCCATCGCCGGCCTCCCCCGCCGATGCCGTTTGGCGGCCCCCGCGTTCGCTGATCACAAGCAGCGGTTGATCCTTCACCGGTTCATCCGCAAGACTTCGTAGTAAATCCTGCAGGCATGCTGCCGTTCTGGTAAGCATGCCTGCACACGATCCCCAAAACAGTGGCGATTCCCCCAAAAAGGGAGGTTGGCGCAGATGGCTGAGCCTACCCTCCCATGCCAAAGCGCCGGAGGCGGCGCCGCTGATCGCCCCGCTCGGCGCGGCGGACGGTGAATTGACGCCGCGGGAAAGCTTGTTGCCGGCCAGGCGCAGGTTATTGGCGCAAGTGGCCGATTTTCTGATTGACCATGGCCTTGAAATCCTGCCGTTCACGTTATCGGTTGCCTATGACTGCGTGACCGGCGGCAGCCCGCAGCTTGCCCAGCGCATTCTCGAACGCACCGAAAAAGGCCTGCCGGTCACGCTGAAATGGCTTGAAGAAGCGCATTCGGCCCAAGCCCGCGATGCGACTGCCGAAGCCATGGCGAAACTGGTTGGCCAACTCGAAGACAGCCTGTCCGATTTCGGCCGCACGATGGCGGGCGCGCGCGATGCCAACGGCACGTATAGTGTCGCGCTCGAAGGCCATGTGGCCGATCTGCAAAACGCGGGTCAGGACATGAACCTGACCGGCGGTGATCTGATCGACCGCCTGACCGGACTGACCCGGCACATGCTTAACCACACGCGCACGGTCGAAAGCGAACTGGTCGCCAGCGAGGCGCAAATCCGTTCGTTGCAGACGGGGCTCGACGAAGCCCGCCTCCTCGCCAATCAGGATCATCTGACCGGGCTGCCCAACCGCCGTGCCTTTGACGAATTGTTCGAACGCGAACTGCGCGAGGCAAAGCTCGGTGACGAAACGCTGTGCGTCGCGTTTTGCGACATCGATCATTTCAAGCGCATCAACGATACCCACGGCCATCCCGCCGGCGACCGCGTGATCCGCTATGTCGCCGAAACGCTGGGCCGCATTGCCGATGCCAAGTGCCATGTCGCACGCCACGGCGGAGAGGAATTCGCCGTCCTGCTGCGCGGCATAAACCTTGGCGATGCCTGGGCCCGGCTCGATGCCGCGCGCGAGGAAATTGCGCAGAAGCGGCTGGTCAACCGCGCCAACGACCGACCATTTGGCCGGATCACCTTTTCCGGCGGAATCGCCGACGCGCTCGCCTATCGCAATGCGAGCGCTGCGCTCAAGGCCGCCGACGACGCGCTCTTCGCCGCCAAGGACTCCGGCCGCAACCGCATCCTGATCGCCGGCAACCTCCCGCAACCCCTGCGCGAGGTTGCCTGAGGCACACCAGGCAAAGCCGGATGAAAAAAGGGGGGCGGTGACCAAGTCACCGCCCCCTATTCTTGCATTCGGTTGAAAACCGTCAGCGTTTGATCAGTCGTCCGACTTCAGGAACGCCGGGATGTGATCGGGCGCGGGGCCTTCGTCGCGGTCGCGGCGCGGGCCGCGTTCGGGACGGGGTCCACGGTCGGAACGGGGGCCACGGTCGCCGCCACGATCGCTCTTGGGCCCGCGACGGTCGCCGCGATCACCACGATCGGGACGATCGCCACGCGGTTCGCGCGGTTCACGTGCCGGGCGGGTGTCTTCGAGCTCGGCGCCGGTTTCCTGGTCAACCACGCGCATCGACAGACGCACTTTGCCGCGCGGGTCGATTTCGAGCACCTTGACCTTTACGTCCTGGCCTTCCTTGACGACATCGGTCGGCTTTTCCACGCGCTCGTTGCGCATTTCCGAGACGTGCACGAGCCCATCTTTGCCGCCCATGAAGTTCACGAACGCACCGAAGTCGACGATATTGACGACTTTGCCGTTGTAGACCTTGCCCACTTCAGCTTCTTCGACAATGCCGAGGATCCACTGACGCGCCGCTTCGATCTGGGTCAGGTCGGACGACGAGATCTTGATCAGGCCTTCGTCGTCGATGTCGACTTTCGCGCCGGTGGTGGCGACGATCTCGCGGATCACCTTGCCGCCGGTGCCGATGATGTCGCGGATCTTCGACTTGTCGATCTGCAACGTTTCGATGCGCGGGGCATGGGCCGACAGTTCGCCACGGACTTCGCCGAGCGCCTTGGTCATTTCGCCGAGGATGTGCGCGCGGCCTTCGTTGGCCTGAGCCAAAGCCTTGCGGAAGATTTCCTCGGTGATTCCGGCAACCTTGATGTCCATCTGCATCGTGGTGATGCCTTCGCTGGTCCCGGCCACCTTGAAGTCCATGTCGCCCAGGTGATCTTCATCACCCAGGATGTCGGACAACACGGTGAAATCATCGCCTTCGATGATCAGGCCCATCGCAATGCCCGACACCGGGCGCAGCAGGGGAACGCCCGCATCCATCAGCGACAGCGAACCGCCGCACACGGTCGCCATCGATGACGAACCGTTGGACTCGGTGATGTCCGACAACACGCGGATGGTATAGGGGAAGTCTTCCTTCGACGGCAGCACCGGGTTCAGCGCGCGCCATGCCAGCTTGCCATGGCCGATCTCACGACGGCCCGGGGCGCCGAAGCGGCCCACTTCGCCGACCGAATAGGGCGGGAAGTTATAGTGCAGCATGAAGCGCTGATACGACAGGCCATCGAGCCCGTCGATCATCTGCTCGGCGTCTTTCGTGCCCAGCGTGGTGGTGCAGATTGCCTGCGTTTCACCGCGCGTGAACAGCGCCGAACCATGCGTGCGCGGCAGGAAGCCGACGATCGCTTCGATCGGGCGAACCTGGTTCACGGCACGGCCGTCGATGCGCTGGCCATCCTTGAGGATCGCGGTACGCACGATGTCGGCTTCGACCTTCTTCAAGGTCTTGATCGCCACCATCTGGGTTTGCGGACCCTGATCGGCAAAAGCGGCCTTGGCCTTGTCACGCGCCGCATTGAGCGCGTTTGACCGTTCCGACTTGTTGGTCAGCTTGTAGGCTGCGGCAATATCCTTGCCGACCAGCGTCTTGAGCTTTTTCTTGATGTCGGCGGTGTTGTCCTTGAGATCGACTTCCCAGGGATCCTTTGCTGCCTTTTCCGCCAAGTCGATGATCGCATTGATCACCTTCTTGATTTCGGCATGGGCAAACAGCACGCCGCCCAGCATGGTGTCTTCGGACAATTCCTTGGCTTCGGATTCGACCATCATCACCGCATTGCCGGTGGCGGCGACGACGAGATCAAGGCGGCCTTCCTTCACTTGCGCGAGCGACGGGTTGAGCTGGTATTCGCCATCCTTGAAACCGACGCGCGCGGCACCGATCGGGCCCATGAAGGGAACGCCCGAAATGGTCAGCGCGGCAGACGCCGCGATCATCGCCACAACATCGGGTTCGGTTTCGCCATCATAGCTCAGGACTTGGGCAATGACGTTGATTTCGTTGTAGAAACCTTCGGGGAACAGCGGTCGCACGGGGCGGTCGATCAGGCGCGAAACCAGCGTTTCCTTTTCGGTGGCGCCGCGTTCCCGCTTGAAGAAGCCGCCCGGGATGCGCCCGGCGGCGGAAAACTTTTCCTGATAGTGCACGGTCAGGGGGAAGAAATCCTGCCCTTCCTTGACCGACTTGGCGGCGGTCACCGCGCAGAGCACAACGGTTTCACCATACGTGGCGAGGACCGCGCCGTCAGCCTGACGGGCAATGCGGCCGGTTTCCAGAGTGAGGGTCTTTCCGCCCCACTCCAGGGATACTGTCTTGACGTCGAACATCGTGTTTCCTTCAGCCCGCGCGGCCCTATTGCCGGGCGGGATTTGCTGCCGGGTGGTTCCGTCCCGGTCCGGTACGGGGCTATTTTCGCGCCCCTTGGAGCTTTCGCCGAATTGCGAAAGAGCCCCGTTTTTTGCCCAAACCCTAAAGCAAAAAGCGGCCCGCAACGGGGCCGCTTCCTGCCTGTGCTTACTTGCGCAGACCCAGTTTCTGGATCAGCGAATTATAGCGATCGACATCTTTTTTCTTCAGATAGTCGAGCAGGCTGCGACGCTTGTTGACCATCTGAAGAAGGCCGCGACGCGAATGGTTGTCTTTGTGATGGATCTTGAAGTGTTCGGTCAGGTTGACAATGCGCGTCGTCAAAATGGCGACCTGCACTTCCGGCGAACCGGTGTCGCCCGCGATACGGGCGTTGTCGACGATGATTTCCTGCTTTTTCTCAGGGGTAACCGACATAAAATTCATCACTCCGCGACATCAGGAAAGTTGAAACCCCGTTCCACGCGCAAGGCGCCGCCCGAAAGTTCGACGAGGGCGACCGGCACAGTGCCGGAACGCGCAAGCCAAGGCCCATCGGTATGGGGCAACCCCGTCAGAACGCGGCCCTGGCGGACCGCCCTTGCCTGATCGGGATTGAGGTCAAGAGCCGGGATGTCGACCAGCCCTGCCTCCAGCGGCAAGATTATGTTCTCAAGGGTTTCGCCCATAGCCGCATCGCGCAAATTGTCCAGCGAAATCGCCTGCGCCAGCGCGAAGGGCCCGGCCTTGATCCGGCGCAGCATCGTGACATGGCCGACCGAGCCCAAAGCCAGCGCAATATCGCGCGCCAGGCTGCGGATATACGTCCCCTTTGACACCGTCACGGTCAGCGTGGCTTCGCGTTCGCCATCGACGTCGCCTTCGGTGATGGCGTCCCAGCGATAGATCGTGACCTGGCGCGACCGCATTTCGACCTCTTCGCCGTCGCGCGCGCGATCATAGGCGCGGCGCCCGTCGATCAGGATCGCCGAATAGGCCGGAGGGATCTGTTCGATCGGGCCGGTAAAGCGCTCGGCCACCACGCGGGCGACCGCGCCGGACTCGGGCTGTACCGGACTGGTGGCAATCACCTGCCCTTCGAGATCAAGCGTATCGGTCTGGCGCCCGAAGCGCACCGTAAACGCATAGGTCTTGGTCGCATCGAGCATCCGCCCGGCCAATTTGGTGGCTTCGCCGATGGCGATCGGCAAGACCCCGGTCGCCAGCGGATCGAGCGTGCCGCCATGGCCAACTTTGACTTTGCCGTGCCCCGCCTGGCGCAGCGTGCGCTTGACCGCCGCAACGGCCTGCGTCGAACCAAGCCCCAGCGGCTTGTCGAGAATGACCCAGCCATGGACCATCAGACGCCGACCTGCCCCGATGCCGGAATCCCCGCCACCACCATGGCCAACTGACCCAGCCCGTCGATCAGCCAGTCCACCGGCGGCAGTATCACCCGCTCGACCAGATGCAGCGAAGGCGCCACTTGCGGCAGGATCACGAACAGCGCGAAGAACACCACGATCCCGTAAGGCTCGATCCGGTCGAGCAGCCGCGCAGCCGGCCAGGGCAAAATCCCGCGCAAGATCCGCGACCCATCGAACGGCGGCAGCGGCAAGAGATTGAACATGCCCAGAAATGCGTTGAACAGGATGAAATTCCTGAGGTTATCCAACACGAACATCATCACCGGCCCCGGCGTGCCATGCGGCCCGAGCACGCGCTCAAGCAACCCGATCGCCATTGCACTGAGGATCGCGAACACGAAATTGGTCGCCGGCCCCGCCGCCCCGACCAGCGCCATATCGCGCTTGGGATTGCGCAGCCGGTCATAATTGACCGGCACCGGCTTGGCCCAGCCAAACACCGGCAGCCCGGCGAGATGCAGCATGACGGGCAGGATGATCGTGCCGAACAGATCGATATGGCGCAGCGGATTGAGGCTCAGCCGCCCGCGTTCCGACGCCGTCGGATCACCCAGCAGGCGGGCCACGCGGCCATGGGCGACTTCGTGAAAGACAATCGCGAAAACCATCGGGACGATGATCGTCGCGGCATCATAGAGCGGATTGGTCATCGATTGAGCCATTCATTCCGGAGCACGCTGAACGACACGGTATCGCGCACATGCCCGGTCCAGGTCTTGCGTTCATGCCGCAGCACACCTTCGCGGGTGGCGCCCAGTTTGGCGACGGCCGCCTGACTGCGGGTATTGCGCACATCGACCTTGAAGCCGACCCGTTCGAGCCCGCAGGCAAAGGCATGATCGAGCATCATCCGCTTGATCCTGCCATTGAGCCCGCTGCCGCGCAGGCGCGGCGCAACGAACGTGTTGCCGATCTCGATCGACCAGCCCGGCTGCCCCTGTTCGATCCAGGCGGTCATGCCGACCACGGCACCGGCCTGGGTCATCGCATAGACCCGGCGTTTCGCCCCGCCATGCAACAGGCTGTCGAATTGGGGATCGAAAGCGGCGCCCTGATAGGTCACCGGATAGATGTCCCAGATCGCGTCGTCCTCGGCGCAGACCGCGCGCAAGGGCTCGCGATGCGCCTCGATCAGCGGCACGAGCGCAAGGTCGCCCTCCGTCAGGGGAATGTACAAGCCCGCATCGGCGGTATGGACGTCGCTCATTGATCCAGGCTTTCGCGAAAGTGGCGCCGACACAGCGCCAGATACCGATCGTTGCCGCCGATTTCGGTCTGCACCCCATGCCGGACGGGCTTGCCGACCGCATCGACGCGCAGGTTCATCGTCGCCTTGGCGCCGCAATGGCAGACTGCCCGCAATTCAACAAGCCTGTCGGCGATCGCCAGCAGCGCCGCCGATCCTTCGAACAACGCGCCCTGAAAATCGGTGCGCAAACCATAGCACAGCACGGGAATGCCGGTGTCGTCCGCGATCCGCGCCAATTGCCAGACTTGCGCGACAGTCAGGAACTGCGCCTCATCGACCAGCACGGCAGCAATCGGCGCACCGGCATGAGCGCCGACAATGGCCTGCCCGAGGTCGGTTTCGGCCGAAAAACGATGCGCCGGCGCGCCGATACCGATCCGACTGACGATGTCGAACCCCGACGCGCCCGGCGAACGGCTGTCGATCGCGGCCGTCCACAGCATCGTGGCCATGCCGCGCTCGCGATAGTTGAAATCGGCCTGCAGCAGCGCGGTCGATTTGCCCGCATTCATGCTGGCATAATAGAAATGGAGCTTGGCCATGACCGGGCGCTCAAGCGATCAGGCGTCGGTTTCGCCCGGCTCGGCGGCACCCAGATCGCGGCGCACGCGCGGATCGTTAAGCAGCGCGTCGATCCGCCCCGCTTCGTCAAAGCTCTCGTCCGCCTGAAACCGCATCTTTGGCGCGTATTTCAGCTTGAGCCGCCCGGCGACTTCCTTCTGGAAATAGGCGGTGTGCGTGCGCAGCGCTTTCAACACTTCGGCTTCATCGGTGCCCAGCAACGGCTTCACGAACGCGGTCGCGAGGCGCAAGTCGGGCGACATCCGCACTTCGGTCACCGAAACGGTGTGCGCGGACAGCACTTCGTCATGAACCTCCTGCCGCAGCAGCAGTTCGGACAGGATATGACGCGCCTGTTCGCCGACCTTGAGCAGGCGGACAGAGCGGGTTTCGGGAGTCTGTGGTGTACGGGCCATAGGATGCCTGCTGTGTGTTGATCCACGGGATCAGGCCCCGCCGGGGATTTCCGACGGGGCCCATATCCCTGAGGCGATCCGCCCTCCCCGACAAGGGAGGCAATAGCGCCTTACAAAGTACGCGCGCGTTCCTCGACTTCAAAGACTTCGAGCATGTCGCCCGGCTTGATGTCGTTGGTATCCTGCAAGACCACGCCGCATTCGAGACCGGCGCGAACTTCGGCAACGTCGTCCTTGAACCGGCGCAGCGAGGCAATGATCGTCGCCGAGACGATGACATCGTTGCGGGTAAGACGCGCATTGAGGTTCTTGCGGATATAGCCTTCGAGCACGAGCAGGCCGGCGGCCTTGTCCCGCTTGCCGGCGGGGAAGACTTCCTTGACCTCGGCGCGACCGACGACCGTTTCGATGCGTTCCGGACCCAGCTCGCCGGCCATTTCGCGGGCGATCTCGTCGGTCAGCTGATAGATCACTTCGTGATACTTCAGCCGCACCTTGTTGCGTTCGATCAGTTCGCGCGCCTTGGCATTGGGGCGGACGTTGAAACCGATGATCGGTGCGCCGGTGGCCTGGGCCAGCGTCACATCGCCTTCGGTAATCGCGCCGACGCCCGATTGCAGCACGCGCACCTTGATCTCGTCGGTCGAAAGGCGGTTGAGCGCGTTGACGATCGCTTCGGTCGAGCCCTGCACATCGGCGCGGATCACCACCGGATACTCGATCACGGCTTCCTTGGCCTTCAAGGCCGAGAACATCGTGTCGAGGCTGGCCGGTGCCGATGCGGTGCGCTTGTCGTCGGCCTTTTCCTGACGATATGCCGCGACTTCGCGGGCTCGCGCCTCGTTTTCGACGACGGTCAGGGTGTCGCCCGCCATCGGCACGCCGCCGATGCCGAGCACTTCGACCGGCAGCGACGGGCCGGCGGCCTTGAGCTGACGCCCCTTGTCGTCAAGCATCGCGCGCACACGGCCAGACTGGGTGCCGACGACGAGAATGTCGCCGACTTTCAACGTCCCGCGACGCACCAGCACGGTGGCGAGCGGGCCCTTGCCCTTGTCGAGCTTGGCCTCGATCACCGTGGCTTCGGCGGCGCGATCGGGGTTTGCGCGCAGTTCGAGCAATTCGGCCTGCAGCAGGATCTTTTCGATCAGGGTATCGAGCCCGGCGCCGGTCTTGGCGGAGACTTCGACATCCTGCACGTCGCCCGACATTTCCTCGACGAGGATTTCGTATTCGAGCAGGCGTTCGCGGATCTTCTGCGGATTGGCTTCGGGCTTGTCGGCCTTGGTGATCGCGACGATCATCGGCACGCCCGCGGCCTTGGTGTGATTGATGGCTTCGACCGTCTGCGGCATGATTCCGTCGTCGGCGGCGACCACCAGCACGACGATGTCGGTAACATTGGCACCGCGCATGCGCATTTCGGCAAAGGCCTCGTGGCCCGGCGTATCGAGGAAGGTGATATAGTCACCGCCCTTGGTCTTGATCTGATAGGCGCCGATATGCTGCGTGATGCCGCCGGCTTCGCCGCGCACCACGTCGGTGCCGCGCAACGCGTCGAGCAGGCTCGTCTTGCCGTGATCGACATGGCCCATGATCGTCACCACCGGCGGACGCGGCTGCAACGATTCCTCGGTATCGACGTCGACGCTCGAATCGATGTCGACATCGCTGTCGCTGACGCGGACGATATTGTGGCCGAAATCGGTGACGAGCAGTTCGGCAGTGTCCTGATCGATGGTCTGGTTGATCGTGACCATCACACCCATCTTGAACAGCGCCTTGATCAGGTCGGCTGCCTTTTCCGCCATGCGGTTGGCCAGTTCCTGGACCGTGATCGCTTCGGGCACGACCACGTCGCGGACCTGCTTTTCACGCACATGCTGCTGCCCGGCGAAATGGGCGCGGCGTTCCTTTTCACGGGCCCGCTTGAGCGCGGCGAGCGAACGCGCACGGGCGCCTTCGTCTTCGTTGAGCGCGCGAGTCACGGTCAGCTTGCCCGCCTGACGACGGTCATTGGCATTCTTGTCGCGGGGCGCGTGCGCGGGTTTCTTTGCGGCGGGCTCGGGGCGCTTGACCGGCGCAACCGGGGTAAACCGGCGCGGCGCGGGGGCTGCGGGCGCGGCTGCTGCCTCGGTGGGTGCAGCCGGTGCAGGCTGAGCCGTTGCCGTCTGGTCCGGTGCGGCGGGCGCCTCCGCTACGGGCTGCTCGGTCACAGGCGCGGGCGTTGCAGCAACGGGTGCGGCTTCGACGGCTGCCGCTTCGGGCGCGGATGGGGCTTCGGCGACGGGCCTCGGCGCCTCTTGCGCAGGGGCTTCGTCGGCACGGCGCTGTTCTTCGATGCGACGACGGGCTTCGTCGGCAGCGCGCTGGCGCTCTTCCTGTTCGCGGCGATTGGCGGCCTCGAGCGAATGCAGGCGCGCTTCTTCGGCTTCGCGCAGCAGGCGCGACTGCAATTCCTGACGCGTCTCGCGTGAGGCGGTCGGAGAAACCGGCGGCGGCGGCGGCGGAGTCGGGCGTGCCACCGGCGGCGGCGGCGCGGCGGGCTGCGGCGCGGCGACAGGCGCTTCGGGCGCCCCGGCTTCGCCCGGACGCGGCATGATCTTGCGTCGCTTCACCTCGACCACCACCTTGTTGGTGCGACCGTGGCTGAAGGTCTGCTTGACCTCTCCAGCCTCCACCGAGGTCTTCAGACCCAGCGGCCTGCGGCCCAGTGTCGGCTTTTTGTCGCTATCGCTCATCGAACTCATTCGCCCTTCGTATCAATTCCGTCATTCGCTGCCGCCACGCTGATTGTGTCAGCGGCAGACGCATCACCGGCAGGTTCGCACCCGAGAAAATGCTTGAGGCGCCCGAGCAGCCCTGTCACGCGCGCGGCGGCAGCGGCATCGGTCAGCGCCAGGTGAACGACGTTGTCGCGGCCCAATGCCACAGACAACGCCGCCCGGTCCAGCGGCAAGATGACACCTTTCATTCCGGTGCCTTCTGCCATTTCGCCCACGCGCCAGGCCTGGGCCAGTTTCCCCGATCCGTCATCGCCGGCATCGCTGGCGTGGGCGAGGAATTTCACTGTCCCGCTGCGCGCGGCATTGGCGATCTTTTCGGTGCCCAGAACCATGATTCCGGACCGCAGTTCAACGCCAAGCCGGTCGGCCAGCGCCCTGCGCAACGCGGATTCGATCCGCGCACCAAGATCTGTGGGAATGGAAAGCGGCGAGCCCTTGAATGCCCGCGCCAGCGCGCCTTTGAGCTTGCCCTTGGCAATCGCCTGATCAAGCTCGTCGCGCGTCACCCCGATCCACGCCCCCCGCCCCGGCGCACGCGCCAGAACATCGGGCAGGACATCGCCATCGGGCGACAACGCCAGGCGAATCAGACCGTCGCGCCCGTCATGGCGCCCGGTCAGAATGCATTTGCGCTCGGGCACGGCAGGACCGCGCGCCGGGCCAAGCGCCCGGATCGCTTCGCCCGGATCAGCCGAAGCGCCCGATCCTTCCAGACCACCGCGTTCGGCTTGCACAGTTCCGCTGCCCCCGCCCCGGCGCGATGCCGGGCTGCGGGTCTTGGCCCTCGGATTGGCCGTCAGCGAGTCATTGCGAGGATTCCGCATCGGCGGCCTCCCCGGAAAGGGGCGCATCGGCGGCCGGTTCGTCTTCGAACCAGTGCGCGCGTGCGGCCATGATGATCTCGTTGCCCTGTTCGTCGTTCAGGCCATATTCGCCCAGCACACCGCCACGGTCTTCGCTCCGTTCGGAGCGTTCGCGGCGATCGGGACGTTCGGTGTTGTTGCTGCGACGGCGCTGCTCGGTGACTTTCTTGCGCGTGACAAGCTCGTCGGTCGACAAGTCGGCGAGATCGTCGAGCGTCTTGATCCCGGCCTTGCCCAGCGTGACCAACATGGCCTCGGTCAGGTGCGGAATCTCGGCCAGTGCGTCTTCGACACCCAGCGCGCGACGTTCGGCACGCTGGCCTTCTTCGCGCCGCTCAAGCGCTTCGAGCGCACGATTCTGCAATTCGCCGGCGAGTTCGTCGTCGAAACCGTCGATGTTGGCCAGCTCGCTGATGTCGATATAGGCGACTTCCTCAAGCTCGGTGAACCCTTCGGCGACCAGCAGCTGCGACAGCGTTTCATCGACATCGAGTTCTTCCTCGAACGTCTTCGAACGCTCGGTGAATTCCTTCTGACGCTTTTCCGAGGCCTCGGCTTCGGTCATGATGTCGATCGCCGACCCGGTCAACGCCGAGGCAAGGCGCACGTTCTGACCGCGACGACCGATCGCCAGGCTGAGCTGGTCATCGGGAACGACAACTTCGATGCGGCTTTCTTCCTCGTCGATCACCACGCGGCTGACCGTTGCGGGCTGCAGCGCGTTGACCACGAATGTCGCGGTGTCTTCGCTCCAGGGAATGATGTCGATCTTTTCGCCCTGAAGCTCCTGAACCACCGCCTGAACGCGGCTGCCCTTCATCCCGACGCAGGCGCCGACCGGATCGATCGAGCTGTCGCGGCTGATCACGCCGATCTTGGCGCGGCTGCCCGGATCGCGCGCGGCGGCCTTGATCTCGATGATGCCATCGTAGATTTCGGGCACTTCCTGCGCAAACAGGCGCTTCATGAAATCGGGATGCGCGCGGCTGAGAAAAATCTGCGGGCCGCGATTGGTGCGTTCGACCTTCATGATCAGCGCGCGCACGCGCTCGCCAACGCGCGGCACTTCGCGCGGGATCTGCTGATCGCGGCGGATCACGCCTTCGGCGCGGCCAAGGTTGACGATGACATGGCCGAATTCCACCGACTTGATCACCCCGGTGATCACTTCGCTGACGCGGTCCTTGAATTCCTCGAACTGCCGATCACGCTCGGCGTCGCGGACTTTCTGAAAGATCACCTGCTTGGCCGACTGCGCATCGATACGACCGAGATCGACCGGGGGCAGCGGATCGACGATGAAATCGCCGATGGCCGCGCCGGGCTGCAGCTTTTCGGCCTGCTTGAGGTCGACTTGCTTGAAATAGTCCTCGACGTCCTCGACCACTTCGACGACGCGCCACAGGCGCAGATCGCCTGTACGCGGATCAAGCTTCGCGCGGATGTCGTTTTCGGCGCCATAGCGGTTGCGCGCCGACTTCTGGATCGCTTCCTCCATCGCCTCGATGACGATCGATTTGTCGATCATCTTCTCGCTGGCGACCGCGTTGGCGATCGCCAGAAGCTCGGCGCGGTTGGCTGAAATCGCACTGGCCATGGATTAGTCTTCCTGTTCCTCGACGATGTCATCCGCCCCGGTCATGTCGATCGGGCGGGAAGCGGCTATCAGCTTGTCGGTCAGGACAAGCTTGGCTCGGGTGACGAGAGCGAATGGCACTTCATATACCACAGCATCCTCTTCGACCGAAATCGTGTTTGTCGCCGGATCGAACCCGACCAGATCGCCCCGGAACCGCTTGCGCTTGTCAATCAGTTCGGACAGTTCGATCCGGACTTCGTGTCCGATCCATGCGGCGAAATCCTTGGGCCGGGTCAGCGGACGATCGATCCCCGGCGAACTGACTTCCAGCCGATAGGCGCCGTGAATCAGCACGTCGCCCGCAGCTTCCATAATATCGAGCCGGTCGGAAACGCGGCGCGACAGTTCGGCACATTCCTCGATCAGCAATTGCCCCGTCTCGGGCCGTTCGGCCATGATCTGGAGCGTGTGCTCCTCATCACCGACTTCGCTCTTGCCGAACAGCGCGACGCGCACGAGATCATAGCCCAGCGCGCGCGCTTCTGGCTCAACAATCTCGATAATCCGCGCAATCTCGGCCATTCGTACTCCTGAGCGTGTCCCTGTACAGGGCAAATCCCGAACCCATGCAAAACCCGACCCATGCAAAAGCAGTGCGGCGCCGGTGCCGTGTGGCGCCAGCCTGACCTTGCTTTCACAATGTCGGGATTGATCGGCGAGATAGGCGGGGAATTTGCGAAAGGCAAGAGCAAAGCGGCGTCTTCACCAAATTGGAACAGGACCAATCATCGGCGCCATTTGCGATCCATTGGCGCAATTTCCCGTGCATCGACGCCGCCCGATCCGCCAGCCCCGCGCAATTGCGCGCTTTTCCCCAATTGGCACGGGCTGTGCAAACCATCGGTCAGTTCCACCACGAACGTTCCAGCACAAACGGAAAGTGAACCCATGAAAACGCTTTATTGCCTCTGCGCCGCGCTCGTCCTCTCGCTTTCGCTGATGGCCGCGACTGTCGTCGTGCCGCTCGGCGCAACGCAGATCATCGCCTGATCGCGGCCCTGTAGATGGAACACACCCCCATGAGCACCCGCTTTCACCTCGACCGTGCCAACGGCAAATTTCTGGGCGTCTGCGCTGGTATCGCCGCGCAGTTCGGCTGGGATCCGATGCTGGTCCGCGCCGCCTTTGTCATCGGCACACTGGCCGGATTCGGCTCGGCGATCCTGATCTATCTCGCCATCGCCCTCATTGCCGATTGAACGATCAAACCGCGTCGGTACGCGCAAAGGGGGAGAAATCGGTGTTGGTGTCATAGACATCGACCCCCTCGCGCCGTTTGAGGAATGCGACGATCCAATACGTGAACGGGGTCAACAGGATTTCCCACAGCACCTTGAATGCCCAGTTGGTGATCATCACGGTGATCACTGCGGAATGGCTCCAGGTGCCGAGGAACGCGATCGGATAGAACAGCGCACTGTCAACCGCCTGACCAAAAATCGTCGAGCCCCAGGTCCGGGTAAACAGCCAGCGCCCCTGAGTCAGGACTTTCATTCGCGCCAGCACGAACGAATTGACGAATTCACCGGCCCAAAACGCGATCACCGACGCCGCGACGATCCGCCATGTGCTGCCGAACACCGATTCATACGTGGTCTGGCACAAGGCACCCCTGGAATGGGCCGCCAGGAAATCGGCAAAGCGCGGATCGCTGCTCGATGCGCAGCCCCAATCGGCCGAGGGCGGCATGGCGACGACGACATAGCTCATCACCGCCATGAACAGCATCGCGAAAAAGCCCATCCACACGCAGCGCCGGGCATTGGCATAGCCATAGACTTCGGTCAGCACATCGCCGAGCACATAGGAAATCGGGAAAAACAGGATGCCCGCGCCAAACGTCCATCCCCCCATTTGCGCCAGCTTGGCCGCGCCGATCAGATTCGACAGCAACAGGATGCCGACAAACGCCGCCATCATGTAATCGAAATAGCGGAAATGGCGGCGGGCACCGCTGGTGCCGTCGATGCGCGACAAGTGGGGATCGTTCATGCGCGCGAGGTTAACCGCAATCCCGCGACCGGCAAAGCGCCCTTTTTGGGCAGTACAGCCCCCTTCTGCATAACCATACGGTTATGGTGCGATCACCTTTTCGTAGCTTGAGCCTGCCGACCGGGGCGCTACCATCGCAGGGGAAAATCAGCCGAAAGATCCCTGAACATGCCTACCCTGGCAGTATCGCCCCCGCCCGTCCTGCACGACACCGGGCTGGACATCACGCTTGACGACGGCCTGTGCCATTACTTCAATTACTATTGGCTGCGTGACAATTGCGCGACATCGTTCGATCCCGAAACGCGCGAACGGCTCTATGACATCTTTGCCGAGCCCGCCCCGCCGCGCGCCGCCGCCGCGATGATCGAGGATGACGCGCTGATCATCGACTGGGTGCAGACAGCCCCGAACGCCGCCCATCGCTCGACGTATCCGCTGGCCTGGCTGACCGCCCATGCCACAGCCAGGCCGCGCCCCGATCCGGCGATTCTGCCGCGCCGATATTGGTTCGCCGATCATTATCCCGCGATGGCGCGCTTTGGCTTCGATGCGGTCCGCACCGACCGCGAGGCGCTCAAGGGCTGGGTCCACGCGCTGCTGACCGAGGGCGTCGCCATTCTTGGCGGCATGCCCGACAGCGACGCGGCGCTCGAAACGGCGGCCAACCTGATCGGCTTTCCCCGGCCAACCTTTTTCGGGGCCTATTTCGACGTTCGGCTCCATGTCGATCCCGACAACGTGGCCTATACGGCCAAAGCGCTGGAACTGCACACCGATGTCCCGGCCGAAGACCTGCCGCCGGGCGTGCAATTCCTGCATTGCCGCCGCAATTCGGTCGAAGGCGGCGAAAGCCTGTTTGTCGACGGCGCCGCCGTCGCGGCCGAATTTCGACGCACGCATCCCGCAGATTTTCGCCTGCTGTGCGAAACCACGGTGCCCTTTTACAACGAGCATGACGCCTACGACATGCGCGCGCGCCAACGGGTGATCGAACTCGACGATCGGGGCGACATTTCCGGCGTGACGATCAGCCAGCACATGGCCGATGTGTTCGATCACGATCAGCGCTTTCTCGATGCCTATTACCCGGCGTTCTGCCGCTTTGGCCGCCTGTTGCAGGATCCGCGCTTTGTCATGCGCTTCCGCCTGAATGCGGGCGAATGCATCGTGTTCGACAATCATCGCATCGTTCATGCCCGCGCCGCCTTTGTCGCCGAAAGCGGCGAGCGCCATTTGCGCGGGACTTATACCGACCGCGGCGAATTGCGCAGCCGCTGGCGCAAGCTGTCGGGCGAAGGGCGGTTTTCGGCATGAGCGATAGTCTCGACGAGGGCGCGCTGCGCATCGATCTGGCCGCTGCATTTCGCCTCGCCGCCCGGTTTGGCTGGCATGAATCGGTCGGCAATCATTTCAGCGCGGCGCTGTCGAGCGATGGCCGCCGCTTTCTGATGAACCGCAAGTGGCGTCCCTTTGCCTCGATCCGTGCCCGCGATCTTCAGGCGCTCGATGCCGACGATCCCGACGTGATGACCCGGCCCGATGCCCCCGATGCCTCGGCCTGGTGCATCCATGGCAATGCCCATGCCCGCGTTTGCGAGGCAAAGGTCATCCTGC
>Ga0302157_10001352_pt1 | contig 30344 bp, 30 predicted proteins | sample I_Bog_N3_3_FD_193502 | JGI IMG/M metagenome (GOLD analysis project Ga0302157, IMG submission 193502) | Peat permafrost microbial communities from Stordalen Mire near Abisko, Sweden - I_Bog_N3_3 | ecosystem: Environmental > Terrestrial > Soil > Wetlands > Peat | place: Sweden: Abisko, Stordalen...
TGCCCTATATGGAGACCGTGATCGAGGAAAATCCCGCCCTCGGCTGGCGCGCGATCCGGCTCGGGCTCGACCGGCCCGGCCTGCTGCGCGGCCAGATCCGCGCGCTGCTGCGCGCCGGCGGCGGCCGCGCGCTGCGCATCATGTTCCCGATGATCACCGAAGTCGCCGAGTTCGATCAGGCCAAGGGCATCGTCGAGCGCGAGCTGACCTATCTGCGCCAGCACGGCCACGCGCTGCCGGAACGCATCGACGTCGGCACCATGGTGGAAGTGCCGGCGCTGCTCTATCAGCTCGACGAACTCCTGAAGAGGGTCGATTTCGTCTCGGTCGGATCCAACGACCTGTTCCAGTTCCTGTTCGCGGTCGACCGCGGCAATGCCAAGGTCTCCGAGCGATTCGACACCATGTCGGCGCCGATCCTGCGGGCGCTGCGCGAGATCGTGCGCAAGGCCAATGCGGCGAAGAAATCTGCTTCCCTGTGCGGCGAGATGGCCTCCAAGCCGATCGGCGCGCTGGCGCTGATCGCGCTGGGCTACCGCTCGCTGTCGCTGTCGGCCACCGCGCACGGCCCGGTGAAGGCGATGATCCTCGACCTCGACGCCAAAAAGGCCGAGGCGATGATGATGCCGCTGCTCGACGCGCCGTCCGGCAGCGTCTCGATCCGGGAGAAATTGACGGAATTCGCCGCGGCCGAAGGGCTGGCGTTGTAGCGAGGCTGTTTGCTGCGGCGCCCCCTCTTTGCGGTGAAACATTCCATAATTGGCACGCATTCCATTCGCAAAACCGCTATCCACCTTTGCCGAATGCGCGCGTAATTCGAGACCGACCGATGTCCATGCTGCCCGAAGCCAAACTCGATATTCTGCTGGCGCACCACGCTTCCCTCGAGGCCCAGTTGCTCGGCCAGATGAATTCCGAGAATTACGTGCGGATCACCCGCGAACTGGCCGAGCTCAATCCGCTGATCGACGCGGTCAAGGCCTACCGCGCCGCGGAAAAGGAAATCGCCGAGATCGAGGCGCTGATATCGGATCCGGCGGCCGAGCCGGACATGCGCGAGATGGCGGAGGCCGAGCGCGAAACGCTCAAGGCCCGCAGCCTCGATCTGGCGCAGCAGATCCGCGTGGCGCTGCTGCCCAAGGACGCTATGGACGATCGCAACGTCGTGCTCGAAGTCCGCGCCGGCACCGGCGGCGACGAGGCCGCCTTGTTCGCCGGCGACATGTTCCGGATGTATGAGCGGTTCGCCGCCCTGCAGGGCTGGAAGGTCGAGGTGATCTCCGCCAGCGAGGGCACCATGGGCGGCTACAAGGAAATCATCGCCGAGGTGAAGGGCCGCGGCGCGTTTGCAAAACTGAAATTCGAATCCGGCGCGCACCGCGTGCAGCGGGTGCCCGACACCGAGACCCAGGGCCGCATCCACACCTCGGCGGCCACCGTCGCCGTGCTGCCGGAGGTCGAGGACGTCGACGTCGACATCAAGCCGGATGATCTCAGGATCGATACCATGCGCGCGCAGGGTGCCGGCGGCCAGCATGTCAACAAGACCGAATCGGCGATCCGCATCACCCATCTTCCGACCGGCATCGTGGTGATGATGCAGGACAGCCGCTCGCAGCACAAGAACCGCGCCTCGGCGATGAACATCCTGCGCTCGCGCATCTACGACGCCGAGCGCCAGCGCATCGACGCGGCGCGTTCGGCAGATCGCCGCGAGAAGGTGGGCTCCGGGGACCGCTCCGAGCGCATCCGCACCTATAACTTTCCGCAGGGCCGCGTCACCGACCACCGCATCAACCTCACGCTCTATAAACTGCCGCAGGTGATGGCCGGCGAAGCGCTGGGCGAACTGATCGACGCGCTGACCACGGAGCATCAGGCGGCCCAACTCGCCGCCCAGGGCGCCGCGGCGTGAGCACAGGCGAATCGTTCGCCGGACAGACCGTCGAAACCGCACGGCGCATCCTGGCGGCGCGGTTGCGAAACCATGCGATCGATTCGGCGGAACTGGACGCGCGGATGCTGGTCGGTGCCGTGCTCGGTCTCGATCTCACCGGCATGATCGCGGCCGCGAGCCGGCTGCTCACCGTGGCCGAAGCGCTTCGGCTTGCGGATTTCGCCCGACGCCGCCTTGAAGGCGAACCGGTCGCGCGCATCCTCGGTCACCGCGAATTCTGGGGGCTGGCGCTGGAACTTTCGCCGGCGACACTGGTGCCACGGCCGGATACCGAAACGGTGGTGGAATTGGCGCTGGAAATGCTGCACGCCGCACCCGACCCAAATCACCGCCTGCGCATCGCCGACATCGGCACCGGGTCCGGCGCGATCCTGCTGGCGCTGTTGTCCGAGCTTCCCGACGCCTGCGGCGTCGGCACCGACATCAGCGAGGCGGCGCTGCGAACCGCATCAAGCAATGCCGCCAACCTGCGGCTCGCCGATCGCGCCGGCTTCGTCGCCTGCGACTATGCGGCGGCGCTATCTGACCGGTTCGACCTGATCGTCTCGAACCCGCCCTATATCCGCTCGGCCGAAATCGCCGGTCTCGCCGCCGAGGTCCGCGACCACGATCCGCGCGCCGCGCTGGATGGCGGCGCCGACGGTCTTCAGGCCTATCGCGCCTTGATTCCGCAGGCCGGCTTGCTGCTCGCACCTTTCGGCGTGCTCGTCGTCGAGGCCGGGCACGACCAAAGCACCGATATCGAGGGATTGATGGCGGCGGCAGGGTTAACGCTGGAGCGGCCTGCCAGAGCCGACCTGGCCGGCATTCTACGGGCCGTCGCAGGTCGGAAATTGCCCCCATAAAGCCCGATTGGAGGACCAAAAAACCACTTGGAATATTCCCCGGGAGCGACTACGTTCCGTTCACGACATCGGTCCAGGGTTGCTGGGCCCCGTAAATACCCCGAAGGGATATTGCGGGTGGAGGCCAGGGTTCTCAGAGCGAGAGCCCGCCCCGAGTGAAAGGTTCCAAAACGCAAGGTCCAGTCGAGCGCGATGGCTTAGAGAGCTGCGCTGCTTACGGCCGTAGAGCGAATGAAAGCCAGATATTGCGCTTGAAAACTCACGCGAGAAGCCTGTGCTTGTTTTGGCAGGCGGAATGACTTGATGCAGCCGGCGCAGACCGCTGGACTGTTGGGGAGCGCGTCCTTGTTGACCGCGACGTACGGCAAAATCTGTGTGGAATTGAACGGCAATCCGATTCGGTGCGCGTGAGGCGCGCCGTTTCGAGCGCAGTGACAATGACGACGGCAATCCGGGGCCAGGAACTCTAGAGAACTTCAAGGCTCATCATTCAACGCTGGTAACTTCAAGGGCTGGAATAAAGGCAAGACATGAGAAACGGTCAGAACAACAAGCGGATGCGGAACCGGAATAACAACAGCAATAACAACAACAGCGGCAACAACAACCGGCGCGGCGGCCAGAACCCGATGACCCGGGTGTTCGAGTCCAACGGGCCCGACATCAAGATCCGCGGCACCGCGTCCCATGTCGCGGAAAAATACGTGCAGCTGGCACGCGACGCACGCTCCTCCGGCGATCCGGTCGCGGCCGAGAACTACTACCAGCATGCCGAGCATTATTTTCGCCTGATCGCCGCCGCCCAGGAGCAGTTCCGCCAGAACCAGCCGCAGCCGCGCACCGACAATGAAATGGCCCCGGAGGACGGCGACGACGACGGCGAGAGTTTTTCGCATTTTGGCCAGGAGCCGGGCTTCGTCCCGATGCAACCGCAGCCGTTCGTGCCGCGCGACAACCCTCCGCGCGATAACAATCCGCGCGATAACAGTCCGCGCGACCACCAGCGTGAAGGCCAGCCCTATCAGCCGCGCGAGCATGGCGGCCAGCGCGAGCATCGTCCGCAGCCGCAGTTCCAGCCGCAACCGCAGCCCCAGCCGCAGCCGGTGATTGCCGATGCCAGCGTCGACCGGTTGCCTTCCTTCATCACCGGACCGCAGCCGCAGATCAGCGGCGGCCCCGGTTTCGAAGGCGGCGAGCGCGAACGCTTCCCGCGGCGGCGCCGCCGGCCGCACGGCCCGCGTCCCGAGGGCATGGTCGCACCGACCGCGCCCGGCGACGATTTCAATCCGGGCAACGAGTAAGCAGCTCGCACTTGCGCGTCACCCCCGCGAAAGCGGGGGCGTCGTCTACGCGCGATCCCGCCGTTGCACCGACGACGGCACCAGCACCGGCTCGAGTGCCGGAATCAGGCGGGTGCGCTCGCGGTGCGCCGGTATCGCGCGATAGACCTGCTTGGTGGCCTCCACGATGTGAACGCCGGCGAACGGCAGCGACAGCGCCGCGCCGACCCGCTCCCACGCGATCGCCGAGCGCAGAAACCAGCCGCCGGCGAACGGCGGCATGAACAGCGCCTCGCCCCACCCCGTCGGCGTGAACCAGGTCTGCCGCAGCAGCTGGGTAATTTGCGAGCGTGAATAGGGCCGGCCGTGGCCGAACGGGGTGTTGTCGGTGCGCGTCCACACCCCCCGCCGGTTCGGGATCACCGCCATCACGCGGCCGGAGGGCGCCAGCACCCGCCATACTTCGCGCAACAGCCCTTCCGGATCGTCGGACAGTTCCAGCGCGTGAACCAGCAGGATGCGGTCGACCGATGCATCCGGCAGCGGCAGCGAGAATTCATCGACCAGGGCGGCGAGCGTCGGCCGCGCGGTCGGCCATTTCAACACCCCCTGCGCCGCCGGCATGAAGGCGATGCAGCGCTCGGAATCCTCGCGGAACAGGCCGAGATAGGGCGTGGGGTAGCCGATGCCGAGCACCCGCTGGCCCTGCGCATCCGGCCAGCGGGCGCGAATGCCGCGATTGATCAGCCGCCGTGCCACTATACCGAGGCGCCGCGAATAGAAATCGCGCAAGTCGATGACGTCGAGGATCATGAAGCCAATGTAACACGCCGCCGCGCCCGGCGGGGCGCGGAATAATGCATTGCCGCCGGGGCGTTAACGCCATATTTCATGCCCAAAGAGGCCGTAACCGCGTTCTCGTCCGGTTGAATCCACGGAGATATCATGGCTGCCGAAATTCGCCTGTTCCCCTGCCTTACCGACAATTTCGGTTATCTGATCCACGATCCCGCGACCAAGACGACCGCCTCGATCGACGCGCCGGAAGCCGCCCCCATCATCAAGGCGCTGGAGCGCGAGGGCTGGACGCTGACCGACATTCTCATCACCCACCACCATCACGACCATGTCGGCGGCGTCGCCGAGCTGAAGCAGAAATACGGCTGCCGCGTGGTCGCCCCGCACGACAAGTCCGCGAAGATCGCAAATGCCGACCTGCGCGTCGGCCAGGGCGACGTCGTCAAGGTCGGAGACCTGCTGGCGCGGGTGCTGGAAACCCCGGGCCATACCCTCGATCACGTCAGCTATGTGTTCGACAACGACAAGGTGCTGTTCGCCGCCGACACGCTGTTCTCGATCGGCTGCGGGCGGGTGTTCGAGGGCACCTATCCGATGATGTGGGACTCGCTGCTGAAGCTGCGGGCGCTGCCCGACGATTTCAGGCTCTATTGCGGCCATGAATACACCGCCGCCAACATCAAATTCGCGCTCACCGTCGAGCCGGACAATGCCGCGCTGAAGGCGCGCGCCGAGGAAGTGACGCGATTGCGCAGCGAGGGCAAGCCGACGATCCCGACCCTGCTCGGCGAGGAGAAGAAGGCGAACGTGTTCCTGCGTGCCGACGAGCCCTCTGTCGCCGCCTCCATGCGCATGAAGGACCGCAGCGCCTGGGAGGTGTTCGGCGAATTGCGCGAACGCAAGAACAAATCCTGACAGGCCGGTCCTGATGACAGCGCCCTCCGCCACCGACGTCATCGCCCGGCTCGAGTTGCGGCCGCACCCGGAGGGCGGACACTATCGCGAGACCTTTCGCGATACCCGAACCGATGCGAGCGGACGAGCCTTGTCCACCGCGATCTATTTCCTGCTGGCGCGCGGCGAGCGTTCGCACTGGCATCGCATCGACGCGGTGGAGGTCTGGCATTTTTACGCGGGCGATCCCCTGACCTTGCGGATTGCCCATGACGGCGGCGTGCAGCACACGATCAGGCTCGGGCCCGATGCCGCCGCGGACCAGCGGCCGCAGGCGATCGTGCCGGCGCAGGCCTGGCAGGCCGCCGAATCGAACGGCGACTGGACGCTGGTCGGGTGCACCGTGGCGCCGGGTTTCGATTTTGCGACCTTCGAGCTGGCGCCGAAGGGCTGGTCGCCAACGCCCGATGCGTAGGGTGGGCAAAGCGAAGCGTGCCCACCACTATTATCGCTGGCATGGACGAATGGATGGGCGAGAACGGCGTCATTGTGGTGGGGTCGGACGACCGGGAGAAGCCCGAAACACAACTGCCGTTTAATGGTTGCTACACCTAGCGCCGCCGGAACATATCCCTCGCCGCAATCAGTCCGCCGCCGGCGATCAGCACTGCGGCGACCGCGATATTCGTGCTCGCCTTGGCAAAGCCAGCCAGAATCAGAAACGCGGTCGAGAGCAGCGGCGTCGCGTAGGAGGCCGCTCCCAGCACACGGATGTCGCCGCGCTTCATGCCGACGTCCCAGGCGTAGAACGCAGCGCCGACCGGTCCGACACCGAGCGCTGCGATCGCGAGCCATTGCGCGAGCGTGTCCGGCCATACCGTGTCCTCGACCAGCCCATGTACCAGGGCCGCGAGCAGCGAGGTCGCCAGGCAAAAGCCTGCGACCGCGTCGGTCGGCACCGATTTGAGCCGGCGCGACAACACCGAATAGGCCGCCCACACGAAAGCGGCAACGAACGCCGCCGCCAATCCCGGCAACTGGCCGGGCGCAAAACCGCTGATGCTGTTGCCGGCGAACAGCAGCACCGTGCCGGCAAGCCCGAGCAGCGCGCCGATGACGTGGTGCGGCGCCAGACGCTCGCCCGGCAATAGCGAGGAGAACAACACAATCAACAGCGGCCAGAGATAGTTCAACAGGCCCGCTTCGGCCGGCGGCGCGAAGCGAAGCGCCAGGAAATACAGCGCGTGATAACCGAACAGGCCGCCGACCCCGACGATCCAGGCGGCCGGCCGCTGCCGCAGGGCAAAAATCGCCTCCCACCGCCCGATCCAGGTCAAGCATCCGACCAGCCCGCCGATCGCGAACGTCATCGCGGCGAGCTGAAAAGCGGGAATCCGGCCCGTCGCCACCGTCAGCGCCGCCAGCAGCGACCACATCAGGATCGCGGTCAGTCCGATCAGCGTGGCGGTGCGGGAGGTCATTGGTTGAGCAACATGCGAGAACGCAGGATCAGCCGTCATGGCCGGGCTCGTCCCGGCCATCCACGTCCTGTTGCTCGTTGCTTGTAAACACGTGGATGCCCGGCACAAGGCCGGGCATGACGACTGATTGAATGGTGACGCTTTTCGCTACGTGAAAATCCGCCCAATTACGCCATGTATTGCCCACCGTTGATCGACAGAGTCGAGCCGGTGATGGCGCCGGCTTCGTCGGCGGCGAGGAACAGCACGGCGCGGGCGATTTCGTCGGGCTCGCCGAGGCGACCCACCGGGATCAGCGGCAGGATGCTCTTGTCCAGCACCTCCTTCGGCACCGCCTGCACCATCTCGGTATTGATATAGCCCGGGCAGATCACGTTCACGGTGATGCCGCCCTTGGCATTCTCCAGCGCCAGCGCCTTGGTGAAACCGATGTCGCCGGCCTTCGCCGCGGAATAATTCACCTGTCCGAACTGGCCCTTCTGGCCGTTGATCGAGGAGATGTTGATGACGCGGCCGAATTTGCGCGCGCGCATGCCCTCGATCACCTGGCGGGTCATGTTGAACAACGAGCCCAGATTGGTGTTGATGACCGCGCTCCACTGCTCCAGCGTCATCTTGTGGAACGCGCCGTCGCGGGTAATGCCGGCATTGTTGACGAGCACCTCGATCGGGCCGAGGTCGGCCTCGACCTGCTTGACACCCGCGGCGCAGGCCTCGAACGAACTGACGTCCCATTTGTAGACGGGAATGCCGGTCTCGTTCTTGAATTTTTCCGCCGCCGCATCATTGCCGGCATAATTGGCGGCGACCTTGTAGCCGGCGGCTTTCAGCGTCTTGCTGATCGCAGCCCCGATGCCCCGCGTTCCCCCAGAGACCAACGCAACCCGTGCCATGTCGAATCCTTCCCTTGGCGTCTTGTGAGCTACTTTTTTGTAGCTTCGAATTAAGCGGGCCGTTTGACGAACATCAAGAAGTAAAACGCCCGGCGCGAGGCCGGGCGTTTTATCTAAAGTCTAAACATTGCAGTTGCGAGATGATCTTTTCATCATGCAACGCCGCATGATTAGTCGCGTGCAATGCACATGGCGATGCCCATGCCACCGCCGATGCACAGGGTGGCGAGGCCCTTCTTGGCATCGCGCTTCTGCATTTCGTGCAGCAGCGTCACCAGCACGCGCGCGCCGGAGGCGCCGACGGGATGGCCGATCGCGATCGCGCCGCCATTGACGTTGACCTTGGAAATATCCCAGCCGAGGTCCTTGTTGACCGCGCAGGCCTGCGCCGCGAAGGCTTCATTGGCTTCGATCAGATCGAGATCGCCGATGGCCCAGCCGGCCTTCTTCAGCGCGGCGCGCGAGGCGGGGATCGGCCCGGTGCCCATGATCTTGGGATCGACGCCGGCCTGGCCCCAGGAGACGATGCGGCCGAGGACCTTCTTGCCTTCCTTGGCCGCCTGCTTGGCGGTCATCAGCACCACCGCGGCGGCGCCGTCATTGATGCCCGAGGCCGAACCGGCGGTCACGGTACCGTCCTTCTCGAACGCCGGCTTGAGCTTGGCCATACCGTCCAGAGTGGCGCCATGACGCGGATATTCGTCGGTATCGACGACGATGTCGCCCTTGCGGGACTTGATGATGACCGGGACGATTTCGTCCTTGAACTTGCCGGCCTTCTGCGCGGCCTCGGCCTTGTTCTGCGAGGCGACCGCGAACTCGTCCTGTTGCGCGCGGGTGATCTGGTACTGCCGGGCAACGTTCTCGGCGGTGTTTCCCATATGATAGCCGTTGAAGGCATCCCACAGACCGTCCTTGATCATGGTGTCGACGAATTCGAGCGGACCCATCTTGGTGCCGGCGCGCAGATATTGCGCATGCGGAGCCATGCTCATGGATTCCTGGCCGCCGGCGACCACAATCTCGGAATCGCCGTTCAGCAGCGCCTGATAGCCCAGCGCCACGGTTCGCAGCCCGCTTCCGCAGAGCTGATTGACACCCCAAGCCGGGCTTTCCACCGGGATACCGGCGGCGATCGAGGCCTGACGGGCCGGGTTCTGTCCCTGCGCCGCGGTCAGGATCTGGCCCATGATCACCTCGGACACGCGGCCCGGCTCGATGCCAGCCCGCTCCAGCGCCGCCCTGATGGCGATCGCGCCGAGATCGTGCGCCGGCGTGGTGGCGAACGCACCGTTGAAACTTCCGACCGGGGTGCGGGCGGCACTGACGATGACGACATCGTCTGACATGGACATCTCCTGGGTTTCTTGGGGCTTGAGGGCTTCGATGGCGGGCGCCGGATTGGCAGGCCAGTCTCTCACTCTATCCTGTTAACGGAGTTGAGGCATGTCAACCGGCCGGGGGCCGAAATCTCGCTGCGGCGCACTCAAAATGACGTTCTTGGCGTATTCGTGAGCACTGATGATGCTTTGAAATTAACCGTGCCGCACAAAACGGTAGCCGAACCTTATTGAAAATGCTTACTTTGTTGCGTTGCATTGCTCGTCCGCCCTCAGGCGCAGCCTCAGGGTTCATTGTCCTCGGTGTGTATGTGTGAGCCCCATGGCAAAATCAGACCAGCCGACCACGATCAAGAAGTACGCCAACCGCCGGCTCTATAATACCGGTACCAGCACCTATGTGACGCTCGAGGACCTCGCTTCGATGGTGAAAGACGGCGAGGACTTCCTCGTCTATGACGCCAAGACCGGCGACGACATCACTCGTTCGGTACTGGCGCAGATCATCTTCGAGCAGGAAAACAAGGCCGGCCAGAACCTGCTGCCGACCACCTTCCTGCGCCAGCTGATCCGCTTTTACGGCGACAGCATGCAGATGGTGGTGCCGAAATATCTCGAACAGTCGATCGACACGCTGACGCGCGAGCAGGAGAAATTCCGCAAGCAGCTGACCAACACGTTCTCGGGCACGCCGTTCGCGCCGCTCGAAGAACATGTCCGCCGCAACATGGAGTTGTTCCAGCAGACCTTCGCGATGTTCAAGCCGTTCGTACCGCCGCGCGGCGGAGCCGCGGGCTCGGCCGAACTGGAAAAAGCCCCGGAGCCGGCGCTCGACGAGGCCAACATCGATGACCTGCGCCGACAGATGAAGGACATGCAGGACCGCCTCGAGCGCATGTCGAAGGAACCGAAGAAGGAAGAGTAGTTCTCTCTTCTCGTCTGATCTTTGCTTCGCCGTCCCCGGCGAACACAATCCGCTCATCGGCCTTGCGAAAGCGATGCTTTCGCAGGGAAGGCGAGGGCCATCAGCCCGCCGTCGGCAACGCCTTTTCGCCGCGCCGGTCCCAGGGTCGTTCCGAGGACGCGAGCCCGATCAATCGCCCCTGGATGAAATCGCAGCCCCAGTCGCGCAACATGACGGCGGCTTCCTCGTCCTGAACCCATTCGGCGACCGTCTTGATCTGCAGCCGGCGCGCCAGATCGATCAGCGTCTGCACGAAGGCGCGATCGTCGGCCGAACGTGCGATGTTCTGCACGAAGGCGCCGTCGATCTTCACGATATCGACGCCGAGATTGCGCAGGTTGCGGAACGAGGTGTAACCGGCGCCGAAATCGTCGATCGCTATCCGGCTGCCGAAATTCTTCAGCCGCGTCACGAAGCCCCGCAAATCGTCGATATCCTGGATCGCGACGGTTTCGGTAATTTCGACGATCAGCCGTTCGGCGACGCCGGGATGCGCGTGCATCAGGGATTCGATCGACGCCCACCAGTCCGGATCCATCGTGGTGTCGGGCGAGATGTTGAGGCTGAGCTGGACATTCGGCGAGCCCGCAAGTTCGGCCACCACCAGTTCGAGCACGCGGTGATCGACCAGCCGGATCAGACCCAGTTTCTCCGCCACCGGAACGATGTCCGGGGCCAGCAGCACCCGCCCGTCATCCTGCTCCATGCGGATCAGGCATTCGTAGAACGCCGTACCGCGCGATTGCGCCTCCACCACCGGCTCGAACGCCATCACGATGCGACGCTCGTTCAGCGCGGTGACGATCTCGTCGGTGACGCGGATGTTGACGCGGCGCTGGGCGTCGCGCTCGACATTCGGCCGCCACAGCGAGAACGATCCGGCGCGGCGGCGCTTTGCCGTTTCGAGGGTCTCCTGGGCGCGGTTGATCGCCTCGTTGGCGCTGCGCGCGTAGCGCGGTACGCTGACCGCACCGATCGAGGCGGTGACGGAGACCGGGCCGGACTGCGTCGGCACCACGTCGCCGCGAATGCCGGCCAGGAACCGTTCGGCGGCGACATTCATGTCGTCGACCGTGCAGTTTTTCAGGATCAACCCGAATTTATTGCCGGAGAAGCGGCCGAGCACGTCGCCGCCGCGCAGTCGCGCGCGGATGCGCTTGGCCACTTCCGAGATCACCGCGTCCGCGACATCGAAACCGAACGCGTCGTTGATGCGCGCCAGGTGGTCGATGCCGATCAGCATGAAGGCGCAGGAGGTGCGGAAGCGCACGGATTCCTCGATGGTTTCGGCCAGCGAGGCGATCAGATGGGTGCGATTGAGCTCGCCGGTCAGCGGGTCGTGTCGCGACTGCTTCAGCAACTGCTCGTCGCGCGCGCGGCGTTCATTGTTGATACGGACGATGCCGTGGGCGCGCGCCGGCCTGCCGTCCGGACCGGCGAACCAGCACCCGGTCTCCTCGATCCACAGCACCGGCTCGGACGTCGAGCTTCGCACGCCATATTCGATCCGGTAGGGAGCGCCTTCGCCCCGTGCCGCGGGCGGTGAATGACCCAATGCCTCGGACCGGACCGAGCGCACGGGCTCGATGAGCTTGGAAAACTCCGCGCCGCTCGCCAGCATGGCCGGCGGGATATCGGAAAATACCGCGCTCGCGTGATCGCTCCAGATGATGGCGTCGGTTGCGATGTCCCAGACGAAGGCCGCCTGGCCCAGCGAAGCCAGGATGGTCGAAGCTTTCGGAAGAGCGGATGTCACGGTCGCCTCGTTTCAGGACACTGCCAGGTGATTCCCGGTCTCAAGGATACTGCCTGTTTCGGCACAGACCCTAGATCAAGTTCATAAATATTCCGCAAACCACGTTGTGCGACCGGGCGGAACGAACCGGAGCGAAGCGGCATGACCCTTGCGATGAGGATAACAGAAGGCACGTAACGTCCCAAAACGTGACAGTTCAGCCGGAGTTCGATTGGCGATGTCAGGCAACGATCAACCAGACCGGACGCCAGAGGAAATCGTCGTCAACGACGACAAACCCGCCTGCGTCGCGCTGGTGCCGGTGGTCTCGACGGTTCATTGGTCGCGGGTGCCGGACCAGCAACTTTCACGCGCCGATTTCGTCACCCAGCTGATCGCCACCGCCGAACATTTGCCGCAGACCCGCAACCTGCGTCGGGCGACGCCGGCCGATGCGCAGGCCGCCTACGGCGCGCAGCGCCGGCCGCTCAGGGCCGCCGGCATCCGGACCCGGCAAATCGCGTAAATCGCGAGGTCAGCGCGGCGGGGCTTCCGGCGACGGAGGCGCGGCCTGGCCGGGCTGCAAGTCGGGGGATGCGACTTCCGGCGACGATGCGGCCGGAGTGGCCTCGACGGGCACCATGTTCGGTTCGGGACGCTCCGGATGAGCGGTTTCGGCGACTGGCGGCGCGGCGGCCGGCTTCGATGGCACCGGGGCGGGATCCGGTTGAGGCTCGGGGGCAGCACTCTCCCGCGTGCGGGCAACCGGTCTCGCAGCGGCGGCCGTTACGGTGCCACGCCGGGTCCGCAAGGCGATCCCCGACAGGAAATCCACCAGCGCCAGCATCGACAGCAGGAAATAGGTCGAGGTGCCGAACTTCGGCCACAGCAGGAATTCGGCGGCGGCCGCTCCGAACACGATCAGCGACAGCAGATGATCGGTGAGATATTTCCCGCCGGGACGCGCGCCCTTGATGACCTCGAGCAGCAGCAACAGGATGCCGAGCGCCAGCAGGATGTCGCTCAGCGTCACCGGCCATCCGGCGCCCGACATCAGCGTCAGCGTCAGAACCGGCTCGGCGAGGGTCACGCCGGGCATCAGGAAGACGATGATGTTGTAGATGGCGAGCGGAATCAGAAGCAGCGGGAAACCGACCATGTGCATCGGCGAGGCCTTCTTTTCAAGCAAGAGAACCGGAGCGTTCGCAGGCGAACCCCCTTTGAGGGGATTCGCCACCGGAAATCGTCTTACCTCACTCGTTGGCCGAATTCAGGCAACCAGGGCCCGACCCCGCTTCGGTCAGGATTCCTTCTTGAGCTTCAGGACCTGGCGGCCCTTGTACATGCCGGTCTTCAGATCGAGGTGATGCGGACGGCGCAATTCGCCGGAATCCTTGTCCTCGGCATAGGTCGGCTTCTTCAGCGCATCCGCCGAGCGGCGCATGCCACGCCGCGAGGGCGATGTTTTTCTACGGGGAACGGCCATGTCGGTGTCCTCTAGGGGTGTTTTCGGTAGGCATCATCCGCAAGCGGACGGCTGATGCGTTTTGGCGCGAGCTGAAATGCCGATAAGGCCGCGCTTATAGAGGATGGGCCAGCGCAAAGCTAGGGTGGTTTCCAACCAAAATGGCCCAATTTCGGCTCAAAAAGCCCGATTTTCATGCCAGCAGCGCTGCTGAGCCGAAGACTGCGCCCGGGCCATGTAAATCCCGGCCACACGGCGCACCCCGGGGCCCGGATTGCGGGCGCTGCGCCTGACCGGGTTGGGCAGGGTCGCGGCCAGCAAGGCGGCCTCGCGCGGCGTCAGCGCCGAGGCCGGATGGCCGAAGGCGTAGGCAGAACCGGTTTCGGCGCCGAACTGGCCGGATGGCCCGAGTTCGGCGGTATTGAGATAGATTTCCAGGATTCGCTGCTTCGGCAGCACCAGATCGATCCACAGCGCCAGCGGCAATTCCAGCGCCTTGCGCACCACGCTGCGGCCCGGCCACAGGAACAGGTTTTTCGCCACCTGCTGGGTGATGGTCGAGCCGCCGCGGGCGACCTCGCCGTCCTCCGCGTCGTCGATCACTTCGCGCAGCGCACCCCAGTCGATACCATGATGACTGCAGAAATTGGCGTCCTCGGCTGCGACCACGGAGCGCGGCAAAAACGGCGAGATCGCGCTGAAATCGACCCATTGCCGCGACATTGGCGCGCCGCGCAGCCAGCGCCAGGCCATCAGCGTCGAGACCGGATGACCGACGCGATACAGCGGCGCCACGAGATAGGGCAGCAGCAGCGCCGCCAGCACGATCAGCAGCAGATTTCGGGCAACGCGCAAATTCGGCGCTTCTTATCAATGGCTGGCAGGCGGGAAAACGGCAGCACCGGCTGATATCTCCCTGATAGTTGCGGCTTTTTCCAGCGGTTTTAAGGCGCAAGCCGCCCTCGCCCTGCGGAATTGACGAAGCCGGCGCCATCAACGATTGTCCCGGCCAACTCGATTGGGAGCCTTTTTTGATGACGACCGGCACTGCACCCGACTTTGCGAAGCGACTGGACCAGACCGCGGAGGACACCGAAGCCCTGCTCGGAAAACTGCTGTCGGATGGGCTTTTGCCCGACGAAATCGCGCGGCCGAAGCGGCTGATGGACGCGATCCGCTATTCCAGCCTCGGCGGCGGCAAGCGCCTGCGGCCGTTTCTGGTGGTGGAGAGCTCGGCCGTGTTCGGCGTGCCGCGCGAGGCGGCGCTGCTGGCCGGCGCGGCGCTGGAATGCATCCACTGCTACTCCCTGATCCATGACGACCTGCCGGCGATGGACAACAGCGACCTGCGCCGCGGCCGGCCCACCCTGCACAAGCAGACCGACGACGCCACCGCGATCCTGGCCGGCGACGCGCTGCTGACGCTGGCCTTCGACATCATCACCCGCGACGAGATCCACAGCGATCCGACGGTGCGGCTGCTGCTGACGCGGGCGCTGGCGCGCGCATCGGGCCTCGGCGGCATGGTCGGCGGCCAGATGCTCGACCTCGCCGGCGAGGGCCGCTTCGGCGACCGCGAGCCGGTCGACGTGGCGCGGCTGCAACAAATGAAGACCGGCGCGCTGCTGCGCTATGGCTGCATCGCCGGCGCGATCCTCGGCCAGTCCTCGGCGAAGGAATATCAGGCGCTCGACGATTACGGCCACGCGCTCGGCGAGGCCTTCCAGATCGCCGACGACCTGCTCGACGTCGAAGGCGACGCTGCCGCGCTCGGCAAGCAGACCGGACAGGACGCCGCCCTCGGCAAGACCACTTTCGTCACCCAGCTCGGGATCGACGGCGCCAAACAGCGCGTCCGCGACCTGTTGGCGCGCGCCGATTCCGCGCTGGCGATCTTCGGCGCCAAGGGCGACGTACTGCGCGCCGCGGCGCGATTTGTCGCCGACCGCAAGAACTGAGGACGGGCGATGGCGGGCAAGGAAGCCGACGACCCTTTCCTGCTTCGCTTCCGGCGGATGTCGAAGCCGATTCGCGTGATCTACGCGCGACCGCGCGCCTTCATTTCGATCTTGATCGGAATTGCGGCGTTCTTCGTGCTGCCGGGGTCGCTGCGGCTGGTCGCCCGCGTTCTGACCGGCTGGGATATTTTCGCATCGCTCTACCTGACGCTGGCCTACATCATGATGTATCGCTGCGGTCTCGCCCATATTCGCCGTAACGCGGCCATGCAGGACGACGGCCGCTTTCTGATCCTGCTGGTGACCGCGCTCGGCGCCTTCGCCAGCATCGGGGCGATCGTGTTCGAACTCGGCGGCAGCCATCGCAGCGCGCAGGCGCTGTCGCTGGCGACCGTCACCATCGCCTTGTCGTGGGCAGCGGTGCATACCGCCTTCGCCTTGCATTACGCCCACGAATATTATCGCGGCGGAGAACCCGGCGGCCTGCAGTTTCCCAGCGGCGACCGGCAGGACCACGCCGACTACTGGGATTTCGTGTATTTCTCGTTCGTGATCGGCATGACCGCCCAGGTGTCCGACGTCGGCATCACCGACAAGGCTATCCGCCGTACCGTGACCGTGCACGGCATCATTTCTTTCGTGTTCAACACCGCCTTGCTCGCGCTGATGGTCAACATCGCCGCGAGTGCGATCTAGCTTGCGAGCAACGCCATTCCGGTTCGCATCGACATCAAGCCGGAATGACGAATCAGGGAGTATCAACCAATGAGTCACGACCGTTCCACCGTCGAAGCCGTGGTCCAGCACTATTTCGACGCCCTCTACGAAGGCGATGCCGACAAGCTGGGCGAGATCTTCCATCCTTCCGCCGACCTGCGCTGGGTGGAAAAGGGCGAACTGAAGGTCCTCACCGTGCCGGACTGGATGGGCTGGGTCAGGAAGCGGCCTTCCGCCAAGACCGAGGGCAAATCGCGCGAGGATTTCATCGTCACCGTCGACCGCTCCGACGATTCCACCGCTTTCATCAAGGTGCGCTGCCAGCTGCCGCCGCGCTATTTCACCGACTATCTGGTGGCGATGAAGCTCAAGGACGGCTGGCAGATCGTCTCCAAATCCTACCGTTACGACCTGAAGGATTGACCGGGCCGGCGGCATTGACCTTGCTTGCCTTGCGGACAAATTGACTCGGCCGAGGGAAGCGGATTGGTCGAAGCCAGGTTCCAGATATTCTTGATTCTGCTGGCGGTGCTGGCAGGTACCTCGCTGCTGGCGCGGCGGATCAATGTCGCGCCCGCGATCCTGTTGCTGCTGGCCGGTATCGCGCTCGCCTTCGTGCCGGGCATGCCGTCGCTGGAACTGCCGCCGGAGCTGGTGCTGCTGCTGGTGCTGCCGCCGCTGATCTACTCGGCCAGCGTCGCCATGAGCTGGCGCGAATTCCGCTTCCATCTGCGGCCCATCATTCTTTTGTCGGTCGGTTGCGTGATCTTCACCGCCGGCGCGGTCGCCGCCGTGACCCACTACCTGATCGGACTGCCCTGGAGCGTCGGCTTCCTGCTCGGAGCGATCGTGGCGCCACCGGACGTGGTGGCGCCGCTGGCGATCGCCCGCAAGCTCGGGCTGCCGCGGCGGATCCTCGTCGTGCTCGAGGGCGAGGGACTGGCCAACGACGCCACCGCGCTGATCCTGTACCGCTTCGCGGTGGTGGCGATTTCCACCGGCGCATTCTCGCTGCCGCGGGCGACCGGCGACTTCGCCGCCATTGTCGTCGGCGAAATCCTGTTCGGCGCCGCGGTGGGCTGGCTCTCGCTTCGGGCGCGACACCGCGCGCGCGACCCGCAGATCGAAATCACGCTGTCGCTCATCACGCCCTATATCGCCTACTGGATCCCCGAGCATTTCGGCGGCTCCGGCGTGATCGCGACCGTGGCCTGCGGCCTCTATATGAGCTGGAACGGACCGCTGTTGATTTCGGCGGCAACCCGGCTGCAGGGCATCTTCTTCTGGGACCTCGTGATCTATCTGATCGAGGGCCTGCTGTTCCTGCTGACCGGATTCCAGATGCGGCTGTTGTTCGAGAAATCGAAGGCGTTCCCGCTGCATGACATCCTGTTCGCCACCGCGCTGGTCACGGTGATCGTGATCGTGGCGCGTTTCGCCTGGGTCTATCCCGCGACCTATCTGCCGCGGCTGCTTAGGCGCGTGAGCGCCCGCGAACCGTCGCCGCCATGGCAGTGGACCTTCGTGGTTTCCTTCACCGGCGTGCGCGGCGCGGTGTCGCTGGCCGCGGCACTGGCGTTGCCGTTCGCGCTTCCGGGTGGCGAAGCCTTTCCCGACCGCGACCTGATCCTGTTCGTCGCCTTCGGCGTCATCTTCATCACGCTGGTGGGGCTCGGACTCGGGCTGCCGCTGGTGGTCCGCTGGCTCGGCGTGGCGCAGGCCGGCCGCGACGAGCATCTGGCGGAACTCGAATCGGAGATCGCGGCGCGGCGCGAGGCGCTTGGCGTCGCGCTGAAATCGCTGGAGCACATCACCGACGACCGCGACTTGTCTGATGAGGTGGTCAGGCTGCTGCGGGCGCGGCACGAGACCCGCAGCAACCAGTTGCCGGATTCGCTCGATCCCGTTTCCGACCATGTATCGGCCGCCGGCATCGACCTGACGCGGGAATTGATCGCGGCGGAACGCAAATTCATCCACGTGCTGCTGCGCGACGGCAAGATCACCGACGAGATCCGGCGGCGGATCGAACGCGATCTCGATCTGGAGGAAGCCAGTCTCGCCAACCGGGAATATCGCAAGTAGGCGCTGTAGGAAAACCTCTCCATCGTCGTCCCGGCCTCGAGCCGGGACCCATACTCCGTGGCTTCTCGATGGGGCACCAAGGCAAATACCTTCAACAACAATTGAAGCCGGTGGTTATGGGTCCCGGCGTTCGCCGGGACGACAACATTAATGCACCCCTCACTCCGCCGCGGCGATCCGCGGCCGGCCGACATAGCCGGTGGCGTCGCCGAAACGCTCGGCCATGACGGCGGGAAGGTCCTTGGCCTTGCTGGTGACGCAGGCGCCGGAGCGCACGGCGTAGCGGTCCTGATGCGCCAGCTGCGCCGGGACGTGGCCCTGCTGCAGCGCGCGGGCCGCATCCATCACCAGCCGGCGAAAATGCAGGATGCCGAGATCGGTCGGACCGAGATGCTCGCGGCTGCGGTCGGCGATCGGGCCCTGGCTGTCCTGCACCGCGGCGTCCTGTTCGGATACGCCCTTGATGCCGGTGTAGCTTTTGGTCTTTTGCTGTTTGCGGTCGATCAGGTAGTCGTTGGCCTTGTTGCGCAGCGGGATGTAATTTTCGTCGACCTCCGAAATCACGCCATTGCCGGCGTCGTAGGCGGCGCGCTCGGCCTCGGTCAGCGGCCGCTCCGGATTCCAGGCATAGGTATAGATCCAGCAGCTGGTATCGGTGACCGGAATAAAACTCTGGCCGAAAATGCTCTCGCCGGGCATCGCGCTCGGCGCATAGGCGTGTACCGGCATCAGGAACTGGGCGATGCGCCAGTAGATGTCGTCGCCGCCGGTGAGCCGGCCGCCGGCGATGGTCAGGCCCGCCTGGTGCGGACTGATTTTGATCAGCGGACGCGGGTCCTCGGCGATCCAGCGCATGTGATCGACATTCATGCGCGCAATCGGATTGACGAAGTGCTTCTTGATGTCGAGGATTTCGTTCTCCTCCTTGTCGAAGCTTAAGTGCGCAAACGTGAAATGCGCGGTGTCGATGCTTCCTTCCAGCGCCTGCACCCAGTTGCAGTCCTGCCACTTCTTCGAGACGTAGCGGTGCGAGGGCGGCACCAGCGCCATCTCCAGATCGGGCAATGCGGGCACTTCGCCCGCCGGCCCCATATAGGCCCAGACCATGTCGCCCCATTCGCGCACCGGATAGGATTTTATCCGGATCAGGTCTTTTGCATTCAGGTCCGGATAGGAGGTCGGCATGTCGACGCAGCGGCCGTCGGTGTCGAACTTCCAGCCGTGGTAGACGCAGCGGATGCCGCATTCCTCATTGCGGCCGAGCCAGAGATTGGCGCCGCGGTGCGGACAATATTGATCGATCACCCCGACCACGCCGCGCGAATCGCGGAACGCGAGCAGCTCCTCGCCCATCACCACGATCTTCTTCGGCGTGCAGTCGGGTTCGGGCAGCTCCTCCGACAGCAGCACCGGCAGCCAGAACCGGCGCAGCAGCTCCCCCATCCCGGTGCCCGCACCGCTTTCGGTCAGGAATTGATTGTCCTCAGCGCGGAGCATGGGGTGTCCTCCTGTCTTCCGTAGGGTGGGTTAGCCGAAGGCGTAACCCACCGAGAATTTAGCAAATGGTGGGTTACGCTTCGCTAACCCACCCTACGAACGAGGCTGTCACACCGGCCGCTCGCCTTTCACCGTCACCCGCGTGCCTGAACGGGTGTGCGGCCAGTAGTCCCACATCGCGCGGTGCTGGGTGCAGCGATTGTCCCAGAACGCGATGGCATTCTCGGTCCAGCGGAAGCGGCACTGGAACAGCGGGTTTTCCGCGTGCTGGTAGAGATAGGCCAGGATCGCGTCGCTCTCGTCGCGAGGAATACCGAGAATCGAGCGGGTAAAACCGCGGTTGACGTAGAGCGCCTTCTTGCCGGTCACCGGATGGGTGCGCACCATGGGGTGTTCGGCGCGCGGATAGGACGGTTTGTCGGCGACGCCGTAATTGGCGTAGAGCCCGCGATAGATCTGCTCGCCGTCATGCAGCGCGGTCAGTCCGTCGAGATAGGCCTTCATGCGGTCGGACAGCGATTCGTAGGCCGCATACATGCTGGCGAACAGCGTATCGCCGCCGCGCGGCGGACACTGCTTGATATAGAGGATCGAGCCCATCGGCGGCTCGACGTCGCAGGACACGTCGGTATGCCAGCCCTCGCCATTGGCGCGCGGGCTATCCTTGTCGGCGTAGATCTTCATCAACGCCGGATCGTCGCCCTCGTGGGGCGCGGCGGGATGAACATGCAGCTCGCCGAACTTGCGGCCGAAGGCGAGATGTTGTTGCGGGGTGATGTGCTGATCCCTGAAGAAGATCACGAGATTTTCGGCGAGCGCGCGGTGGATCTCGTCCATCTGGCGGTTCGAGGGCGCTTCGTCCGAAACCAGTTTTCCGATGTCGACGCCGGATATCTCGGCGCCGATGATCGGGGTGAGTTTTTCCACCGCGATGGTCTCAAAGGGTTCTTCCTCGCCGGCGATGTGGCGATAGCGCGGACCCTGCTTGCTGGCGAGCGAGCTCATGGGACGTTCTCCCGATTCCTGTTTACGTTCAACCATCGTAGTCCGGGCGGAGCGAAGCGCAATCCGGGATTCGCTTGATTGACCTGCCGAATCGACCCGTGTTTCGCTCCTCACGCGGGTTACGCGTTACTGCAAAACACCAAATGCCGTCATTGCGAGCGAAGCGAAGCAATCCAGCTTTCTTTCTTGCTGCTCTATGGATTGCTTCGCTTCGCTCGCAATGACGGCCGCGACGGCAAGACACAGCTTCGCGATCTCGCGGCCCGAATTGCCCGAGGTTTGGCCTGTCGTTCCGCCCTCGAAAGTACAGAGGGCGCAGGGAAGACCGGGTGCGCGCTGCACCCGCGGTCTCGCGTGCAAAAGTGGCAACAAGAAACGCACACGAGCATACAGGTTCAGCGGAAGCAGTCCGGCCTTCCCTGCGCGATGGTTTACGGCTTATAACGCGCTCTCCCCGGTGACCGGCTTTCTTGCCACCGTCGCCTGGCGGATATTCCGCAAAGCTTGATGCCAGCACCGGGGCATCGGGACCACACGCCTTCGCCGTCCGCCTCCGGCGCGCTCGTCCATCGCGCCGTCGGCGTCCACCGCAACCCGCTCCGCGTCGGTGACGTTGCGCAACGCCCCTCTGTGGTGGAACGGGATGGCGGCGACTCCTAAAGCTGATTTGGGTCGGGCGTCAAGGGAAATTTCTGAAAATCGGAAATTGACGCGCCGCCGGGTGGGTGGCCTTCGGGCCGGCTGCGGCGGGGTTCGAACGGGCTATACCGGCGGAGCAGCGACCGCGTCGTCGCGCCCCAGCCTGCGTTCGCGCAGGAAAATATACAGCCCGGCGCCGATGATGATGGCCGCGCCCACGACCGTCGCCGGTGACGGCACGTCGCCGAACACGGCATAGCCGAACATCACCGCCCAGACGATCATGGAATATTGATACGGCACCACCACGCTGGCGGGCGCGAGTTTCAGCGACCGGTTGACGCACAACAGCGCGCTCACCGAAATGCAGCCAGCGGCGGCGAACAGGCCGAGGCTGCCGAGGCCGGGCGTGACCCAGCCGAACGGCGACATCAGCGCGCCGAGCACAAAGGTGCCGACGAATTGCGACGACGCCAGCACGATGTCGGGCGTCGCCCGCAACGAGCGGGTGATCAGCATCAGCACCGCGAAGGACAGGCTGCCGCCGAGCGCGATGACGGCGGGCCAGCTCACGGTCTGCGCGGAAGGGCGCAGTGCGATCAGCACGCCGCAGAACCCGATCAGCACCGCGCTCCAGCGCCGCCAGCCGACTGGCTCGCGCAGCACGATCGCCGACAGCGCGGTGACGAAGATCGGGCAGGCCAGATAATAGGTGATGACGTCGGCCAGCGGCAGATAGACGGTGGCGAGAAAGAACGCCGCGACCTCCAGCGTCGACAGCACGACCCGCAGCAGCTGCAGCCACGGCCGTTCCAGCCGGCCGAATGCCGCGCGATGGCGCCAGATCATCGGCGCCAGCACCAGCAGCGCGGCGCAGGCGCGCAGCCACAGCAACTGGCCGACCGAATAGGTCGCGACCATGAACTTGCCCAGCGCATCGCCGAACGAGAACATGCTGACCGACAGCAGCATCAATCCGATGCCGGCGAGCCGCGCGGAGCGCGCGTCGGTGGTGAGGGAGATTTTCGAAAGCAGGCTCATTTGCGACTCTGTGAAGGGCAGATTCGCTTATCAGTTTGCAGAAATCCTCTCCAGCGTCATCCCGGGGCGCGCGAAGCGCGAACCTCAGATGCGCAATTGCGCATCGGGGAATCTCGAGATTCCGGGTTCAGCCCTGCGGGCTGCCCCGGAATGACGGCGATGTAGTAATTGCTGCAGCCACACCGCTGAGATACGGATCAATGGCCCTCCCCGCATGAGAACACCCCCATGACCGAATTCGATCCCGCCAGCCACCGCATGGTGCCGGAGCAGCGCTGGTTCGAGGATTTCGCGCTCGGCGAACGCTTCGTGATCCCCAGCCGCACCATGACGGCGGCGGTGTTCGCGGCGTTCCAGACCGCCAGCGGCGATACCCATCCGGTGCATTACGACGTCGAATATTGCCGCGCCCGCGGCATGCCCGATCTGCTCGCCCATGGTTTCCAGACCCTGGTCCACACCGCGCCGGGCGCCGGGCTGTTTCCCTATCTGGTGGAGGAGTCGCTGGTCGGCTTTCTCGAACAGTCGAGCCGGTTTCTCAAACCGGTCTACGCCGGCGACACGATCTATCCGGCGCTGGAGGTGACGGAACTGGTGCCCGGCCGCTCGACCGGCGTGGTGGCCTTGCGTTCCACCGTGTTCAACCAGCGCCGCGAGCTGGTGCTGGAGGGTTTTCAGAAATTCCTGATCCGCCGCCGGCCGGCGCCGTAGCTCATCCGATATCCCTATCGGCGGTAGCGGCGGACAGGCGGCGCGCGGTAACCATACCGGATCGGCCGGATCGTCATGGCAGCCCCATAAAAGCCCTGAAATATCGAGCTTTTTCGACATTTACCAAGCTCTCGGGTTGCCGCACCGGCCCCTCTGGCTTACGTATGGCCCATGAAATTTCTGGATGAAGCAAAAGTCTATATTCGCTCCGGCGACGGCGGCAACGGCTGCGTGGCGTTCCGCCGGGAGAAATATATCGAGTTCGGCGGCCCCTCCGGCGGCAATGGCGGACGCGGCGGCGACGTCGTCATCGAAGCGGTCGATGGACTGAACACGCTGATCGATTACCGCTATCAGCAGCACTTCAAGGCCCAGAAGGGCGTCAACGGCATGGGCAAGGACCGCCACGGCGCCAACGGCAAGCCGATCATGCTGAAGGTGCCGGTGGGCACCCAGGTGTTCGACGAGGATCGCGAGACGCTGCTGCACGACTTCACCACGCTCGGCGAGAAATTCGTGCTCGCCGAAGGCGGCAATGGCGGCTTCGGCAACGCGCATTTCAAGACCTCCACCAACCGCGCGCCGCGCAACGCCAATCCCGGACAAGAGGGCGAAGAGCGCTGGATCTGGCTACGGCTGAAGCTGATCGCGGACGCCGGCCTGGTCGGCCTGCCCAATGCCGGCAAGTCGACGTTCCTCTCGGTGGTCAGCGCGGCGAAACCGAAGATCGCGGACTATCCCTTCACCACGCTGCACCCGCAGCTCGGCGTCGTGAGCATCGACGGCCGCGAATTCGTGCTGGCGGACATTCCGGGCCTGATCGAGGGCGCGCATGAAGGCGCCGGCCTCGGCGACCGCTTTCTCGGCCATGTCGAGCGCTGCCGCGTCCTGCTGCATCTGATCGACGCCACCTGCGAACATGCCGGCAAGGCCTACAAGACCGTGCGCACCGAACTGGAAGCCTATGAGGGCCAGCTCGCCGACAAGATCGAGATCGTGGTGCTGAACAAGATCGACGCGGTGGATCCCGAGGAGTTGAAGAAGCAGAAGGACCGGCTCAAGCGCGCCGCCAAGAAGACGCCGCTGCTGATGTCGGGCGTGTCGGGCGAGGGCGTCAAGGAAGCGCTGCGGGCGCTGCTGGCGGTGATCGGCGAGGCCCCGGTATCGATCAAGGCCAAGGGCGCCGCGCAGGCGGAGCCGTGGTCGCCGCAGACGGCCTAGAGCATGATGGCTTTAGATCGAAACGCGATGCTTTCTTACCTCGCCCCACTTGCGGGGAGAGGTCCAACGGGTCGGCGCGAAGCGCCGCCCGATGATAAACTCCGCCGAAGGCTTCGGGTGAGGGGGACCCTCAGCGAGTCCAGCTTGCGGAGAGAGCCCCTCACCCCAACCCTCTCCCCGCGAAGAGCGGGGAGAGGGAGACGCGGACTCCCCCGCTTCACCTAAACTCATCACGCTGTAGCCTGTCGCGACGCTCTGCCGCAAAGTCTCATTCCCATGGCCCGACCGAACCTCAAAAAATTCCGTCGCATCGTCGTCAAGGTCGGCTCATCGCTGCTGATCGATTCCGACGCCGGCGAGGTCAGGGCGGCATGGCTCGCGGCGCTGGCCGCCGATATTGCAAAACTGCATCGCGAGGGGCGCGATGTCCTGATCGTCTCGTCGGGTTCGATCGCGCTCGGCCGCAGCCGCCTTAAGTTGCCGCGCGGCACCCTGAAACTCGAGGAAAGCCAGGCCGCGGCGGCCGTGGGCCAGATCGCGCTGGCGCGAATCTGGTCGGAGGTGCTGGGCGATCACGGCATCGGCGCCGGACAGATCCTGGTGACCCTGCAGGACACCGAGGAGCGCCGCCGCTATCTCAACGCGCGCTCGACCATCGCCAAGCTCCTGGAATGGCGCGCGGTGCCCGTCATCAACGAGAACGACACGGTGGCCACCAACGAAATCCGCTACGGCGACAACGACCGCCTCGCCGCCCGCGTCGCCACCATGGCGAGCGCGGATTTGTTGATCCTGCTGTCGGATATCGACGGCCTCTACACGGCGCCGCCCGGCGCCAATCCGGACGCGAAGCTGGTTCCGGTCGTGGAGTCCGTCACGGCCGAAATCGAGGCGATGGCGGGCGCTGCCGAATCCGAGCTGTCGCGCGGCGGCATGTACACCAAGATCGAGGCGGCGAAGATCGCGACCACCGGCGGCACGCATATGCTGATCGCCTCCGGCAAGATCGAGCACCCGTTGCAGGCGATCGCCGACGGCGGCCGCTGCACCTGGTTCCTGACCCCGGCCAATCCGGTCACGGCGCGAAAGCGCTGGATCGCCGGCTCGCTGGAGCCGAAGGGCACGCTGACCATCGACGCCGGCGCGGTCAGCGCGCTGCGCGCCGGCAAGAGCCTACTGCCGGCGGGCGTGATCCGGGTCGACGGCCAGTTCGCCCGCGGCGACGCGGTGGTGGTGCGCGGGCCCGATACCCATGAGATCGGCCGCGGCCTCGTCGCCTACGACGCCGAGGACGCCGAGAAGATCAGGGGCCGCTCGTCGCCGGACGTGATGGCGATCCTCGGCATCAGCGGCCGCGCCGAAATGATCCACCGCGACGACCTGGTGGTGGGACCGAGCGGGACGTTTTCGGCGAACTGAGGCGTTTTCCAGCGAAGTGGGCCAATGGCCGAGCGGCGTCGGAGCCGGCCGCAAGGCCCGCAAAACCCCTCCCCGCCCGCCAGCCATGCCCGCGCCGCCCTTCGCAAAACCGCGATTTCCGTGCTAGGACATCACCTTAACCGAGGCTGGGAAGCGAGATGACCGCGCCGCTGAAAGCGATCGACGGAAGCGCCGATCTGACGACCCTGATGAGCGAGCTCGCGTTGCGCGCGCGCGCCGCCGCGCGGCTGCTGGCGCTGGCCTCCCCCGACCAGAAGAACCAGGCGCTCGAGGCGATGGAGCGCGCGATCCGCGCCAACGCTGGCCCGATTCTCGCCGCCAATGCCGAGGATGTCGCCGAAGCCCGCGACGGCGGCGCCAGCGCGGCCTTCATCGACCGGCTGACCCTGACGCCGGCCCGCATCGCGGCGATGGCCGACGGCATCGCGATCGTGCGCGGAATCCCCGACCCCGTCGGGGTCGTCACCGAGAGCTGGCAGCGGCCAAACGGCATGGTGATCGACCGCGTGCGGGTGCCGCTCGGCGTCGTCGCCGTGATTTTCGAAAGCCGCCCCAATGTCGCCGCCGACGCCGGCGTGCTGTGCCTGAAATCCGGCAACGCCGTGATCCTGCGCGGCGGCTCGGACAGCTTCCGCTCCTGCCGCGCGATCCACGACTGCATGGTGCAGGGATTGCGCGAGGCCGGCCTGCCCGAGGCCGCGATCACGCTGGTACCGACCCGCGACCGGGCCGCGGTCGGCCTGCTGCTGACGGGATTGAACGGCGGCGTCGACCTGATCGTGCCGCGCGGCGGCAAGAGCCTGGTCGCGCGCGTCGAGGCGGAAGCGCGCGTGCCGGTGTTCGCGCATCTGGAAGGCGTCAACCACGTCTATGTCGATGCCGCCGCCGATCTCGAAATGGCGAAGTCGATCGTGCTGAACGCCAAGATGCGCCGTCCCGGCGTCTGCGGCGCGGCCGAAACCCTGCTGATCGATCGCAAGGGCGCATCGGTCACGCTGAGACCGCTGGTCGAGATGCTGATCGATGCCGGCTGCGAGGTGCGCGGCGACGACGCCGTGCGGCAAGCCGATCCCCGGGTGAAGCCCGCGACCGACGAGGACTGGGATACCGAATACGAGGACGCAATCATCGCCGCGAAGGTGGTCGACGGCGTCGACGCGGCGATCGCGCATATCCACACCCACGGCTCGCACCATACCGACGCGATCGTTACCGAGGACGAAGCCACCGCGCGCAAATTTCTCGCCGAGGTCGATTCGGCGATCGTGCTGCACAACGCATCGACCCAGTTCGCCGATGGCGGCGAATTCGGCTTCGGCGCCGAAATCGGCATCGCCACCGGCAAATTCCACGCCCGCGGCCCGGTCGGCGCCGAGCAACTGACGAGCTTCAAATACCGCGTCCATGGCACCGGGCAGACGAGGCCGTGAACATCAGCGCGTTTTCGAGCGAAACCCCGCGCCCGCGGTGGCCCCGTTGAGTTCAGCCGCTCAGGCGATCCCGCTCCATACCGACGGCATGCGCATCGGGCTGCTCGGCGGCTCGTTCAATCCGCCGCACGCCGCACATCGCGCCATCAGCCAGTATGCGATCAAGCGGCTGAAGCTCGACCGGGTGTGGTGGCTGGTCACTCCCGGCAATCCGCTCAAGCAGAACGGCGACTTGCACGATCTCTCCGAGCGCGCCGCGGCCGCGCGCCGCATGGCCGACGATCCGCGCATCGACGTCAGCTGTCTCGAATCCGTCATTGGAACCCGGTACACTGCGGACACCATCGCTTATCTGCGCAGCCACGCTTCCGGACTGCGCCTGGTATGGATCATGGGCGCTGACAATCTCGCGCAGTTCCACCGCTGGCAGCACTGGCGGCGCCTCGCATCCGAGGTGCCGATCGCGGTGATCGACCGTCCGCCGCAGAGTTTTCGCGCGCTTGCCGCGCCCGCCGCCCGGGCGCTGGCGCGCTATCGGTTGCCCGAAAGCGAGGCAGGCAGCCTCGCTGACCGCAGGGCGCCGGCCTGGGTATTTCTCACCGGCATGAAACTCAGTCTGTCGTCGACCGGACTGCGGAACCCGGACGGCAGCTGGGTGACAAAGTAGCGGGGTGGCATCACTGGAATATTGAAACCGTTAACCCCACATGCGTAGTATAGCCAGCGGGCGCAAGGATTCGTCGCCCGCGATACAGTGAAAGGAATGGTCCCTGGCCACATCTGTATTGTCCAAGTCTGTTTTACCCAAGGTTGCGAAAACGGCTTCCAAGACGACTGCCAAAACCGCGCGTAAAACATCGACACAAGCTGCGGCCTTGAAGGCGCAACCCGACGCCGACAAGACGCTGAACCTGATCCTCTCCCGCCTCGACGATATGAAGGCGGAAGAAACGGTCACCATCGACCTTCGCGGCAAATCAGCATTCTCCGACTACATGATCGTAACCTCGGGCCGGGCCAACCGGCACGTCGGCGCGATCGCGGAAAATGTCGCCAAAGGCCTCAAGGAAAACGGAATCAAGAGCATCCACGTCGAGGGCTTGCCCAATTGCGACTGGGTGTTGATCGATTCCGGCGATGTGATCGTCCACGTGTTCCGACCCGAGGTGCGCGAGTTCTACAATCTCGAGCGATTGTGGACGCAGGGCCCGACGGCGGCGAAGGCGATCTGACCGGCGAGCCGGTGTGAACCGGCCCGGGCGCGTGCTGGCGCGGCGCGTGCCAAGGTGCTGGAGCGAACGCGCCTGAGTGAAGGCGCTTGAGCACTGGAGCGTGAGGTTTGGCGCGCGAGGATTGATTTGACGCATGTTCTGCGTCAAACCGCATCGCCACCTCGCCGGAAAATGCCTTGCATGCGCCTCGTCGTCATTTCCATCGGCCGGCTGAAGCAAGGCCCGGAGCGCGAACTGTCCGAGCGCTATCGCGAGCGATTCGACGATATCGGCCGCAAGCTCGGCTTCCGCGGTCTCGATATCCAGGAAATCCCCGAAAGCCGCGCGCGCGACGCCGCCACCCGGATGACCGAGGAAGCCGCGGCGATTTCGGCCGCGATTCCCGCCAAATCCGCCCTGGTGGCGCTGGATGAGCGCGGCGACAATATCGAGAGCGCCGTTTTCGCCCGGAATCTCGGGCGCTGGCGCGACGAGCAGGTCGCTAACACTATTTTCGCAATCGGCGGTGCGGACGGACTTTCGCCCGATTTGCGGCGCAAGGCAAAGCTCGTGGTTGCGTTCGGCGCGGCGACCTGGCCGCACCAGATGGTTCGCGTCATGCTTCTGGAACAGATTTACCGGGCCGCGACCATTTTGTCCGGCCATCCCTATCATCGCGCGTAAGCCGCGCCGAGCCCCTTGAGAGAGCGCCGACCAATCTCGATGCAGCTGCCGCGGAACATTCCCACTTACCCTGGCACCGCCGGCCGCGGCTGGCTGTCTGCGAGCTACGTCGCGCTGTTGTCGGTGGGCTTTGCCGGTATCGACCTGCTGCCGGCGTCGGCGCAGGTGGCCGCCACCGCGCCGCAGGCGACCGCGGCCTCGCCCGACGCCATCAAGCAGCGCGAGCAGGAACTCGAGGCCACCCGCGCCCAGCAGAAAACCGCTTCGGAAGCGCAGGCCAAGCTCAAGGCCGACATCACGGCGATCGGCCAGGACCGCAGCAAGCTCAACCAGCAGCTGATCGACATCGCCGCCCAGGTGCGCGGCGTCGAGACCCGGATCGGCGATGCCGAAGCACGGCTGCGCCCGCTTGATTCGCGCGAGCAGCAGATCCGCTCATCGCTCGATTCGCGCCGCTCCGAAATCGTCGAGGTGCTGGCGGCCCTGCAGCGCGCCGGACGGCGCACGCCGCCCGCCCTGCTGGTGCGACCGGAAGACGCGCTGCAATCGCTGCGCACCGCGATGCTGCTCGGCACCGTGGTGCCGGAGCTGCGGGCGCGCGCGGAAAAACTCACCGGCGACCTCACCGAACTGGTGACGCTGCGCAAGACCATCGCCACCGAGCGGGACCGGCTCGCGCTCGACCGCGACAAGCTCGGGGACGATCAGACCCGGCTCGCCGCGCTGGTCAACGAGCGGCAGCGGCAGCAGAGTTCGGTCGAAAAGGACATGGAAGTGGAAGGCGCGCGCGCCATCGCGCTGTCCCGGCAGGTCGACAGCCTGCAGGGCCTGATCGGCAAGATGGAGCAGGATCTGAAGAGCGCCGCTAAGGCGGCCGCGACCGCCAGCCTGCAGGGAGCGCCGGCCACCGTCAACGGCAAGCCCAATCTGGGAGCGCTGAAGGATCCGGCCCGATTGAGCCCGGCCATCGCCTTTGCCTCGGCCAAGGGTTTATTCGCCTTGCCGGTTAATGGCGTCAAAATCCGTGATTTTGCGGGTTCCGATGGCGCAGGT